>Ga0164243_10003149_pt1 | contig 26581 bp, 17 predicted proteins | sample OricompcompostOP_FD_108781 | JGI IMG/M metagenome (GOLD analysis project Ga0164243, IMG submission 108781) | Organic Plus compost microbial communities from Emeryville, California, USA - Original compost - Organic plus compost (OP) | ecosystem: Engineered > Solid waste > Mixed feedstock >...
CCTGCCGCTCGTCAATCCGCCGATGATGGATGAATCGGGCTTCGCGCCGGACGGCACGCGGGTCACGGATGCCCCGAGCACCGACGTCATAAAGATGGCCTTCGAGACCGACCCCGGCGCCTACCCGGAGGTCAAGGAAGTGGGCGACGATTATGCCGTGGTGCGGGTGGACGACGTAAGGGACGCGGCGGTGCGCCCCTTCGCCGACGTCAGGGACCAGGCCAGGCAGGCCCTTCTGGATGTCCGTCACCGCGAGGCGGCCAAGGAATTGGCTGAAAAGCTGAAAATGCGGGCCGAAAGCGGCGACGGTCTGGAAATGCTGGCCCAGGAGACCAATGCCGTCTTCCGCCAGGTGGACGATATCGGCCGCAATGGTGCCAATGCCCCGGCCATCTTCGGCAACGAGGCCATGCAGGCCCTCTTCCAGACGGCCAAGGACGGCGTGGCCACGACGGTCGGCAGCGACGGGCAGGATTATGTCGTCATGAAGGTGACCAACGTCACCCGCAAGGACCCGTCGCAGGACCAGGCCGGCCGCACCCAGCTCACGCGCATCCTCGACCAGGTGCTCTATAATCAGATCCTGGAAGAATATCGCATCGCCCTGTTCGACAAGTATGATGTGCGCATCTATCCGCAGATCGCGGCCCGCGCCATCAGCGCCGACGTCCAGGACGTGCAGTAAGACCCCGGCCATGATCAAGCCTGACCTCGCAGCGTTTTCGGCGGTCTACGCAAAGGGCCGGCCGCAGCTCCTGTGGACGGAGATCGTCGCCGACCTGGAGACCCCGGTCTCGGCCTATCTCAAGCTGGTGACGCCGCAGACCAACGGCTTCCTTCTGGAATCCGTCGAAGGCGGGCAGACCCGCGGGCGCTATTCCATCATCGGCATGGAGCCGGACCTCATCTGGCGCTACACCGGCCGCAAGGCCGAGATCAACCGCCAGGCCCTGAGGAATCCGGATGCCTTCGAGCCGGAAGAGCGGGAGCCCCTGGAGTCGCTGGCGGCGCTTCTGGACGAATCCCGCATCGACCTGCCGGAAGAGCTGCCGCCCATGGCGGCGGGCATCGTGGGGTATCTGGGCTACGACACGGTGCGGCTGATGGAGCGGCTGGGCGAGCCCAACCCGGATGCGCTGGGCACGCCGGACGGGCTGCTGGTGCGCCCCACGGTCATGGCCATCTTCGATTCCGTGAAGGAGGTGATCAGTCTGGTCACCCCCGTACGGCCTTCAGAGAAGTCGGCGGAAGCCGCTTACCGGGCGGCGGAGAACCGCCTGCTGGCAGTGCTGGAGCGCATGGACCGGCCGGTCCCGCACGCGAGCGACGGCACGGCGCCGGAACTGCCGGAGCCCGCCTCCAATACCGACAAGGCGGAGTATCTGGAGATGGTGAAGCGCGCCAAGGAATATATCCGGGCGGGCGATATCTTCCAGGTGGTGCTGTCCCAGCGCTTTTCCCTCCCCTTCACGCTGCCGCCCTTCTCGCTTTACCGGGCGCTGCGGCGGACCAACCCGTCACCTTATATGTATTACCTGGATTTCGCGGGCTTCACCGTGGTGGGCTCCAGCCCCGAGATCCTGGTGAGCCTGAAGGATGAGAAGGTGACCATCCGCCCCATCGCCGGCACCCGCGCCAGAGGCCGCAACCGCGCCGAGGACCAGGCCCAGGTGGAGGACCTTCTGGCCGATCCCAAGGAGCTGGCGGAGCATCTGATGCTTCTCGACCTCGGCCGCAACGACGTGGGCCGCGTGGCGGAGGTGGGCTCGGTGAAGGTGACCGAGCAGAACATCATCGAATATTACTCCCACGTCATGCACATCGTCTCCAATGTGGAGGGCAAGGTGCGGGCCGGCATGAGCAATATCGACGTGCTGAAGGCCGCCTTCCCCGCCGGCACGGTGTCCGGCGCGCCCAAGATCCGCGCCATGGAGATCATCGACGAGCTGGAGAAGGAAAAGCGGGGCATCTATGCCGGCTCCGTCGGCTATTTCTCCGCCGGCGGCACCATGGACACCTGCATCGTGCTCAGGACCGCCATCGTCAAGGACGGTGTGATGTATGTGCAGGCCGGCGCCGGCATCGTGGATGAAAGCCGCCCCGAAGCCGAGCACGAGGAATGCCGCGCCAAGGCCCGCGCCCTGGTGAAGGCCGCCGAGGAAGCGGTCCGCTTTTCCGATACGGCCAGGCGCGGGCGGTAGTCACCTCTCCAGACCGGTCATTCCCGCGAACGCGGGAATCTCGACCCGATGGTCAAATGCAAGGCCGGAATGACGCATAACTGCTAGCGCAAGTTGCACTCAGGTACATCGTCATTCGCCGGCCTGCGGCGAATCCATGGACCCGCCGATCAAGTCGGCGGGTGACGAGTGGAGAGCCGGCGCGGGCCAACCTAATCACACAATGCTCCAGCAGGACGCTGGAAAAGTCCGGGATCGTCATTGCGAGGAAGCCTGCCCCCGCGCAGGCGGGGGCGGCAATCCAGAACGCCCCGACATCTGCCGTTTTTCTGGATCGCCACGGCCGCTCCGCGGCCTCGCGATGACGGTGGGAGAGTTTTTCAGCAACCTGCTAGCGCTGCGCCAGCTGCGTCTTCTGCGCGGCGTCGACGATGGCGCTGACCGGCACGAGGGCGAAGCCTTCGTCCTGCGCCCGGGGCAGCCAGGCTTTGAGGGCGCGGATGGTGGCGTCGTGCGGATGGCCGATGGCGATGGCGTAGCCCTGGCGCCGGGCCACCCCTTCCAGCGTCTTCAGCTGCATCCAGATGGCGCGCTCCTTCTGCACATTGTCGAGAAAGACATCCCGCTTGAGGATGGGCAGTGTGAGCCCGGTGCTGGCCGAGCGCGTGACCGTATCCCCGGTGGTCATGGAATCCAGGAACAACAGGCCCCGCCTGTCGAGCTGCGAGAGCACCTCGCGCATGCCCTCGGGATTCTCGGTGAAGGCGCTGCCCATATGGTTGTTGACGCCGACATAACCGCCGAACCGGCCCAGGTTCCAGCTGATCTGCCGGTCGATTTCCTGGGACGACATGGCGACTTTCAGCGCATGCGGCCCCGGATCGGCGCTCTGTCCCAGCGGTTGCATGGGCAGATGCACCATGAGCTCGTGCCCGCCCGCCCTGGCCAGCGGCGCCAGCTCCGCCGAATGCCGCCCGTAAGGCAGGAACGAGGTGGTGAGCGGCGCCGGCAGGTCGATCACCTTGCGGCTGCGCGCCTCATCGATGCCCATGTCGTCGATGACGATGGCGATCATCGGCTGGCCGGGCAGGACATTCGCCGCCACGGCAAAATGCTTCCATACCGGCGTCGGCTCGGCGATGACCGGATCGATCGTCTTGCGCTCCTTCAGGCGCACGACCGCCGGCGAGGCCTGGAGCGGAGAGAGGGACGCCGCCTCTTCGGCCACATTGGCCAGCCCCTGGTCCTCATAGACCATGGCGATGAGCGCCAGCGCCGCGACGGCCCCGCCCGCCAGCATGAGGCGCGACGCCCAGACGCGCCGAAGACGCGCCGTCCGACGGCGGGTCGGCCCCTGGGGAGTATCCCGGATCAGACGTCTGGGAGAGTTACGGCGCCGCGACTGACTGCTTTGCTGGACCATGGAAGTAATCTATATCTGGTCGGCCAGTGATTGACCATTACTAAATATGCTACCCTAGCGGGTAAATACAAAGATTTCCTTGACGATCACGCGCGAAGCCTTGACGACACGGCCAAAGCGTCATTACTTGAACCCTGCGAATGCCTGACCCCCGAGCAAGTTGGCGATAATCATGCTTATCCTGATCGATAACTACGACAGTTTCACCTACAATCTCTTCCATTATCTGGGAGAGTTGGGCGCCAATGTGGACGTAGTGCGCAATGATGTCACGACCGCCGAGGACATCCTGTCCCGCCGGCCGGAAGCCATTGTGCTCTCCCCCGGTCCCTGCACGCCGGACGACGCGGGCATGTGCCTCGACCTGGTGAAGGCCGCGGCCGGCAGGGTGCCGCTCCTGGGCGTCTGCCTCGGCCATCAGGCCATCGGCCAGGCGTTCGGCGGCAAGGTGATCCGCGCCCCCTACATGATGCACGGCAAGGTGAGCCCGATTTCCCATGCCGATACGGACATCTTCAAGGGCCTGCCCGATCCCTTCAAGGCCACGCGCTATCATTCGCTGATCGTGGAGCGGGAGAGCCTGCCCGATTGTCTGGAGGTCACCGCCTGGACGGAAGACGGGCTGATCATGGGACTGCGCCACAAGGACCCGGCGATGATGACCTACGGCGTGCAGTTCCACCCCGAAAGCATCGAATCGGAAGGCGGGCACGACATTCTCCGCAATTTCCTCGCTCTCGCCAGGCATCGCGAGGCCGCCTGACGCCATGACCGAATTCACCAGCATCCTGGCGGACGTCGCCAACGGACGTGCGCTCTCGGCGGAAACCGCGCGCGAAGCCTTCGACATCATGATGTCGGGCGGCGCCACCGAGGCGCAGATGGGCGCCTTCGTCATGGCCCTGCGGGTCCGGGGCGAGACGGTGGACGAGATCACCGGCGGCTCGATGAGCATGCGCGCCTTCGCCAGGACGCTCACCGCCCCCGAAGACGCCATCGACACCTGCGGCACCGGCGGCGACGCGGCGGGCACCTACAACATCTCCACCGCCGTCGCTCTGGTGGCGGCCGGCTGCGGCGTACCCGTGGCCAAGCACGGCAACCGGGCGCAATCCTCCAGGTCTGGCGCAGCGGATGTTTTATCGGCGCTCGGCGTCAATATCGATGCGCCCATGGAGGTGATCGAGCGCTCCATGCGAGATGCCTGTTTCGGTTTCATGATGGCGCCCAACCACCATAGCGCCATGCGCTTCGTGGCGCCGGTGCGCCAGCAGATCAAGACCCGTACCATCTTCAATCTCCTGGGGCCGCTGGCCAACCCCGCCGGCACGAAGCGCCAGCTCATGGGCGTCTATGCCGAGAAGTGGGTGGTGCCGCTGGCGCATGTGCTCAGGAATCTCGGCGCCACCTCCGGCTGGGTGGTGCATGGCAGCGACGGGCTGGACGAGCTCACCACCACCGGCCATTCCTTCGTGGCCGCGCTGGAAGACGGGGACGTGCACACCTTCGAGGTAACTCCCGAGGATGCAGGGCTCGACCGTGCCAGGCCGGAATGCCTGAAGGGCGGGGACGCCGCCCACAATGCCGCCGCTCTGAAGGCCCTGCTGGACGGCGAGGCCGGGGCCTACCGCAATATCGTGCTCCTCAATGCGGCGGCGGCTCTCATCGTGGCCCGCAAGGCGGAGACATTGAAGGAAGGCGCCGAAATGGCGGCCGAGGCCATCGACAGCGGCAAGGCCAGGGACGTCCTCGCCAGGGTGGTGGCCATCAGCAACGGGAACGCCTGATGAGCGACGTTCTGACCAAGATCTGCGACACGACGCGCCGGCATGTGGAAGTCATGAAATCAATAACGTCCCATGACGAATTGAAGCAGAAGGCGAAATCCGCGCCCGCGCCCCGCCCCTTCGCGGCCAGCCTCATGGCAGCGGCTAAAACCGATGTGGGCCTCATTGCCGAGATCAAGCGCGCCAGCCCGTCCAAGGGCCGCATCCGCGATGATTTCGACCCCAAGACACTGGCTCGGGCCTATGCCGCCGGCGGCGCCACCTGCCTCTCTGTCCTCACCGACGCACCCTATTTCGAGGGCAGCAACGATTATCTGGTGGCGGCCCGCGCCGCCGTCCCCCTTCCCGTCCTGCGCAAGGATTTCATGCTGGAGCCGTACCAGATCACCGAATCCCGCGCCATCGGGGCGGACTGCATCCTGCTCATCATGGCAGCGCTGGAGGTCGACACGGCCAAGGAGCTGGAAGCCATGGCCATGGACTATGGCATGAGCGTGCTGGTGGAGGTGCACAACGCGCAGGAGCTGGACGAGGCCCTGAAGCTCAAAAGCCCCCTCATCGGTATCAACAACCGCGACTTGAAGACCCTGCAGGTGGATATCAACACCTCCTTCATGCTCTCGAAAATGGTCCCGGGCGACCGGCTGGTGGTTGCGGAAAGCGGCATTCGGGACCATGCTGACATCGAACAGTTCAAGGCCAACGGGGTTTCCGCCTTCCTGGTCGGGGAAGCCCTGATGCGCCAGGCGGACGTGGAAGAGGCGACGAAGGCCCTGCTGGGACGCAGCTCATGACGGATTTCAGCCATCTCAACGAAAAGGGCGAGGCCCGCATGGTGGACGTATCCGCCAAGCAGCAGACCGCCCGCCAGGCCACGGTGAAAGGCCTCGTGGTGATGGCCGCCGAAACGCTGGAGCGCATCATGGGCGGCGACATGCCCAAGGGCGACGTCCTGTCCACCGCGCGCATCGCCGGCATCATGGCGGCCAAGAAGACGGCCGAGCTCATTCCCATGTGCCACCCCCTGCCCATCACCGAGGTGACCGTCTCCTTCGAACCCGTGCCCGAGGGCCCGGCCATCGAGATCACCGCCAGCGTGAAGACGTTGGACCGCACCGGCGTGGAAATGGAAGCGCTGACCGCCGCCACCATTGCCGCCCTCACCCTCTATGACATGGCCAAGGCCGTGGACAAGCGCATGCGCATCACCGACATGCGCGTCGTCGAGAAGCTGGGCGGCAAGTCGGGCACGTTCCGCGAATAAGCCCCCCCGCCCCGGCCCGTCCCCCTTTCCCCTTGACGCGGGATGAGAACTAAAATAGAACATTGGGAACACTCACCCATGATCACGGGGACATGGCATGCTGACCAAAAAGCAGCATCAGTTACTGCTCTTCATCAAGGAGCGCGTTGACGCGACGGGGATTTCCCCCTCCTTCGAGGAAATGAAGGAAGCGCTGAACCTCAAGTCCAAGTCGGGCATCCACCGGCTCATCACGGCGCTGGAGGAACGGGGCTTCATCCGCCGCCTGCCGCACCGCGCCCGCGCTCTCGAAGTGCTCCGCACGCCGGAAGCGAGCAGCGCTCCCGCTGTGAGCAGCCCCAAGGTCATCCACACCAATTTCCGGCCCCAGCCGCGCGCCCACACGGTGGCGGAGGGCAGCGACGGCGTGGTGGACCTGCCGCTGCATGGCCGCATCGCGGCGGGCACGCCCATCGAGGCGCTGCAGGACAATGGCTCCTCCATCTCCATTCCCGCCTCGCTCATTTCCGGCGGCGAGCATTATGCGCTGGAAGTGGCGGGAGATTCCATGGTGGACGCGGGCATCCAGGACGGCGACACCATCCTCATCCGCCGCTGCGACACCGCCAATACCGGCGATATCGTGGTGGCCCTTATCGACCAGCAGGAAGCCACGCTGAAGCGCTTGCGCCGCAAGGGCAATTCCGTGGCCCTGGAGGCCGCCAACCCGGCCTACGAGACCCGCATCTTCGGCCCCGAACGGGTGAAGATCCAGGGCCGCCTGGTAGGGCTTTTCCGCCGCTACTGACCGCGCTGCGCCGTCCGCAAGGTGGCCGTTGACAGGCAGTACGGTAGGCTGGCGGTAAACCATGGGGAGGAGCAGGGGTGAGCGTGAAGGTCGGACTGGCCGGTTTCGGCCTGGCGGGAGGCAGCCTGCATTCCCCCCTACTACGCGCCGCCGAGTTCGAGGTCACCTGCATTCTGACCTCGCGGTGGGAGGCCGCGATGCGCGCCTGGCCGGCGGCACGGACCGTCTCGGCATTTGACGACCTCCTGTCCGCGCCCGTCGATCTCATCGTCATCGCCACACCCAATCACCTGCATTTCAGCCAGGCCATGGCCGCGCTGAGGGCCGGTAAGGCGGTCGTGCTGGACAAGCCCATGGCCCTCACCCACGCCGAATGCGAGACGCTGTGCAACCTGGCGGAGCGCCAGGAGCGCCTGCTGACCGTGTTTCACAATCGCCGCTGGGACAGCGATTTCCTGACCGTCGCCGCCGCCCTGAAGGAGGGACTGATCGGCCGTCCCGCACGCTTCCTCAACGGCTGGCGTCGCCATCGCCTGGAGATCCGCGACCGCTGGCGCGAACGGCCGGGCCCCGGCGTGGGCCTCTTTTTCGACCTCGGGCCCCATCTCATCGATCAGACAATGATGCTGTTCGGGCCGCCCATATGGGTGAGCGCCGACATTTTCGCCGCGCGGCAAAGCCAGCCCCAGGGGGTGGATGATGGTTTCGAGGTGGTACTCGGATATGAGACCATGCGTGCTGTGCTGTCCGCCTCGTCCCTCGCTGCCGGGCCGCAGAGGGAAATGCGGCTCGACGGCACTCTCGCCAGCCTCGTCCTCGAAGGGTTCGACCCGCAGGAGCCCCGCCTGCGCAGCGGCATGCCGGGCGACGCACCGGGGCTCGGCGATCCCGAGGGCGCCATCGACGCCCGCCTGTATCAGCCGGACGGCAGCCAACGTCCCGTCGCCATGCAGTCCGGTGCGTGGCCCCGCTTCTATCAGGGCGTCATGGCGGCCCTGAGCGACGGCGCCCCGCCACCGGTCGACCCCCGGGCGGCAGCGGCGGTGATCCGTATCGTCGAAGCCGCGCGGGAAAGCGCCGCCCATGGGCGGCGCGTGGCGCTTTAGCTGGCCGTTGCCCGCCGGCGTGACCGCCGGAGCGCCACCAGGATCACGACGATGGGCAGCCCCAGCGCCGCCCAGGAGGTGACGTCCAGCAGCCCGTCGCCGGCAAGGGCGGCCAGAAGGCCGAGGATGGTGATGAGCGCGATGATCAGCGGCTTGCCGAAAATCTGGCGCAGCGGGCGCTGTCCGGATTCCGCCTTCATTGGGACGAGCTCCGCGCCAGCGCCATGTCCCTGACCTCTCCGCCTCCGGTGATTTCCGCGGCCTGGATGTCGGACGAGGTGCGCCGGCGCCCCAGCCAGAGATAGAGGCCACTACCCAGGACGATGATGGTGACGATATCGAGCAGCGCCCAGATGTTCTTCATGGGCATGCCGCCATAGTCGCCGAAATGCAGGGGCTGGGAGAGGAGAAGCAGCGTCGCGTACCAGGGCATGGTCCGCATATCCGTCAGGTCGCCGGTCTGCGCATCGATGAGCGCCGGCTTGAGCAGCTTCGAGGTGAAGGGCGTCGCCCCCTGCATGAAGACCGCATAATGATGATTGCTGGAAACGATGGTGCCGGGATAGGCCACGAAGCTCGGCCGCATGTCGGGCGCCGCCTGCCGGGCCGTCGCCACCGCCGCATCCACGGAGCCGAGGTCCTGAACCGGCGGAAGCCCGTCATAGGGCTTCACCATCTCCGCCAGCTGGTCGTACTGCCAGTATTGCAGGATGGGGGTGGAGAGCGTGTTGATGACACCCGTCAGCCCGACGACCAGTGCCCAGGCCAGGGTGACGATGCCCAGCAGATTGTGCATGTCCAGCCATTTGAGGCGGGTGCTGCGATGCCGGCGCACCGTGCCGAACTCCAGCTTGCGCATGAAGGGGGCGTAGACCACCACGCCGGACACCAGGGCCACGACGAAGAGCAGCCCCATCAGCCCGAGGAAGAGCATCCCCGGCAATCCCGCGAACATGTCGGTATGCAGCTCGTAGAGGAAATAAAGCGGCCCCTCGTTGAACGGCGGGGCATCCAGTATCTCCCCCGTGCGGGCGTCGAACATGGTGCTGGTGATGTCGGTGCTCATCTCGTCGGCGCCGGTGGTGAGATAGACGATGGGCTCGCCGTCGTCGTCCCAGGACACATACTGCACCACCTCGCCCGGATTGGCCGCCAGCCCCCGCGCCACGATGTCGTCCAGGTTCGCCAGCGGCGCATCCGCCGGCATGTCCCGGACGTCCGGCGCGAGGCCCAGCGCATGTTCCAGCTCATGATAGAAGATGAGGGGCAGCCCGGTGACGCAGAGCATCAGCAGGAAAGCGGTGGATACGATGCTGGTCCATTTGTGAACCAGGTACCAGTTCCGGATCGCTCTCTGACCGAGCATGGTGTCCTCCTAGAATGAGAATTGAAGGCCGACGGAATAGGTGCGCGGCTGCATGACGGTGGCGATATCCTCCGCCGGCGTGGCGCCGGGAGAGAGCATGATGGGCTTGCCGGTGTCGAAGATATTGGTCACCTCGGCGAAGATGCGGACATAGTCCAGGCGATAGCCGACCTTCGCATTGGCCACCCAGTAGGGGTCGGTCTTGCCCCGCGCATTGTTTACAACTTCGGAATAGTAGGAGTCCGAATAACGGGCGTCGGCGCTCAGCTCCAGCCCGGACGCATGGGCATAGGAGAAGCCGAAATTGGCCGTGAAAGACGGCGAGCGCGCCAGCTCGTTGCCCTCGATGCCGGAGCCGGGATATTTCGTCACCTCGGTCTTCAGCAGCCCCCCGCCGGCGAAGACCTCCAGCCCCTCCGTCACCAGGACACGACCGTTCATCTCCAGGCCGTAGGTCTCCGCCTTGTCGGCGTTGCGCACCACATAGGACCAGAGGTCCGGATCGGGATTGAGGTCGAAGGGAAGCTGCAGGTTCTCATATTCGTTGTAGAAGACGTTGCCGTTGAGCGACAGCCTGTCGTTCAGAAGGCTCGCCCGCCAGAACCATTCGTAGTTCCACACATATTCCGGCTCGAACGTATAGCTCTGGAACGGCACCTCGTAGGTGAAGCCGGCGCCGCCCGCATTGTAGCCCTTGCCGATCACCAAGCCGGTGCGCAGGTCATCGGTCACCTGCAGGGCCACGCTCGCCTTGGGCAGGAACTCCTTGTAGGTCTCGTGGAAGGAGATGAGGAAGGGGCCAGCACCGCCGTCGCGGTCCCTCTCCTCGCGTTCGTAGCGGCCGCCCACCGTCACGTCGATGCGGTCCGTCGCATGCATGGTGAATTCGCCGAACACGGCGTCGGTATCCGTGCTGTCGTCGAAGGTGCCGCCGCCGAAGAGATCGATATATTCGTCCTGGCTGCTGCGGAAGACGTGAACGCCGACGAACCCTTCAAGCTGCTGATCCAGGAGCGTCATGCTCAGGCGCGGCTCGGCCACATATTCGGAGATATCGATCTCGGCATTGCCGTCGCCGGGCAGGGCCTTGCGGGTCACCTTGATATCGGCGGCGGAAAGAATGGTCTGGAGGGAGAACGCCTGATTGATATCCCAGGTCGTATCCAGAATGCCGTTGGTGGCCTTGGTGCCGAACCGCGGCTGCGGTGGATACGCCGCCTCATGCTCGCCGAAGGGCCGCACCACGCTGTTGCTCTGCGGCGCATAGGCATCGATATGGCTCACCGTCAGCAACGCCTTGACGTCGGGCAGGGCCGCCGGTTCGATGAGCAGCTTGCCGCGCAGCGCCAGCGACTTGTACTCCTCCGGATCGGCCACGCCCGGATAGCTCGGAAAATCGACGAAACTGTCCCGCATCCGGTAGTCGCCGGAAAGGCGGAACGCCAGCTGGTCGTCGATGATCGGGCCCGAGAGGGCCGCCGAGCCCTGCCATGTCGAGTAATTGCCAGCCATCAGACGCGCCGTGCCCTCCCATTCGTAGGTCGGGTCCTTGGTCTTGACCACGATGGCCCCGGCCACGGCATTGCGCCCCTGCAAGGTGCTCTGCGGGCCGCGATAGACCTCCACGCGCTCCACGTCCCAGAGCGTGGCGTCGGAGAAGATGGATTCGTTATAGGTGAGCGTCCGCCCGTCCACCTGGTAATTGAGGCGCGGCCGGGTGCCGGCGAAAAAGGCATCGGCGCCCTGGGCCGGCCCCGTGCCGTCGAGACCGCGCACCGCCGGCGCCAGATTGGAGGGCTCGGTGCTCACCAGGTTGGCGATACGCTCCAGAAGCTCGCTGGTCGTGTCCAGCCCGGCGCGCCGCATCATCTCCTCGGCCGTGGTGACGGAAACGCTGGACGCCGTGTCCATGAGAGACCGCTCCCGCTTTTCCCCGGTCACCACGATGGTCTCCAGCCGGTTGGAACCGTCCGAAATCGTACCCTGGGCCAAAGCGGTGGCGGATACCGTGGTCAGGAGCAACGTGGCAAGAACGGCAGAACGCCGAAGGGTCGTATACTGGGTGGTCATGTTTCCGTCTCTGGCATGGTGATCGGCCAATGCAGCGGCCGCAGTTATTATGAGTGCGACTAACTCGCAGTTGCGAGACACTATCGTTTTCAAGAGTGAATTGCAATCTCAATAGGAGATGGGACGGAGAGGGATGACGCCTATGCCGGGCGGCGGGCGGCGGCTCAAGTCAGTCAGGTACCAGGTTCAATCGACGTTCAGCCTAGAGCGCCTTTCTCGGCCGCAAGCACGGCACGCCGCGTTTCCCGCAATATGGCGGTGATCCGTTCCGCCGCGGCGCAGGGATCGCGCCCCGCCAGGGCGGCGAGAAGGTCCCTGTAGAGCACCAGTTGCCTCTGCCGCGCGGGCCCGCTGGCGATATCGGCCACCCAGTGCTGATGGTAGAAGGCGGTGGTCATGGCCGAGCGCCTCAGCGCCCGGTCCAACGGCGACGAGGATTCCATCAGCGCCTCCAGGAGCGCAATCCGCGATACATGGAATGCCGAGCAATCCTGCTCCCCGCACAGGGTCTGCAGGCGTCCGAGGATCGCGTCCAGCCGGGCCAGATCCTCCGGCGAGCGCCGGACCGCCGCCCGCCGCGCCACGAAGCTCATCAGCAGGATGTGCAGGTCCAGGAGGTCGGCCAGCTCGTCATAGCTGTACCGTGTGATATAGGCGCCGCGCCAGGGATGCAGCTCCACATACCCTTCCGACGCCAGCCGCACGAGCACCGTCCGGATGATGGTACGGCTGACGCCGTACCTGGCGCTCATCCGCTCCTCCCGCAGGCTGGCGCCGGGGGCATAGACCTGCTGCCTGATGTCCTGGATTATGGCGGCCTCGACCTTTTCCGCCGTCGTGGGCCTGGCCCCGGCCGCGCGCCTCGCAGTAGCGGACCGGGAAGAGCGGACCGCGGGTGAACGATGGGAGTCGATGACGGAATCGATAGCCGCTTTCATGACCAGCCCCTTGATGTTGGCGCCCCATGGGTGGGAGAATGCTCAAATTCATCGCTTAAGCCATTGCTACACAAGTGATTTACAGTTTCATCCCGTTCCACCGTGTAACATGTCGTTCCATCCCTTTGTTACAGGCGATGTTACGGACCGCGCGGTGACCGGGTTCTTGGCTTTGGGACCCGGCCATGGCGCATGCCGGCGCGAGCCCGAGGACCGCGCCGCCTGTTACAGGGCGCTTTCATTAACAGGCGCCGCAACGCCCCCTGCCCGCCTGAAACAGTAAATAACTGGACCGCCTTTCCAGCCGTTGGCTAGCTGGCATCCGGCAGGCCGCACGTCGAAAAGCGTCCGCCAAGGGGGGACGCGAGTGCGTCTGACGGAGGAGCGCCGTACTTCATCTTCGCAAACGCCCTTCCCGGAAGGCTGTCGTCCGTTCATCCGGGCATGGCATTTGACAGATTGGAAAGTACAAAAAGCATGATCGATTTCCGTGACATCCGCCGCATCCGCGAACGACACATCTCCCGCCTCAATGGGGTATCGCTCCTGATCCTGGGCCCGATTCTGGGAGTACCGGCCCATCAGGCCATGGCCCAGGCACAGCGCGACATCGACGAGATCGTCGTCTCCGGCCAAGCCGGCGCCCTCAACCTCCAGGAGCGGAGCGACGTCGGCGGCCGGCTGGGGCTGAGCCTCATGGAAACGCCCGGCAATGTCGAGCTCATCGATTCCGACTCCCTTCAGCTCCGCGGCGATTACGGCGCCACCGAGGCGGTGACCCGCGCCACCGGCGTGACCTCGGCAGCGACGCCGGGCAATGGCGGCTCGGCGCTTTCGGCGCGCGGCTTCTCGGGTCACAGTTCCGTGGTCACCATGTATGACGGCACACGCCTCTACGTCGGGGCCGGAACCGTATCCTTCCCCGCCGACACCTGGACGCTGGACCGGATCGAGGTGATGCACGGCGCCTCCTCGGTGATCCACGGCGTCGGCGCCATCGGCGCCGCCATCAATCACGTGCCCATGAAGCCGCTGCTGGGCGAGCAGTCCATGCGCGGCATGGCCTCCTTCGGCAGCTATGGCACCTGGCGGGTGGGGCTCGGCGGCAACGTTCCCCTTTCGGACAAGATGGCGCTGAGGCTGGACGGCAGCTATTCCGAAACCGACGGCTATGTGGACCGGGCCGACCAGTCCCGTTTCGTCCTCTCGGGCTCCGTCCTCCTGCAGGCCGCCGACAATTTCCGCGTCACGCTCAGCGTCGATTACGACCATATCGACGACGCGCCCTATTTCGGCACGCCGAAGATCGACGGAGAGCTGATCAAGGACAACCGCCGTCTCAACTACAATGTGACGGACGCCCTGGTGAGATATGAGGACCTGTGGCCGCGCCTGCGCATGGAGTGGGACATCAGCGATTCCGTCCATCTGCAGAACGACACCTACTATATCACCGCGGACCGACATTGGCGGAACCTGGAATCATACGCCTACAACCCGGACACGGGGCTGGTCGACCGCATGGATTATCTGGAAATCCTGCACGATCAGGAGCAGTACGGCACCCGCACCAGCGTGTGGTTCGATTCCGACATCGGGCGGATGAAGAACCGCTTCTCCATCGGCGCCGAAGGCAACAAGATCAACTTCAAGCATTCCAACAATTCCCCCTATACGGGCGAATCCTCCGTGCCGGTGACCGGCTTTACCCCCGGCATGTTCCTCAATGCCGACGGCACCACGCTGGACTATCTGACCGACACCAAGCAGTTCGCCATCTTCGCGGATGACCGGCTGGAGCTGACGGATCGGTTCAGCATCGTCGCCGGCGCCCGCTTTGACCATATCGACTACAGCCGCGAAGACGTGGCACGCAGCAACGGCCAGGAGGCCGGCCTTTTCGATGCGGGCTATCACCCGTTCACCTGGCGGCTGGGCGCCGTATACGAAGTGACGGACGATCTGAGCCTTTATGCGCAGGCCAGCACGGCGGTGGACCCCATCGGCTCCCCGGCCTCGATTTCGGAATCCCAGGCGGAGCTGGACCCGACAAGGGGTCGGCAATACGAGGTCGGCGTCAAGCAGGTCTTCCTGAACGGACGGGGCGAATGGACGCTCTCCGCCTATCACATCCGCAAGACCAACATCCTGACGCGGGACCCCGACGATCCGACGATCACCCGCCAGATCGGCAAGCAGGGATCGGACGGTCTGGAGGTGAGCCTGGGCCTGCGCCCCACGGACTCCCTTGCCATCGATCTCAACGCCACCCTGCTGAACGCCCGCTATCTCGACTATTTTGTCGAGGATGGCGACGCGCTGATATCCTATCGCGGGAACACGCCGCGCAATATCGCCGAAGAAGCGGCCAACCTGTGGGTGACCTGGCTGCCGGTGCCGGATATCCGGGTGGCCGGCGGTCTGCGCTACGTCGGCAGCCGCTACGGCAATGACGCCAATACATACAAGCTGCCCAGCTATACGGTGGTCGACGCCAATATCCGCTGGGCGGTCACGGAACAGGTGGGTCTGACGCTGCGCGTCGACAACGTCTTGGATAACGATGATTACGTCATCTCCGAATACGGGACGGGTCAATGGATCCTGGGCGACCCCAGGACCGTCGAAGCCAGCCTGGACTTCCGGTTTTAGGTTCCCCCCGGCGAAGCCGATGCTCATGAAACGCGTCAAGCGGTTTTTCTATCTCCTCCACCGCTGGGTGGGCATCGGCTTCGCCATCCTGTTTCTGCTGTGGTTCGCCAGCGGCATCATCATGATGTATGTGGAGTTCCCCGAGCTCACGACGCCGGAGCGCCGGGCTCACCTGCCTCCGCTGGACCTGCAGGCCGTTGCTGTTGCGCCCGAGGCGGCCCTGGACAGCTTACCGCCGGAAGCGGCCGGCATCGCCCGTCTGCGGCTGGCCACGGTGCTGGGCCGGCCCGCCTACCTGGTGACAACGGATTTCGGCCAGCATTTCAGCATATTTGCTGATGATGGCACCCTGGTGCGGCATGTCGGGCCGGAGGCCGCGGCCAAGGCGGCCTCAGCCTTCGCGGGCGGCGTGCCAGCACGCCATATCGAGGAAATCGATCTGGACCAATGGACGGTCTCCGGCGGTCTTAACCCCTACCGCCCCCTTTACCGTGTGTCCCTGGATGATGATGCGGGCAGCATCCTCTATGTCTCGGAACGCACAGGCCAGGTGGTGCGCGATACCACGTTCCGGGAACGCGCCTGGAACTGGCTGGGCGCGGTGGTTCACTGGATCTATCCCGCCGTGCTGCGGCAGCATCCCGGTCTCTGGTCCGACATGGTGATCTATGTCTCGCTGGGCGGCTGCGTGGCCGCCCTGACCGGCATTCTCGTCGGATACTGGCGCTTGCGCCTGGGCCGCAAATACAAGAGCGGCTCCGTCTCCCCGTTCCACGGCTGGCAATACTGGCATCATGTGGGCGGCCTGCTGTGCGCCGTCTTCGTCTGCACCTTCATCTTCAGCGGCCTCATGTCCATGAACCCCTGGGGCGTCTTCGACAATGAGGGAGAGCCCGCCGGCACGCAGATCGCCCGCTTCACCGGGGGCGGGCTGGACCTGGCGCGCTTCACGCCGGACGTGGGGGCGGTCGCCCATGCCCTGCCCGCCCGGTTCGCGCCAAGGGAGGTGGAGTGGCTGCAGCAGGCCGGGCAGCCTTACATGCTGTTCGCCGACGGAAGTGGAAAGCGGGCCGCGGTGACCGCTTCGAGAGGGCAGGCACCGGCAGTCATATCCGACATGCCCCGGCGGGTCGCGGCCCTGGTGCCGCGCCTCCTGCCGGACGCGAAGATCGTGGACAGCCAGACCCTCCAGCGCTTTGACGACTATTATTATTCCCATCATCAGCGCTACCGGCCCCTGCCGGTCCTGCGGGTTCGCTTCGATGATCCCGCCCGGACCTGGTATCATGTCGATCTGGTGAGCGGCGAAGTGCTCTCGCGCCTCACCCATACCGACCGCGTGCAGCGCTGGCTCTACAATGGCCTGCACAGCCTGGACCTGCGCATGCTGATGGGGCACCGGCCGCTCTGGGATATCGTGGTCATCCTGCTGTCCCTGCTCGGCATCGCCTTCAGCCTGACGGGCATCGTGATCGCCTGGCGCCGCCTCAAGCACAAGGCCAGGCGCAAGGCCGTGGCGCGGCATGCACCCCGGTCCGTATCCTGACCCGTCACTCGGGCAGGAGACGTCCTATGGCTTCCTTTAGCTGGGAGACGGTGTAGGGCTTCCCGAGGAAGCTCGCGCGCAGATTGGCGATACGCTCCTGCGAAAAGCTTTGCCCGGAGGTCAGGAGCACGGGAAGCTCGGGGCAGACCCGGATCGCCTCATGGGCCAGAGACGGGCCATCCAGATTGCCGGGCAGCATGCAGTCGGTGAACAACAGGCCGAAGGTGCCGCCGTTGGTGATGATATCGAGCGCCTGGTCACCATTGTGGGCGACCGCGACCTCGCAGCCCAGATCCGCCAGCATGGCTTGTGCCACCTCGCGGACCGTGACCTCGTCTTCCACCAGCAGAACCGTCAGCCCCTTCAAATCCGGAGTGCCCGGCCCTGTTCCCGTGTCGGCCCCTTCCGGGGCGGCCCAGGTTCTCGGGAAGAACAGGCGAACCGAGGTGCCGTTGCCCGGCTCCGACTCGATCGTGACGCTGCCTCCCGATTGGCGGACAAAGCCATAGATGGAGCTGAGGCCCAGCCCCGTGCCCTTGCCTGTCTCCTTGGTGGTGTAGAACGGCTCGAACGCCCGCTCGCGGACTTCTTCCGACATGCCGGTGCCGTTGTCGGTCACGCTGAGCTCGACATAATTGCCGGGAGCCAGGTCGAGGCCCACCAGACGGGGATCGCTGGTGGGACGGTTGCCCACCGCCACCACGATCTCGCCATCGGCGGGCGTTGCGTCCCGGGCATTGATGATGAGGTTGACCACCGCGGCTTCGAGGTGCGACCCGTCCAGATAGGCCGGCCAGGCATCGGGATCGCAGTCGATGCGCAGCGAAATCGAAGGCCCCACGAGGCGCTTGAACAGGCTGTCAAGCCGCTTCATCTCCTCGCCGAGATTCAGGACCTTGGGCTCCAGCGACTGGCGCCGCGCGAACCCCAGGAGACGCTTGGTCATGTCGCCACAGCTCCGGGCGGCCTGCATGGCAAGGTCCAGACGGCGCTTGAGCGCCGGCTCGTCCCCCACCGCCGGAATGGCGCGATCGAGACTGCCGATGATGACGGTCAGCATGTTATTGAAATCGTGGGCAATGCCGCCGGTCATCTGCCCGATCGCTTCCATCTTGCGGGCATGGGCGAGTTGTTCCTCCAGCGCCCGGCGCTCGGAAATGTCGAGAAGGATGCCCGACATTTCCTTGCCCTTGTTCCTGTGCCCCATCATCACGATGCCGCGGTCCGAGAACCAGCGATAGCTTCCGTCGCCGGCCATGAGACGGTATTCGGCGGAAAAAACGCCCGATACCGGCACCCCGGCCAGCAGGTCCATGATGCGTCCCCGATCATCCGGATGCACCCAGGACAGCCAGTTCGACCTGAGATCCGCCACCTGGCGCCGGCTCAACCCGCATATGTCCTCGATATGGCCGCCGACGAACGAGCGGGAGCGGAAATCGTCCCCGGCCGCCGAGACATAGAGCGCAATGGGGAGCGACGAGATGACCAGGGACTGCTGGGCCTGGCTCCGTCTCAGCTTGCGCGCGGTATTCACCTGTTCCAGCCGCACCCTGTAGTTTTCCGCCAGCAGCTTCCGCTCCTGCTCGGCCTGGCGCTTGATCTCCTCCGCCTTCTTGTGGAGCTCGACGAACACGCTCACCTTGGATTTGAGGATCATCGGCTCGACGGGCTTGAACACGTAGTCCACGGCGCCCGCCGCATATCCGCGGAACAGGTGCGACGGTTCCTTGTCGACGGCCGAGAGGAAGATGACGGGAATGTGCAGCGACTTCTCCCGCGCACGGATCATCGCCGCCGTTTCGTAGCCGTCCATCCCCGGCATCCGCACATCGAGGAGGATGACCGCGAAATCCTCCTTCAGCAGCAGGCGCAGGGCGTCCCGCCCCGAAGACGCGCAGAGCACGGGCTGCCCCAGATCGGCCAGCATCTCCCGCATGGCGATGAGATTGGCCGGGTCGTCGTCCACCACGAGAATCTTGGCCGTGTCCCCTGGCTCGGCGTCCGCAGTCTGGAACTGTGGCTCTGGTACGCTCTGGTCCATTTCATGCCCTATGACGACTGCAGCCAGACGCGCAGGACGATCAGCAGTTCGTCGGTTTCCACCGGCTTGGAGAGATAATCGGACGCCCCGACCTCGAAGCATTGGTCCCGATCCTCCTTCATGGCCTTTGCCGTAACGGCGATCACCGGGAGCTTGTTGAAGTGCTCCATGGCGCGGATTTCCCGGATGACGTCATAACCGTTCACTTCAGGCATCATGATGTCAACCAGTACTGCGTCCAGATCGGGCGTGGAGCGTATGAGCTCGATGCCGTCACGGCCGTTCTCGGCGTGCAGGACCTCCACCTCATGCTGCTCGAGCACGGCCGTCAGCGAGAAGATGTTGCGGATATCGTCGTCGATGATGGCGATCTTGCTTCCCGCCAGCACCGGATCACGGCGCCAGAGGCTCTTTATCTTCTCCCTTATGTCGTCCGGCAGGACATCCATGGGGACGTTGAGGGCGCGTGTCACTTCATCATAGAGCTCGGCGGATGCCCGGTCCCCGATGAGAATCCGCGCATCCACGCGGCGGCAGAGATCGTAATCCTGAGGCGATGCGTCTTCCAGGATCACCAGCAGGGGAATATGGGCGCCCTCCCGCAGCCCGGCGGCGTGCTCGAGCGCCTGCGCGAGCTGCGGCGTCATGGACCGGGCCGAGAGGAGAAGGCAATCGAACTCCCGGTCGCTCGCCAGTTCCAGGGCAGACCGGCCCGTCACCGATTCTATGGAGACATTGGGGATTTCCCGGATGAGCTCCAGTTCCCTTGAGCGGGACCGGCCGCCGCGGATGACGCAGAACCGGCGCTCCTCCCGGTTCACCGTCTCCCTGAGCTGCCGGAAGGCGGCCACCATCTCTTCCTGGGTGAACGCCCGGGTGAAGCCCCAGGCGGCACCGTGCGGCAGCTTGTCCTCCTCCTGGCTCTTGCCGGAGATGATGTGGACCGGGAGATGGCGTGTCTCCCAATTTCGCTTCAGCAGGTCCAGCAGCGCCCAGCCGTTGATGTCCGGGAGATGCGGATTGAGCGTGACGGCCGCCGGCTTGTGCCGGTGAATGGAGGACAGGACATTGCGGCCCTTGTTCACGACGACGGGTGCGAATCCCTCCTTCTCCGCCGTTTCCTTCAGCAAGGCCGCGAAAACCGGATCGGCGTCTATGATCAGGACAACCGGCTGATCCGCCCTGCCGGCCTCGGAGGGCGCAGGCAGTGCCTCCAGTTCCGAGGGTGCGTCGGCGACACCCTCCGCCACGGCATTCGATACCGGCACGACGAGGGAGGACACCGAAGAGGCCGGCTGGGAGCCGTTGGCCTTGGTGACGGCCGCGCCCAGTTCCAGCGGCAGGTAGAGCGTGAAGGTGCTGCCGCTGCCCACTTCGCTCTCCAGCCGCACCTCGCCGCCCAGCAGGGTGGCAAGCTCGCGGCAGATCGAAAGACCCAGGCCGGTGCCGCCATAGCGGCGGCTGGTCGTCCCGTCCCCCTGCTGGAAGGCCTCGAAGATCACCTGCTGCTGGTCGGGCGCGATGCCGATTCCCGTATCCGTGATCGCAAAGGAGACGATCCTCCCCGAAACCGCGCCGGACGCCATCTGGCTGCCCTTGGGCAACAGGCCCATGGTCAGCTCCACCTTGCCGGATTCCGTGAACTTGAAGGCGTTGGACAAGAGGTTGTTCAGGATTTGCTGCAGGCGCAGCGCGTCGGTGCGCATGGATGTGGGCAGGCCGGGAAGCATGTTGACCTTGAACTTGAGCTTCTTTTCCTCGGCCGCCTCGCGGAACGTCCGCTCCACATGCTGGCGCAGGCTCTCGAAGGTGATCTCGCCCACGTCCAGGACCACCGTGCCGGATTCGATCTTGGAGAGGTCGAGGATGTCGTTGATGAGCCGCAAGAGGTCGGCGCCCGCCGCATGGATGGTCCGGGCGTGCTCGATCTGCTTTTCGGTCAAGTTGCCGCCTGCATTCTCCGAGAGCAGCTTGGAGAGGATGAGCAGGCTGTTGAGCGGTGTCCTGAGCTCGTGGGACATGTTGGCCAGGAACTCGGACTTGTAGCGCGAGGTCAGGGCAAGCTGCTCGGCCTTTTCCTCCAGGGCGGCGCGCGCGTTCTCCACCTCCCGGTTGATGGCTTCCACCTGCCGCTTCTCGTTCTGCAGTTGGGTCGCCTTTTCTTCCAGCTCCTCGTTCTTGGCGCGCAGCTCCTCCTGCTGCGCCTTCAGCAGTTCCTCCGATTTGCGCAGCGTGGATGCCTGCTGTTCAAGCCGGTCGTTGGTGGTCTTGAGCTCTTCCTGCTGGCTCTGCAGCTCGGAGGTGAGGATTTGCGACTGGGTCAGCAGGCCCTCGGTGCGCATGCTGGTGGCGATCGTGTTGAGCACGATGCCGATGCTTTCCACCAGCTGCTCCAGGAACGAGAGGTGGATTTCGCTGAACTGGCTGAAGGAGGCAAGCTCGATGACCGCCCTCACCTCTCCCTCGAACAGCACCGGCAGGATGACGATGGTGGCCGGGACCGCCTGGCCCACGGCGGACGAGATGGTGATGTAATCCTCCGGCACCTCGGTGAGGAGGATGCGCTTCTTCTCCAGGGCACACTGGCCGATGAGCCGTTCCCCCTGGCGCAGCGTCTGGCGCAGTTCCGAACGTTCGGAAGGCGCATAGCTCGCCGTCAGGTCCAGGCAGACATCGTCGCCATTGTCCTCGCGCACGACGTAGAAGACGCCGTATTGCGCATCCACCAGCGGCGCCACCTCGGAGAGGACGAGGTTGCAGACCGTGTCCAGGTCGCGCTCGCCCTGCATCATGCGGGTGAAGCGCGCCAGGTTGGTCTTCAGCCAGTCCTGCGCCATGTTGTACTGCGTGGTCTCGCGCAGGTTGGCGATCATCTGGTTGATATTGTCCTTGAGCGCCGCCACCTCGCCCGATGCTTCGACGGCGATGGCGCGCGTCAGGTCGCCCTTGGTCACGGCGGTGGCCACCTCGGCGATGGCGCGCACCTGGGTGGTGAGGTTCGCCGCGAGCTGGTTCACATTGTCCGTCAGGTCGCGCCACAGGCCGGCGGCGCCCGGCACCTTCGCCTGGCCGCCCAATTGCCCTTCGATACCCACTTCGCGCGCCACGTTGGTCACCTGATCGGCGAAGGTGGCCAGAGTGTCGATCATGCTGTTGATGGTATCGGCCAGGCTGGCGATTTCGCCCTTGGCGTCCACCGTCAGCTTGCGGGTGAGATTGCCGTTGGCGACGGCGGTCACCACGTCGGCGATGCCGCGCACCTGGTTGGTGAGGTTGCTCGCCATCATGTTCACATTGTCGGTCAGATCCTTCCAGGTGCCGGCCACACCCTCCACCTTGGCCTGGCCGCCCAGCTTGCCTTCCGTGCCCACCTCGCGCGCCACGCGCGTCACTTCCGAAGCGAAGGAGTTGAGCTGGTCCACCATCGTATTGATGGTGTTCTTCAGCTCCAGAATCTCACCCTTCACATCCACCGTGATCTTGCGCGACAGGTCACCGCGGGCGACCGCCGTGGTCACGTCGGCGATGTTGCGCACCTGGTTGGTGAGGTTGGTCGCCATGGCGTTCACGTTATCGGTCAAGTCCTTCCAGGTACCGGCCACGCCTTCCACCTTCGCCTGGCCGCCGAGTTTACCTTCCGTGCCCACCTCGCGCGCCACGCGCGTCACCTCCGAGGCGAAGGAATTGAGCTGGTCCACCATGGTGTTGATGGTGTTCTTGAGCTCCAGGATTTCGCCCTTCACGTCCACCGTGATCTTGCGCGACAGGTCTCCTCGGGCGACAGCGGTCGTCACATCGGCGATGTTGCGCACCTGGTTAGTCAGGTTGGTCGCCATGGCGTTCACGTTATCCGTCAGGTCCTTCCAGGTGCCGGCAACGCCTTTCACCTTGGCCTGGCCACCGAGCTTGCCCTCGGTGCCCACCTCGCGGGCCACGCGCGTCACTTCCGAGGCAAAGGAGTTGAGCTGATCCACCATGGTGTTGATGGTGTCTTTCAGCTCCAGAATCTCGCCCTTCACGTCCACCGTGATCTTCTTGGAGAGGTCGCCCCGCGCCACGGCGGTGGTCACGTCGGCGATGTTGCGCACCTGGTTGGTCAGGTTCGTCGCCATGGCGTTCACATTGTCGGTCAGGTCCTTCCAGGTGCCGGCCGCCCCCTCCACTTTGGCCTGCCCGCCCAGCTTGCCCTCGGTACCCACCTCACGCGCCACGCGCGTCACTTCCGAGGCGAAGGAATTGAGCTGGTCCACCATGGTGTTGATGGTGTTCTTCAGCTGCAGGATTTCGCCCTTCACATCCACCGTGATCTTGCGCGACAGATCGCCCTGCGCCACGGCGGTGGTCACGTCCGCGATATTGCGCACCTGGTTGGTGAGGTTGGTCGCCATGGCGTTCACATTGTCGGTCAAATCCTTCCAGGTGCCGGCAACACCTTCCACCTTGGCCTGACCGCCCAGCTTGCCCTCGGTACCCACCTCGCGCGCCACGCGCGTCACTTCCGAAGCGAAGGAGGACAGCTGATCCACCATGGTATTGATGGTGTCCTTCAGCTCCAGGATTTCGCCTTTTACATCCACCGTGATCTTCTTGGAAAGATCGCCCCGCGCCACGGCGGTGGTCACATCGGCGATGTTGCGCACCTGGTTGGTCAGGTTCGTCGCCATCATGTTCACATTGTCGGTAAGGTCCTTCCAGGTGCCGGCCACGCCCTCCACCTTGGCTTGGCCGCCCAGCTTGCCCTCCGTGCCCACTTCGCGCGCCACGCGCGTCACTTCGGATGCAAACGAATTGAGCTGGTCCACCATGGTGTTGATGGTGTCTTTCAGCTCCAGGATTTCGCCCTTCACATCCACGGTGATTTTCTTGGAGAGGTCGCCTCGGGCCACGGCGGTCGTCACGTCGGCGATGTTGCGCACCTGGTTGGTGAGGTTCGTCGCCATGGCGTTCACATTATCCGTCAGGTCCTTCCAGGTGCCGGCCACGCCTTCCACCTTCGCCTGGCCGCCAAGTTTGCCCTCGGTGCCCACCTCGCGGGCCACGCGCGTCACTTCCGAGGCGAAGGAAGACAGCTGGTCCACCATGGTGTTGATGGTGTTCTTCAGTTGCAGAATCTCGCCCTTCACATCCACGGTGATCTTCTTGGAGAGGTCCCCTCGCGCCACGGCGGTCGTCACGTCGGCGATGTTACGCACCTGGTTGGTGAGATTCGTCGCCATGGCGTTCACATTGTCGGTCAAATCCTTCCAGGTGCCGGCAACGCCTTTCACCTTGGCCTGGCCGCCCAACTTGCCCTCCGTGCCCACCTCGCGTGCCACGCGCGTCACTTCCGACGACACGAGGGACAGCCGGTCCACCATCGTGTTGATCGTCTTGGCGATGTTGAGGAACTCGCCCTTCAGCGGACGGCCGGCGACGTCCAGCGCCATGGTCTGCGACAGATCGCCCTTGGCGACGGCGCCCACCACGCGCGAAATGTCCGTTGTGTGCTGGACGGTATCGTTGATGAGCGAATTGACGGAATCCATGCATTCCGCCCACTTGCCCGTCGCTTTCGGCAGCCGCCCCCGTTCGTTCACCCGCCCGTCCCGCGCAACCGCCCGGCGCAGCCGCGCCAGCTCCCTGGCAAGCTCCCGGTTGAGGGCAACGACATCGTTGAACGCCTCCGCGATCTCCCCATCCACACCGGTCATGTCCAGGGGAAGCTCGGCACTGAAATCACCCCGGCGGAACGACCGGAGGGCTGCCAGGATTTCATGCTTGCTCAAGTAGGGTTGCACGGCAACGTTCACGTCCATCGGACTTCTCCATGATTTATCTCGGCATGAGTCTCTGCGCGCGGATCACTGACTACTGAGGGCCCCTTCCAACGCTTGCTTGATCTGCTCGGGCAGGCACGGCTTCTGCAGGATGGCGGATGGTTGGATCGCCATGACTTCGGGGCGGCGTATCGTATCCATGTGCCCCGAAAGAAAGATGACGGAGGTGCGATATCGCTCCTTCAGCGCGCGGGCGAGCGAAACCCCGTCCGCGTCGCCGCTGAGACAGATATCGATGATCGCAAGGGAAGGCGGCTCAACCGCAGCGGTCTCCAGCGCCGCCGCCGCCGAACGGCAGGGGCCGATGATGGGATAGCCGTAATCTTCGAGGATATCGGTGAGGAACAGAGCAACCAGCAACTCGTCTTCCGCCACCAGCACGGGGGTTGCCGACGACATGCTAGCGACCTTCGCTCTTGATGTTTTGCCATAGGAATGAAAGTGGATCGGATACGCATCCCATCCACCGGGTATGGCGGGGCCATTCGCCCCCGATCCCGTCCAACTGCATCGCCCCTTGCCCCTTGTCCAGTCCGAAACTCCTGTTTCGTCCGTAACGCAACTCGAACACCCGATAGGCACGTACAACACATCAAGGCCGATTTGGTTCCATTCATTGAAACTTATCGTCAGAGGTTCCAGACCGCGGCGGCAGCGAAGCAGACGATTTTTCTCCAACCCCCTGGTCCGGCAGGAAAAGTCCGCGACGGGGACAGGCCGAAAAACCATCTCCCACCATCATCGCGCGGGCGTGGCGATCCAGAACCGCCAAAAAAAATCCGGAAAGCCCGGACTGCCGCTTCAGCCTCCGGCCATGCCGTGCGATACTGTTATGCGATTGACTATCAGTAGCATACATGGCTTATTCCCATGCAATGGGTGGATATATGGGAGCCTGCCGATGACGTTGCGTAACATTCTCTTTCAGGGCCATCTCTGGATCGGGCTGATCCTGGGTGTGTTCTTCGTGCTGATCGGCATCTCGGGCACGGCGCTGATGTTCCGGGGCACGCCCGGCATCGGCCAGCGCGTGCCGGACATCCGCGTCGCCGCCACGGGAACGCCCCTGTCGCTGGAAGAGATCGCCGCGGCCGCCGCCGCCAGCACCACCGTGCCTGCGGGGTCCAGCACCACCATCGTCCTGCCCCGGGCCGAGGACATGCCGGCGCAGGTGCGCTTCGCCCCCGCCGGCCAGCGGTTCGTCCGTGGCCCCGCCAGCGCCAACATCCTGGTCGATCCGGCCAGCGGCGAGGTACTGGGCACCTTCACGCCGGGCATGACGTCGTTCATGCGCTTCTTCCACGACCTGCACGGCCAGCTTTTCCTCGGTCGGACGGGGCGGCAGGTCGTGGGCTGGCTGGGCGTGGGGATGACCTTCCTCGGCCTTTCCGGCCTCTATCTCTGGTGGCCCAAGAAGAAGGTCTGGAAATATGCCTTCATCGTGCGGCGCGAGGCCAAGGGGCTGCGCTTCCACCGTGAACTGCACGGTGCGGTCGGCATCTGGACCCTGATCGTCTTCATGATCGTCAGCGTGACGGGCGTCGCCATCGTCTTTCCCCAGCTCGTGCGCTCCAGCCTGTCGCTGGTGACGGCGCAAGAGAC
>Ga0164243_10003150_pt1 | contig 26578 bp, 15 predicted proteins | sample OricompcompostOP_FD_108781 | JGI IMG/M metagenome (GOLD analysis project Ga0164243, IMG submission 108781) | Organic Plus compost microbial communities from Emeryville, California, USA - Original compost - Organic plus compost (OP) | ecosystem: Engineered > Solid waste > Mixed feedstock >...
CCAACCCCCAGGATTGACCTGAGCCCGAGCATCGGCGATCATCAACCCACGGTCGACCACCGGGACCCAACCCGGTCCCATCCTCATGGCAAACCGGTGGTCCCTTCACGCTGGCAGACGACAATCCCCACAACGGGTATCGAGTGCAGGCAAAGCGCGTCGGGGCAGATCGGCTGCACGACGGCCGGCTTCGCCAGCTCGTTCCGAGAGGCCCGGAAGGACATCTCAGGCGAAGCAACCAGGTAAGACCAAGCAGCTCATACTCGCCTTGGATGCGGCGGAGGGCCGTCGACTTGCTGTGCCGCGGAGCGAGGAGGCCAGCTATCGTCGCCTGGCTTCGTTGGCAAAGCGACGTGGGCTGATCCCCGAAGGCATGCAGGTCACAGTTGCATGGGTCTCCCGCGATCAGTTGTCGGTGGCCCTTGAGCCCCTCCCCGAGTGGCAGACCAGGATCGTTGATCCAATCCCAGTGCCGAGTCGCCTCCACGATCCGAGCGATGTCGTCACCGCGCTATCCGAGAGCGAGACCTTTCAGGTCGACCGCGGTCCTCGTAAGCGTGCGCTACGCCTTGCTGAGGCCTTGACCGTCGCGGCGCGTGACCGCGCGATGTCCGTCAAGGCCGTTCTGAACCAGCCTCGCAACACGAACTACGCCTACCGCGACGGGCCCCGACGAGACGAGATCGAGTTCACGACGGGCGGGGACAGCCTCCGGCTGTGGTTCACGCAGCAGATGCTCAAAGAGTCCCACGAGCCGACGCAACGGGAGATCGCACGAGTGAAGCGGGGATACCTCTTCCCTGACTACGACGATGTCCCAGCGCAGCAGCTCGGACTCGTGCTCGATGGTGCGGGCGGGACGTTCTGGGCCGACAGCTGGCACGACACCGATGACCATGCACTGGAGGAGGACCTGGCGCAGATACTCGAAGAGATAGGCCTGCGTCACGAGCACCGGATTGAGCTTCGCGAAGCAGAACACGAGCGCGAGATCGCCCGGCGTCAACAAGAGGACCAGGACCGGGCGGCAGCAGAGGCCAAGTACCGGAGGCGGTTCGTCGCAGATGCGATGAAGGACCAGGCGAAGAGGTGGGAGGAGGCAGACCGACTACGCCGGTACGCGGCCGCCATCCGAGAGGCGGCAGCCGACTTCGCCGCCGAGCAGAGAGATGCCGCGCTGGAATGGGCAGGACAGGTGGAAACCGAGGCGTCCAGGATCGACCCGCTGCCGAATGCCGCGAAGCCCCCAGAGATTCCCGAGCCCTCGTACAGCGATCTGTCCCCGTTCATGAGATCCAGGTCGTTCTAGGGGCCGTGGTGCTCAGTGACCCCATCGTCGTGGCGCTGTGACGTACCGGACAGGGATCTCGGACGGCTTGAGCGGGCGATCGACGACCGGCCGAAAGTTGGCCGCGGTGATCCGATCCTCCTCGTAGGTGCGGATGAGGTAGTCGGCTGCTTGTGCGTGTCCGAGCCGCTTGAGCTCCTCGAAGATGCGGATGATGAGCTCATCCAAGCGCCGGTTCTCGGCCTCGGCGGCCCCGAGCCGCTCTTGAAGCGTGGCCGCCCGCTGACCGCACCACGAGCGCAGCAGCTCATGCAGCGGGCGCCCGCGTTCGATATACCACTGGTACTCCCACTCCGGGGAAGTCGTGTAGGCGCGCTTGTCGTAGCCGACGGCCGGGCGACCGTTCCTGCTCTTCTCCCTGTATTCCTTCTCGTCTTCCAACACCCAGTCGAGGACCGGCATCGGATTGATACGGCAGGCACACTCGGCGATCATGAGCGTCCCATCCGCGGAGAGCATGACGTCGCCGTCGAGCACGAAGCCCTCGGCCTGTTCCACAAGGTCGTCGACAGCGATCCCGATCAGCGCTTGCAGCGCCTGCCGCTGGTGGACACGGGTCGCGTACCGGACGGGCGACCACTCGTACTCCGCGACCTCGTCGGGAATCAACAGGTCAAAAACCTGGCCGACAGCCGACTGCTCGGAGTCGGTGAGTTCGGCCTGGTCGATGCGCTCCCAGTTCGCCATGAGCTCGTCATAGGCCGCGACGTCCGACCACGGACCGCGGAGTCGTCCGCTGGGCACGTTCTCCCGCGTGCCGGCCTTGTCGCCGTCAACGAACTCGACAACGTACCGGGGTGTCTTCTTCCGGACATCGATCTGGACGACCCGGACGTGTTCCGAGGCTGAGTAGTCACGCGACCGATAGATCAGCTCGTCTCCGACGTCAGGCACTGCTGCTCCTCGCTTCTAGCCTTCGGCCGTCTTCGGAGAAACCGGATCTCAGGTGACGGATCGCATGGATTCTCGCTCTCTCTTGGCTCCGCTAGAGCCCCACCGGGCCGCGGACAGCGCGGCGTGGTCAGTCCGCCAATGCGTCAAGGACTTCAGCAACGCGCGTGACGTTCTTGTTCTTCTCGATGTACTCCGAGTACTGGGCGCGGGCTTTGTGGACAAGCTCCTGGTATCGGAACACGCGGCCGTTGATCTCCGCTACACGCTCTCTGCTGTAGTCGTCGGGGTTCTTGGACGGTGGAGCCTTCTTGGCTCCTGGCTTCTGCCCAACGACGAAGATGACCTCGTAAGGCTCGTCTTGTCGACCAGTCTCTTCCAAGATCTGCGAGAGAGCCCGGATATAAGTGAGGCCCTGGTCGTACAGGACGTCGATGTCCGGTTTGACCCCGGGACGCTTGAGTTCGATGATGACGTGGCGGTTCTGCACATTGCAGTACCGCAGGTCCATCCTCTTCAGTGCGTCCTCGTCCGGTCGCTCCGCGTCGAAGCTCTCTGCCAGCTCGAAAACGCGCTCTTCGATCTTCACATCCTGTGATATTCGATCCCATGCGGGGTCGAGCAGCCAAAGATTCGCGTGCAGCTTCTCTTGTAGCACTTTCTCCAGGACGTTTTCGGCGACGTCGTCCTCGAAGCTCTGGATCGTCTCGATGCGTGCCCTAATGAGATCGAGATACATGGCTGACTCGTAGCTGTCGAGTGTTGCCAGCACATTCAAGATGTCGTCGGTCTGCATGCTTGAAAGCTGGTTCAGCCTCTCGACGTCCTCCCGGAGCCCGATACGCTCAAACGCAATGATCCCGGACTGGAACAGGCGCCGCCTGTCCTTCGCGGCATCTGTGCTCTCGGGGATCGACAGCGACTCGATAGTTCCCATCAGTTTTGTGGCTGGGTCCTGCTGGTACTTCGGCAGGGATTCGATCCAGTCCTTGATCGGCTTGTTGTTTGCCAACACCTCCTTTGCCTTCTTCTTGGGGCGCCACTCGGACCACTGATCAGATGCCTTCAGAAGTGCTGCGCGGAGGAAGTCTCGGAGTGCTTCAACTCTCGGGTCGTCTTCCATCAGGCGCTGACGATCGCTTGTGGCGATGTCTTCCTGATCGTCAGAGTCCAGGAAGTCGGCACGGATCTGGCCTGTCGTGTAGCTCACGAAAAGGCGGCTGAAGTCCAGACGCTCCAGGATGCCCTCCTGGATCGGGCGTCCTCGGGAGAGAACCATGATGTTCTTCAGTGACCCAGCGTCGTCGTCCTCCACGAGTTGATCGGGGCGCGCCGTGGTCCCGAACCATCCGGAGACGGTCCAGTTGGCGCTGCCAGGGACATTGCCCGGCAGAACGGTGCGAACGACGTCCGGGGCAAGGCTCTCGGTGGGGATAGTTTCCACACCGAATTCCCAGAGGTACTCGAGCTTCTTGAGTTCGATCCGATCATCGAAGGTGATCGCGGTGCCGTTCAGCGTGACGTAGAAGCGATCGGCGAGGGCTTTTGATGCGGCTTCGGCATCCGCGTCGGCAGGTTCGACGGACGCCGCGGCACGGAGGTCGTCAAGGTCGACTCGGATTGCGTCGAGCGCTGTCTCACCGGCCTTGGGTTTCGGGACTGCCAGGGTCAGGACGTCGAACCGACGAGCTACTCGCTTCCGAAGGGCGTTGAGCGCTACGTCGATCCGCCTGCGGCGGAGGTTCGTGAGGCGGATGAGTGTCCCGTGATCGCCGAGGTCTGGGGAGACCGGGATGACGTCAGGGTTGTATGGCTTTTCTTCTTCGATGCGCTTCTTGAGTTCATCGACCTCGATGCGGAAGGCGTTTCTCTCCCCGCCGCGAGCAGAGTGCACCTCGACGGTGTCTGCGATGGAGAAGACGGACAGCTTTCCGATGCCTTTTCGTCCCATGAACGGACGCTCATATGAGCTGCTGATGCCGCCTTCGGTCGTTCGTTTGGAGTAGCCGACAGTGAGGAACTTCTTCTTGAGGTCATCGCGGGTCATGCCCGAGCCATCGTCCGTGATTTCAACGTAGGCGTCCTCGGGACCGGCGTTCCAGTCGATCGAGACCAGGTTGGCGTCTGCATCCCAAGCATTTGCGACGAGCTCGGACACGACAGCGGCCGCGTTGCTATAGAGATTGATGCCGAGTGCTTCGAGCACCGACATGCTGATTTTCATCTCGTATGGGTTGCCTGAAGTGGGCGCGGTGTCCTCAAACGGCCCTTCGGCGGCGTCGCTCAATGTGGCTCCCGGTTAATTGGTGGAGGGCGAGGAGGGTCGGCTAAGCCGCGTCGAGCGGCTCGTCGGCAGTCTTCAGGGACTGGACCGCTCTTGAGAAGGTCTCGCCGACTGCCCGGCCGAAGGCCGGCGGTACGGCGTTTCCGATGAGTCTCCCGACGGCCTGCATGGATGGCTTCTCGCCGGCTTTGACGAAGCGATAGCTCCGTGGGAACCCCTGGAGCATGGCAGCCTCCCGCAGCGTCAGGCTGCGGTCTTGTTCCGGATGTCCGAAACGGCCGGTTCCGAAGTTGTACGACTGGGTCGTGATGGTCGGCGAAGGACTGTTCCAGGTCATGCGGCCGTAGAAGGCCTGGAAGCTGGCGCCGCTGGCCTTCTTATGGCAAGGGGCAAGAAGATCGGCAGGCCAGTCGCGCCAGGTGCCACCGGGCCGCGAGGCCTGCATGCGTTTGAGGTTCATCGGGGTGAGGCGACGGGCGGTGTGAAGCAGATCATTGGGGTCGGACTCGCCATGCTTCAGTCTGGGAAGCTGGCCGATTGTCTGCTTGACGGTCTTGAACTTCGTCTTGTCCTTGTTGCCCTTGGGAAGAGCGATGGGACCGAGGCGGGAACCGACGAGGACGAGGCGCCGACGCTCCTGCGGCAGGCCGAACTCGGGGCCGTACAGCGTTCCGAAATCGACCGTGTAGTCGAGTTCTTTGAGCTTGGCGACGAAGTTCTCGAAGACCTCCATCTTGCCGAGACGAGTGACGTTTTCCATCGTCACCAGTTCAGGCTTGGTCTCTTCAACGAGGCGCGCAAAGTGGGACAGGAGATCCCAGTTCTCCTCGTCCCGCGTGTTGGCTCCACGCCGGTGGCTCGAGAAGGGCTGGCAGGGCGCACATCCGGCAAGAAGCCGGATCTTTCCCTTGGGCCATAGCTTCTGGAGTTCCTCGCCTTTGACGTCTCCGACGTCTTTCAAGAGGAACGATGCCCTCAGGTTCCTCTCATAGGGGAACTGACAGGCAGGGTCTAGGTCGATTCCGGCGACGACGTCGATCCCTGCCTGCTTGAGGCCAAGGGACAAGCCGCCAGCACCGCAGAAGAGGTCGATAGCGGCGATCGCGGACGGTTGAAAACTCACGATCGTACGCTACCGGTTGCGAGGCGCGACGTCGACGGGGACGCTCCCGCGGTGCGAGGCAGACCGCATCCTCCAGACGGCAGACGTCGCCGCGATCTGGCCGGCCGTCATGAGCGTCCTCTCAATGAGCTAGTCCGCTGCGAGGCGAGACGCAGGCAACAGCTTTGACCCTCGGACGCCGCGTCTTCAGCCATCGATCAGCCGAAGGCAATTACTCGGGAGGCGCTCTCGTCACCCATGTACCCGAGCTGGGTCATGAGCGCCCGAACGACGGCCTTACCGAGCTCCAGTGGGACGGCGTTGCCGAGCTGACGCTGGACATCGGCACGGGCGCCGGCGATCTTGAAGTCGTCGGGGAAGGACATGAGGCGGAGCATCTCGTTGACGCGGAGCCTGCGGGCGCGTTCCTGCCCGGAGGCGGTGCGGACGTTCTCCCAGTGGAACGGGCCGACCCACGGGCCGGGCTGGGCCTGGAGGGTGGTCGAGGGCCGGTCCGGGTCGAGACGGAGGAGGAAGGTCCAGTAGCGGCTGCGCCACTCGAAGTGGTTGCGACCTCCGTAGCGCTCGGTGTGCCAGAGGTAGTTCTGGCCGGGCGGGATCTCTGCGGCGAGCTCGCCGTAGTTGCCGTCGACGATCTCGTCGTCGGAGGCCCGGGCAAGCAACGGCAGGCCCTCGAAAGCCTGGGAGGCGGTGACGTGCGGGATCTTGCTGGCGTCGACGGTGCGGGTGTGCTCGCTCCAGCCGGAGTGGGTCGGCTCGGGGAACTCGAACCTCTCCCCGTCGCGGCGTCCGACGACGAACACACGGCGACGCAGCTGCGGGACGCCGTAGTCCGCAGCGAGCAGGACCTTCCACTGCGGGTTGTAGCCCAGCTCGCCGAGGCCTTTGAGGAGGCGCTCGAACTGTGCCTTGTGGGTCTTGTAGGTCAGGCCCTGGACGTTCTCCAGGATGAACGCCTCAGGCTGGGTCTCGCGCACGACACGCACGTACTCGTCGAGGAGGGAGGCGTTGGGGTCGCGACTCTCGCGCTTCTGCTCCAGCCAGAACCCGGACTTGGAGAACGGGGTGCAGGGCGGGCCGCCGACCACGAGGACGGGCTCCTTGGCGCGCAGGCCAGCTTTGGCGAGGATGTCCTCGGTCGGCACGACCCGGATATCTCCGGTGAGCGTCTTGGTGTCGCCGAAGTTGGCCTTGAGGGTCTGGAGGGCCGGCTCGTTGTAGTCGGTGGCGACCGAGACGCGCAGCAGTCCGTCGCCGGGGTCGCCTGAGGCCAACGGCTCGGCGTCGGCTCGCTCGACGGCGAGGTCGAGACCTCCTGCTCCGGAGAACAGGCTCACCACCGGGAGCTGCTCGCCCATCTGCCACCTCAATCCTTGATGCCCGCACGGCCCGTCATCCGCGGGCCTGGGGTGTCTGACCAGTATCGTCGAGGCGAGTCTGTCGCAGACCACCGACATGCCAGGCAGCCGGCGGCCATTCTGTGACATCCGAGCACGATGGGAGCCCTGTGGAGGACGAGTCGCTCGCGGGTCGCGCCTTCGGCGAGGTCTACCGGGTCCAGGGCCGGACTGATCTCCACGACTTCCTCGTGCATGCGGTCGAGGCGTCCGGCAGCCGCGTCCTCTATGCCAGCGACCCGGGCCGCGCGCCGGTCTATCTCGGCGTGCAGCTGGACTCCGACGAGCGGATCGGGATGCTCGTCTACCCGTTCCGGATCACCCGCAACACGATCAGGAACCGCCCCTCCGACGAGGTCCGGGGCCAGCTGCGCTACGGCTCCGAGGAAAGCTGGAAGCGCGAGCATCCGGTGGGCCGGGATGTCGCCGGCGTGGACGTGACGACGATCATCGGCATCGACCTGGCCGACGGGGTGCTGCTCGGGCTAGACGCGAACCTGTGGGACCCGCTGCCGATGGGCATCTCCTTCTACGCCAAGGACGCCGAGATGCAGCAGGCCAAGGACTCCGGATGGCATGTCTGGGAGAAGGTCAACCGCGGCGGCACGAAGCGCGTCGAGGCGCGCTCGCCCACGAACCTGGAGACCGTCGTCGCCTTCACCCCTGACCGGCTCATCGACTACGCCCGGCTGGAGCGGCGCGCCACCTCGCTGCGCCTGGACCCGCCGCTGCGATTCGCCGCCGCGACCGCGATGGCCGACCGTGCCCTGCCGGATGAGCCGCAGCGCAGGCATGTCCTCGAGGAGCAGTTCGCGCTCAGCAGCGAGCAGATCCTCGACATCATCGGCGGCCGCAACCGGCTCTCGGTCGCCGTGCGCGGCGGGGTGGCCGAGTACCACCTGGAGCGGCAGCTCACCGGCGCTCCCGGCATCGCGTCCGTGCGGCGGCTCGACGTGGACGCGATGCACGACTTCGACGTCACCCTCGACGACGGCACGTTCTTGCGGGTCGAGTGCAAGAACGCCAGCCCCAAGACCTCCGCCAGCGGAGCGTTCAAGGTCGAGGTGCAGAAGACCCGCGCCTCCAAGGGCGACCCCGCGTCCCGGTTCTACGCGGCAGACGGGTTCGACGTCGTCGCTGCCTGCCTGTTCTCTCCGACCGGGCGATGGGAGTTCCGCTTCGGCCGCACCGCCGACATGGCCCGACACAAGGACTTCCCCGACCGGCTCGCCCCCATTCAGACCATCACCGACGAGTGGACCGACACGCTTCCGGCGCTCACACGCTGAGGCCCGCACGCCTCACGCGGACAGCCTGGCCGATCTGCTCCGCCACGGATGCCGGCGGCTCGTGCTCCCAGAACCGCAGGACGAGCCAGCCTCTCTCCTCAAGCCGGGCTGTCGTGTCGGCATCCCGTTCCCGGTTGCGGCCGATCTTGGCGCTCCAGTAGTCGAGGTTCGTGGCGGGCATCGTGAAATGCTCCGGGCATCCGTGCCAGTAGCAGCCGTCGATGAACACCGCGACCCGAGCCCTCGTGAACAGCAGATCGGCGGTGCGGCGCAGATCGACCTCAGGACGGGCACTGACCCGGTAGCGGAGCCCTTGGGCATGGACGAGACGGCGCACCGCGATCTCGGCCTTGGTGTCGCGGCCACGATTGCCCTGCATGGTTTTGCGCGTGGCCGCGCTCGACGCCCAAGGCTCATACACGTTCCGAGGCTATGCCCCTACGTCCGTGGAGGCCTGCCCTGGCCGAGGACGCTGTGTCAGCGGGCGTGTCGGGGCAGATCGACGTGCCGCGGCCTCAAGAACACGGGCACGGGCCAGGAGGCCAAGGCTGATCGGTCCCATGATGAGGAACTTCATGGCGTTCCACACGCCCCAGAGAACGACGAGGTTGAGCCAGCCGGGGCGGCCGTCTGCGATCAGGCTGGTGCAGATGCTCGCGGCGAGCAGGTACGGGGCGGCGAGCAGCATGGCGGGCACGCCCCACTTCAAGCCGCGGCGGGTGCGGATCGCGTCGAGCGCGATGTTGGTGGGCATGTAGCGCCGCAGGTAGTAGCGGGTGTGGGCGCTGGCGGTCCAGAGCAGTCGGAACATGGCATGTCCTCTCATCGCGCGGATGTTGAGCGAGACAGTGCGTCAGAGAGTGGCCGATTCCGGCCTGCCCGTGAGGGCGCCATTGTGGAGGAGAAAGCTGCCTCGCCTTCTACTGTACGACTCGGCGGCGACACGTGAAGGGGTCTGGATCAGAGTGCCCGCCCTGCCGCTTCCCGTCTCGCGGGGCGCTCCGGTGCCGTCTCGCGGTCGTGGGACAGGTCGCGTGCCCGGTCGAGTGCGGTTCTGGCTCGGGCGGCGTCGATCTTCTGTGCGGTGCTCTCGGGCGGTGCGCCGAGGGCGGTGGTCGCGGTGATGCTGTAGCGGTCGCGGTAGGCGGCGACGGTTCGAGCGTGGCGCCGCCAGGTCGAGGCGGCGCGCTCATCCTTGGGCAGCGTGCCCAGCGCGGTCGTCCAGCTCTCGCCGTCGTTGAGGGCTTGATCGAGGATCGTGTCGGCGCGGGCTTCGATGAGGTCGCGTCGTTCGATGAGCGCGTGGCGCATATCGGTGATCATGGTGCCGGTGGCTTCGGGGATGAGGCCGGCGATGAGACGTGGGGCCCTTCGGGCGCGGCCGGAGCCGGCGGGACGGGCGGTGGCTGTGGCCACTCGGTGGTGAAGGACGGCGGCGATGTCGTCGGCGTCGGCGAACCCGCGTGCTCGGACCAGGCGCGGCAGCAGCGTCTCCATGTCGTGATGGTTCGCCTCGGCGCGGCGGAGCTCGACAGCGAGCGCCCCGAAGGCGTCGGAGGCGATCGCGTCGTCTGCCTCGTCATCGGTGAGCCCGGATGCGCGAATGAGCGCGACCCAGTGGTCGTGTTGGGCGTCCGCGGCGATGGTCTCGTACTCGGCGGCGAGCTGGGCGATCGAGCCCCAAGCGTCTTGCTCGGCGGTGATGGTCTCGTGCGCGGACAGCTCGGCGCCGACGTGCTGGAGCACTCCGAACAGGACGCTGCGGCCAGTCACTTCTGTGTTGTCGCCAGGGTGCGGCCCGTCGTGTGCAGCGTCGGGCTTGTCGACCGCGACATAGGCCATGTTGGATTCGCGGCCGCGGGTGAGGGCGACGTACAGGTTCTCCCGTGTCATGACGGCGTCAACCAGAACGTGCGCGGTGTCGGTCGTGATCCCCTGCGCACGGTAGGACGTGACGGCGTAACCCAGGTCGAGGTGTTCGGCCACGTAGTCGGCCGGGAGCACGACCGATGCGCCGCCCAGCGGCGGCCGGCGCGGCGGAGGGTGACCGATCCGTCGTCGCGGACCTCGGTCACGGTCCAGCGGTCGCCGTTGCGAACCCAGCCTCGGCCGGCGCGCAGGCGGCGGTCGTTGCGACGGGTGATGACGGTATCTCCGGCCGCCGCTTGGGTGCCGTCGTGCAGCCCGATCTCGCGCGGGCCTCGCACGGTGCCGTCGAGGATCAGGTCGGTGCGCGCCCGCACGTTGAGCGCGGTCACGGCCTCGTTGGAGTCGGTGACCAGCACCGTGGCCTTCCCGGCGAGCAGGTCGGCGCGCCACGCGGCGTAGGCGGCGTCGGCCATCGCCTCGGTGTCGCCGTCGAGAACTCGGCCGTGGTCGATGTAGGTGTCGATGACCTCGGTGCGGCCATGCCGCAGCGCCAGGGAAGCGGTCTTCTCCCAGGCGTGGGTGAAGCGGTGGACATCGATGAGCTCGGGCGCGTCGTCCCGGTCATGCACGAGCAGGGAGAACGCCCCGCCAGCGTCGACGGACTGGAGCTGGGCGTAGTCCCCGACCAAGAGCACCTTCGCTCCCGCCTCGGCCGCCAGCGCGGTGATGCGGTCGAGCGACAGGGTGCCGGCCAGCGATGCCTCGTCCACGATCACGAGCTGGCCGACGCGGAACGTCTCGCCGGTCACGAGGTGGTTCTGCCACCACTTCGCCGTGTTGTCAGTCGCGATGCCGAGGTCGTCGGCGAGGACCTGCGCCGCCACGGCCGAGGGCGCCAGGCCGACCACGGAACCCTGGCCGTGCTCCCGTTCCCAGGCACGGCGAAGCGCGTTCATCGCCGTTGTCTTGCCCGCCCCGGCCGGGCCCACGAGCACGTCGATCTGACGGCCGGAAACGGCGACCTGCGCGAGCGCGGCCGTCTGGTCGTCGCCGAGCATCCGGCCCTCACGGTCTGGCCGGCGTGCGATCCTCTCCACGGTCGCCAGCGGCACGGTCGGACCGGTGGTGGTGTGGGCACGCTTGAGAAGCCGGTCCTCGGCCGCCAACAGCAGTTCGGAGGAGAACACCGTCGAGTGCTTCGGCCGGAACACCGACGTGCCGTCCTGCCGGCGGAACACGACCGGGCTCGACGCCAGCTCAGGCGGCGTCAACCGCAGCGACGCGGCCTCAGCGGCGTCCACGACCAGCCCGATGACCGCCTCGCGATCCTCGACGGTGGCAAACCGGTAGCCCATCGTCTGCCGAGCCGCCTCCGCGGTCAGGTTCCAGCGCCGCCAGGTCGACCGCTTCTCACCGACCACCTCGACCACGCTCTGCCCGAGATTGGCGATCACGTCGAGCGGCATATCGTCGGCCCGCAGCAGCAACGGCACGTCGTTCACGACGACGGCGTGCGCCCACCCGGTCGCGTCCGATCCGAGAACCCGACCCGCACGCGCTCGCCACTCGGCCGTGAAGTCGGCCAGGGAGCGGACCTCCTTCTCGGGCCGGGTACTGAGGGTGGCTTGGGCGCGGAGCTTCATGATCGTCGCCGGCGACGGCCGCCGGCCGTGCTCGGTCACATAGGCGTCGATGAGGCGATCGGTCTCGACGTCGATATGCCGCGAGCGGGTGGAGAACTCCGCCACCAGCGCCTCCGGCACCCCGGTGATCGCCCATGCCGTGTTCCGGTCACGGCCCATCTCGCGCGCCTCCCACTCGACACCGAACATGCGGGTCAGATGGTCGGCGAACACCGCCTCGTGCAGCTCGGACAGGGCCACCACCGCCGCGTGCATCGGCCGCCCGTCCAGCGACCGCCACTTGCCGTCGAGGACCGTCTGGACCTTGTTGCTGATGACGACGTGCGTGTGCAAGTGCGGGTCGCTGGCCCGGCTGTCGTAGTGATCGAACGCGGTAGCGATCAGCCCGGTCACATCGACCTGCGCAACAGCGCCGTCGCGGCCGGTTGCGCCGGTGCGCGTGGCTGCAACCTCTCGCTCCATGAACGCAACCACCTCCGCAACCGCCGCATGATGCGCGTCCGCGATGAGGGCCTGCGTACCGGCGTCGGCGACCGCCCAGAGCACGCTCGCGGACTTCGGGATCGAGAAGGTAAAGTCGAACCCCGCAACCGCGCGCCGCGTGCCGCAGCCGGCTTCCTCGGCCTCGATCGCGGCGACCGCCTCGGCCCGTCCCGCCGGGCCGAGCTCGGGATCGAGGGCGGCGGTGCGTTCCTCGATCCGCTCAGCCACGAACTTGTAGACCGGGTAGGCGCGTCCGAGCGGGTCACCCGTGATCGGGTCCCGGCCCATCCCGACGAGGAGCTGAAGCTGGGCTTCGGAGACCTGATCGCCCTCCCCGATCCGCCCGCCACCGAGGCCAGCGAGGCCGCTGCCGATCCAACGACCAGGCGGTGTGCCCGCCTCGGCGTAGTAGCGGGTCAGCGGTGTCGAGAGCGAACGGTCGCCGTCGCCGGCCGCGACGGTGCGTAGCAGGTACTTGTACCCATCGCCCGCGCTCATCACTCGCATCGAAACCGTCACGCGCCCGACCTCCATCGCCTGCTCGCCGGGAAGGTGAACGGCGCCGGCCCGGTCGCATCTGATGCGACTCGGGACGGGTCAACCTCGATCTGCAAGAGGCGTGGTGGCTTAGAAGCGGCCGGAAGCGGGGGCTTCCGGCGATGGCAGCTCGGCCGGCGCGATGCCCGGCGCGCGGAGGGCGGTCGAGCACCTGGCAGGTGACCAGCCCGGTCAGGAGCCGTAAGCGGCGACGGCCGGGGCTCACGAGCCTGCCGGAGTCCTCATGCGCCAACCGAACGATGCGAGCACCGAGCGTCCGCTGCGGGTCGGGTCGCTGTTCTCCGGCTACGGCGGACTCGACCTCGCCGTCGAGGAAGTCTTCGACGCCCGCACCGTGTGGTTCTCCGAGATCAACGAGCCCGTCGCCCGCGTCTTCGCCCACCACTGGCCCGACACCCCCAATCTCGGCGACATCACCACCGTCGACTGGAGCTCCGTCGAGCCCGTCGACATTCTCTGCGGCGGGTTCCCGTGCCAGGACGTCTCCACAGTCGGCAAGCGAGCCGGCCTGAAACCTGGCACCCGCTCCGGTCTCTGGGCGCACATGGCGACCGCCATCGACGCGCTGCAACCCGAATACGTGGTCATCGAGAACGTCCGCGGGCTGCTCTCCGCACCCGCCCGCCGCGCGACCCCGGAAGGAGACGACGATGAACGACGCAACCCCGAACCCGCAACCCCCGAGACTGCAACCCTTCGCAGTCTGGAACCCGACCCGTGGGGTCTGGGAGACCAGCCAGCCCGACCTCTACGGGCACTTGGCGCCGTACTCGGAGACCTGGCCGACCTCCGGTACGACGCACGATGGCTCGGCCTACCCGCTTCCGCCATCGGCGCACCACATCCCCGATTCCGCATCTTCATCCTCGCCAGGCGCACTGTTCCGGACCCCGCTCGCATCCGACTCCGCAAGGGGCGGGGAGACGCTCGATCATGTGAAGGCCCGACGCGGGACGATCACGCTCAGCCATCAGGTGATCGACCTCGTAACCCAGCAGCCGTCGCCGGAGGCGACGTTCGCGCTGATCGAGGAGTTCTTCGACGCTGGGGACGCTACGCCCCCGCCGTCGCCAGATGGGAACACATCACCGGACGACCCGCCCCGGCACCCGCCATTCTGAGCGCGGAATCCAACGTCCGTCCGGCTCCTGTCTTTACGGAGTGGCTGATGGGGCTGCCGCAAGGTTGGGTCACCGATCCGCGTCTGGAACTGAGCCACGCCGAGCAGCTCACAGCACTCGGCAACGGCGTACTGCCGCGGCAAGCTGCGGCATGTCTTCGTGCCTTGGCCGAATGACGTGGGGAACGAGAATCGCACCACCGCGAACTCGCGGACGTGGTATTAGTCGACTCGGCGGTGGCTCCCCGATGCTGCGGAGTACGGATGGGCACGTGCTCGCTTTCCTCCGTCGGTGGCCGACAAGAGTAGGTCACGCCGAGAGCGGCCGTCGCCCGGTCCGGATCCATACGTCTGGGTCGCTGTCGACGGCAGCTGGCCAAGAGCAATGACCTTGCGCGAAGGCAGCGGAGGGTCCGAGAGGAGGCGTCTTAGTGACGTATCGCACGAGGCGGCTGAACAACGCGCTGGACGACGTGGATTCTTTGCCGTTACGTCCTTCCCTGATTCAGCTGCTGGACGGCGGTGCCCGCGTGGTCTTCCTTCGTGCGCCACAGGGTTTCGGGAAGACGACGGTGGTTGCTCAATGGGCTGCTGCCACCTTTATGGAGCCGGGAAGGATCGTGTGGTTCGACTGCCAGACCAGACCGGCCAGCAGCTTCTGGAGCGACTTGTGTCAAGCAATCGCCGGCGAGGCGATGGACGCCACGTCGCTTGACGAGGATGTGGCATACGCGCGGGTGCCCGCAGTGCTGGCCGATCGGAGGCAGCCCGTATCTGTCGTCCTGGACGACTTTCAGTGGATCAGAGATCCCCGGATCAGTGATGGTCTGCTTGCGTTGCTTCAGGAGCAGCCGAACCTACGCCTGATCGTTGTGACGCGTGCGCGGCACACGTTGGAGGTGCGGGCAGTACCCGTGTGCGAGTGCGAGGTGCTCGACGCTGATCTGCTGGGGTTGAACTCCGAAGACGTCATCAGGCTGGCCGCGGCGTACGGCCGGCCCATCAGCATCCGTGACGCTGAGCTGATCGTCGACGCGATGGGTGGCTGGCCGGCCATGATCCACAAGGTCGTCCGCCATCTCTCCAAACGACCCATCACCCCAGACCGTGTAGCCAACGCCTTGCAGTTGACCGACGACGCACTCACGTCCTGGCTTCTCGATGAGACGGTGATGCCTGAGCACATCGACCTGATGGTGCAGCTGGCGCTGGCCGAGCATCTCACTCTCGGTGCCGCGAAGTTCCTCACCCAGGACGAGAGCGTCGGCGATTCACTGAACGAGTTGGTGACGCAGGGTCTGCTGACCCGCAGCGTCGACCTTGACACGAGCGAGACGCTCTACGAGTTCCCAACGGTCATCCGGCGCCTCGCGCTCGCTGGCATGGGTAAGGTCCCGGCATCCGATGGGGACGCACGGAGCAGCGGTCTGGCTCGATGGTTCAGGGACCAGGGACGACCGGACATCGCGCTTCGCCAGGCTCTCGCCGGGCAGGATTGGCCATTCATCGGGGACCTATTCGAGAGGTCCTGGGCAGAGCTGGTGAATCTCTCGGAGGACATCTTGGTGACCGCCTTGCGTCAGATGCCCGCCGAGGTGACGCGGTTGTATCCGAAGACACATGCTGTCCGGCACCTCATCCTGGGCGCGGTGATGGGGCCTGAGGATCTGCCCGCACCTGCAGCCAGTTCGTTTCTTGAAGTGGTGGCCCTTGCGCGGAAGGTTGGTGCCGTCACCGCGGTTGAAATGGCGGTCGCCGACTTCATCGTGCTTCGTCGTTCCGGTCGGTACGAGGACGCAGTGCGTGTGGCTCGGATTGCTCACCACCTGTCGGTCATCATCGGCTCGAAGGTCCCCGAATACATTCGGCCGTTCGTGCCGATGGCACGTCTCCAGTGTGCATTGACCTTCGAGCTTGCCGGGAGGAGCAGGGAAGCTGCCGAGCAGTTGGCGCACGCGCTCGCGGCGCTTGAGCGGGCGCCCGAGGTCAACGCCTACGAGCTGAATCAGATCACCGGAGTCCTCGCCCTGAAAGCAGCTATGGAAGGTGATAGGCCTGCGGCTGACGCCTGGCTTGACCGGCAGACCGAGGTGCAGGGGTCCGTACCTCGCCTGTGGCTGATGCCGTACGTCCCGACGGGCGCGCAGGTGGCCCGAGCGGTCCTCGCTGTCGATCAGCTTGATCGCGCTCGCGCGGAAGACGAGCTTGTCCCTCTGCGGCTGCAGGAGACACGCGATGAGCTGTGGGCGATGGCGTCCTGGGTGCAAGCACGCTTCGACCTCATGTGGTCCGACGGCGCTGGCGCCTTCCACAATCTGAATCTGGCACGCCTGCGCTACGAGGAGTGGCACAACCCGCAGAGCGCGGCAGAGTCGTCGCTTCTCGCAGCTGAGGTAGATCTCCTTCTCGCCTCTGGTCAGGGCAACCGGGCCGCCGCCTTGCTTGCACGGACCGTCTCCGTCAGTCCGCTCGTGCTGCTCGCCAAAGCACGGCTGGCGCATCTCACCGGCAACCACGCTCGCGCTCTGGCGCTCACTCGCGACGTCCTTCGTGCCAAGGCGGTGACAGACCGGGTCCGGCTCAATGCGCTCCTTCTGCGGGCGGCGATCGTGGCTCAGGAGACGGGGACACGGTCGTCGCTGCCGCTGTGGGAGGAGTCGTGCAAGATGGCTCGGCGGATGGGCGGTCCCTTGCTCCCGTTCGCCATCATCGGATCGCGATATCGCGATGAGGTGGCCATGCAGATCCCCGCGCTGGCCGGGATCATCGAGCGCTGCCGAGATCGCGGCGTCACAACCGACGTCTTCCCCGAACTGATCAGTGTCATCAACCTCACCGAGCGGGAGCAAGCCGTGCTGGAGAAGCTGGCGGAGGGCGCGTCCGCGGCCTCCATCGCGCGCTCACACTTCGTCTCTGAGGCCACGGTCAAGACACAGATGCGCAGCCTCTACGCCAAGTTGAACGCGCACTCCCGCGATGAGGCGGTCGCTGCCGCACAGGTTTCAGGCCTCATCGAACTGCCCGATGACATCTGAGCCGAGCTTGGTCGAGCAGACGCGCCTAACAGCCGCGTGGGACGAGTCTGTGAACGACGGCTCGCTCTGCGTTTCAGCACGGCGTCGTTGGCGGGCGCAAGGTCCCGACCGCCGCCCTAGCAGCGAGCCGTCACTCCTCTACCCCGGCGCGACCGCTCAGGGATTTCATCCCTAGATCATCCTGGCCGTTCTGGCCGAGCCCCACGGCCCTCCACTTTGCTAGGGCCCGAAGTCATCGGTGGAGACCATGGGGGTAGTGGCGTGATTTTGATGGCATCCAAGTCGCTCTGGGGCAAGGTCGTCGCCGGGGTGGTTGCCTTTTCGCTGATGCTTCTCGGCCTCAGCATCTACGAGGCGGTGGGACCTGCTGAGCCTGCAAGTGCAGCTCCGGTAACGAACGCATGCCACTACGGGACCGGGGGTGCGCAGGCCTCCGGGCTGTGCTGGCTGGACTTCACGGGATACAGCGACAGCGAGGCCCTGAGCAGGGCAGGTCAGCAGTTCACGCAGCAACTGCCGGGCGGATTTACTATGACCTACACGGTCAAGCGCACCGCGACCTCCGGCAGTCCGGCCGTAGCCGCGGTCGCGACGCCGACGTGGAGCGGGACGCCCTTCGGTAACTCGGCCAGCGGCGGTCAGTACCAGAGCATCGCCGGTAAGCCCGCCCTCTACGCACAGGGTGTCTTCAACGCAGCCAACAACGCCGGATCGTGGACGATAACGCTCAGCAACGTCGAGATTCGCGACTCCGCGGGCCAGGCTATGTCGGGCTGGACCTTGAATGCTGCGGACGCTGAAAGCACGAACCGCAGCGAGCGGCTCACCTTCACGACAAACGGCGACGGGTGGCAGATCGCAAGCTCCATTCCCCCGTTGAGCGGCCCCACGCAGGGCCCGGGCTGCCCGGGCAGTTTGACGGGTGTCGGCACGACCAGCTTGGTCTGCACCGGCTCCGATTCAGTGGCCACACCAGGCGACATCATCGCGGCAACGTCCGGAGGGCCGACGCAGATCAGCGCGACCGCCGATCAGAACTACCGCCAGATCACCGGCGCCGGCGGCCAGTCAGGCGTCGCCTTCGCGGTCAGCACCGCGAAGCTCACCCTGAACAAGTCCGTGGCGGGCCGGGTCTTGCCCACGGACCAGTTCGGCCTCTCGCTCACTGACGATCCTGGGACGCAGCTAGGCAGCGCAACGACGTCGGCGGCGGCCACCTCGGCGACCACGGGCGCGATCACGGTCTTGCCGGGCTCAAGCTACGCGCTTGCCGAGTCTGCCGCTGGAACAAGCGACTTGGCGCTCTACGGCCAGTCTTGGTCTTGCACCAACTCGAACACAGGGTCCGCCACCAGCTTGCCGACAGCCGGCACAGGCGGCTTGAGTCAGTCGATCACTCCCGCAGCGGCCGACGACATCGCGTGCACGATCACGAACACCCCGGCCTCGTACACGGTCGAGAAGGTCGCCTCGTCGGGCAGTGTGGCTCCGGGCGGAACGCTGAGCTACACGATCACCGTGAAGAACACGGGGCCCGTCGCCTACACGACCGCCAACCCGGCATCCTTCACCGACGACCTCTCCGCGGTCTTGGACGACGCCAGCTACAACGGGGACGCCTCCAACGGTGCGACCGTCTCGGGGAACACGCTCTCCTGGTCCGGTGCCCTGCCCGTCGGGGGCACCGTCAAGGTGACGTACTCCGTGACGGTCGGGGACCCCGATACCGGCAACAAGATCCTGACCAACGCGGTCACGCCCACCGGCCCCGGCGGCACCTGCGCCATCGGCGCCGATTGCGGCACCACGACTCCAGTCGGCTCCCTCACCTACCAGAAGAGCGTCGACCACCAGACGGCTCGGCCGGGCGACAAGGTCACCTACACCGTGACGGTCAAGAACACCGGCCAGCTGGCGTACACCGCCGACAACCCGGCGAGCATCAGCGACGACCTCTCCGACGTCCTCGACGACGCTGCCTACAACGGCGACGCATCTAACGGCGCGACGGTCACCGGCACCACGTTGAACTGGTCCGGCGCCCTGCCTGTCAACGGGACGGTGACGATCACCTACTCGGTGACCGTGAACGACCCCGACACCGGCGACCACCTGCTGAACAACACCGTGAGCTCGGACACCCCGGGCAGCGTCTGCGCAACCGAAGGCGGCTGTGAAACCACCACGCCGGTGGCGGGCTACACGGTCGTCAAGTCCGCGTCCACCACGTCTGCGCAGCAGGGCGACACCGTCACCTACACGATCACGGTGCAGAACACCGGCCAGGTGGCCTACACCGCCGCGAACCCGGCCACGCTCACCGACGACCTCTCGAAGGTCCTCGACGACGCCACGTACAACGGCGACGCCACGAACGGAGCGACGGTCACCGGCACCACGCTGAACTGGTCCAGCGCGCTCGGGATCGGGGAGACCACGACGATCACCTACTCGGTGACCGTCAAGAATCCGGACACCGGCGATCATGTGCTGACGAACGCGGTGGTGCCGACGGGCCCGGGCGGCGGCTGCCCGACACCCGGCGACTGCACCACGACCACGCCGGTCGCCTCGATCCACGTGACCAAGACCACCACGGCCACCGAGGTCACTCCGGGCGAGGTCGTGCCGTACACGATCACGATCACCAACACCGGTCAGGTGGCCTACACGGCCGATGACCCGGCCTCGCTTACCGACGATCTCACCGATGTCCTCGACGACGCGAGCTACAACAACGACCTGACGAACTCGAGCGGCGCCGGCGCCTCATACGCGGCCCCCGTCATCTCCTGGTCTGGCCCCCTGGGCATCGGCGACACGGTCACGCTCACCTACTCGGTGACCGTGAACACCCCCGACACCGGCGACCAGCACCTCGTCAACAGCGTCGTGACCCCGCCGGGCAGCAACTGCCCGCCTGGCTCGGACGACCCTGACTGCAACACCACCGTGCCCTCCGGCTCCTTCACCGTCGCCAAGACGACATCCGAGACGACTGCGGTGCCGGGCGACGTGGTGACCTACACCGTGACCGTCCACAACACCGGCGCCATCGCGTACACCGCAGACGACCCGGCCTCGTTCAGCGACGACCTGTCGGATGTCCTGGATGACGCGAGGTACAACGGCGACGCCGACAACGGCGCCACGGTGACCGACAACACGCTCTCGTGGTCCGGCGCGCTCCCGGTGGACGGGACGGTCGTCGTCACCTACTCGGTGACCATCAACGACCCCGACACCGGCAACCAGACGCTGAGCAACACGGTGCGCCCGACCAGCCCCGGCGGCGGATGCCTGACCCCCGGCGGCTGCGAGACCACCACCCCGGTCGCCTCCTACACCGTCCACAAGACCGCCTCCGCAGGCACCGCGAACCCGGGTGACACCATCACCTACACCGTGACCGTCACCAACACCGGCGCGGTCGCCTACACCGCGGATTCCCCGGCAACCTTCACCGACGACCTGTCGAAGGTTCTCGATGACGCGACGTACAACGGGGACGCCTCGAACGGGGCGACGGTGACGGGGAACACCCTGTCGTGGTCTGGCGCGCTGCCTGTGAACGGCACGGCGACGGTCACCTACTCCGTGACCGTGAACACTCCCGATACCGGCGACCACATGCTGAGCAACGCGGTCGTTCCGACCGCCCCTGGCGGAGACTGCCCGGCCCCTGGTGACTGCAACACGACCACGCCGGTCTCCGGGTACACGGTCGAGAAAACCGCAAGCACCACCTCGGCACAGCCCGGCGACACCGTCACCTACAGCATCACCGTGACCAACACCGGCCAGGTCGCCTACACGATCGACAACCCGGCGAGCCTCACGGACGACCTGTCGGCAGTGCTCGACGACGCGAGCTACAACAATGACGCCGACAACGGCGCCACCGTCACCGGCAACACCTTGTCCTGGTCCGGCGCCCTTCCGGTCGCGGGAAGCGTGACGATCACTTATTCCGTGACGGTGGACGACCCGGATGCCGGCGATCATGTCCTGACCAACGGGGTGGTTCCGACTGCCCCCGGTGGGGACTGCCCGACGCCGGGTGATTGCCAGACGACCACTCCGGTCGCCTCCTACACCGTGGCCAAGACCGCCTCGGCGACCTCGGCCGAGCCCGGCCAGACCATCACCTACACGGTGACGGTCGCCAACACGAGCGATGTCGACTACACGGCTGATGCCCCGGCATCCTTCACCGACGACCTATCGACCGTGCTGGATGACGCCACGTACAACGCAGACGCCACCGGTGGTGCGACCGTGACCGGGAACACGCTGTCCTGGTCGGGGGCGCTTCCGGCCAACAGCACGATCGCCATCACGTATTCGGTGACCGTCAACAACCCCGACACGGGCGACCACGTGCTCACCAACGCCGTGGTTCCGACCTCTCCCGGGGGCGACTGCCCGACACCGGGCGACTGCCAGACGACCACTCCGGTCGCCTCCTACACCGTGACGAAGACCGCCTCGGCGACCAGCGCGAACCCGGGCGACGTCGTCACCTACACGGTGACGGTCACCAACACCAGCGACGTCGCCTATACGGCTGATGCCCCGGCATCCTTCACCGACGACCTCTCGAAGGTCCTTGATGACGCGAGCTACAACGGAGACGCCGACAACGGGGCGACGGTCACCGGCAGCACGCTCAGCTGGTCCGGAGCCCTGCCCGCACGCGGCACCGTCACCATCACCTACTCGGTGACCGTGAACGACCCCGACACGGGCGACCACGTGCTCACCAACGCGGTGGTTCCCACCGGCCCCGGCGGGGACTGCCCGACGCCGGGTGAATGCCGGACCACCACGCCGGTGGCCGGATACACCGTGGCCAAGACCGCATCGCGGGTGACCGCCCTTCCTGGTGACACCGTGACCTACACGATCACGGTGACCAACACCGGCGAGGTCGCCTACACCGCTGCGAACCCGGCGTCCTTCACGGATGACCTGTCAGCGGTACTGGACGATGCGGCGTACAACGGGGACGCGTCCGATGGTGCGACCCTGTCCGGCAGCACGCTGTCCTGGTCCGGTCCGCTCGGCATCGGGGACACGGCGACGATCACCTACTCGGTGACCGTGAACGCCCCGGACACCGGCGACCACGTGCTCACCAACGCTGTGGTTCCCACCGGCCCGGGCGGGGACTGCACGACGCCCGGCGGCTGCACGACGACCACACCGGTCGCCTCGTACATCGTCGCTAAGACGGCGTCGGCCACCACGGCGATGCCCGGCAACACCGTCACCTACACGCTGACGGTGGCCAACACAGGCGAGGTCGCCTACACGGACGCCAACCCGGCAACCCTCACCGACGACCTTTCAAAGGTCCTGGACGACGCCAGCTACAACGGCGACGCCACGAACGGCGCCACCGTGTCCGGCAGCACGCTGTCCTGGTCCGGCCCACTCGGCGTCGGGGACACCGCGACGATCACCTACTCGGTGACCGTCGACGATCCCGACACCGGCGACCACATCCTCACCAACGCGGTAGTTCCCACCGGCCCCGGCGGGGACTGCACGACGCCCGGCGGCTGCGAGACGACCACACCGGTCGGTTCGCTGCACGTGGTGAAGACCACCCCCGCCACCGACGTGCGACCCGGCGAGACGGTGCCCTACACGATCACCATCACGAACACCGGCCAGACCGCCTACACGGACGCCGCCCCGGCAACCATCACCGACGACCTGTCGGCGGTCCTGGATGACGCCACCTACAACAACGACGCCACCAGCTCCAGCGGTGCCGGCATCTCCTACGCCGCCCCGGTGCTCTCCTGGTCGGGCGCCCTCGGCATCGGCGACACGGTCACCCTCAGCTACTCGGTGACGGTGAACGATCCGGATGCCGGTGATCATCAGCTGAGCAACGCGGCCGTCACCCCGCCGGGTGAGGGCGGCAACTGCCCGCCGGGATCCACGGACCCCGACTGCCTGGCCAACGTCCCCTCCGCGTCGTTCACCGTCGCGAAGACCGCCTCGGCGACCACGGCGCTGCCCGGCGACACGATCACCTATACCGTCACGGTGAGAAACACCGGCAACGTCGCCTACACGACCGACTCGCCGGCCTCCTTCACCGACGACCTGAGCCGCGTCCTGGACGACGCCACCTACAACGGCGACGCCACGAACGGGGCGACGGTCAACGGCCACACACTGTCCTGGTCGGGCGCTCTGCCCGTGGGCGGCACCGTGCAGGTGACGTACTCCGTCACGGTCAACACACCGGATGCCGGCGACCACCTGCTGACCAATGCGGTCGTCCCGACCGCGCCCGGCGGCGGCTGCGACATCGACGGCACCTGCACGACGACCACCCCGGTGGCCGGCTACACGGTCGCCAAGAGCGTGGACGCCATGGTCGCCAAGTCCGGTCAGAAGGTCACCTACACGATCACCGTGACCAACACCGGGCAGGTCGCCTACACGAGTGCCCACCCGGCGACCTTGACGGACGACCTGTCGAAGGTGCTGGACGACGCCACCTACAACAAGGACGCCTCACACGGGGCGACCGTCAGCGGGCACACGCTCAGCTGGTCCGGTCCTCTCCCGGTTGCGGGAACCGTGCAGATCACCTATTCGGTGACCGTGAACACACCCGACAAGGGCGATCACGAGCTCGGGAACACTGTGACCCCGACGGACCCGAGCGGCAGTTGCACGGCTCCGGGCGCTTGCGTGACGAGCACCCCGATCCTCGGCTACAGCGTTCACAAGACCGCCTCGGCGACGACCGCGAAGCCCGGGGACAAGATCATCTACACCATCACCGTGACCAACACCGGGAAGGCCGCGTATACGGCCACGAACCCCGCGTCGTTCACCGACGACCTCAGCAACGCGCTGAGACTCGCCGACTACAACGGGGATGCCGACCACGGGGCGGTCTACGCCGCTCCGGTGCTCTCCTGGTCGGGGAAGCTCCCGGTCGGCGGCAGCGTGACGGTCAGCTACACGATGACCGTCAAGCAGAACGCGGACGGAAAGATCACCAACGTCGTCGTCACCCCGCCACACTCGGGCGCGAACTGCGCCCCCGGCTCGGACGACCCGGATTGCACGGCCGTCACGACGGTCACCCCGCCTTCTCCGGGCGCGGCCGTGAACACAGGCGGATACCTGCTCGGGACGGGTATCCCGGTGTGGATGCTGATCGGCGCGGGTTGGGCCCTGCTGATCGGAGCGAGTGCGATCGGATTCCTCGCGATCCGCCGCCGCAGGGAAAGCTGATCCCCTTCCCCCACGCCAAGCTCTGCGGGGGCGGGCCGGCCCCCAGCCCCGACCCCCGCAGAGCTTCCCCGCCCGTGAACTGACGAGGATCTAATGAGTGCCATCCACCAGCCTCCGCCGCAGGAATCGCGGCAGGACCACCAACGCGGCGGAAGGAGACGAGCCGCGCCGATCTTCGTCGGAGTCGTTCTGCTGGCCGTTGGCCTGGCCGGGACCCTGTTGGCGCTCCATCTCACTGCTGCACCGCCCGGGACGCTCACCGACATGGATGGCCGGCGGGTCGTCCTCGATCCCGGTGTCCTTCCCAACGCCGGTAGCGCGGCGAAGCAGGACGCGACCGACAGCGGCCAAGGCCGCTTCGAGGTCCCCTCAGTCGGGCTCGACGCGCCGCTGGGTGCGCTGAACGCGGTCGACGGAGAGATCACCCCGCCTGGCATTACCTCGGTGTACTGGGTTCGCAACTACGGCGTGAGCCTCGCCAACGCCAGCAAAGGCACCGTGTTCGTCGTGACTCACTCGCTCCACGGCGGTGGACGAGCACCCGGCAACTACCTCATCAATGTCCAGCAAGGAAAGTCCGCAGTCCCCGATGGTGCGACCGTGATCGTCGACGGGGTGCGCTACACGGTCGATGGCAGCAGCTCAATCCGCAAGCCGCTGATCGCCAGTGACACCTCGGTATGGGAAAACACGCCGAATCGGCTCGTCATCATCACCTGCCTCCAGGTACCGGGCGGCACGACGTCCTTCGACAACATGGTCATCACGGCCACCCGAGACACAGACCGATGACCCCTTCTCATCCCCTCCAACGCCACAGGAGCACTATGCCTATGACCTCACGAGCTAGGGCCGCCGCTATCGTCCTGACGCTGGCCGCCGGTATAGCAGGCATTGGAGCAGCGCCAGCTTCGGCGAAGCCCAAGCCGCCGCCTCCTGGCCTCTCGATCACCATCGACAACGCGTCGAGCACGACGAAGCCCGACAGCGACGTGAACTACAAACTCACCCTGGCCAACGCCGGCACCGACTCGGTCACCGCCTGGATCGTCGCGAGCGTGCCGACCTACGCGAAGATCACCGACGCAGGTGGAGGACAAGTCAGCGGTCACAACGACACCTGGAAGGTCACGGTCGGAGCCGGGAAGAAGCAGACCGAAACCCTAACGGCGCACATCGGAACCATCCCGAAAAGCACCTACAGGGTCACCGCACTCGCCAGCGTCTATCTCAGCAAGAACACCTCCAAGGCGCCTGTCATCCGTTCAGCCGACTCGGACGCCATCCCCGGAATGACAGAGCCAAACGCCTCGCACTCCACCTCGACAACAAGCAAGGCCGCCCACGCATCCAGCAGCATGAAGATGCCCGTCATCGTAGGAATAGCAGGCGGCATCGTCATCATCGCTGCCGCGGTTGTCACCCTCGTCCTCGCGCGCCGGAGCCGCCGACTGGCCCGTCGCGGCCGACGGCGGACATAGCCCCTCGATTCTGAGACGTGGAGAGACGGAGGGCGAGGAAGGACTGCATTCAGTGAACAGTGCCGAGGGGCAGGCGGCGATGAACGCCACAGCATCATCCGCATGCGCCACAGCCGGTCGACTGGAAACAAGGCGAACACAGCACGTCGCAGCATGGGGTCAACCATGCGGGCGCTCTCTAGAGGAGTCAGCCCGGACGCACTCCTAGTGAATGACCCCGCCTCTGGAACGGGCCCTTCTGCGGCATTGCGACGGCTCGTCCCGCGCTCCGTCCGACGCGACCACGACAGCTCCAGCACCCTGATAGCCGACTCCGCGGCGGCACGGAATTCGGCTACGCCCGAGGCAGAATGGCATCCGCAGGCTCGGTTGGTGGCCGCGGTCGAGAGCGTACGAACTGAACGAACGCATCGCTCGGTGTTCAGCTGCGCCAAAGTGGTCCAGGTGCTGAGTGGTCGAGCTCGCATCGAGACTGAAGAGGGACCACATCTGCTCGGGCCAGGTATGAATTTCATGATCGGTACCGGACGCTGGTGTTCGGTTGTGCCCCTGCCATCGGTGCGAATGTGGACCATCTATCTCGATGAGGATTTCCTGCGCCATCACATGTGGTGGGTGTTCGCTGGTCGAGAGCGAGTAGGCGTCCCCGCGGAGTGGGACGGAAGGTGTGAGTCCCTTGAAGTGGTGGGGTTTCGGGGGTTCGGTGAGTCGTCGGTTGTGAGGGCGCCATCGGCGGGATTCTCGGTGTGTACGGCCAAGTACTCACTGAAAGGGTGTCCCACCGATGG
>Ga0164243_10003151_pt1 | contig 26576 bp, 35 predicted proteins | sample OricompcompostOP_FD_108781 | JGI IMG/M metagenome (GOLD analysis project Ga0164243, IMG submission 108781) | Organic Plus compost microbial communities from Emeryville, California, USA - Original compost - Organic plus compost (OP) | ecosystem: Engineered > Solid waste > Mixed feedstock >...
CGATGGCGAAGACCTGATCGTCGCCGGTGCGGAATACGGCGATGCGGCCTTCACCGGTATCGATGCAGCGTGCGCCTCGCTGCGGAATGTCGATGAGCGAGCCGATGGCGATCCACGACATTGGTCTACTCCGCTGCCTCGGTGAAGCCGATCGCCGCCAGCGGCTTGAACTCGTGCTTGTGCAGGCCCGACACGCGCTCGGACCACGGGTCGACCTGCGCGAACTTCTGCGAGTAGACGAAGCGCTCGTAGTAGGCGCGCCGGCGCTCGAGATCATCGAGCACCTGGCGCTTGATCTCGTCGACGCCGATGCGCCGCGTCCATTTGTAGATGCGCTCGAGGTAGCGCGCCTGCTCGCGGTACATCTGCACGAGGGCGACAATCACCTCGAGAGCCTCGTCCTCGGTCTTGACGAGGCCGAGCACCTCGGTGCCCTTGATGTCGAGGCCGGCGGCACCGGCGAAATGGATCTCGTAGCCGCTTTCGACGCACACGACGCCGACATCCTTGCAGGTCGCCTCGGCGCAATTGCGCGGACATCCCGAGACAGCCATCTTCACTTTCGCCGGTGTCCACGAGCCCCACATGAACTTTTCGATGCGGATGCCGAGGCCGGTCGAATCCTGCGTGCCGAAGCGGCACCACTCGGTGCCGACGCAGGTCTTCACCGTGCGCAGACCCTTGGCGTAGGCGTGACCGGAGATGAATCCGGCCTTGCCAAGATCGGCCCATACCGCCGGTAAGTCCTCCTTCTTGATGCCCAGCATGTCGATGCGCTGGCCGCCGGTCACCTTGACGGTGGGGATGTTGAATTTGTCGACAACGTCGGCGATGGCACGCAGCTCTTTGGAGCTGGTGACGCCGCCCCACATTCGGGGCACCACCGAGTACGTGCCATCCTTCTGGATGTTGGCGTGCGCGCGCTCGTTGATGAAGCGCGACTGGTAGTCGTCGGCGTATTCGCCCGGCCAGTCGCAGACGAGATAGTAGTTGAGCGCGGGGCGGCATTTGGCGCAGCCGCACGATGTCTTCCACTCGAGCTCCTGCATGACGGCGTAGACCGTCTTGAGGCTTTTCGCCTTGATGAGGCGGCGCACGTCGTCATGACCGAGTGTCGTGCAGCCGCACATCGGCTCCACGGCGGCCGGCCGATAGGCATCGCCTAGTGTGATCTGCAACAATTGCTCGACGAGGCCGGTGCACGAGCCGCACGAGGCCGATGCCTTGGTATGGGCGCGCACTGCGTCGAGCGAGGTCAGTCCTTTGTCGTTGATCGTTCCGACGATCTTGCCCTTGCAGACGCCGTTGCAGCCGCAGATCTCCGCGTCATCGGGCAATGCTGCAACGGCCGCCGTAGGGTCCAGCGGTGCGCCGCCCTGGTAGGCCTGGCCGAAGATGAGCGTGTCGCGCATCGCCGAGATATCGACCTCGCGCCTCTTGAGGTCGTTGAACCAGACGCCGTCGGCGGTGTCGCCGTAGAGAACGGTGCCGATGATGCGGTTGTCCTTGAGGACGAGGCGCTTGTAGACGCCTGCTGCAGCATCGCGCAGGACGATCTCCTGCCGGTCCTCGCCGTCGGCGAAGTCGCCGAGCGAGAAGAGGTTGATGCCAGTGACCTTCAGCTTCGTCGGCGTGTCGTTGTGCACGAAGCGTGGGGTGGCGCCACCGGCAAGATGCGCTGCCGCGACGCGCGCCATCTCGTAGAGCGGCGCGACGAGGCCATAGACCTGCCCGCCGACCTCGGCGCATTCGCCGAGAGCGAAGATGTCGGGGTCGGAGGTCCGCATGCCGTCGTCGACGAGGATGCCGCGGCTCGTGGCGAGCCCTGCCTCTTTCGCGAGCGCGGCGTTGGGACGGATGCCGGCAGCCATGACGACGAGGGTGGCGGGGATGATGCGCCCATCTGCCAGCTCGATGCCCTCGGCCCGCTTTTCGCCGACGACCGCCTTGGTCTGCGCCTTGGTGATGACTCTGATGCCGCGATTTTCGAGCTCGCGCTGCAGCATGTAGCCGGCGGCGGCGTCGAGCTGCCGCTCCATCAGCGTCGGCATCAGATGCACGACGGTGACGTCCATGCCGCGCGTCGCGAGGCCGGCCGCGGCCTCGAGGCCCAGAAGGCCGCCGCCGATAACGACTGCTTTCCCGCCGGACTGCGTGGCGAGCAGCATAGCATTGACGTCGTCGAGGTCGCGGTAGGCGAGCACGCCGGCGAGATTGTTGCCCGGCACGGGGAGGATGAAGGGTACCGATCCGGTGGCGATGACGAGCTTGTCGTATGGCTCTGTCACGCCCCGATCGGAGGTGACGGTCTTCGCCGCGCGGTCGATGGCGACGACCTTGTGCCCTTTGTAGAGCGTGATGCCGTGATCGATGTACCAGCCATCGCCGTGGATGATGATGTCCTCGTAGCTCTTCTCGCCCGATAGCACCGGCGACAGCATGATGCGGTCGTAGTTCACGCGCGGCTCGGCGTTGAAGATGGTGACCGCGTAGCGGTCTGGTGCCGCCTCGAACAGGTGCTCGAGCATGCGCCCCGGCGCCATGCCGTTGCCAATGATGACGAGTTTTTCTGTCATGGGGTCACTCCGCCGCCTCGCTGCGTGCGCTGGCTGCGATCATGGCGCCCGAAAGCGTGGTGTAGGCAGTGAGCCACGCTTGGCGCGTTGCGGGCGTGAGGTCGTCGCCGAGTCCCTGCTCAAGGGTCCAGATCAACGCTTCCCCGACCGGCTGGTAGTGCTCGGGCTTCACCCCGTAGGTCGCGTGGCGCGCCGCCAATGCTTCCGCGGCAGGCAAGATGCTCGGCAAGTCCTTCAATCCCGCGACGACCAGGCCGAGTGTAGCCATGAGCTTACGGCCTTGCTCCTTCATGTCGCCCTTGAACAGCGGTTTCACTTGCGGCGCGATCTCGAACAGGCGGCCGTAGAAAAGCTCCGCCGCCGCTTCCTTGATTGGGACGACTTTGGCGAAGGAGGACTGCACGAGGTCGATTTCATCCGGCGTCACGGCGCTTCTCCTCTGATCTCAGGCGGCTTCGATGAAGCGGTGGCGCTCGTAGAGGAACTCCAGCACGCGTTGACGGCACTTGAGGTAGACGGGGTTCGACGCCATCTCGAGCCGCTTGCGCGGACGCGGCAGCGGCACGTCCAGCACCTCGCCGATGCGGGCGGAGGGACCGTTGGTCATCATCACGATGCGATCGGAGAGCAGCACGGCCTCGTCCACGTCGTGGGTGATCATCAGGACGGTGTTTCCCAGCTTCTGCTGCAGGGCCATGACCGAATCCTGCAAGTGCGCCCTGGTCAGCGCATCGAGGGCGCCGAACGGCTCATCGAGCAGCAGAACCTTGGGCTCCATGGCAAGCGCGCGGGCTATGCCGACGCGCTGCTTCATGCCGCCGGAAATCTCTGCCGGCCGCTTGTCGCGCGCGTGCGCCATCTGCACGAGCTGCAGATTGTGCATCGTCCAGGCGTGGCGGTCCTTGCGCGACTTCTTCCCCGAGAACACCTTGTCCACGGCGAGCCGCACGTTGTCGTAGACGGTGAGCCAGGGCAGCAGCGAGTGGTTCTGGAAGACGACGGCGCGGTCAGGACCGGGCTCGTCGACCTGGCGGCCTTCGAGCACGATGCCACCCCTGCTGGCCGTGATCAGTCCGGCGACGATGTTCAGGAGCGTCGACTTTCCGCAGCCCGAATGGCCGATGATCGAGACGTACTCGCCCTTTTCCACCGACAGGGTGATCTCCTTCAGCACCTCTGTCGTCTGGGCGCCGCGCTTATAGATCTTGTCGACGTGATCGATTTCGAGATAGGCGGTCATGCTGATCCCTCCTCAGCTGGCGGCGGTGCCGCGCGTGACGACGGCGGCCATGAAGGCGACGATGCGGTCGAGGACGAAGCCGACGAGGCCGATGTAAACCAGCGCCACGACGATGTCGGACAGGCGCGAGGAGTTCCACGCATCCCAGATGAAGAAGCCGATGCCGACGCCGCCGGTGAGCATCTCGGCGGCGACGATGGCAAGCCAGGAGAGGCCGATGCCGATGCGCAGGCCGGTGAAGATGTAGGGTGCCGCCGAGGGGATCATGATCTTGGCGAAGAACTCGAGTGGATTGAGCCGCAGCACGGCAGCCACGTTGCGGTAGTCCTGCGGGATGTTGCGGATGCCGACGGCGGTGTTGATGATGATCGGCCAGACCGCGGTGATGAAGATCACGAAGATCGCCGAGGGCTGGCTGTCACGGAAGGCGGCGAGCGATATCGGCAGCCAGGCAAGCGGCGAGATGGTGCGCAGTATCTGGAAGATCGGGTCGAGGCCACGCATGGCCCACACCGACTGGCCGATGATGGTGCCGAGAGCGATGCCGATGGCGGCCGCAAATCCGTAGCCGATGGCGACCCGCTGCAGCGAGGTCAGCACGCGCCAGCCGAGGCCGATGTCCTGCGGCCCGTAGACGAAGAACGGATCGACGATGAGGTCCTTCGCCTCGGACCAGATTTTCGTCGGTGCGGGCAACGTCGCGCCGGGTCGGTCGCAGAGCACCTGCCAGGCAATGAGAAGAATGGCGATCGTCACCAGCGGCGGTAGCACGCTGGCCGCGACGGCGTTGAGGCGCGGAGCGATGCTTCTCGCCCACACGCCCTGACTCGGCGGATCGACCCGCACCACCTTTGCGACGGCGGCTAGAGTGGCGACAGGGACGCCATCTTCGGTCTTGAGGAGGGGCATGGTCATTGCATCATCTCCGCTAGAGAAGGAGGCGGCCGCGCCCGGCCGCCCGTTCAGCGTCACGCCTCGAGGCGCTTGATGGAAAGGCTCTTCAGGTAGGCGTGCGGATCCTCGGGATCGAACACCTTGCCGTCGAAGAAGGTCTCCTTTCCGCGCGAGGCGGAAGCCGGTGGGGTGACGCCGAGAGCAGCTGCGGCCTCGCGCCAGAGGTCCTCGCGGTTGACCTTGTCGACCAGCGCCTTGATGTCGGTGTCAGGCGCGAACTTGCCCCAGCGGATGTCCTCGGTGACGAACCAGGCGTCATGGCTCTTGAACGGGTAGGAGACGACACCGTCCTCCCAGAACTTCATGTAGAGCTTGGTGCCGCTCTCTTTGCGCCCGCGCCCGTAGTTGATGTCCCCCTTGATGCGGCCCACGATGTCGGCCGGAGGGACATTGAACCACTGGCGCTTGCCGAGGATGGTCGCCAGTTCCTCCTTGTTGTCCATGCGCTCGCACCACTGCTGTGCCTCCATGACGGACATCAGGAGGGCACGCGTGGCAGCAGGGTTCTTCTCCACCCACGCGGAGCGCATGCCGAGCGCCTTCTCGGGATGGCGGAACCAGACCTCGCCGGTGGTGCAGGCGGTGAAGCCGATGTCCTGGTGGACGAGCTGCTCGTTCCACGGCTCGCCGACGCAGAATGCATCCATGTTGCCGACCTTCATGTTGGCCACCATCTGCGGGGGCGGCACGACGATGGTCGAGACATCCTTGTCCGGGTCGATGCCGCCGGCGGCGAGCCAGTAGCGCAGCCAGACGTCGTGGGTGCCGCCGGGGAAGGTCATGGCGACCTTCACCTCCTTGCCCTCGGCCTTCTTCTTGGCGAAAGCTTCCTTCAACGCCGAGCTGTCGACGCTGACCGGCAGGTCCGCATACTCCTTGGCAACCGAGATTCCCTGACAGTCGTAGTTGAGGCGGGCAAGTATGCTCATCGGCACCGGCACGTTGTTCTGCGTCACCTTGCCGGTGGAGATCAGGTAGGGCATCGGCGTCAGGATATGGGCGCCGTCGATGCCGTTTGCCTCGCCGCCGAGCACGAGGTTGTCACGCGTCGCCCCCCAGGATGCCTGCTTGAGGACGTCGACGTCGGGAAGGCCGTACTTAGCGAAGATTCCCTTTTCCTTGGCGACGATGAGCGGTGCCGCGTCGGTCAGCGCGATGTAGCCGAGCACCGCCTTGGTCGTCTCGGGGCCTGCTGCCCAGGCGACCGTGGCACCTCCCGGCACCAACGTCTTCGCCGCTGCAATGAGGGCTGCCGTAGCGCTGCCTTTGAGCAGCGTCCGCCGCGACATGCGTGCAAGCCGTTTCGAACCACCAGTCTTCGTACCCGCCATGCTTTTCTCCAAGGCTGACGCCGATCCCAAAACAAAAAAGCGCTGCATCGAACACGCAGGGCCGTTGTTTACGGTCCCGCATATTCGAGGCAGCGCTGCCTGATTGAAGCGCCCGCCATTGGGCGCTGAGGTCGATCCATGAAGCTGGGGTATCTGCGCTCGTGGCAGGCCCTATTCGTTCCGATCAACCGATTTGATGATTTGGTAGCCGCGCCAGCGTGTGGTCGGCAAGGCCAAAGAATAGCCAATTTGCAGGCCCACCGGCCTAAAGATTATGCAACAGGAGACCTAGTGCCTCTGGGACTCGATGTACGCATCGAGCATGTCCGGATCGAATAGTGCGCCATCAAAGAAGCCATCAGGCCCCAGCGTGAGGCTGGCGCCGGCCGAGCCCACGGGCGTCGGCGCAACCAGCCCGCCTTCCACCTTCGCGTTGGCAGCGGGCAGGGCGATGCCAATAGGCTTCAGAGCGCTACGGTAGATGTCCGGTCGATAGGTCTCGCGTGCGATGGCGGCGTTCTCCGGCGTATGCGGAACCTGGTGCCAGCGTACCATCTGCGAATAAAACCATAAGGCGTGGCTCTTCCACGGGAAGGTTGCGCCCTTGGCAAAGGGCACGAAGAAGTCGTCGACGTGTCGGATGTCGCCACCGCCAAGATCGAGCGCGCCGGAGAGGCCTCGCAGCATCCATTCGGCCGGCTGCGCGATGTAGGCTGGACCTGCAAGGATCTGTGCCAGCTCACGATGGTTGTCGGCTTCGCCGCACCATTGCGCCGCGCGGCACAGTGCGCGCAACAGAGCGGCGAGCGCGTCAGGCTCGCGCTCGGCCCAGGTCGCAGCGACTCCGAGAACCTTTTCCGGACTGGAGCGCCAGATTGCGGCCTTGACGGTGGCGATGTGCCCGACGCCCGCGGTCGCGGCAGCGGTGCTCCAGGGCTCGCCGACACAGTAGCCATCAATGCTGCCGGCGGCGAGTGCATCAGCCATCAGCGGCGGGGGAACGAAGACGATCTCGATGTCGCGGTCGGGGACGATGCCGCTCGCCGCAAGCCAATAGCGGAGCTCGTAGTTATGGCCGGAGAAGGGGTGCACGACGGCGAACTTCAAAAGCGGCCAGTCATTCCGGCGCTGCGCGACCGTAGCGCGAAGTGCTTTGCCGGCGGCGATGGGTTCGAGATCGGCGGTAGCGCCTCGGTGGGCCATCTGTACCCAAAGCGCATTCGACACGGTAATGGCGTTGCCGCCCAAGCCCAGGGCGATCGGGACGATGGTCTTGGCGGCCAGCGGCGTCAGGCTAAGGTTGGCGGCCAGCGGCATCGGCGCCAGGTGATGGGCGACCTGGAAATGACCGACCGCGAGCCGATCACGAATGCTGGCCCACGACGTCTCGCGGATCAGCCTCAGGTCAACACCTTCCGCGTCGGCAAATCCCTTCTCTTTGGCCGCGATCAGGATGGCACTGTCCAGCAGCGGCATGAAGCCCGCGACGATCTCATAGCTGCTGCGCACGCTCATTACTCCTCCGGTGGGGCAAGCAGCCCCGCTGCCGTGATCAGGCTTTCGGCAATCTCGGAAATCTTCCGGTTCTGGTTCATTGCCGTCTTGCGCAGCAGGGCATATGCGTCGGCCTCGCTTAAGCCTCGCGTCGACATGAGGATGCCTTTTGCCCTGTCGACGAGCTTGCGGCTTTCAAGCTGCGAGCGCGCGTCCTCCAGCTCGCGGGCCATGCGCGCGAAGGCATTGAAGCGGCTGATGGCCATATCCACAATCGGCTTGACGCGCTCGCGCTTCAAGCCGTCGACGACGTAGGCCGACACGCCCGCCTCGACTGCCGCCTCGATGGAAGCCTGATCCGAGCGGTCGACGAACATCGCGATCGGGCGGCGGACCGCGCGGGAGAGCTGGAACATGCTCTCCAGCATATCGCGGTTGGGATTCTCAAGATCGATAACGATCACGTCGGGCGACGTATCGGCGATCTTGCGCGCGATGCCGACGACGTCATTGACGACGGTGAGCTGCGTATAGCCAGCGTCGCGCAAGCCATCCTCGATCACTGCCGCACGCAGGCGGTTCTCATCGATGATCAGGATCGACAGTGCGATCGGCTGCTGCGGCATCTGGCATCCTGCTGATTGCGGCAGGGCCCTTAGCACGTCTTCACGTCGGGCAACACCCGTCGTGGTCGGACGAAGGAATGACGGCTATTTCCAGGCGCAGTTTGATTGCGCGAGGAGGCGAACGGGGAGCACATTGACGAAAGCGTCGGCTTCGGATTCAGTTGTGTTCTGGGCGATGGCGCGGCGGCTTGGCGCGGGCCACTGGCCCGTGGCGTTCGGATCAAAAACGACACGTGGCTGCATGCTGTGCCCACGTAGATGGTTACGATAAGAGGCTGTCGCTTCTACCCTGCATGAAAGTTCTCTCTCCCTGTATCGATGTCTGCAAATTCAATGACGCCGGGCATTGCGTCGGTTGCGGCATGACCAAAAAGCAGAGGAAGAAATTCAAGCGGCTGAAAGGGAAAAGCGCAAAGCGAGAGTTCGTCGACATATTGCGGGTGCAGCAAGCGGAGATCGGCCTCAAAGCCGATTGGGAACGCATCTACCGACGGCGGTGCGAGAAGAAGGGCGTGGATCCGTTCTTCTAGGTTCGTGCAGAGCCGTGAGGCGCTTGGCCGAGCTCGAAGCGTAAAAGAACTAGATGAGCTCCGGTCATCGTGTGCTGCAGGTTGGATCGCTGATCGAGGTCCGCTCCCTGGGTCTCTGGGTGCCGGCATAGATTGGCGTGCTATATGCATGCGTGGCGTGTGTGAGACCCGAGCTTGGGTCCTGCTTCCAACGTCCAACCACCTCCAGGAGCGCATCGTGCCCTCACTGCAAGAAATCCGTACCGTCGTGTCATTGGCTCCTGCGAAGCCTGCGGGATTGGCCGATTTGGGTGCGCCGCTGGTCGACACGACCGCTGTCAAGAAGGGGCGCGTGCACGAGTTTGCGCAGCTCCTGGCGGACGGCAAAATCGGCCGGCGCTTCCAGGATCTTCGCGTCATCGGGATCAAGACGGTCGAGGGGGCGGCTCCGTCTGCTAAGTTTTTCGTCCAGTTCGAGGTGTTCGGCGACAATACGGCGGCACCTGACAACGGAGTCGGGTTCGACGCGGTTCTCTCTGCCGGCTCGCAGCAACTGGCCAACCTGTCATCGAGCAGCCTTTTCCTCCCCTACGGCAACTTCTGGTACCCTAACCGGTATGTGTTCGAGGTGGGGGCGGAGGACTTCGACCGGGCCGACAGCTTGGAGTTCATCGCCAAGGCGGAGGACGTGCGCAATATTTCGTGAGACTTCACGAAGCTTGCGCCAAGGCGGATCGAGCGCAGAGGTATGACCTATCCCGTCGTCAAACGCGTGTCGCACCGGATGCTCGGCGACATGCTGCGGATGATGCTGAGCGAGCGGCTGTCCTTCGACCTGACCCTCGAGGAGGGGCGGACATTGTCGCGCGCCTTCACCGCGCTGGCGCACGACTGGCGGCGCAACGATCTCGTCTATCTGAGCCCGGTCGGAAGCGACGCTGAGTTCTCGGCCGCCGTTACGCAGCAAGGCCTCGAGGTGGAGACGGCGGACGGAAGCCATCATCTGAGCTGGGAGGACGTGACGGAATTGGCCGAGCGCCTGGCGGTGGAGTGAGGCGGCAGGCACCGCATCCCGCATGTGCCGTCGCCCGCGTCTCGGCCAACGCCGCGAGGGTGGTGCCCGTGCCCGGCATGCATCTTGCTTTCCCTACAATACAACCATGGCGCCTTGTCTGCTTCCGCACGTCGGGAGCGGCTCACCCGCGGAAGGAAACCAGATGGCCGAGCTGTTTGCGATATGCTCCACCGGTGAAGTCGACGACGGAGGCGCGCGAGGCTTCGTCCTGGCGCGGCCGGATGAGGAAGGGAACAGCCAGCCGTGGCGCATCCTCATCACGCGCAAAGGGAAGAACTATTACGGCTTCGAGAATGCCTGCCCGCATGATGGCGAGCAGGTCGACATGGATGACGAAGGCAATTTCCTCACGTGTGGAAAGTGCCGTTCCCAGTTCGATATGGACACGGGGCATGGCTTCAGCGGTGCCAGCCAAGGCAAGGCGCTGGCGCCGATCACGCTGGTGATCGATGATGGCGATGTGTGTCTGACGGGAGTTCAGCTGGCCGAGGAGGACGGGCTCGATCTCGACGACTCCGAGGGGGCTCCGGAGATCATGATCACGAACGATTGAGTTGGTGATTGCCGTCTGTCGATCGCCTCGCGCCTTGAGCGGCCAGGGTGTCGTGCCCTGTGCGCTGTTCTCCGCTATCGTTCACCCCGACAGATTTGGGCCGATCAGCCGCCGCGTTCAGGGCGCGCTGAAGCCGGGATGCTCACCTCGACCGGATGATTTGAATGTCATTGCCCGCCCGCGTCCTCGCCTCGCTGAAGGCTTCCATCGGCGACGTTGTGTTCGGCATGGAGGATGGCACGGTCTCCATCTTCGGCCTCGTCTTCGGCGTTGCCATCAGCACCAACGATCCCAAGACGGTGCTCATTGCGGGGGCGACGGGCGCGGCGGCTGCGGCCGTCTCGATGATGGCCGGCAGCTATCTCGATGCGGAATCGGTTCGGGATGCGCGCCAGGCGCGGCGCGACGCACCGGAAGACCCGGTCGCGGCGCGTGCGGAGACGGAGGCCGTCGCCGAGGCTCTCAGGCGAGGGGGCATGGTGGCCGCCGACGTGAAGCAGGTGAGCGATGCGCTCGCCCGCGCGCCACGCGCCGTCACGGGTCTGCGCGCCGAGCTTGCCGATGAGGCCGACGGCGCGAGCCCCGCGGCGCACGCCTTCTGGATGTTCGTCTCGGACCTCTTTGCCGGCTTTACGCCCGTGCTGCCGTTTGCGCTGCTCCCCATGGAGAGCGCGCGCATCGCCTGCCTCGTCCTGACGACGGTGCTCCTCGTCGTGCTCGGCATCGGCCGCGGTCTGGTGGCGAAGCGCTCGGTGGTGCGGACGACGATCGAGACGCTTTCCGTCGCCGCGTCTGCTGCCCTGGCCGGCGTTGCCGTCGGGCACCTCTTGTCCTGATCAGGCTGGCCGCGTGCCGATGTGACCGGGTGACGCTCCAGCAGCCATTGCATGCAAATAGATGCAAAGGCGATCGGTGGCCTTCTCGGACCTCTCAGCTCTGCCGCGTAGGATCATGGCGGTGTATTGCAGAGTCGGAGGGCTGTCTCGTGCCTGTTGTGCGGCTGGTCGGAATCGCGGTGACGGGAATTGCGGCGTCCATCGCCTTCAATGCCACGGCCATGGCCGAGATGGGAATCGACGGTCTGCCTGAGGTCTACTACAGCGATCCGCTGTTCTCCATCGATCGCGGCCGCGACGAGGAAGGTCTCCTCAATAGCAGCTGGCGCGCCGGTTCGGTGGCGGCTGCGCCTGACGCGCATGCTGTCGAGCATGCCGACACGACCAATCAAAAGGTGGCGAAAAAACTCGAGGCCAAGGTGCTCGAGTATTTCCCTCAACGCTCCACGAGCCTTGAATATTTCCCCGCGTCCGGCGGCCTCAGCTATTTCCCGGAAGAGCGCTGAAGACGGCGTCCAAGCCTGTCGGCTCAGCGGCGCTGCGTCTGCTCCGCCATCCAGGTCGAGACCGTATCCATCAGGCGTATGGCCGAGGGCAGGCGCCCATGGGCATCGCGCTGAGCTTCGTTTTCAGGCTCGAGGCTGCGCCACCAGTCGATGAACTGCTTGATGAGCGCTCGTGCGGGTATCTGGGTGAAGGGGGCGCCGGGAAAGCCCACGATCCCGAAAGCTGCTTCAACGTCGCGCAAAGAGCGCTCGAGGTAGCGGGCATCCTCGTCGCTGAGCACGAACGGACGCTCGGGTGCGCGTTGCACCATCCTTACTTCGCTGAGCTCTGGAATGTAGTTCTTCTTCACGCTGGGCAGCCGCTCGTGGGGCGAGGGCGAGTTCTAATGCGTGACCGGCGCTTCCTCCGATCCTGAGAGAGCGCCATACAGCCAGCGGCGCAAATCGGCAATGGACATCAGTCCGGAGATGCGGGCGACCTCGCGGCGATCGCGAACGACGCTCAGCGTCGGGATGGTCTGGATGCGGAAATATTGAGCCAGCTCGGTCTCTGCGTCGGTATCCACCTTGGCGAAACGCAGATGCGGCTCGAACTCGCCGGCGAGACGTTCGAAGATCGGCGCCATGGACTTGCACGGCCCGCACCATTCGGCCCAGAAGTCGATCACCAAAGGCAAGGCGTTTTCGACAACGTGGGCGTTGAAGCGCGGAGCCGTCAGATGCATCGGATGGGCGGTGAAGAGAGGCGCATTGCAACTGGCGCAGTGCGTGGTCTTCGCGTCTTGGCCGGCGGCCAGCGTGTTGGGCGCATCGCAGGCCGGGCACGGAATGATGAGGGTGTCGCTGCTGCTCATGTCAGTCCACGATCCGGGTTTGAATGGAGAGAATGTCGTAGGGCGGGGCGTCCGGCGCGTTGGCGTAGACGGCGGGGGCTTCGATGATTTCGCCACCAGCCGCGAAGATGCGGCGTGCGATCTGGCTGATCTCGCCGCCGTAGACGTGGATGCTTATGGCGCTCTCGGTGTCCAGGGCATTGCGCAGCAGGAAGGCATCCGTACCCTTGCTGGTCCGCACGTCCACCATGCCGGATTGCATGATGCCAGGCGCACCTTTGGGTTCGGGCTTTCCTTCCGGCGACACGGCAAAGCCTGTTCGCTCGAGCGCGCCATGCAGGATGCCGGTGATCTCCCACACCTGATCTTGGATGATGGGCGATGACTGGCCGCCGGAAAAGATGGTGCTGACGACCGCGAAGCGCTCGAGGTCATCGTGATAGAGCTGATACTGCTGGCAGTGCTGGGGATCAGGGCGCGCAAAAGCCTGGGGCAGCCATCCGTTGCTGGCGACGAGCCGGCGCATCAGATCGCGGCCGATCATCAGAATCTCGCGCTCGCTGTCAGCAAGCTCGACCATCGACTGGATATCCCAGATGAAGCGCTTGAGCGGATCGGGAACCGGGTCTCTTTGCGGCTGCTCGTGACTCGGCTCCTGCAAACCTGGCACCTCAGTGATGGTCGTGGTCATGATCATGATCGTCGTGATGGGCTGCATCTGCTGCCGGCTTGTGGACGACAAGCGCGGTGAGAAAGTCGCCCGCCGCGATCACGCCGTCGTCGTCCATTTCATGACCGAGCCCGGGCCGGCGCATGCTCTTGACCGGCACGCCGGCGCTCTTGAGCAGATCCTTGGTGCTCGTCATTGCGGAAAAGGGGACGAGCGGATCCGCCTCGCCATGAATCATGAGCACGGGGGGCTTGGAGCGGAGATCCGCCGCAAGATCCGTATTGCCGTAGAGAGCACCGGAGAAGGCCACGATCGCCGCCATTTGCTTTGGACGTCGGATGCCGACGTGCAATGCAAGGATCGCGCCCTGCGAGAAGCCGACGAGGGCGAGATGACTATCCGGCAGGCGGCGCTGGGCAAGTGCCTGATCGAGAAAGGCGTCGAGCAGCGGTGCGGTAGATTCCAGGCCCGCGCTGATGCTGTGGGCGTCGAAGGCGGTTGTCTCGAACCAACGGCGGCTGCCGTCAGGTCCGACAATTGGCGCTTCGGCCGCTACGAAATCGGCCTTTGGCATCGTGGGCGCCCAGTTCAGCGCCTGGTCGATAACGGCTTGGCCGCTGCTGCCGGGACCGTGCAGCAGCACGACGAGGTAGGCCGGCTTGCCGCACGACAAGGCAGCAATCTTGGGGCCTTCAACGATCACAGCCAGAGATACCCATAGGTAGCGTGCGCTATGGCTTAGTCCTGCAAAGCAGGGGCCAAGATGGGGCTATCGGCAGGGCTCTCGGCGTTTGAAGTGTGGGTTTGTGGGCGGCATGCCGCCGAGACGGCACAAGTCTTGTATGCAGGGAGTTTGCCGGCTGAGGACACACGACTGGAGAACAACCATGCCTGAGCCAGAGAACGCCCAGGAATTCTGGGTCGGGACGATCGTCAATTGGCTCGTCAAGAACGCTGGTGTTCGCAAAGAAAGGATAGATCTGCAGCGGAAGTTCACGCAGGAGCCCTACAACCTGAGTGTTGTCAGGGTCCTGAACATGATGGACGACCTAGTCGAGATATATAAGGCGACCTACGGCCGGGACTTCGTGTTGGCTCAGAATTGGCGCCTAGCGCACAGAGTCGACCGGGTCGGCGATTTCATCGCCGCGTTTCTCGACCTCGTCGCACCATCACCGGTGAATGTCGCCCCCGCACCCGCAAATGGCGGTGCCGAGGCCGGCCGAGTGTCGGGAAACGGACAATCGGCGGCGCATAACGGCCGTCTCGAGGCGCTGCGCGCGAATCCAGGTGGCGACTGGACGGCGGCTGACCTCGAGATCACCGCGTCACAATACGCGATCAAGTTCCGCAAGGTCACCGGCACGCACGAGGTGTTCCTTCACCCTTCGGTGCCCAACTGCGTCACCGTCCCTCTCAAGAAGAAGATCAAGGCCCCGCACATCCGGGCCTTCCTGGCGATGATTGATCGTATGGATGAACTCGACCGATGAGCGACCTTAGCGCCTATACGTACAAGCTGGCGGAACTCGCGGCAGAGGATGGTGGCGGTTTCATCGTCACTTTCCCGGACCTGCCCGGCGTCATTGGCATTGGCGAGGACAAGGACGAGGCCATCGCCGATGGACAGCAGGCTCTCTTCGCGTGCATCGATGCTCTCAAGGCCGTCGATCGCGTGCCGCCGGCGCCGTCGGCCCCCCGCCCGTAGCGGCGATGCGGCCGCCGCGATTGGTGGCGCGATTCTTGATAAGTCTGATATCATCTGAACAGTCGAAGGCGAGAGGACGACCACGATGCCCCTGCAAGAAGACGCGATCCAGGTTGGCAAGTGCTACAAGACCAAGATCAAAGAGAGCTACAAGGTGCTGTCGATCACTCGTGGCATCGTCACCTATCAGACGCTGACCTCTCCGCTGCGCATCAACACCGGTCTCAAGGCCTTCGCGGACGCCGTCTACAAGGAGATCCCCTGCCCGGGGCAGAGCTGAGGTCGCGTCGGCGACTGCACCCCGCGATGGGTGGCGAGCGTTCAGAACTGCTCCCTGAAGGGGCGCAGGTCGAGTTCGTGGGTCCAGGCGCTGCGCGGCTGATTGTGCAGCGTCCAATAGGTCTGCGCGATATCGTCGAGCTCCAGGAGCCCGTCGTCGCCCTTGGCGGCAACGAACTTCGGAAACTTCGATTGGGCGTAGTCGCCGTGGATGACGCCGTCGATCACCACGTGTGCCACGTGAATGCCCTGCGGTCCGAACTCGCGCGCGAAGCCCTGCGCGACGGCGCGGAGGGCAGCCTTCGCCGAGGCGAAGGCGAGGAACGGTGGCCGCGCGCGCACCGATGCCGTCGCGCCGGTATAGATCAGCGAGCCTTTGCCTTGCGGTAGCATGGTGCGGATGGCTTCCCGGCCGACCAGGAAGCCGCCGAGAGCGTTCTGGCGCCACATGCGCTCGAACAGCGCCTTGGTGATGTCGAGCGAGGGGACCATGGCGTTGTTGCCGACATTATAGACGACCAGCTCCAGCGAAGCCGGTTTGACCGTCTTGAAAAGAGCGGCGATGTCGCTTTCTTTGCTGGCGTCACCTGCGAAGGCGGTCACCCCTCGGCGTCGGCCGCCGATGTCGGCCGCGACGGCCTCGAGCCGCTCTTTGGTGCGGCCGACGATGACGACCTTCAGCCCCTCGTGGGCGAAGCGCCGGGCGAGTGCTGACCCGAGCCCGTTCGATGAGCCCACTCCAACGACAATTGCCGTGCGCTCGGACGCCACTTTGCTCACCCAATCCGCGAATGAAGTGCCTTAACAGCAGGAACCTGAAGAGACCATTGCGGTGTCACCGTCGCCAGATCAGCGTTGCAAGTCAGTGTTGCAAGGTTCTTGCCGCGGCCAAAACGAAAGCAGGCCGCGCATCGCGCGGCCTGCTTCGATCAACCGATCTACTGGTTGGCTCAGGGTCGGCCGAAGATGAGGATGAAGTTGTTGGCCGGCAGGTCGAGGCGCTCCTTGAGGACGATGCCATGGGGCGCCGCCGCCTTCTCGAGATCGCGCACGTCTTTCAAGCCCCACTCGGGCACTTTCGCGGCGAGGATCTCCTTGTCGAAGGCCTCGTTGGACGCTGTCGTGTATGTGCCATCGACTTTGAAGGGGCCGTAGATGGCGACGAAGCCGTTCGGCTTCAGCAGCTTCGAGGCGATGTGCGCGATGCCGTCGGCAATGGCGACCGGTGCCACCTGGAAGATGTTGATGACGAAGATGGCGTCATACAGCTTGTCGCTGGCGGGTGGCCAGGAGGCGGGATCGGTCAGGTCGATGCGGATCGGATCAGCGACGTTGGTGTTTCCCTTCTCCGTCTTCGTCGCCTTGATGGTGGCGAACACGTCGGTGTCGTAGTCCGACGGCTGGAAGCGGATGTGCGGGAAATGCGGTGCGAAGTAGTTGACGTGCGCACCGCTGCCGCTGGCGAGCTCGAGGACGTCGCCGGAAGCTGGGAAGATCTTCTTGAAGACCGAGAGGATGGGGTCGCGGTTGCGGCGGCCGGCCCAGGCGACATAGGGGCTCAGCGGATATGGGTCGATGGGTGGGCGCGGCTCTTCCACCGCTTGCGAAACAACGGCCTCTTTGGCGACAGCGGTTGACACGGTGTTCTCCTTCCTCAGAAAGCCTGTGATTGATTGCCAGATACCCATTCCAATTCCTCTTTGCGCATAGGGTTGGAGTTCAGCCCGCGGCGGCTTCGGCGATGCGCAGCGGCGCGCGCTTGCGCGTGGCCGGCGTCGCCAGCAGCTCACGCAGATGGCTGTCGATGGCGTGGTTGTAGGCCTCGTCGGTGCCGAACACGGCGAGGTGCCCCCAGGGCGAGGAAATGCGCTTCAATGCGCTGCCGACGATGAGCTTCTGCTCGCGCTCGATGTCGGCCAGCGGAAAGAATGCGTCCTCGTCGATGGCAATCACGGAGACTTTCGCCGTTACGCGCGCAAGGGCTGTGGCGAGGTCGGTGCCGACGCTCTTGCCGACGTCGCCGCTGCGCCACTTGGCGAGCAGGGTGAGGAGATTGTTGGCGTCCTGCGGGATGAAGTGCGCCTCGGCGAAGCCTACGAGGAAGTCTTCCACCGAGGTAAAGCCGAGCGGGCGCCAGCCTTCGTCATTGAACAGCGCGGGCGTGAAGCCCGATGCCGCAAAGACGCGCGCGTGCCGGCGCAGACCGCGCTGCACGGACGCGGGATCGCGATACCAGCCTTCCTCCCAAGCTGGGTCGCTGGTGATGGCGTCGATGAAGGTGTCGACGAGCACGGCGTTGTGACGCGTGACCTTGGCGGTGCCGGCGATCGGCGCGGCGCGCTTGACGAGGTCGGGAAAGCGCACGGCCCAGTCGTATGTCTGCTGCGCGCCCATTGAGGCGCCGAGCACCAGCTCGAGCTGGCTAATGCCGAAATGCTCGGTGACGAGGCGGTGCTGGGCGCGCACGTCATCGCCGATCGAAATTTGCGGAAAGCGCGGACCGGAGAATGCGGCCGGCGCGTTGTGCGGCGAGGTCGAGAGGCCATTGCCGATCTGGTTGACGAGAATGATGAAGTACTTGTCGGGATCGAGTGCACGCCCAGAGCCGACGTAAGCCTGCTCGAGGATCTGCGTCGTCCCCGAGTACCAGGTGGGAAAGAGGATCGCGTTGTCCTTCTGGGCGGAGAGATTTCCGAGCGTGCGATAGGCGAGCTTCAAGTCGCGCAGCTTGCCACCGGCTTCGAGCTCCAGATCGCCGGCCTTAAACACCTCGTAAGGACCATGGACCGCCCGCGAATAGTAATCGCCGACATCGCTCGCCGGGTGAGGCATTGGCTATTCCTTTCGCGCGACCTCGCCAGACATTGCGCGTCGCTTTTGCGCGCGCGACATCGCCTCGCGGATGGTCTCGCGATGCCCGTGCGTGGCCGATTGGATTGCGTGTTTTTCTCGTTTCTAGATACGTCGCGCGGCGTGGCGCTCGAACGATTTTTTTCTGATTTTCTTATTCCGCATCGATGCTTGAGCGGTATTTGTGCGCGGCGTAGACAACACTTTGACGCGCGCGGCAATCGGGTCGCGCGCAATGGAGCGCACACATGAGCATTAAGAAAGTGTTTCTCTATGCAGAGATCCAGGTCGGCATCCCGTTCGAGGAAATTGACTGGCGCGCGATCAATGTGGCGATGAAAAAGAGCCCCGGGCTCAAGAGCAAAACGTGGCTCAGCGGCATCAACAATCATTCCATCGGAGGCTTCTACGAGTTCGATTCTCTGGAGCACGCGCGCGCCTACGCTGAGGGCTATCTCGCTGCGGCTGCCAAACAACTCGGCGGGACGCTCTCGGTGAAGCTGTTCGACGGCGACGTCACGGCGGATGCGAACCGCGGGATGTCATCGCCGTACTACGCGAAGAAGTCCGCGAAGGAGCCGGCGCTGGCCGAACGGTGATGGATGGATGTCCGTGCCGACCGACAAAGAAAGACGGCGCCGTTTGACTGGCGCCGTCGCTGGACGAGAGGGATTGCGAACCGGGAGTTACTCGCGACTTACTTGAGTGGCGCCGCCGATGTGCGGTGGAACAGATCCTCGACATTGAAGCGATAGCCAAGCGATGCCGTGAACCACCACGGATCGAGGTCGACCTTGGATGTCACCTCGCCGAGCCCCAGTGCAGGATCGGTGTCCTTCCAGGTGATTTTTGTGTCGAGCCAGGTCTTCTTGACATCGAGATTGAGCGACCAGCCCTGCCCGAGGTCGTAGTCGACGCCGGCCTGCAGGGCGAAGCCGAAGCTGTCCTCGATATCGACGTCGCCGGCGCCGAGCACGTTGTCGCCCTTGCCCGCCCAATAGTGGATCCATTGCCCGCCGGCGCCGACGTAGGGCTGGAAGCCATGCAGGCGATCAAAGCGGTACTGGAGGGTGATGATGGGCGGGAGAACCCACGCGTCGGCGAGGTCGCCGAAGCTCGCCAGGCCGCCTTTGCCTTCCGCCGAGATGTGTGCCGTGCAGCAGATGGCCTCGATGGCCCAGTTGGGCGTGAAGAAGTAGGTTATGGTCGCCGTCGGCACCACCGTGTCACCGACTTTCGCGTCGGCGCCGATGGCGGATTTCAGATCTACGGCGCCGCCGCCAGCGGTGACCGATCTGACGTCATCGTCGAAGACGATGCCCGTGACGCCTAGGCGGATCTGAAGGTTGCCGTTGGAATCACCGGCGTGAGCGTGCGGCGTCGCCACCATCAATACGGCGACAATGGTGGCCCCCGCCGCCAGATGCTGCGCTGACTTTGACATCGTTCAGTGTCCCCCAGTCGTCGTTGATGCCGAGGTCGATGCATTCGGCAACGCCACGGCCCCAACCCGTGTCGACTGGTATTCAGCTGTGCTGAGTCATGCGTGCGGGTCAAATACGAAGACCTGCAATCATTATCTTGGTTTGGCCGGCATCACGGCGACGCGGCAACGCTCCGTCGCGTAAGGGTCAGGCCGCGCGATCAGAGCCCTTTGACAGAGCAGGGTCGTGATGACCAACGACGCCGAACGGCACGCATTCGGCAGCGATGCGGTTCGGACCCATGCTGTCGAGCGCGGCCAGCATGCGTCCCTCGCGCCGAAGGAAGGTGTCGGCGAGGGTTACGAAGCGACGGTTGGGGACGGCAGTGTCGGAGGCGCGCCGCAGCGCCTGGGCGATGGCCACTTCGGGCGCATGCGGATTGAGCGCGCACAAGGTGATGAATGCCGCGGCGGTGGAGCGGCTCAGACCTGCATAGCAGTGAATGAGGAGCGGCGCCTGCCGATCCCATGTGTGCACGAAGTCGATGAGCTGTCCGACGTGCTCGCTTGCGGGGGCTATGGCCCCCTCGCAGGGCTCGACGATGTCGTGCATGTCGAGCCGCAAGTGATGCTCAGCCCGCAGGCCGACGGGGGTCGTCGGGGCAAGGTCGGCGTTGATGGCGCTGATGAGGTGGCTCGCTCCGGTGCGCTGTAGAACCTCCGGGATGTGCCTTAGCGCACACACGTGAACGGAGACGGAAGGTCCGGAATTCATGCGAGAATCTTTCGATGTGAATGCTTCATCGGGGTGTGCCAGCCAACCATGACCGTTTCAAGAAGGCGGCCGCCAGCGCTGCGTACAAACGCCGTAAGCCGTATTTTAAAGGCTCATGGATGTCTCCCCCGCTATATGGGGCGTTCACAGTGGCGTGTTAAGGGAAGTCTGGCTTTTGGCGCAGGTTGCAGCGGGCTTTCGGCCGGAAGCGCCTTTGCAACTTTACGGGTGGGCTTCCCAGCCTGTTCGGGAGGCTTTATCAGTCTGGTGCGCCCCATTGGCCGGGCAGAGTGGAGCCGTCCTCACGTTGGCGGCCGACATGGCGCGGCACGGTCCCGTAGCTCAGTTGGATAGAGCATCTGCCTTCTAAGCAGAGGGTCGCAGGTTCGAATCCTGCCGGGATCGCCAGTAATACCAGTGCTTTATTGATTGCTTGCGTTCCGCGCTAAATGGCTTGCGGAACTCGAGCGGAACTGGCGATCCGCTGTCACGCCACCCTCATCGCCGTCCCACCGTCGCCATGAACTCATCGCGGATGTCGCGCGTCGAGCCTCGGTAGAGCTTGCGCCTTGCCAGCCGTCGGCCCAGCTCCTCCACCAGATACTGCCGGCGCAGTGTGAGAGCAGCAAAGCGAGCGGCGCGCATGCCCTCCGGCGGTTCTCTTGGCGGCGGTTCGGACCAGCAGTCGTTGCCAAGCTCCACCGCTACCTTGGTGGCCTTCCACATGAGGCGGGCTATCGGAGAGCGCGGCACATGCGTGCCGGCGATGTTGGCGCACCACGTGTCCCGGCAGGCAAGACCCTGCTCGAGCATGGCCAGCCGCTGGCGTTTGGCGCCGCACACCGGGCACAGGAAGTAGAGCGCCCAGCCGCCATTGGGGCGCTGCACACGTGTAAGCTTCACGCGGGCAAAGACGGGCTTGGCATCCCAGTCGTAGATGACCTCGGCCCAGGGCACATCCTGCTCCGTGCGCCAGACGAACGTCTTTGCGATGGGGTAGTCCCCAGGCCCGTTGCGCTCCACCGTGTGGGCGATGCCGGCACGAAGCCCGCCCCACTTGTTGATCTCGCGCACGTCGATGTCGGCAACGTCATGCCAGGTGCGCTGCACCATCTTGATTAATCCACTGTCGCGCCAATTTGCTGCCGCTTAGCGTCACATTCGTAGCGGCAGCCTGTGTCCTACCGATGTGCCGCTGCGTAGCGGTCCCACTCACGATCGAAGGCTTCCGGATCCTCCTCATAGAGGTTCGCCAGCTGCATCTCGCTCATGACGCGCCCGCGCCGGGGCTCTGATCTCGCGTAGTTGCCAGAGGTGCGTTGCCCGCGGCGTGCGTTGTCGATTGGCTGCGCACCGCTGCGATAGCCGAACTTCTGGGCGAACTCGTAGTAGAGCTGTGCAGGGGACTTCCCGTGCATCAGCGCCTGCTGCGCAACGGCCATCCTGTCATTGTTGAGGATCGCCGCGCGCAGATCCGCCGGGGTCGCCTTCGGGCCGAGAGCTTGCCTGGCCGCAATGTGGGACTGCCTGTCGGTGTCGGGATAGAGCATCTCCAATTGGGCCATGCGCGCCGACTCCAGGTGCTGGCACGCGGCGTCATAGTCAGGTGTCTCCTGGCGCATCTTCGTCTCTGAATCCTGCACCGCTCGAACGAAATCGCGCTGGTCACGCATCGCAAGCTGCTGCTGGAAATACCCGATGGGGTCCTTCATGACGTCAAGGGTGTCGCCACCGTGCCGCAAGGCTTCCTGCTGGTCCTCCCACTGGTCAGCCTGAGCTGCCGCCTCGGCGGCGAGCCGCTGGCGCTCTGCGTCCGCGTCTTGCGGCTGGTGCCTGTCGTCGAGATCCCCGCTAGGATCGGCGGTCAGATCTCCACTTCGCGCCGGCTCGCTCGCGGGAACATCCTCCACAAGCTCCGCCCGCAGGGCGGCCCACTGCGCATCATCGGCTTGTTCCTGCTCGGGCGTCATGTACCTATCCATATCGATCATCTCGCCCAGTCCTCGGGCGGCTCCTGTTGCTCCAGAAAGGTCTTGTCGTCGAAGTCCAGCACCTCAGCGCGCAGCCGTGCCCACTTCTCCTCCTCGGTCGGCTCGCGGCGGGGATCGTCAGAGCGCATGTGCGTGCTCACGAGACGGCCGCTGCCGGAGATGTTGAAGGCGGAGAATGGTCTGCTCACAGATGATAGCTCATCGACTCGACTGCCATTACGATGCTGGCCGTGATGGCGTCGATCTCGGCTTTGGCCGCCGCTGCCTTGCTCGCTTGCACGGCCACCGGGGCGCTGCGGTTGGTCGCTTCCTTCAACCTGTCGGTCGCATCGTAGAGACGCTGGAAAGTGCGTGATTCATCGAAGCTCATGCTGCGTCGACCTCCGGCGTTCTCAGATGCGGATGCTGCATCAGGCACTGCTCGACCGCGGCCGCGTGCTTCTCCACCTCGGCATTCAGCTTCGCCAGTTCTTCCTTGACCTTGTCGCGACGCTGCTCAGCGTCCCGCTGGCGGCCTCTTAGATAGGTCAGGTTGCGCACCGGCTGCTCCGCCTCATACGCGATCCGTGCGCGCTCAGCGTCGCGTTTCCTGGCCTTGGCCTCGATGGCGTCTATGAAGTGATCGCGGGCCCACCTCACGGCGCGCATGTTGTGGGGCTGCCAGCGGTAACGCGCGAGCTCAATTGTCCGGCCACTGGCGCCGGCCTCGTAGAGCCGCTCAAACCAGCTCTGGACTTCCTTCATCTCGCAGTTCGGGCCGTTGATCTCAGTACCGGTGCTCGTCGTTTGTCCGGTCATACTGGCGTCGCGCATGACTTGGTACGGCGGCGGGCTGACGAGCCAGCCATCCGCGTCGCGCTGTGGCGGTGCGGCTTCCGACACAGCCGGCGGCGGAGCAGCACCAGCAGCCGGAGCGCTGTCCTTGTCGCCGCCGGCTGGTTTCCGTTGCGCGCTTGGCGACGTACGCTTGCTGCCGCTCGCGAAAACTGAGCCTGGTTTGTCACTCATCCTGATGCCTCGCTACTGCTGGTAGGGGAGAATGCTGGTGCCGGAGCCCCAGCTGTTCAGGCCGACGTCGAGACCGAAGGGGTTCGAGTACCTCAGTAGGCCGAGAAGGGAGCCGCTGCCTCGTCCGCCGCCGTAGCCGAGGAGCCCGGCCGGGCTGCCAAGCCCGAACGCACTGCTGAGCCCAAGGCCCATCAATCCAGCGCCCATGATGTTCTGGCCTAGCGAGGGTGTCGTCTTTGTCGTCCCCGTCGACGTGCCGCTGGACTCCGGGAACGCCGCACCCAATCCCTGCAGACGCTGCAGGTACTGGTCCAGGGCCTGCGAGCCGGCCGCGTCCATGGCCGGCGCTGCCGCTGCCGCCTGCTGCTGGAACCCGCGCTCCTGGTTGTACTGGTTGAACAGCGGCGCCGCCAAGCCCGTCGTCATACCCTGGGCGATGTACTGCGCCGCATCCCCGCTGTTGCCCCTGCCGGCACGCGAGAACTGCGCCGACAGCGACGCCTGGATAGGGTCCGTCACCGCCTTGGTCAGGGCGCCGAGGTTGGGGTTGGTCGACGGGTCGAGGTAGTTGCCGCCGATGACGCCGGAGAGGTAGCTTGAGGCCTGTGGAACGAGGGTGCCGCCCTTGTCCTGCTGGTACTGGCCCTGAATCTCAGGAATGGCGCCCTGGAGCGCATCCTGCGTCGGCCCCCACGGGTTCGTGGTCGCGGATGACTGCTGCGTCTGCTTCTGCGTGCTGCTACCCACGACGCATCACCGTCAGTAGCTTTGCTTGCGCGGCTGACTCGCCGGCGCCACGCCACCACTGCGCCCTGGTGTTGGCTCAGGCGTCCGTCGCTGATGCATGCCGTGCGCGTTCGAGCCGGAGAGGTATGGCTTGCCGCCCTGGCCGACGCGCGGCGCAGAGCCGAAGTTGCGCTGGCCTTGAGGCTCGACGTGATGGGCTGTGCCCCTGGGAATCTTGCTCATATGGTTCTCGCGCCCCGTCGGGCGCGCCTCTGATATCAGTGGGGATTGCCCTATTGTTGCCCGGGTGAGGCAGGCCGCCGAAAGCCCTGGCACACTGTCGCAAGTGCCGCGCGCGCGGTGACTAACGAGGCCACCCTAACGACCAGTACGAGCCCCAGCCGATGGCTGCCGAGTGATGTCGCCCACTTGGCAAGGCGGTCTGCAGTCTACAACGAAACGGCACGAGCGCAAAGGCTACTTCGTCTCGCGCGCGGCGCGCTCTTTCTTTCTCGCCTCGCGCTCGGCACGCCTTGCCGCTTGTCGCTCTTTCACCCAGGTGCGGCGTGCAAGCTTGTCCTCCTTCTCTGCGCGCTGGATCGCCTGGATATAGGGATCGAGATCATTTGAGCCCTGCTGCACAGTATCGCCATGATTGTATATCTCGGCTGCACGCCTGGAACCGATGTCATACGCGTCTTCTTGCTCGCGGGCCGGCGCGCCGCCATTCCGAATGGCGGCGTCGACCTCCTCGGCCGACCAGAGAAGGGCCTCTCCAATCTTGTGAGGTCGTGGAAGAATTCCGCGCTTCACGTATTGGTCGACGGCGCCAGGGCTCAAGTCAATGTAGGCGGCTAGCGTCTCGCGACGCATCCATGGTGGCCAGCGCATCTCCGGCGGCTTCATCGATCATGACTTCCGCTTTGACTTCCTCTCGAAATGCAGCAACCCGGCCCTAACAAGTCTCCGCACCGCCTCCGCGCGGTCTGGCTGATCGTCCTGCTGCTCCCGCCAAGCATCTATCGCGGTGACGTCGTCTGCGTGCCAACGCCCGCCTATGAGCACGCCCTTGCCTGTTGTCGGCGGACGTCCGCGGCGGGGTTTACTTTTTGTGCTAGCAGTAATTGCCTTGGCCATGCATTCGTGCTAGCACATTTCTCGTTAGAGCGAAACCGGCCCCGACAATGCTGCAACACCGCCGGGGCCCTAACCCAAGACACCAGGAGGGTTCCCCGTGTCACAGGCTAAGCGTAAGCGTACCATGCCAGTCGTCGCCTTGAAGGTCATCCAAGGCGGCGCGGCGTGCAAAACCCCACCAAAGCTATCTATCAGGACCGCCACCCACGCCGAGCTGCGAGCAGAGCTTAGGCGCCTGCGGGCCGAGCACTGTCGCCTCATCAAGATCGAGATGAGCCTGGAGGCGGAGAAGGGCGAGCGTGGCTACCAGACTTACCGCCGAGCATGCGAGGAGGCGAAGCGGAGCGAGCGAAATCTGAACTCCCTTACCTGCGCAATCCTGCGGCGTCCGGTGGAAACCTGGGACGACGTTTCCTTGCTGGCCGAGGCGCACATTGCACAGAGCCCGGGCCAGGAGATCGAGCTGCTGGATGATCATATCGCCGGCATGTCGGAACTCGAGCAGCGCACCATGGCGTGCTTGCTGACAAGCGTGCTGAAGCTGAGCGGCAGCACGCCGGAGATGGAGGATGCCCATGTCTGAGCTATCCCGCCGCTCCGTCCTCGCCAAGGCCTGTCGCCAGCAGACGCGGCCTGCAGCTCGTGCAACCTTAGCTAAACCTTAGTATCAGCCGTCGTCAGGTCGCTGCTGCTGTACGCCATTACTCTGCTCCAATTCACGCTTGAACCGTGTCAGCCAGTCGATGAGCGTCTGGGTGTCGCTGGCGGCATCCAGATGCTCGTCAGGGGATGATCCGCGCACCACGGCAGCGGGATCGATGTCGCGAAGCTTGGCAGCGCTCGACTGCAAGAGGCCGAGGGCCTGCGTGGCCAGCGCGAAGTCCTTGGGGTCGCGGCCGTCCAGATGGTCGATGACCTTCGGTGGACGGGGCTTCTTGCCCATCTCTGCCAGCTTGGTGACGGTCGGAGGCGTGTCGCTCTCAACGGCCTTCTCAAACTCGTCGGCGGGCACGTTGGCGACGCGGACGGCGGTCTTGGCTTGATGTTCGGAAAGGCCCGCATCGGCAGCAGCGGAACCTCGGGTGGGTGCCTGCCTTAGGTCGGTTCGCGCGCCAGACGCAGTGTCGATCTCCTTCAGAAGCTCACCCGCACGCCGCGTCGCACGCCCCTGGATGCGCATTGCCGTCTTCAGCAGCGTGTCGTCGTTGGCCTGGCGGGCGTAGGAGGCCAGCGCTGCGGCCTTGTCCGACCACGCCTTGCACTCGTCGACGCGCTCGCACTCGGCCAGCGCCGTGCGCGCATGCTCATAGACGCTCGGAAGCTTCGCGGACTGAATGTCGGGGAGCTGAGCCGGCAGGTTCATTCCGCGGCGCGACGCGGATGGTCACCACCACGCCTTCATGCGCGGGGTCCGGGTCGCACCAGTAGGGTGCCACGGCCTTCACGTATTTCTGGTTGTCGTCGACCAGCAGATCC
>Ga0164243_10003152_pt1 | contig 26571 bp, 36 predicted proteins | sample OricompcompostOP_FD_108781 | JGI IMG/M metagenome (GOLD analysis project Ga0164243, IMG submission 108781) | Organic Plus compost microbial communities from Emeryville, California, USA - Original compost - Organic plus compost (OP) | ecosystem: Engineered > Solid waste > Mixed feedstock >...
CATGTTCTTCACCCGGTGGTCCAGCTCGGCCATCGCCGCCTGCCGCTGCTCTTCCTCCAGCTTCAGCGGCGTCAGGTCGCTGACCAGGACGGTGACGCGGGTCAGCTTGCCGTCCGGGCCGCGGTCAGCCGCGCCGGAGGCGCGCAGCCACACGGTGCGGCCGTCGTCCTGCCGGATCTGCCGGAAGTCGATCTCGAACGGCCCGCCCTGGGCCGCCACCTGGCTGCGCAGCTCGTTCAGCCGAGCGACGTCCTCGGGGTGGACGAACGGCGTCCAGATCTCGCCGTCTGCAGCCGCCATCTCGCCCGGCGGGACCCCGGTCAGGACCGCCGCGCGCGGGCTGATGACCACCACGTCGCGAACCAGGTCCCATTCGACGACGCCAAGGCCGGCCGCCTCCAGCGCACGTTCCAGCCGCTCTTCATCCACGCGTAGTCTGCCTATCGCGTCCATTGTTCTACGGAACATAGGCGCAAGGCCCGGCCCGCGCGATAGGAACTGCGCGACGCCGCTGTAGTTTCCATGAACAGCCAAAGCTGGGCTTTTGCGATCAGCCCGGAACTTGCCTATGTTGTTCCCCGTTCAGCCTGCGCGCCCCGCTCGCCGCCGGGGTTCCAATCCTTCGGAGACATCATCATGCCCGCGAACGCCGCCGACTACGCCAAGGACACTGCTTCCGCGGGGAGCGCCGAAAGCAAGCAGCTCACCGCCGAAGCGCAACGCGTCTTCACCGAGTATCGCGGCAAGATTCAGCAGGCGGTGCAGGACGGACTGGAGCAGATCCGCGCCCAATCGCGCACCTACGCCGACACCGCCGGCGAGCAGGTGGAGCATGCGCAGCAATACGTCACTGAACGCGTGCGCGAGCGCCCGCTCGCCGCGACCGGCGCGGCGCTCGGGCTGGGCGTGCTGATCGGCCTGCTCCTGGCGTCTGGCCGCCGTTGATCAAGAAAGCCGTCTCCCTCGCCGCCGCCATCGCTGCGTTGGCGGCGGCTGCGGCCGTCTGCGTCTTCGCGGCGGCCTTCGCGCTTTATGCGCTGCTGCGCATCACCATGACCGCCGCGGCCGCCGCGGCGGTCGTCGCCTTGGTGTTCGCCGCGATCGCCGCCCTGATCGGGGTGATCATGCTGCGCAAGGGCAATCCCCCCGCCGAGCGGCATCAGGACCAGAGCATCAGCGTCCGACTGTTCGACCTCGCGCGCGAGCGGCCGCTGATCGCCGCGGCCGCGGCGGCGGCCGCCGGCTTCGTCGTCCTGCGCAACCCGAGCCTCATGACCGCGGCCTTCACCGCGGCCATGGCCGGCCGCGCCCGGCAAGCCGAACGCCGCGTCCGGCGGCACTAGCGCGTTCCCTACACCCTGCAGCCCCTTCTCCCACGCGGGAGAAGGCGGCTCGCGCGCGCTCGACCGCCCCTCGCGGTCCTGCGCGCGGCGCAGCGCTCTTCGCGCCCCTTCATCGTCAGCTTTCCCGCCGACGGCTGCGGTCGCGTGCGGCGCTGTCGCCTCACATCGCCTTGAGTATTCCCTGAGCGGGAACGGCGGCGCTGTGCGCACGTTGACTGGCGGAAGGACGCTTGGTCCGCAACCTCAATCGGAGCGCCTGCAGGCGCGTAAGGAGAACGCCTAATGCTCGGATGGGCACTGACTTTTCTGGTGGTCGCGCTGATCGCCGGTCTGCTTGGTTTCACCACGATCGCTGGTGCGGCCATGGGGATCGCCAAGATCCTGTTCTATGTCTTCCTGGTTCTTTTCCTCGTCTCGATCGTCATGCACTTCGTGCGGGGCGGCCGCGGGATGCCGTGACGTCCGAGCGAGCGCTGACGACCGGCCTCAGCGCCGGTCCAGCGACCAGGTCCTGTACGGCTCGAAATGCGAGCCGGTCCAACAAAGGGCGGCGACACGGATCGCCGCCCTTTCGATTTCCACCACGTTGAAGCCGGCCGGCACGCCGCGCTCGCGCACCGACAGCGTCCCGGCCCCCACCGCATAGGTCCGCCCGTCGGCGTAGGGATAGGGCCAGGTGAAGGGCGCGTGGATGTGTCCGGACAGCACCAGGTCGACGCCGGCGTGAGCGAAGGCCTTGGCGGCGCTGGCGCCGCGCCAGACCCGCGCCGTCATCGGGCCGCCGATCATCTCCGCCAGCGGATGGTGGCAGACCACCACCCGGGCGCAGTCGTGGGGGACCTCGGCGAACCAGGCGAGCGCGCGGGCGACTTGGCTGCGGGCGATCTGTCCCTTCGACCAGTTGATCCGCGGCTGCGCGCCGCGCGCGGTGTTCAGCCCGCGCACCGCCAGCCCCGGAGCCAGGAAGCTCTGCTCGCCGGCGGGCCCGAGCCGCGCCTCGAAGCGGCGAAAGGGGGCGAACAGCCGCTGCGGCACGGCGAAGTAGGGCGCGTCATGGTTGCCTGGCGTGACCAGGTGCGCGCCGTTCAGGCCGCCCAGCCACTCGGCGGCGGCGGCGAACTCGACCCGCGAGCCGTAGCGCGTCACGTCGCCGGAGATCACCGCCAGATCGAAGCGGCCGTGATTGATGTAGTCCTGCGCCGCTGCCAGCGCCGCCGCGTTCTCGCCGCCGAAATGCAGGTCCGACAGATGAGCGATGCGGATCATGCGCCGCTCACGCCTCGCGCAGCTCCGCCGGCAGGCCCAGCACCCGGACGATGTTCGGCTCGAAGCGCACCGTCGCGGTGCTCGCCAGCCGGACCGCCTCGCCGTCGAGGATCGCGGGGATCCGCTCGGCCGCCCACACCTGCGCCAGCCGGCAGGGCGTGGCCTCGACGGCCGGCGCGTCGCGCCAGTCGCCGCGCAGGGCGTGGAAGCCGAGGCTGACCACGTCGCTGACGCCCTGCAGGTCGAGGATGGCCGCCTCCAGCGCCGGGTCCTCCGGCTCGAGCGCCCGGGAGATCGACGGGCAGAGGAAGCTGACCGCGGCGGCTTTCGCCCGCGGGCCGCTGTCGAGCATCACCCGCAGCCGCCCCGAGAAGGCCCGCCGCAGCGCCCACTGCGCCCGTCGCCAGGCGAGGGTGAGCTGGCGGTGGCGCGCCGCCTCCCGCGCCGGAGCCCAGAGCGCCGGGGAGCCGAGGATCGCGGCGACCAGGAACCGGCGGCCTTCGACCTCGCCGCCGCCGAGCGTCTGCACCTCGCCTTGCGACAGCGCCAGGCGCAGCGCCTCCGCCCAGGGGCGGGCGCCGTAGACCGCGTGCGGCAGCAGATTCATGGTGCCGCCGGGCAAGGGGGCGATCACCGGCCCCTCCGGGCCGCACAGCTCCGCGGCGGCGCGCACCGTGCCGTCGCCGGCCAGCACGACGAGCAGGTCGGGCGCGGAGTCCACCGCCGCGCGCAGGCAGCTGGTCAGGTCATCGGTCGACGGCGCGCAGACGTGGGCCGGCAGCCCGAATTCGGCGAAGATCTTCTCGAGGGCCTCGAGCGCGTCCGGCGCGACGCCGCCGGAGGCCACGTTGGCCACCACCTCGATCCGCCGAAGGTTCGCCGCCCCCGGCACGGCCGGCCGCTCAGCCGGCGTTCTGGGCGCGATTTCCAATCGACCGCCCCGCGTCGCGCAGGCTCTGGCCGGCGTCGCCCGCCGCGTCGCGGGCGACCGGCGCGGCGCGCTCGGCGGCCACGTTGAGCTGCCGGTCGACGACGTCGCCGGCGCGCATGAAGGAGCCGTTCGCCGCCGCCATCGCCAGCAGCGCGGCGCCGACCGCCGCCAGCAGGAACACGATGGTCATCAGCAGGGGATGGCGCTTGCGCGTGGCGCGCTCGTCGCGGCGGCCACGCTCGTAGGCGTCGCGCAGGTCGGCCTTGTGCAGGGCGTCGAGCGCGCTTTGCTCTTGTTCAACCCGTCCGCCGATCATGGCAGGAATTCCTTGGCTGCACTGTGTTCGGGAGGCGGAACGACGGGGCTCGACAGCGGTTCCTGGAACTGTGAAGGTTAACCTGCGTTAGGCCGGGCTGGGGACCTTAACAAGGAAGCTCTCATGCTGAAGCCATGTATTGCCCTCGCAGGCGCGAGCCTGCTGGTAAGCGCTTGCGCCAACGATCCGCACACCACCAACACCACCCTGGCCGGGGGCGCGCTCGGCGCGGCGGCCGGTGCGATCATCGGCAACAACGTCGGCGGCGGCAGCGCCGCGACCGGCGCGCTGGTCGGCGGGGCCCTGGGCGCCAGCGCCGGCGCCTACAAGGGTTGCCGCGACCAGGGCGGCTGCGGCGGCGCGCAGGCGAGCCGCCGGCAGTACTACGACGAGCGGGCCGGGCGGTATTACTACCATGACCCGGCGACCGGCCGGTACTACTGGGAAGATGGCTCCCCGCGCTACTGACCCTCAGGGAGCCGGGAGATTTCCGGGAAGGGCGGCCGGCGCTCCGGCCGCCCTTTTATTGTGCGAAGCCTTTCCCGCGCGGGGCGAAGCGGGCGGGAAAGGCTTCACTTGCGAGGCGAGACCCTGTTCAAGACAGGCGCACAGATCCAGGGCTGGGAGACCGAGATGAGAAGTTCCGGCGGAAGATGGGGCGCGGCGGCGCTGCTGGCCGCCATGGCGGCGCTGAGCGGCTGCGCGACGCAGTCGCCCCGCGAGAAGCTGGTGCAGGCGCCGAGCAACTGCGTCGACCAGAAGGTGCAGGTCTATTTCGAGGCCTGGTCGGCGGAGCTGACCGGCGAAAGCCAGAAGGTCATCGACAACGCCGCCGCCAACGTCCGCGGCTGCAAGCTGCTTGGCGTCGAGGTGCTGGGCCTGGCGGACGCCGTCGGCGCACCCGGGCCGAACCTCGAGCTGTCGCAGCGCCGGGCCCAGGCGGTGAGCCACGCCCTGGCCGCCGCCCATCTGCCGCCAGCCGAGTTCCGCATCGACGCCGCAGGCCAGACCGGGGCGGTGACCCCGAGCGGCGCGGCCGCGCCGCTGCGCCGCCGGGTCGACGTCAACCTGTACGTCCGCCGCCCGGGCTGAGTCGGCGCGCGCATGCGCGCACATAAAAGAGGCGGGCCCCTTGGGGCCCGCCGCAGTGTGCATCATCGAGAAAAGGGGTGCGGAGACGGCAGACTGGCATGCTCGCCAGTCTCAAGTCGGGGGGGGCGTCGCCGCCTCCGCAGGCATTACAACACGCCGGGCGTGTGACCGTTCCAGGCCGCGGACGATAATTTGCGGATTTTTGCACGGGCGCGCGCAACCGGGCCGCGCCGCAGGGCGCAAGCATAAGCCCGTCAAGCCAACATACGCAAAAGACAAGGCGCGCGACAACAGCGACGCTGCGGTGGCGACCGGGGAACAGCTACGCCGCCGTGGACGTTAGGCGCAGAAGGTTCGGACGGTCGGTCCAGCGAGGAAAGGTCGTGCCGATGCGTGAGGAGTTCGTGCCCCGCGGCCAACACGTCCTAGTCAAGAGCCCCAACTATCGCCAGCAAGCGTTCCGCCGACGGCTGGCCGCTGCGGGCGGGGTTCTCGCGATCGCCCTGGTCAGCGCCGTGATCGGCGTCCTGAGCCATCGGCCGGGCGAGGCGGTGGGCGAACCGCGAACCGGACCGTTCAGCTACCTTTCGGAGTAGGAGTATCGCTCATGGCGCCGTCCACGCGCTCGAATTCGGAACATCTCACCCCTACGCGCGCCCGCCAGGGACGGCCGGGCCGCGACGTCCTCTTCGTGCTGCTCGCCGCCCTCGTGCTGGTGGTGATCGGCTTCTTCGCCACCTGGGGCTGGAAAGCCAACGATCTGGCCAGCACCGAGCCGAACAACGCGCGGGAACAGGTCGACGCCCAGCCCTTCGACGTCCCGCCGCCGGCCGCGGCGACCCGCCAGAACTACGGCGAGGGCGGCCCGCTGGCGCCGCAGAACCAGGGCAATCCCGGCCAGCCGGGCCGGGCCGGCGCCGCCGGGCAGTAACGCCGGACCTCCGCACGGCGAAACGGCCGCCGAAGGGCGGCCGTTTTCGTAAGGACCCCTGGGCGCCCCGCGGGCCTACAACACCGACTGCCCGCGCAGGGCCCGGACGACGAAGCTGACCACCAGCAGGACGAGGAAGACGAGGAAGAGCACCTTGGCGATCGATGCGGCGAGCCCCGCCAGGCTGAAGAAGCCCAGGAAGCCGGCGACGATCGCCAGGATCGCGAAGATGATCGCCCATCCGAGCATGCGAGTTCTCCCAATAAGACGACGCGGACGCAGCTGACGCTGCGCCCGCTTCGCTGTTCAGAACGTCGCCTTGGGCAGCCCGTTCCCGACTCGGCGGCGGCCTCAGGCGGCCTGCTTGTTCGCCTTGCGCGGGTGGAAGAACAGCGCCTGGCCGATCGCCGCCTTCACCGTCTCCGGCTGGAACGGCTTGGTGATCAGGAAGGTCGGCTCCGGCCGCTCGCCCGTGAGCAGCCGTTCGGGGAAGGCCGTGATGAAGATCACCGGCACGTCGTAGCTGGACAGGATGTCCTTGACCGCGTCGATGCCCGAGGAGCCGTCGGCCAGCTGGATGTCGGCCAGCACCAGGCCCGGCGTCTTGCGGGCGACCGCGTCCACCGCCTCGCTGCGGGTCGCCGCGATGTCGACCACCGAGTGGCCGAGCTCCTTCACCAGCGCCTCGATGTCGGCGGCGATGACCGGCTCGTCCTCGATGATCAGCACGTCGGTAGCGAGTTCGGCGTCGATCTCGGCCTGGGCCTCGGCGATCAGCCGCTCGACCTCGGCGAAGTCGGTGCCGAGGATCTGCGCGGCCTCGGTCGGCGTGAAGCCTTCGAGCGCGGTGAGCAGGAAGGCCTGGCGCGAACGCGGCGCGATGCGCATCAGCCGGCGCGTGGTTTCGTCGCCGTCCGGCCGTTCCTCGTCGCCCGGCGCCTCGAGCTGGGCGCCCGAGGTGCACCAGATCGCATGGAAGACGTGATAGAGCGCAACCCGAGGCGTCAGATTGGCCTCGAGCACGCGCTCGCCGGCCGCCAACGCCTCCAGCGCCACGCGCACATAATGGTCGCCGGTCGTCTGATCGCCGGTGAGCGCGCGGGCGTAGCGGCGCACGTAAGGCAGATGCGGCGCCAGTCGGGCAAGAAGACTCAAGGGTGACCCCTTCCGTTTCGATGCAAGCAAACGCCGTCGGACGGCTGACCCCCGACAGCTCTCATCATGGGCGGAAACGTCAGCCTGGGGAACCGGTTCCCGAAGCCGGTTGTTTTCGGCATCCTGCATCCTTCGTGGGGGAACTGGGCGCGGAGTCGGGCGTTGAGCGCTGACAAGGAAGTTGAGAGGGGGCGGCCGCCGCATCAGCGGACTGCCGAGGACATGATAGAACAACGGCCTACCGAAGAACGACGCAGGTCGTCCGCCGCCATGGACGAAGCGCGTCTGCGTCAGCAAGCGATCGGCGTGCGGCTGCGCCAGATGTTTGACGAGGTTGTGAACGAGCAGGTGCCGGAGGAATTCCTGGAAATCCTCCGCCGCGCGGATAGCCGTTCCTCGGAGAACGGTTGATGGCCGACGAAAATCTGCAAACCGCGCCCGCAGTGCGCCGACCGGCCGACGACGACGCCTTCAAGCGCGAACTGGTGCAGCTGATCCCGCACCTGCGCGCCTTCGCCCGCACCCTGTGCGGCGACCCGGCGTCCGCCGACGACCTGGCCCAGGACGCGATGATGAAGGCCTGGGACGCTCGCGCGAGCTTCCAGATGGGCACCAACATGAAGGCCTGGACCTTCATGATCCTGCGCAACCAGTTCTATTCCGAGAAGCGACGGTCCTGGCGCCAGAGCCAGCTCGACCAGGAGGCCGCCGAACGCACCCTGGTGGCGGTCGACGACCCGGAGGCGCCGGTCGCGCTCGACGAGCTGCGGCAAGGCCTGGCCATGCTGCCGCCGGAACAGCGCGAAGCGCTGATCCTGGTGGGCGCCGGCGGCTTCGCCTACGAGGAGGCGGCCGAGATCTGCGGATGCGCGGTCGGCACGGTGAAGAGCCGGGTGAGCCGGGCGCGGCGGGCGCTGCACGTCATCCTCGACGAAGGCGCCTATGACCGCGACGGCGCCGACGCCGGCGACGCCATGCGCTCTATCCTCGCGGACGCGGAACGGCTAAGCACCGCCCGTTAAAGACGGGACGCCAGCGACCCATGACCGTCAGGCACAGGGCATCGCTGCGCACGATCCGGGTCCGGCTCACGGCGGCGTTGGCGCTTGCGTTGCTCCCCGTGCTCTTGCTCGGCGTGCTGCAGTCGGCCATCGCCTTCCATCGGGAAGACGTGACTCTGAAGGAGAACCTCGCGGCCGCCGCCCAGCGCAGCGCGGCGTCCGCGCGGGCGCGCCTGGAGAGCGCCGACATCCTGCTGCAGACGCTGGCGCCGAGCTCGATCGGCTTCCAGTGCGCCCAGCGGCTGGCCCAGGTCACCGACCGCATCCCCGGCTACGCCAACCTGATCCGCTTCGACCGCAGCGGCCGGGTGGTCTGCGCGCCGGAGACCGTGCCGCACGATCCGCAGCGCGCCGGCCGCCCCTGGTTCCGCAGCCTAGCCGGCGGCGACGCGCTGGTGATCACCCGCGAGGCCGACGCCTACGCCGGCGAGCCCTCGGTGCTGGCGGCGATCCGCGCGACGGACGCCGACGGCGCGTTCGACGGGGCGTTCGCCGCGGTCATGCCGCTCGCCAGCCTCCAGCCGACGGCCAACGACCCCGCGCTGCCGAGCCAGGCGGAGGTGGCGCTCGCCGACTTCCAGGGCCGGCTGATCAACGCCACCGACCCCAGCGCCTTCACCGGCCTGCCGGCCGACTGGCGCACCCGGGCGACCACCCACGGCTCCGCCGTGTGGTACGGCGAGGGCGCGCGCGGCGAGCGGCGCGTGTATTCCGCCGCGCCGGCGGTCGGCGACGACGTCTTCGTGCTGCTGTCGGCGCGCTCGCCGGGGCTCTTGTCCTGGGAGCGGCTGAACCCGCTGACCGGCATCCTCTTTCCGCTGCTGACCTTCGTGATCGCGCTCGCGGCGGTGTCGATCGTCATCGAGCGCGTGGTGGTGCGATGGATCGCCTATCTGCAGAGGATCGCCGCCCTCTACGCCAAGGGCCGGCTCAGCGTGCGTCCGGTGCAGGCCGAGCAGATGCCGCCGGAGATCCGCGATCTCGCCGCCACCATGGAGCAGATGGCCGAGGGGATCGTCGGCCGCGACGCCTCCTTGCGCGACTCGCTGGCGCAGAAGGACGCGCTGATGCGCGAGATCCACCACCGGGTGAAGAACAACCTGCAGGTCATCTCCAGCCTGCTCAACATGCAGCAGCGGGCGCTGGCCGACCCGGCGGCGCGCGCGGCGATGTCCGACACGCGCCAGCGGATCACTGCGCTGGCGCTGATCTACCGCGCGCTCTACCAGGGCCCCGACCTCAAGCGGGTCGACCTGCGCCCGTTCCTCGAGGAGCTGACCGCCCAGCTGGTCGCCGGGGAGATGCTGCACGGACCGGGCGTGCGCACCGACATCGCGGTCGACGCCCTGGTGATCGATCCCGACCGCCTCGCGCCGCTGGCGCTGTTCGCCGTGGAGGCGATCACCAACGCCCAGAAGCACGCCTTCGCCCAGCGCGGCGGCGTGCTGACGGTCACCTTCCACGTCCACGGCGACGAAGCGGTGCTGGAGATCAGCGACGACGGCCAGTGCACCGACGAGGCGCTCTCGGCGTCCGGCGTCGGCCGCACCCTGATGACCGCGTTCGCGCGGCAGTTGCGCGGTCGCGCCGAGGTCGTGCGCAATACGGCCGGAGGTGTGACCGCCCGGCTGATTTTCCCGACGCCGTCGGTGGTCGGCGCGGAATCCGACCCCGCGGCCGGGAACCAAGCTGCAGCGTAAAGGGTTCACGCTCCCGACACAGCCAACCCTCGGGAGAAATCGATGCGCAAGGTTGTTCTTTTCGCCCTGTTCGCCACCAGCATGTTCGTGGCCGCCTGCAACACCGTCTCCGGCGCGGGCAAGGACGTCCAATCCGCCGGCGAAGCCGTGACCGGCACGGCCGAGGACGCCAAGAACTAAGATCGACGAACCACCAGGCGAGTCCCGCGCCGCGCGCCCGGGACCCGACCCTGCTTCTGATCAGGCTGCGGCGCGTACGTCCACCGCGCGCCGCAGCACGCAGCCGAACGCCGGATCGGCCACGAAGCCGGGGGGCGGCGGCTCGCCGTTCCCCAGCACCAGCACGCCGTCGGGCGCGACGACGCCGGCCAGCGCTTGCGCCACCCGCCGCTGCGCCTCCTCGGTCAGGCTGCTCAGCACATAGCGGCACAGCACCACGTCGAAAACGCCCAGCGGCGACAGGTCGTCGAGCAGATTGACCCGCCGCCAGCGCACCTCCTGGCGCAGCCGCTTGGCGAGCTGGAAATGCTCGTCCCGATTCTCGAAATGCCGCACCAGCTGGCGCGCCGAAAGCCCGCGCTGCACCTCGAAGCTCGAATAGACGCCGAGCCGCGCGCGATCCAGGAGCCGCTCGGAGAGGTCCGAGGCGAACAGCTCCACCGGACCGGTCGGCGCCGGCTCGTCGGCCTGCAGCATCGCCAGGGAGTAGATCTCCTGACCGGTCGCGCAGCCGGCGCTCCAGAGCCGCACCACGCCGTCGGCGCGCCGGCGGGCGATCTGCGGCGCCAGTTCGCGCCAGAGATGCTCGAACACCGGGCGGTCGCGGAAGAAGGCGGTCTGGCTGGGAGCCAGGGCCCCGACGCAGGCTATCGCCAGCCGCTCTTCGCTGCGGGTGCGCACCGCCGCCACCAGCTCGGCCGTGGAGCCGAACCCCTCGCGGCGCGCCACCGGGGCCAGGCGGCTCTCGATCAGATAGGCCTTGCGCGGGTCGATCCTCAGGCCCGCGCGCTCGGCGCACAGCTCGGCCAGAAAGACGTTGTCGTCCATGGTCACGCCATTCCCGCCAGCGCCAGCTTCTCGGCGACGATGTCGCCGTCGAACGGCTTGATGATGTACTCCGCCGCGCCCGCGTCGAGCGCCTCGCGGATCCGGTCGAGATTGGCCTCGGCGGAGCAGAAGATGACCTTGGGCGCCCGGCCGCCGGGCTCGAGCCGCAGCCGGCGCATGAAGTCGAGGCCGCTCATCAGCGGCATGCTCGCGTCCAGCAGCACCAGGTCCGGCATCATCGCCCGGCACCAGGCCAGGCCCTCCATGCCGTCGCCGGCCTCCGCCACGGCGAAGCCGCGGTCTTCCAGCAGCCGCCGGGCGACCTTGCGCACGACGCGGCTCTCGTCGACCACGAGGCAGGTCTTCAACTCGCACGCCCCCCTTACTCGCCGCCTTTTTCGCGCCGACATGGTTAACGCCGCGCTACCGGCTCAAAATGGGCCGATGCCGTGACGCCGCTGCGCGGAGGCTTTGGCGGGGCGCCGCAGCCGCCCCGGAAGCTCAGATCGGCACGGTCGCGGCGAAGACGACCCGTTCCTCGTTGACGTCGGCGAACACCCGCCCGCCGGCGTCGGCCAGGAACAGGTGCACGTAGTAGGCCTGCACCCAGTGGCCGTGCAGCCCCTCGCCCAGCGGTTCGCCGCGCAGGCCGCGCAGCACCTCGGGCCGCAGCTTGGCGCGCGGGCCGCCGGCGTCGGCGGCGATGGCGAGCGAGGCGCCTTCCTGCACCGCCCGCACCCGCGCCACGCCGCCGGTCGGCAGCGCCGCGCCGGCCATCTGCGCCAGGTTCAGCAGCGCCCGGGCCGCCGGCTTGTTCACCGCCGGCGGCTCGACCAGCCACTCGAGGTCGGCGCGCATGTGGCCGAACACCCCGCGGGCCAGCTTCTCCAGCTCGCGCGCGTCGAAGGTCTCCGCCGACGCCGAGGCGCCGAAGGCCACGCGCGAGAACTGCAGCAGGTCCGCCAGCTTGCGCGCCGAGGTGGCGATCAGCCCCATGGCCTCGTCACGCATGTCCTGGGCGGACGGGTCCTCCAGCAGGTCCAGGCCCGAGAGGATGGCGCTCGCCGGGCTGATGAAGTCGTGGCACATGCGCGCCGCCAGAAAGGCGGCGAGCTCCGCCGGACGGGTGGCGGCGTTCACGGACGCGGTGGCGTTGGCCGGGTGTTCACTCATGGCCGGCGACCTTGGCGTGATTTGACGCGTTCGAAAACGCCCAGGCGGCGTCCCGCCCACCTTGGCCCCTTCCGCACGCTTCGTGGGCGGTGCGTCGGGAATTCAGATGTGCTTGGGCAGGTTCCACTCGTCGGAGGCCGGCCCGGAGACCAGCGGCGCCCGGGCTTCGAGCGTCCCTTGCGGCGCCGGCGGGCGGCCGAGCGCCAGGTAGCAGACGAAGCCGGTCAGGAAAGCCGCCAGCGCGAGCCACAGGTAGGGCTTGAGGAATTCGATCAGGCTGGCGGACCACATTTTGACGTCCCTCCGGCGGGGCTTCTGCCCACTGACCAACAACGGCGCCGGCCGTTGGTGGTTGCCGCACGGACCGGACCCCGGCCCGGCCGTGCGGCCTCATCGTCGCCCTACGGCACGGCGCCGACAGGCTCGTGCGCCTGCGCTTCGTGCAGCGGCGGCATCTCCTCCCGCAGCAGCGGCTGCCGGGCGCGATCCGCCCGCCGCTTCTTCAGCTGGTTGTTGACCGCCATGCCCACGGCGACGCCGACGCCGATGGTCGCGGCGATCGCCAGCGTCGAACGCGGTCCCATGTGCAGCTTTCCATGGCGGAGGCCGCGGCCCGTATGGTGCGGCCGCAGCGCCTCGGCCAGCGCCTCCAGCCTGCCGGCGGCGATGGCGCGTCCGCGATCCAGTTCGCCGCTGGCGCGGGTCTGCGCATAGGCGGTCAGGTCCCGGGTGCGGCGGCCGGCGACGTCCAGCGCCCGGCGGCGCATCTCGTCGAGCGGACGGCGGCTCGGCTGCTTGAAGCGCAGCCTCGGCGTGGCGACTATGGTGATCATTTGGCTCTCTCCCACGGAAGTCCCGGCCCGGCCGGGCGTACTGGGCGCAACACGGCGGCTGCACGTCCGGGCTAAGCGGTGGCGCAGGCGCAAAGGTTCCCGGATCGGGGGGCGGCCGCGACCTCGCGCCGCCCGGCCTTCAACAGGTGTGGACGCAGTGCTACAGCACGCCAAAGACCGGGGGAGGACGAACCGATGGCCGAGATCGCCGCTGAAGCCACGCGCGGGCATGCCGAAGGGCCGTCGATGCGCACCGTCGTCGGCGCGTCCGCCGCCGGCACCGCCTTCGAATGGTACGACTTTTTCGTCTTCGGCAGCCTGACCCAGGTCATCTCCAAGACCTTCTTCTCCGGCCTGCCGGACGCCGCCGGCTACATCGCCGCCCTGGCGCTGTTCGGGGCCGGCTTCGCCTTCCGGCCGCTCGGCGCGCTGGTGTTCGGACGGATCGGCGACCAGACCGGTCGCAAGGGCGCGTTCCTGATCACCGTGACGCTGATGGGCACGGCCACCGTGGCCATCGGCCTCTTGCCCAGCTATGCGACCGCCGGCCTGATCGCGCCGATCCTGCTGATCGTCATGCGCATCCTGCAGGGCTTCGCGCTCGGCGGCGAATACGGCGGGGCGGCGATCTACGTCGCCGAGCACGCCGGACCCGGCGAGCGCGGCCGCTCGACCAGCTGGGTGCAGACCTCCGCCGCCTTCGGCCTGTTCGCCGCCCTGATGGTGATCCTCGCGACCCGCGTCGTGGTGGGCCGCTTCTTCGGACCCGAGGCTTTCGACGCCTGGGGCTGGCGGATCCCGTTCCTGTTCTCCGCCGGCCTCTTGGCGGTGTCGATCTTCATGCGCCTGAAGCTCTCCGAGAGCCCGGCCTTCGCCCAGATGAAGGCCGAGGGCGAGACCTCCAAGGCGCCGTTCCGCGAGGCGTTCGGCCAGTGGCCGAACCTGAAGCTGGTGCTGATCGCCTTCTTCGCCCTGATGTGCGCTCAGGGCGCCGTCTGGTACACCGCCTTCTTCTACGTCCAGACCTTCCTCGAGAAGTTCCTCAAGGTGGAGCCGGCGACCATCAACATGCTGATGGTCGCGGCTACGGCCGTCAGCGCGGTCGGCTACGTCTTCTTCGGCGCGCTCTCCGACCGGGTCGGCCGCAAGCCGGTGATGCTCGGCGGCATGACCCTGATGCTGATCGCCTACTTCCCCGGCTTCCACATGCTGTCCAGCACGCTGAACCCGGCGCTGGCCGAGGCGGTGCAGCGCACGCCGGTGGTGGTGGTCGCCCCGCCCTCCGACTGCTCGGTGCAGTTCGACCCGATCGGCAAGAAGCGCTTCCTGTCGGCCTGCGACATCGCCAAGAGCGCGCTGGCCAACGCCGGCGTCTCCTACCGCAACCAGGCCGCCCCGGCCGGCAGCCTCGCCGAGGTGCGGGTCGGCGACGTCGTCGTCCAGTCGATCGACGCCCGCAGCCTGTCGCGGTCCGACGCGCAGGCCGCCAAGGCCGGGGTGGAGGCGCGCATCATGGCCGCGCTCGCCGCCGCGGGCTATCCGGAGAAGGCCGATCCGGCGCGGATGAACCTCGTCGGCGCGTTCGCCGTGCTGTCGATCTTCGTGATCGCCGCCACCGCCCTCTACGGTCCGATGGCGGCCGGCCTGGTCGAGCTGTTCCCGACCCGCATCCGCTACACCGCCATGTCGCTGCCCTACCACGTCGGCACCGGCTGGGTCGGCGGCTTCGTGCCGTTCAGCGCCTTCGCCATCGTCGCCGCCGTCGGCGACATCTACGCCGGCCTGTGGTTCCCGGTGGTTTTCACCGCGATCTCGGTGGTCTGCTGCCTGCTGTTCCTGCCGGAGACCCGCGGCCGCTCGCTGAACTTCTGAGGCGGCTCAGCGCGACAGCCGCCGCCGGCGGTGCAGGGACCTCGTCTCCGACCGCCGCAGGTGGCCCAGCCACCAGCCGTCGAGCCTGCCGAGCTGCCGCAGCTTCCTGGCGTGGTCGAGCCTCGCCAGCACCAGGGCCAGCAGGATCACCACCCACAGCGGCGGCAGGTGATCCTCGATCCAGCGCAGGATTTCGGTCGCGTGGTCCATGCCCTGAGCCTGCCCGGCCGCGCCTAATCCGCGGTCAAGGCCCATGCCTAATCGCCGTCAATCACAATGGCGAAGCTGCGGCGGGCGGCGGGCGAACAGCCGCCTTCACCCGGCGATCGGCAGCACCTCGGTGAGCACGCCCAGGTCCACCAGCGCCGCCTCCTCCCGCCGCCAGCCGGCGCCGACGATCAGGCGCACCACGCAGCGCCCCTCCCCGGCCAGCGCCGCCAGCTGCTCGACGCCTTCCAGGGGCCGCCGCTCGGCGTCGCGGCGGGCCAGCGCCAGCACGTCGTCGTGCGCCTGATCGTCGGCGATCAGCACGTCGGCGGCGGCGAGGGCGCGGGCGGCGCGCAGGGTGAGCAGGTCGGCCGGGCCGCGCGCGTCGACGAACTGCACCGCGCCCGCGCGGGGCTGGTCGGCGGCCAGCGCCTGGCGCAGCAGGTCCGCGGCGCGGGCGGTGTCGCCGGCCATCGCCGCCTGCGCCGCCGGTCCGGTCAGGGCCGCGCGCAGGAACTCCCGCCGGCGGCCGACGTCGGGCAGCGCCTGACGGACCTCGTCCTGCAGCGTCCTGAACAGCGCCGCCACCCGGCCGGCGCCTTCCGGCACCCGGGCCTCGATGTCCTGGCGCAGCAGGGTGGCGAGCATCGGGGAGGCGCCGCCGGTGCCGATCGCCGCCACCACCTCGCCGCGGTCGATCACCGCCGGAGTGGTGAAGTCGCAGAGCTGCGGCCGGTCGACGACGTTGACCGGCACGTGCGCCGCCCGCGCCGCCGCCGCAGCCGCCGCGGCGAAGGCGTCGTCCGGACTGGCCACGAAGGCCAGGGCGGCGCCGGCGTAGCTGGCGGGATCGAGGGCCTCGGGCCCCTCCAGCCGCTTCAGCGCCGCGGGCGAGCCGGCGAACAGCCGCAGCTTGGCCTCGGCGGCCTCGCCGGCGCCGGCGATCGCCACCGTGCGGCCGGCGAGCGGGAAGAAGGCGGGAAAGGCGTCCACGGCGAAACCTCGTATGTGCAGTCGCGTCAGGCTTTAACGCCTGCCGCGACGTTCCCCTAACGTCTCGCGATCGCGGAAAAGAGCGGCTGTGGGGGGCGGTAGCGCCTCCCTCTCCCGCTCACCCCCGCCGTTCGAGATCCGCCGCCTGGTCCACGTCGAACAGCACCCCGTCGTCCGACGCTTCGACCAGCGCCGGGCCGACGCGCTGCAGCACCTTGCGGGCGCCTTCGTCGCCGGTCAGCGCCAGCAGGTCCGGGAACAGGTCGCGGGCGAAGGCCGTCGGATGGCCGCGGCGTCCCTGGAACGTCGGCGCGGCGCAGAGGTCTCCCGCCGCCAGCCGGTCCGCCAAGGGGGCGAGCACCGCCGCCGGAACCCTGGGCATGTCGCCGAGGAACACGAACGCGCCCTCCGCGTCGGGCGGCAGGCTGGCGATCCCGGCGCGCAGCGAGGCGGCCATGCCTTCGGCGTGCGCGGGGGCGTGGACGATCCGCAGCCGGCTCGCCTGGCCGGTCCGCCCGGCATAGGCGCGCGCGGCCGCCTCGACCGCCAGGGCGTCCGTCCCGGTCACCACCGTGACGCCGCGCACCGGGGCGGCGAAAGCCGCCGCCAGCGCGCCGTCCAGCAGCACGCCGTCGCCGTAGGGGGCGGTCAGCTTGCCGCCGCCGAAGCGCCGCGCCGCGCCGGCGGCCAGCACCACCGCCTCCAGCTTCGCCCCGCGCCCGCGCGCCTCTGTCGTCATCGCCTTCGCATCGCTATGTTACCCGGGCCATGTCGCCCTATGACTCCAGCCCAGTGCAAGCCCCGGCGCCGCTCGTCGACGGGTTCGGGCGCAAGGTGAGCTACCTGCGCCTGTCGGTCACCGACCGATGCGACCTGCGCTGCGTCTACTGCATGGCCGAGCACATGGTCTTCCTGCCGAAGGCCGAGCTGCTCACCCTCGAGGAGCTGGACCGCGTCGCCAGCACCTTCGTCGGCCTGGGGACCCGCAAGCTGCGGATCACCGGCGGCGAGCCGCTGGTGCGCAAGGGGCTGATGGACCTGATCCGCTCGCTCGGCCGGCACCTGCAGACCGGCGCGCTGGACGAGCTGACCCTGACCACCAACGGCACGCGGCTCGCCGAGTTCGCCGACGATCTGGCCGCGGCCGGGGTGCGGCGGATCAACGTCTCGCTGGACACCCGCACGCCGGAGCTCTTCCGCACCCTGACCCGCGGCGGCGACGTGGCCAAGGTGCTGGCCGGGATCGCCGCGGCGAAGGCCGCCGGGTTGAAGGTCAAGGTCAACACCGTGGCGCTGGCGCACGACAACGCCGCCGAGCTGCCGGAGCTGATCGCCTGGGCCCACGGCGAGGGACTCGACGTCACGCTGATCGAGACCATGCCGATGGGCGAGATCGACGCCGACCGCACCGACCAGTACCTGTCGCTGGCCGCCGTGCGCCGCGAGCTGGAGAGCTTCTGGTCGCTGACCGACCTGTCCCTGTCGACCGGCGGGCCGGCGCGCTACGTCCGCGTCGAACAGACCGGCGGCCGGCTCGGCTTCATCACCCCGCTGAGCCACAATTTCTGCGAATCCTGCAACCGGGTGCGGCTGACCTGCACCGGGACCCTGCACACCTGCCTCGGCCAGGAGGACGCGACCGACCTGCGTGCGGTGCTGCGCGCCGGGGCCTCCGACGAGGAGCTGGCGGCGGCGATCCGCGGCGGCGTCCTGGCCAAGCCCAAGGGCCACGACTTCAAGATCGCCCGCGCGGCGGCGCCTTCGGTCTCGCGGCACATGTCGACGACGGGCGGCTGAGCATGGCGCGCGTATTGCTGTTCGGCCCCTTGCGCGACCTCGCCGGCTGGCGGGAGCGCGAAGTCGCCGCCGAGACCCTCGCCGAGCTGCGCGCCGTCCTCGGCGCCGAGGACGCGGCGCTCGCCGTTGCCCTGGCGCAGCCGGGCGTGCAGGTGGCGCTGAACCAGGCGATCGTCCGCGGCGACGCGGCCCTGTCGCCCGCCGCCGAGGTCGCCTTCCTGCCTCCGATGAGCGGCGGCTGATGATCCGGCTCAGCGATCAGGCCTTCGATCCGGGCGCCCTGCTCTCGGACTTCTGCCGGGACCGGGCCGAGGTCGGCGCGGTGGCGAGCTTCACCGGCATCGCCCGCGCGGAGGCCGGCGCCACCACCGTTCTGGAGTTGGAGGCCTACCCCGGCTTCACCGAGGCCGAGATCGGCAGGATCGCCGAGCAGGCGCGGACGCGCTTCGGCCTGATGGACCTCCTGATCCTGCACCGGGTCGGCAGGATCGCGCCGGGCGAGCCGATCGTCTTCGTCGCCACCGCCGCGGCCCACCGCCGCGAGGCCTTCGAGGGTTGCGACTACCTGATGGACTACCTGAAGAGCCGCGCGCCGTTCTGGAAGAAGGAGCACGGGCCGGGCGGCGAGCGCTGGGTCGAGCCGCGCGCCGAGGACCACGCCGACATCGCCCGCTGGGAGTAGGCTTACCTCAGGGCATGGCGCTAAAAAGCCCGGCGAGATCTCGAGGAGCCCCGCATATGAACGCCCCCGTCCTGCAGCCCGGCGGCAAGATCGACGAAGCCAAGCCGCGCAAGTCGGTGCGCGTCGCCGTGCTGACCGTATCCGACACCCGCGACGCCTCGAACGACACCTCCGGCGACCTGCTGGCGAGCCGGGTGACCGACGCCGGCCACGAGCTGGCCGGCCGGGCGATCGTGCGCGACGACGTCGAGGCGATCCGCAAGCAGGTGCTCGACTGGGTCGAGGCCGGGGTCGAGGCGATCGTCTCCACCGGCGGCACCGGCATCACCGGCCGCGACGTCACGCCGGAGGCGATCCGGCCGCTGCTCGACAAGGAGATCGACGGCTTCTCGGTCGTCTTCCACCTGGTCAGCTATCAGTCCGTGGGCCTGTCGACCCTGCAGTCGCGGGCCCTGGCCGGCATCGTCAAGGGCGTCTTCGTCTTCTGCCTGCCGGGCTCGAACGGGGCGGTGAAGGACGGCTGGGACAAGGTGATTTCGCAGCAGCTCGACAGCCGCCACGGCCCCTGCAACATGGTCGAGATGATGCCGCGGCTGCGGGAGCAGTGAGCGAGGTGAGCCGGCTGACCCACATCGACGAGACCGGCCGGGCGCGGATGGTCGACGTCTCCGACAAGCCCGCCACCACCCGCGAGGCGCTCGCCGAAGGTTTCGTGCGCATGAGCCCCGAGACGCTGAAGCTCGCCCTGTCCGGCGAGGGCAGGAAGGGCGACGTCCGCGCCGTGGCGGAGATCGCCGGCGTAATGGCGGCGAAGAAGACCTCCGACCTGGTTCCGATGTGCCACCCGCTCGCGCTGTCGAAGGTCGAGGTCCGGGTCGAGCCGGCCGAGGGCGGCCTTGCGGTCTCCGCGCGGGTGAAGACCACCGGCCCGACCGGCGTCGAGATGGAGGCGCTGACCGCCGCCTCCGTCGCCTGCCTGACGCTCTACGACATGCTCAAGGCGGCCGAGAAGGGCATGGTCATCGAAGGCGTGCGCCTGCTTCAGAAGAGAGGCGGCAAGTCGGGAGACTGGACGGCCGAATAGCCGGATGCTCCCCCTGTGGGGGAGGATCTTGGAGTAGAAAGTCAGATGAAGCTTCTCCCCGTCGACGACGCCCGCGCACGGATGCTGGCGGAAATCTCTCTTCTGCCGGCGGAAACCGCGCCGCTCGCCGCGGCGCTCGGCCGGGTGCTGGCCGAGGACGTGGCGGCGGTGCGCGACCAGCCGCCGTTCCGCGCCTCGGCGATGGACGGCTGGGCGCTGCGCGCGGCGGACGCGCCCGGCGAGCTGGCCGTCGTCGGCGAGAGCGCCGCCGGGCGCGGCTATGAAGGCGCGGTGGCGGCGGGGCAGGCCGTGCGGATCTTCACCGGCGCGGCGGTGCCGGAGGGCTGCGATACGGTGGTCATCCAGGAGGAAGCCCAGCGCGCCGGCGACAAGGTGCGGGTCCCCGAGGCCCGGCCCGGGGCCAACATCCGCCCGGCCGGCGGCGACTTCCAGGCCGGCGCCCTGCTCCTGCGGCGCGGCGAGCGGATAGATCCCTGGCGGCTGTCGCTCGCCGCCGCCGCCGGCCGCGCGGAGCTGGCCGTCGCCCGCCGGCCGCGGATCGCCGTCCTGTCGACCGGCGAGGAGATCGTCGAGGCGCCCGCCGCGCCGGGGCCGTTCCAGATCTACAACTCCGGCACGCCCGCTCTGGCGGCCATGATCGCCGGCTGGGGCGGCGAGCCGCTCCCGGCGCGGCCGGTGCGCGACGACCTCGACGCGACCATCGCGGCGATGCGGGCGGCGGAATCCGACCTCTTGGTCACCGTAGGCGGCGCCTCGGTCGGGGACCACGACCTGGTGCGCGCCGCGGCCGGCGCGCTCGGGTTGGAGCTGAAGGTGGCCAGCATCGCCATCCGTCCGGGCAAGCCGACCTTCTTCGGCGCCCTGAGCGACGGCCGCCGCCTGCTCGGCCTGCCGGGCAATCCGGCCTCGGCCTTCGTCTGCGCCGAGCTGTTCCTGCGGCCGATCATCGCCGCCTATCTCGGCGCGCCGGCGCAGCCGCGGCTGATCACCGCCAGGCTGGAGACGGCGTTGGCCGCGAACGGGCCGCGCGAGCACTGGATGCGCGCCAGGCTGGGCTACGCCGGCGGGGAGGTCCGCGTGCAGCCCTACCGCGATCAGGATTCGTCGCTGGTCACCGTGTTCGCCGTCGCCGACGCGCTGCTGAGGCGCGCGCCGGACGCCGCCGCGGCCGAGGCCGGCGAGATGGTCGAGGTGCTGCCGCTGGTCCGGGCGTAGCGTTCGGCGATGATCTCGCCGATCACCGAGACCGCCACCTCCCAGGGCGCCTTGCCGCCGATGTCGAGGCCGATCGGCGCGTGCAGCCGGCCGAGCGCGGCGTCCGACACCCCCTCCTCGCGCAGCCGCGCCAGCCGTTCCGGCAGCCGCCGCCGCGCGCCCAGCAGCCCGACATAGCCGGCGGACGAGGGCAGCGCCGCCAGCAGGGCGGCGTGGTCGGTGTCGCTGTCGTGGGTGGCGATGGCGACCGCCGTCCAGGCGTCTAGGCCGATCGCCGCCAGCGCCGCGCCGGGCTCCTCACGGCGGTAGCCGACGCCCGGCAGCGGCGGCGGGTTCGCCGGTCCTTTCGGACGGATCAGGGTGGTCTCGAACTCCGCCTGGGCGCCGAGCTGGGCGATCGCCAGCGCGGTGGGATCCGAGCCCACCACCGCCAGCCGCGGCTTCGGCGGATAGGCGCGCACCACGGTGGCGCCGTCCCATGTCTCGGCCTCGGCGGCGCAGACCCGGCGGACCCCGTCGCTGACCCAGACCACCGGCCGGCGCTCGGCGTCGGCGGCGAGCAGTTCGCTCAAGGCCGCATCGTCCGGCGCGACCCGCTCGACGACGATCTCGATGCGCGCGCCGCAGAGCAGGCGGATGTCCGGCCAGGGACTGCCTTCGCCGTAGACCAGGGTTCGCGGCGCGCCGTCGTCCAGGCAGGCGAAGGCGTGGTCGGCGACGTCGGACTCCACGCAGCCGCCGGAGAAGTAGCCGGCGACGATTTCCTCGGCGAAAACCATCTGCGTGCCCGGCGGTCGCGGCCCGCCGCCGCCCACCGCCACCAGGGTGGCCAGCGCCAGCGGCCGGCCGGCGTCGCGCGCCTGACGCAGCGCGGGCCGCACATCCTCCGGCAGGCCGAACAGCGGCCACTCGGGCAAGGGCTCTCGCATCAGCCAGTTGTAACCCGGCCGCTGTGCGGGCGCCCAGCCCTGTCGGCGCCCCTCAGCCGCCGGGCGGGGCGGGCTGCGGGGCCGGCGTGCCCGCCGGCGCTGCGCCGAGCTGGCTGCAGAGCGCCGCCAGCAGCAGCACCGCCGCGGCGATCCCGAAGCTGAGCCCCGGCAGGCTCAGGAGCGACATGCCGTAGACCCAGCCGAAGAACACCGGCCCGGCGATGCCGGCGAGGCTGGCGACGCTGTGCACCGCGCCCTGCAGCTGGCCCTGCTCGGTTTCCGAGACCCGCGCCGACATGAGCGACTTCAAGGTCGGCTCCGCCAGGCCCCAGAGCGCGTTCGGGGCCAGCGCCGCGGCGAAGACCAGGCCCGAAGGCGCCAGGGCCATGACCAACAGGCCGACCGCTCCGCTCCCGAAGCCGAGCAGCATCGTCCGCCGGTCGCCCAGACGCGCGGCGATCGGGCCGACCAGCACGCCCTGGACGATCAGGTCGAGCCCGCCGGAGACGGCCAGCAGCAGGCCGACCTGCAGGGTGCTCAGGCCGTAGCGGTGGCCGGCGTAGAGCACGAACACGGAGGTGAAGATGCGGTGCGCGAAATTCAGCAGGAAGCTGCTGAGGGTCAGCCCGGTCAGGTCACGCTTGGCGCCCAGCATCCTCAGGACGCCGACCGGATTGGCCCGGGCCCAGGAGAACGGCGCGCGGTTCTCCGGCCGCAGGGATTCGGGCAGCACGAAGAGGCCGTAGAGGAAGGCCAGCGAGGACATCCCCGCCGCCACCCAGAACGGCGCCCGCGGGCCGAACTCGCCGAGCACCCCGCCCAGGGCGGGCCCGGCGACGAAGCCGGCGGAGATCGCCGCCCCGACCAGGCCGAACGCCCGCGTCCGCCGTTCCGCCGGCGTGATGTCGGCCATGTAGGCGAAGATCGCCGTGCCGCTCGCCGAGGTGGCGCCGCCGATGATTCGGCCGACCACCAGCCACCAGAGGCTGGGCGCGAGCGCCATCAGCACCCAGTCGAGCGCCAGGCCAGCCGTCGAGACCAGGATCACGGGCCGGCGGCCGTAGCGGTCGGAGAGCGCGCCGATCACCGGCGCGCAGAAGAACTGCATCGTCGCCCAGAGGCTGGCGATGAGCCCGGTCCAGATCCCCGCCGCCTGCAGCGAGCCGGTCAGGTCCTCGATCAGCACCGGCAGCACGGGCATGACGATGCCCATGGCCATCATGTCCAGCACCGCCGCGACCAGGATCATCGAGATCACCGGCAGCCGCGACCGCCCCGTCTGCGCCGTCACGCATCCCCCCTCTTCGTTTTCAGCCCATAGCTAAGGCCAAGGCGGCGGCTTGAGGAAGGGGAGCCCGGACGCCGCCACGATGCGCAGTCAGTGGGACTGGGCTCTTTTCGCGTCGGCGGCTTCGAAAAGCCGGATCTGGTCGGCCTGCGCCTTCTTGAACGCCGGGCGTTCAGTGATCCGAGCCACATAGGCCTCGCTCGCCGGCCGATCGCCGAACGCGCGGACGTCCGGAACGCGCAGCGCGTCCGCCATCAGCAGGTCCGCGATGGTGAAGCGGCCGGCCGCGAGCCACTCACGCTCGCTCAGGATCCTCTCCATGTGATCGAGGCGCTGGGTCATCCAGCCGGAGAGCTGATTGTCCGCGTCGCCGCACAGCTTCAGGAACCACCAGGGCACGGTGACCATCTCGATCGAGTTCAGCGCGGCGATCGTCCACTGCAAGGTTTCGGCTTCGCCGACCGGATCGCGCGGCATCAGCGTGTCGCTCTTGCGGGCGAGATGCAGCAGCCCGGCGCCGCTTTCGAAGATCTGCAGCCCGCCGTCGTCGAGGAACGGAACCTGACCGAAGGGCTGGCGCTCGAGATGGTTGGTCTCGCGACCATCGAACGGGACCGTCCGGACTTCGTAGGGAAGCTCGGCCTCCTCGCACGCCCATCTCAGCCGCAGATCCCGCACGAACCCGCGCGGGCCCGGCGGGACCCAATCCAGGGTCCAGATGGTCAGTTCGCTCATCGCAAAGCTCCTCCCGGATGCCGCCGCGGCGCCCGTTGCCCCCGGCGCAGCAGCACGGCCTGTCATCCACAGCTAGCCGCGCCGGTTAACTCCTCGGCAAGGTCTCGGATACCGGTTCTTAGGCATCAGGGAGGAAGATGGCGCTTCGGAAGCGACGCAGAGCCTCAAGCCGCCTTTGATGACTTCGCCTCTTTCAAAGCTCGGACTCGGGTCGGGCCAGTTCGGACTGGAGCAGCCGACCACCGCGCGCGGGCGTCCGCGCGAGGCCGAGGCGCGCGACATCCTGGCGATCGCCGCGCGCTCGGGCCTGCAGGTGTTCGAAGCGAGCCGCCATTCGGAATCCGCCGAGGTCGCGCTCGGCCGCGTCATGCCGCGGCCGAACCCGTTCCGCATCACCATCACGACGGTGCGCCCCGACCGCGGGCCGGACTACGCCGAGGCCGAGCTGCGCGCTCAGCTGCGCCGCCTGGGCGTGGAGACCTGCGACACCATCCTGGCGCCGTCCGCCACCGACCTGCTGAGCCCCGCCGGGCCGAAGCTGTGGGACCGCCTGCGCGCGCTGCGCGACGCCGGCGTCTGCCGCAAGATCGGCGTCTCGGTCTACGCCTCGGACGATCCGGTGGGCCTCGCCAAGCGCTTCAAGCCCGACGTGGTGCAGGCGCCAGCCTCGCTGCTCGACCAGCGGATGCTGCTCGACGGCACCCTCTCGACTCTCGCCGGCATGGGCATCGAGGTGCAGCTGCGCTCGATCTTCCTGAACGGCCTGTTGTTCCTGCCGCCCGACCGCGCGCCGAACCACCTGAAGGCGGCGGCCAGCCGGATCTCCCGCGCCCGCCGGCTGATCGCCGAGGGCCGCTCCGACCCGCTGCAGGCGGCGCTCGGCTTCGCCCTCTCGCGCCCGGAGGCCTCCAGCGTCCTGGTCGGCGTCGCCTCGGTCGCCGAGATGAGCGCGGTCATCGCCGCGGCCTCCAGCCCGCCGCCGGACCTCGACTGGGACGAGATGGCGCTGGACGATCCGGTCGCCCTCGACCCGACGGCCTGGGCCGCGGCCTGATCGTCAATGATCCTCGCCTGAGGGGGCTTCCACTCAGAAGCCCGCCAGCGCACCGGAGCCTTCTGAGCGGAAGCCCCCTCGGGCGCTGCGCGCCACCTCCCCCTGAGGGGAGGATCTTACTTCCACGCCCCGTAGGGATCGGCGAACGGCTTGCCGAGCGCCTCGGCGACGGCCGGGTGGGTCACCTCGCCGTTCAGCACGTTCAGTCCCTTCGCCAAGTGGCGGTTCGTCGCCAGGGCCTCGAGGCCCTGGTCCGCCAGCTGCAGGCCGAACGGCAGGGTCGCGTGCACCAGCGCCTCCGAGGAGGTGCGCGGCGCCGCCCCGGGCATGTTGGCGACGCAATAGTGGACCACGCCGTCGACCACATAGGTCGGCTGGTGATGGGTGGTCGGCCGGCTGGTCTCGAAACAGCCGCCCTGGTCGATGGAGACGTCGACCAGCACCGAGCCGCGCTTCATCCGCGCCAAGTGTTCGCGCCGCACCAGCTTGGGCGCCGCCGCCCCCGGGGTCAGCACCGCGCCGATCACCACGTCGGCCTTCAGCACCTCCTCCTCCACCGCGTCCAGGGTCGAGTAGCGGGTGAGGATCCGCCCGAGGAAGGTGTTGTCGAGCTCGCGCATGCGCGGGATCGAGCGCTCGACCACCACCACCTCGGCGCCGAGGCCGGCGGCCATCCGCGCGGCGTTCATGCCAACCACCCCGCCGCCGAGCACGCAGACCCGCGCCGGCGGCACGCCCGGCACGCCGGAGATCAGCAGCCCCATGCCGCCGTTGTGCTTGAGCAGGGTCTCGCCGGCGGAGAACACCGCGATGCGGCCGGCGACCTCGGACATCGGCGCCAGCAGCGGCAGGCCGCCGGCGACGTCCGTGACCGTCTCGTAGGCGATCGCCGCGCAGCCGGACTTCAAGAGGCCCGCGGCCTGCTCCGGATCGGGCGCGAGGTGCAGGTAGGTGAAGAGGATGTGCTGCGGCCCGAGCCTGGCCCACTCCGCCGGCTGCGGCTCCTTGACCTTGATGATCAGCTCGGCGCCGGCGAACACCTCGTCGGCGGTCGCCAGCAGCTGGGCGCCGGCGCGCTGGTAGGCCTCGTCGGGATAGCCGGCCTCGGCCCCCGCGCCGCGCTCGACCAGCACCTCGTGGCCGCGGGCGACGTACTCGCGGACGGCGGTCGGCGTCAGCCCGACCCGGTACTCGTCCGGCTTGATCTCACGAGGCACGCCGATGCGCATATGCGCCTCCCTATGGGTGTATCATGTTACACTTTGGAAGGGTGGCGACGAAATCATACCCCGGTCAACGAAAAACGCAGTCGGCCAGTCCCTGGCGGCGCACCACCCCGGCGCGCGCGGCGATCGTCCCCGAGCGCTTGCGGACGTAGCGTCCGGGCCTATCGGCCTTCCAGGAGAGCGGCTTGGGCACGATCACCGCCAGCCGCGCAGCCTGGGCCGGCGTCAGCTTCGCCGCGCTGACCCCGAAGTTGCGCTGTGCGGCGGCCTCGGCGCCGTAGACGCCCGGGCCCCACTCGATGGAGTTCAGATAGACCTCCATGATCCGCGGCTTGCCCCAGATCAGCTCGATGAGGACGGTGAAGTAGGCCTCCAACCCTTTGCGCAGATAATCCCGCCGCGGCCATAGGAAGACGTTCTTGGCGGTCTGCTGGCTGATGGTCGAGCCGCCGCGGATCTTCGTCGAGTTGGCGTTGTGCGCGAACGCCTTCCTGATAGCCGCCACGTCGAAGCCGCGATGGCGGCAGAAGCCGGAATCCTCGGACGCGATCACCGCCCCGACCAGCCGCGGCGAGATCTCGTCCAGGGGGACCCAGCGCCGGTCGAAGCCCTTCCCCTCG
>Ga0164243_10003153_pt1 | contig 26564 bp, 26 predicted proteins | sample OricompcompostOP_FD_108781 | JGI IMG/M metagenome (GOLD analysis project Ga0164243, IMG submission 108781) | Organic Plus compost microbial communities from Emeryville, California, USA - Original compost - Organic plus compost (OP) | ecosystem: Engineered > Solid waste > Mixed feedstock >...
GGTTCGGCACAGCTGGTTCGGCACAGCTGGTTCGGCACAGCTGGTTCGGCACAGCTGGTTCGGCACAGCTGGTTCGGCGGCGAGGAACTCGCGGAGAGGGTGGTTCACATGACGGCTGGCTCCGGCCGACCGGTGATCGGCATCGTCGGGGGCGGCATCCGCGGTTCGATGTACGCGGCAGCCGTACGCCAACACCCTGGGGCCGACCTGGCGGGAGTGTGCGAACCGGACCGGAATCGCCGGGAGGGTCTAGCCCGCGAGTTGTCCGTCCCGGTGCACGAGGACCTTCCATCGATGATCAGCACGACGCCTCGGCCGACCGCGTTGGTGATCGCCACGCCCGATTTCGCCCACCGCGAGGTCGCACTGCTGGCCATCCAGCACGGGCTCGATCTGATGATCGAGAAGCCACTGGCCACCTCCAGCGCCGACGCCGGCGAGATCGTCGCGGCCGCCGAGAGCGCCGGAACGATGATCATGGTCGGGTTCGAGAACCGCTGGAATCCGCGGTTCGTCCGGATCCGCAGCGAACTGGCCGACGCCGGGTCGCCGATGGTCAACCAGGTGATCAATCTCAACGACACCCGCTACGTGCCGACCCGGATGCTCGGCTGGGCGGGCAGGTCGTCACCGGGCTGGTTCCTGATGCCGCACACCCTGGACCTGGCGTGTTGGTTGTCCGGGGCGCTGCCGACCGAGGTGTACGCCCGCGGCCGGCGCGGCTTCCTTGATGCCAGGCAGGTGCCGACCTGGGATGCGATCACGGCGTCCTTCGCGATGTCGGACGGATCATTGCTGGTGCTGAATTCCCAGTGGGTGTTGCCGGAGAGTCATCCGGCGGTCTTCGATTTCCGGTACGAATTGCACACCGAAGCCGCGAGCTACCACATCGACATCGCGGACTCCGGGGTGACCCGTTACGACGGCAGCGGCGTCAGCCGGCCACAGTTCGGGATGGTCGAGGGGCCGAAGCTGTCGGGGATACCGATCGACATGATCAACAGCTTCATCGACAGTCTGAACGGCGACGATCTCGCGTTGCCGGACGGCCGAGGTGGCGAATTGATCACCCGAGCGATCGAAGCCGTGCACCTGAGCATCGCCGAGGGTCGTCCGATCGCGATCTAGCTGAGTATGTCCCGGATCTCCTCGATCGCGAGCGCCACCTCGGCGAACCGGGTGGACAGCGGTGAGACACCGAGCCGGATCCCGTCGGGTCGCCGGAAGTCGGGCAGCACACCGCGTTTCCAGAGCTCGTCCTTGACCTCGGCGAAGCCGTCGGCGTGGACCGTCACGTGTCCGCCACGGTGCTGATGATCACGGGGTGACCCGAGGCGTACGCCGAGTGGGGCCAACTTATCATCGATCAGCTCGATCGCGAAGTCGGTCAGCGCCAGGGATTTGGTGCGGATCGCGGCCAACCCGACCTCGTTGATCATCGCAATCGCGTGGCGCAGCGGCACCATGGACAGGATCGGTGGCGTGCCGGTGAGGAAGCCGCGGATTCCCGGGTGCGGCTGATAACCGGGTCCCATCTCGAACGGTCGGGCGTGCCCCATCCAACCCTGCAATGGTTGCCGTGCCCGGTCCTGGTGGCGGGCCGCGACATAGCCGAAGGCGGGTGCGCCCGGGCCGCCGTTGAGGAATTTGTAGCCGCAGCCGACCGCGAAGTCGACCTCCCAGTCGTCCAACGCGATCGGGATCGCACCCACCGAATGGCACAGGTCCCAGAGCACCGGGGCGCCGGCGGCGTGGACGATCCGGGTGATCCGATCGGCCTCGGCGATGAAGCCCGACCGGTAGGCGATGTGGCTGGCCAGGAACAGGGCGGTGCGCTCGCCGACCGCTCCGGCGACCAGCTCCGGGGTGACACCTGAAGCCGGGTCCGTCTCGATCCAGACCAGCCGGAGACCGAGCTCGGAGGCGATGCCCTCGATCAGGTAGCGGTCGGTCGGGAAGTTGTCGATGTCGATCACGATCTCGTCCCGCTCCGGCGATCGCAGGCTCAGTGCCGCCCGGGCGAGCTTGTAGATCATCACCGAGGTGGAATCGGCAATGATCGTCTGTGCCGGGGCGGCGCCCAGGGCGGTGGCGGCCAGTTCGTCACCGACCGCCAGCGGCCAGTCCATCCACTCCTCGTCCCAGCCGCGGATCAGTCGGGTGCCCCAGCTGTCGGTGATGAACGTGCGCATCACCTCCAGCAGATCGGCGGCCGGACGCCCCAGCGAGTTGCCGTCGAGATAGGCGCGGACGGAGTCGTCCGCCGGCGGGACGAAACGATCGAGCTGAGCGCGCAGCGGGTCGGTGCGGTCGAGCTCCTCGGCGCGGTCGCGTGCAGCGGTCATGGTGCGACCGTACTCGACCTGCACGACGCCGAACCCCACTGATTGCCGGACCCGACGGATTGCCGAACCCGACCGATTGCCGAACCCGACCCATTGCCGAACCCCACCGATTGCCGGACGCGTACCGCATGCCGGTACGTCCCATGGTCAATCCGTCATCGCGATGCGACATTCACCGTCAGGAGTCCGTCGACACATTCTGCGCCGGAGGAGAGGGGCTCATGACGCACCCGCGTACCGCAGCGTCGTCGCGACCGTCGGACCGGGAAGCCGGTGCGGCGTGACCGCACCGTCGTCCCTGGTCGGGCTACCGCGCTCGTCCCGCGGGAATCGTTCCGGACGGGGCGGCAGGAGACCCCAGCATCTTGCCGGGTGGCTCTTCGTCGGGCCGGTGATCTTCGGCGTCCTGGCATTCCAGTTGGCCCCGGTGGTCGCTTCGGGTGGCGTCTCACTGACCAACTGGACCGGGTTGCGACGCCCCGACTTCGTCGGCCTGGGCAACTACGTCGATCTGTTCACCAACGACGACACCTTCTACCGCTCGCTGGTGCACACCGCCGTCTTCACCGTCGCCGTGGTGGTGGCGACGATCATGGGCGGTCTGGGGCTGGCCGTCCTGTGCAACCAGAAGATGCCCGGCGTCCGGATCTTCCGGACGCTCTACTACTCCCCCGTGGTCACCAATGTCGTCGCCATCGGGTTCGTCTGGTTCTGGCTCTACGAACCCAACAACGGGTTGATCAACTCCGGCCTTGGTCTGCTGGGTGTCAACGGGCCCGCCTGGTTGTCCGACTCGCGAACCGCGCTGATCGCGGTGATCATCGTCGCCATCTGGCAGGGCATCGGCTATCCGATGGTGATCCTGCTCGCCGGCCTGCAGGCGATCGATCCCACCTTGACCGAGGCCGCGACGGTCGACGGAGCGAGTGCCTGGCGCCGCTTCTGGCGGATCACCTTCCCGTTGCTCACGCCCAGCCTGTTCTTCCTGACCATCACCCAGTTCATTTCGTCGTTCCAGGTCTTCGGGGTCATCTACGTGATGACCTCCGGCGGCCCCAACAACGCGACGAGTGTGTTCATCTACCAGATCTACACCGCAGCGTTCGCCCAGGGCCGGCTCGGCTATGCCGCGGCGATGGGCTGGGTGCTCTTCGCGATCATCGGCATCATCACCGCCCTGCAGTGGCGGCTCGAGGGGCGGTGGGTCAACTATGACGTCTGACCTCGCCCCATCGCTGGAGCAGGGGCACAAGACCATGTCTCGGATCGACGGTCGGGACCCGAGCCTGGCCCGTCACCGGCAACGGCACATTCCACGCAAGGCCGTCGTGCTGGCGGTGCTTCTTGTGCTCGCGGTCGTCTTCGCCACGCCGTTGCTGTGGATGATCAGCGCCTCGCTGAAGCCGGAGAACGAGGTCATGGAAGCTCCGCCGAGACCGGTGGGTTCCGCGGTGCTGTGGGGCAACTACGCCCGCGCCGGCAGCGGACTCCTGCCCTACTTCATCAACAGCGTCCGCCTCGCCGCGTTGAACGTCGGCTTCCTACTGCTCTTCGCAGCTATGGCCGGGTACGCCTTCGGACGACTGGAGTTCGCCTTCAAACGCGTCGCCTTCGTCCTGCTGCTCTCCACGGCGATGATCCCCAGCATGGTGTACCTGGTCCCCCAGTACATGATGTTCCGGCAGATCCGATGGATCGACACCTACTACCCGCTCTGGGTACCTCAGGTACTCACCCCGGTTTTCGGCACTTTCCTGCTGCGGCAGGCTTTCCGAGGGATCCCGATGGAGCTCGAGGAAGCCGCCAAGATCGACGGTGCGTCGACGTTCGCGATCTTCGCCCGGGTCATGTTGCCTCAGGTCAAACCCGCCCTCGCGGCTGTCGGGGTGCTGACCTTCATGGCCTCCTGGAACGACCTGTTCGGGCCGCTGATCTTCCTGAACTCGACCAGGCTGCAGACCATGCCGATCGCGCTGACCCTCTTCCGGGGTGAGTACTTCACCCAGACGAACCTGATGATGGCCGCGGCGACGTTGACCACGATTCCGCCGCTGCTGTTGTTCCTGTTGGCCCAGAAGTACTTCGTCCAGGGCATCACCATGTCCGGGCTGAAAGGTTGAGATGCGGATCACCGAGGTCGAGTCGATCATCCTGCTCGACAGGTTTCACATCGTCAAGGTGCACACCGACGAACAGATCACCGGCGTCGGCGAAGTGAGCCCGATGAACGCCCGGGTCAGCCATGCGCTGGTCGAGAATGCCCTCACCCCCTTGTTGATCGGCGAGGAAGCCACTGACATCGAGCGGCTGTGGCGACGGATGTACACCAAGCCGCACAAGCTCGGTCCCGGCGGCGTACAGCTGAATGCGATGGCCGGCATCGACATTGCGCTCTGGGACATCCTCGGCAAGGCGGCCGGTCTGCCGCTGTACAAGCTTCTCGGCGGCAAGTACCGGCCGACCGCCAAGGTGTACGCCAGTTCGATGGCACGCGGGATGACGCCTGAACAGGAGGCCGAGCGGGCCCTGTCGTACAAGGAACAGGGTTTCTTCGGCTACAAGATCCATTCCGCCACCCCGTGGATGCACGACGATGGGTTCGACCAGACGGTCGCGACGGCGACCGCGGTGCGCAGACTCGTCGGTGACGACTTCCCGATCATGGTCGACGTCAACAACGCCTACTACGGCCACACCGCGATCAAGATCGCCCGTGCACTGGAAGATCTCGGCGTCTGGCATTTCGAGGAGCCGCTGGCCACCCATGACTACGAGGCGTACGGAAGACTGGCCGATGCGGTCGAGATTCCCGTCGCAGTCGGCGAGCAGGAGTACACGGCCTGGCAGTTCCGGGATCTGATCACCATCGGCAAGGTCGACATCCTGCAGCCCGATGTGATCAAGTGCGGCGGCATCACCGGGTTCACGAAGATCGCCACCCTCGCCGACACCTACACCAAGCCGATCACGGTGCACAACACCCAACAGACGATCGGCACCTCCGCGCACGTGCATCTCTGGGTCAGTACGCCGTCGTGCGTGTACCCGCAGGAATACAACATCGAGCACAACCCGGTCCTCGATGACACTCCGATCTGGAGGAACCCTCTCGTCCCGATCGACGGCCGGATCACGCCCTGGGAGCTGCCCGGTCTCGGCATCGACCTGGACGACGAGGCCGTGACGCGCCTGCGCACCAATTGATCATGCCCACCCGGTGCTCGCACCGGACACCCACAGAACAGGATCGGACCAATGACGGCACATCAGGTCTCCCGTAGATCTTTCCTCACCGGCATCGGAGCGACCGTCGGCGGCATCGGTCTCGGCGTGCCACTCGCCGGATGCTCCGGCAGCGGCTTCGGGGCCGGCGGCAGCGGCAACAGCAAGTCGTTGTCCTTCATGAGCTGGGACACCGACTCCAGTAGCCCGCTCTTCAAGGTCGCGCAGAACTGGGCGAAGAGCGCATCGGCCACCATCGACGTCCAGTCCATCCCGGGTGGCGACGAATACGAGGCGAAGCTGCGGACGGTCCTGGCTTCCGGAGCTCCGCCGGATGCCATCCGGATCAACGACGACTATGTGAAGGGCTACTACGAGGAAGGTTCTCTGCTCGATCTTGCGCCGTATCTGAAGAAGGCGAACATCAACGCCGACGACTACTTCCCGGTGGCCTTCAATTTCGCCAAGCAGAAGGACGGGGCCCACGCGGCCTGGCCGATCATGACCAACCCAGGAGTCATCTACATCAACACCGACGCCTTCGAGGAGGCCGGTGTAGACCTGCCACCGACCGACTGGTCGGGCGACAACTGGACCTGGGACGATTTCGTTGCGACGGCCAAGAAGCTGACCAAACCCGACGGTTCGCGTTGGGGTTGCCTGGTCTTCCCCGACACGTCGTTGGAGACGGTCTTCCCGGTGAGCAACGGCGGACCTGGAATCTATTCCGAGGACGGCACCCACTTCACCCTGGCCGAGCCCAAGGGGATCGAGGCCATCCAGTGGGTGGCCGATCTTGCGCTGGTGCACAAGGCTCACCCGGACTTCGCGACGGTCTCGGCCGGTGAGAACACCGACAACTGGGCGCTGTCGCAACTCGGCACCGGCAAGGTCGGCATGATGCTCGGACTGACCAGCGGCATCCCGTACCTGCGGGAGAATGCGAAGGTCACGTGGGACATCCGTCCGACACCGAAGAAGGTGAATCGAACGACGGTCAACACGCTGACCGTGCTGGCGGTGCCGAAGGATTCGAAGAACCCCGATCTGGCCTGGTCCTTCCTGAAGTACTGCGCCGATCCCGAGGCGGCGAAGCTGCTCGCCGAATCCCGCGGCTTCATGCCGGTTGCCAAGAGCGCAGCCAAGTACTTCGTCCCCGACAGCAAGGGACCGCAGAACCTGGGTATGGTGACCCAGGCGCTGGACAACGCAGTCAACGAGAACTTCAGCTCCTACATCCAACAGGCGAGAGAGATCTATCGCCCGGTGCTGGATGATGTGTGGAGCGGCAAGCGCACCGCTGCCGAGGCGCTGGGCAGCGTGCGAGACAAGGTGAACGCAGTACTGGCCGGGAAGGGCTGATGCATGAAGATCACCAACGTCGAGGTCAGCAGCAGATCCGAACCCAAATCGCATCCGGTCCGTGACGCCCTCCAACTGCTGGATCGCAATGGCGTCACGTCAGTCACCATCACCACAGACGAGGGCATCAGCGGGTCGAGCCGAACCTACTTCGGCCGCTTGGCATCCTCACCGGAGGTGCTGGCCAAGATCATCACCGACCAGTTGGCGCCGGTGATCATCGGTGACGACCCGTCGTTGATCAGGATGATCCGCGACAAGCTGTGGCGACTGACCGACTACCAGGGCACCAGCGGTCTTTCCTTGTACGGAATCTCGGCGATCGACCAGGCGCTGTGGGATCTGCAGGGCAAAGCCCTCGGAGTACCGGTCTGGCAACTCCTCGGCGCCCGGCGGACGAGTATTCCCACCTACGCCATGGTGGGCTGGCTGGAATTGGACGTTCCCGGGCTGGAGGATGTCTCGGCCCGGGCGATGGAGCAGGGATTCCTCGGCGTCAAGATGAAGGTCGGCGGTGGACCCCTGACCGAGGACATCGCGCGGATCTCCGCGGTCCGTAAGGTCATCGGGTCCGACGCGCCGCTGATGGTCGACGCGAACCAGGCGTTCAGTTACGCCGAAGCACTGCGGCGCGGACGAGCGTACGAGGATCTCGGCTGCCGGTGGTTCGAGGAACCGGTGGCCGCCTCCGACACCGACGCCCACGTCCGGTTGGCCGAGCGTCTCGACATCCCGATCGCCGCCGGGGAGAACCGTTACGGACAGCACGCCTTCCGCGATCTCATCGCCCGTGGCGGTGTTGGTGTTGTCCAGCCGGACCTGCGGCGTGCCGGCGGGATCACCGACTGCTACGAGATCGGCCTGATGGCCGCGGGCTTCGGCGTCCCGTACGCCTCCCACGGCGGCGGTGCACACATCCACATCCTGGCTGCGCTGCCGAACACGTTGTACATGGAGAGCGGACTGCTGCCCGGGGACGGTTCGGTCCACCTGGTCGACGGCTGCTACCCGTTGCCGATCGGGCCCGGACTCTCGTCGTGGAACGACTGATCCTCGGGGGTCACCGTCAGTCCGGATCGACCTCTCAGGGCCGCAGACTGCCACGCCAGGCAGCGTGCAGCACGTCGAGGAAGCGTTCCTTCGTCGCAGTCTGCGGTCCGTTCCCGGCCAGCCGGGAGACACCGAGCCCGAGATCGGCGAACTGGTCAAGATCATCTTCGGTGATTCCCAGCGCAGCAAGACTCGGCGGCAGCCCGATGTCGATCGACAGGCTGACCAGCCGACCGATGACCGCCTCCCCGTCACCCGTCTCTGCGACACCCATCGCCTGACCCAGCTGCCGGAACTCCTCCGCCAGCTGCTCGCGACAGGTCTGCAACACGTACGGCAACAGCAATCCGGTGCCCAGACCGTGAGGCGTGCGTGTTGCCGCACCGACCGGATACTGCAGCGCGTGCGACCAATGCGTTCCGGCCGTGCCGAACGCCATGCCCGCCAACAGGCTGCCCCACGCCATGTCGGTCCGGGCCCGGAGATCATTCCCGTTACGGACTGCTGCGGCCAGGCTGCGAGTGATCACCTCGACCGCTTCGAGAGCGAGCAGGGATCCCAATCGGTTGCGCCCGACGAAGACCGGCACCGTTCCCGGTTGATCGACCCTGGCCTGTCGCGCGGTGTACGCCTCGATGGCGTGCACCAGGGCGTCCACGCCTGCGTGGGCGGTCACAGCGGGCGGGGCGCCGATCGCCAGCTGCGGATCCACCAGGGCGACCCGAGGAATGATCAACGGGCTGGAGATCCCCACCTTGAGTTCCCGCGCAGGGTCGCTCACCACGGCAACCGGGGTCACCTCCGACCCTGTCCCGGCAGTCGTCGGCACGGCGATCACCGGAACCGTTGGCGGACCGACTCGGTGTTCGCCGTACAGGCTCGCCGGCTCGACATCCTGGGGCACGAGGATCGACAGGACCTTGGCCAGGTCGATCGCGCTGCCACCCCCGAAGGCGAGGATCACGTCCGGGTCGAAGCTGCGTGCCGGTTCGGCGAGCCGTCCGACGCCGTCGATCGGCAGCTCCGGCGTCACGTCGGTGATCAGCTCGCTGACTCCATCGGCGTCGCGGATCCCGCTCCGGCAGCGAGCCAGCCAGTCCGCGTCGGCGAACACCGGGTCGGTGATGATCAATACCCGGTCGCCGAATCGCAGCGCTGCGCTCGCGGCATGCCGGACCGCGCCGACGTCGAAGAGGATCTCACCGGGTAGTCGGAGCATCCCGGGCGTTATGCGGTCAGGCATGCGCGACCTCCCGATGCAGGTTCAGCAGGGCAGTCCAGGTCTGCGGGCTCAGCGGTATGCCGTCCGCCGCGCGACGGGAGCGGGTGGCGCGGGCCCTGTCGCCGGGAACCGCCACCCCGTTGCCGCCACTGGCCCTCACCAGGTCCAGGTACGCCGAGACCCGCGGCAACATCCCGGTCAACCCGAGCCGGTCCAGGCTGATGGCGGCAAAGACATCCCCCTTGGTCGACGGGAATTCCGCGTCCAGGGTGCCCCGGATCTCCGGGCCGAGCGCACTGCCGGTCAGGACTCCGACCAGGCATTCCAACGCAATCGCCAGCGCGTAGCCCTTCGGCCCGCCGAACGGGGCGAGAGCGCCGCGCGCCACCGCCGACGCATCGGTGGTCGGTCGACCTTCGGCGTCGACACCCCAGCCCAACGGCAGCTCTTGATCGCGAGCCGCGTAGTCGAGGACCTTCCCCATCGAGACGGCTGCCGTCGACATGTCGAGCACCAGCGGCGCCGTCGTCGTGGGCACCCCGATCGCGATCGGATTCGTCCCGACCATCGGGCGGGTGCCGCCCCACGGATGGACCAGCGCCTCGCTGGTGGTGAAGGCCAGCCCGATCGCGGTGTGGCCGGCAACCCGCTCGACATACGGCGCCAACATGCCGATGTGATTGGCGTTGTTGACCAGCGCGATCGCCATGCCCGAGCGTCCGGACCGTTCGATCACGGCATCCACTGCACAGCGTGCCGCGACCGGGCCGAAGCTCCGCCGACCGTCGATCGTCACCACGGCGTCGGTCAGCCATCGCGGCGTGATCGGTGCACCGGAAACGATCAGCCCGTTGCGCAACCGACCGACCAGCACAGGAAGCCGCCCGACCCCGTGTGACGGCTGTTCCCGCAACTCGCCCTCGATCAGAATGTCTGCCTGACATTCGGCATCGTCCGCGTCGGCACCGTTTCCGATCAAGATGTCGGTGATCATCACGCGCAACCGATCGACGTCGATCACCGTCGGCTCTGTTCGGGACACGGTCGACTCCTTCGGGTCGCGGCACCGCCGTCGCTCTTGCCGCGATCATGACTCGCCGCCGATGTGCCGTGCAGGCCACGTCCCGTCTGGCAGGACACCTGCGCCGATCGGCCACGGTCAGCAGGCCGCCGCACCGTTCCGGTGTCGTGGGCGGTAACCGAGGTTGCGGGACAGAGCCATCGCCGATGCGCGGACCGCAGGGCCGAAACGCTGCGCCTGGGTGACCCCGGTCGCGCCGGTCACGGAGATTGCGCCGACGACCCGGCCGTGCGGGCCGAGAATCGGCGAACCGACGCAGAAAAGTCCGGGTTGTGACTCCTCCACGTCGAAGGCGATCCCGGTCTCCCGTACCCTGGCGAGTTCCCGGCGCAGCTTCTCCGGATCTGTGATCGTCTGTGGCGACAGTCTGGGTAGGTCACCGGCGAGCACCGACTCGATCACATCGTGTTCCGACTGAGCCAGGATCGCCTTGCCCAGAGCGGTGCAATGCAGGGGCAGCCGTCCGCCTGCGCGGGAATGCGGAACGCGCAGATTGCGCATGCTGATCTTCTCCACATACATGATCTCGGTGCCGTCCCGGACCGCGACGTTGCAGGTCAGGCCGGTGACCTCGTTGAGACTGTGGGCGAAGGGCAATGCGACTTCGCGCAGCGTCCGCTGGGTCGGAGCGAGATGCCCGAGCTCGAACAGTCTCAGGCCGAGGCGGACACCGCGGTCACCGCGTTCCAGGATTCCGGCGGCGAGCAGGTCTCCGACCAGTCGGTGCGTGGTCGACTTCGGCATGCCTGCACGCCGTGCCATCTCGGAGACACTCAGTTCGGGCCGGTTGACGGTGAACAACTCGAGCAGAGAGAGCCCTCGACTCAGTGAGGATCTGCGATCCTCAACGGTGTTCAGAGACATGGTCACTTCCTTGGGTCCCACCGAGGTCGCGTCAGGCCGGATCTGTCCGAGAGACCCGGTCACCCAACTGGTACCAACATCCACCCGCGGCCGGTGAGCCGGAGCCGGGCGTCCCGGATAGCGGGACGCAGCCGGACGTCTCGAGCTGATCACGGTGTCTGCCGCTCCCTCGATCCGGCGCCCCGGGCGACACCCCTCGGAAGCGGCCGAATACATAGCGACGCTAAGGTCACGCGGGTCCCGACAATCCCTCTGCAGAAGGGCCCCCATGCGACCTCGGCGCATCACCGCGCGTCCCCCGTCCCGGAAGATGGCCATCGGCTGGTTGATCGTTTGGTTGGTGCCACCCGTCGGTGCCTATCTGGTGCAGTGGCTGCCGATCTTGAACGGGCCGCATCTGTTCCTCGGCATCCCGTCGATCATGTGGTGGACATGCATCATCGGACTGGCCGCCAACGTGATCGCGGTTGCCGTCGTCGAGGCTGTGGTGCGCAGTCGCCGGCCGGACCGGATCGCCGAGTCGATCGAGCTGTCCAGCTACTGATCCGCGGTTACCCCGAGAAAGGAACGGCCCGGACTCCACGCGGAGTCCGGGCCGTTCGTCGAAGAACTGGTGCTCAGAACTGATCAGCCGCCGGCGACGGCCGGAATGATCGACACCTGGGCCCCGTCGGGGACCTCGGCGTCCAATCCGCCGATGAAGCGTACGTCGTCGTCACCGACGTAGACGTTGACGAAGCGGCGCAGCGCGCCGGTGTCATCGAGCACCCGGGACTTCAGCCCCGGATAGCCCTGCTCCAGCGACTCGATGAGTTCGGCGATGGTCCCGCCGTCGGCCTTGACCTCCTTCTCACCACCGGTGTAGGTGCGCAGGATGGTCGGGATGCGTACGGATGCGCTCATGATCGGTTGTTGGCCTTCCAGAATTCCTTGAACGCGTCGTAATGCGGCTTGATGGTGGCCTTCGGGCCGACCTGGCCGCTGACCGCGTCCAGCGTCTTCAATCCGTCGCCGGAGTTGATGATCACGGTCTCGGCCGCAGGGTCGAGATCACCGTCGGCGACCAGTTTCGCGGTGACGCCGAGCGTGACCCCACCGGCGGTCTCACCGAAGATGCCCTCGGTGCGGGCCAGCCGGCGGATGTTGCTCACCACCGTCTCGTCATCGACGTCGGTGATCTTGCCCCCGGTCCGGCGTACGACGTCCAGCACGTACGGCCCGTCCGCCGGGTTTCCGATCGCCAACGACTTGGCGATGGTGTCCGGCTTGACCGGCGCGACCACCTCATGACCGGCGCGGTAGGCCTGGGCGATCGGCGAGCAGCCCGTCGCCTGGGCGCCGAAGATCCTGTACGCCTTGTCCTCGACCAGGCCGAGCTTGATCAATTCACGGAAGCCCTTGTCGATCTTGGTCAGTTGCGAGCCGGAGGCGACCGGGATGACCACCTGGTCGGGCAGCCGCCAGCCCAGTTGCTCGGCGATCTCGAAGGCGAGGGTCTTGGAGCCCTCGGCGTAGTACGGCCGGACGTTGACGTTGACGAACGCCCAGTCGTCCTCCTCGCCGGCGATCTCGCTGGCCAGCTTGTTGACGTCGTCGTAGGTGCCCTCGATCGCGATCAGTGTGGTGTCGTACACCGCCGACGCGAGGATCTTCTGCCGCTCCAGGTTGGACGGCACCAGCACCACCGACCTGATCCCGGCACGGGCAGCGGCCGCAGCCACCGCATTGGCCAGGTTGCCGGTGGACGGGCAGGCGAGCACCTGCAAACCGAGCTCACGGGCCGCCGACAGCGCAACTGCAACGACCCGGTCCTTGAAGGAGTGGGTCGGGTTGCCGGAGTCGTCCTTCACCCACAGCTGGCGCAGACCCAGGTCGTCGGCGAGGTTGCGGGCGTCGACCAGCCGGGTGAAGCCCGGATCGGTCGACCGGAAGGATGCGATGTCCGCGGGCACCGGCAGCAACGGCTGATAGCGCCAGATGCTCTTCGGTCCACGTTCGATCTGTTCGCGGGTGATCTGCGGATATTCGTAGCCGACCTCGAGCGGCCCGAAGCACTCCAGGCACGCATAGAAGGGGCCCAGCGGGCTGGTCGCGCCGCAGGCCCGGCAGATCAGATGGGTAGCGTTGCCGAATGCTCCGGGGCGACAACCCGCGGGAGCCTCGGCGGCGAGCGCCGTCGTCACAAAGTCCCTGCTTTCATCATCTTTCTCGCCACGACTTTCGTGGGAGTCGGAGTTGGCACCTTGCTCGATCGACGGGAATCGTCCGAGCTGGTTGCCGGGGGATCATCGGGCCGTTCCCTCGCCCCCTCTGGATGAACTACGCACAGCGTACGGTGTCGACCCCGCCGGACACCTAACCGTATCCCACAATATGAAGCGGATGCCCATTATATGAGATCGTAGGCGTAGGTGAACCACCGGCGAACGCGGCCGCTAGCCGACGAACCGGTCGCACCCGGCCCGGACGGTGCCCGGTCGGGCCTAGAGTGGCGTCCATGGTCATGGCGATGATCCACGCCGTCGAACCGATCGGCGGCGGTCGCCTCACCCGGCGGCAGAGCTGGCGTTATTGGGGCAATTGGGTCAACCTGTCGACGCCGCTGGGAATGCTGGTGAGCCGGATCGGCGGGGCCCGGGTCCGGCGCGGTCCCCGCGGCCTGTACCTGGCGGAGGGCTACCGGCCGCGGTTCCCGTACGCCTCCGCCTTCACCATCGGCAACGTGGTGATCACCAGCCGCTCCTGGGACGAGCTGTTGGCCGCCAACCCCGCTCTGCTGCTGCACGAGGAGCGCCACAGCACGCAGTACCTGGCCTGTCTTGGTCTGCCGTTCTTCCCGCTGTACGGCCTGGCCATGGTCTGGTCGCTGGTCCGGACCCGATCGGTGGCCCTCGGCAACCCCTTCGAACGCGACGCCGGGCTCGGCGCCGGCGGCTATCTCTGAGCGCCCGGCCCGGTCAGCCGATCAGGTGATCAGCGGGCGTCGGCGAGCACATTGCGCGCCATCGCCAGCCGGTCCGACCGCCGTGCCGGCAGCGTGTGCCAGTAGTAGCTGAACGTGCCCAGCGCAATGACCAGGGCCCACGCCCGGCCGCGCGACCAGCCGGCGTCGTCGACGCCCAGCCGGTCCCGGAAGATCTCCCTGGCCGGCGGCCCGAAGAGCTCCCAGGCGCCGTGCAGGTCGATGGTCGGGTCGCCGACGGACACGGCGAAATCGATCACTGCTGTGAGCCGGCCGTCGGTGATCAGCAGGTTCTCGGCGACGAGGTCACCGTGATACCACTGGTCGGGCCCCGGTCGATCTGCTCCGGGCAGTTGCAGTGCCTCCTCCCAGACGGCCAGCGCGTGATCCAGATCGAGGTCGATGTCCGGGTTCGCCCGGCAATCGGCCAGGTAGCGGCGGACAGTTGTGTCCTGTTCGGCCAAGGATCGACCGCGATAGCCCCGCAGGCGGGGGTCACGCAGCGCGTCGTCGGGCAGTGGCGCGCTTCGGATCGCCAGGATCACGTCGGCGAGATCCGCGGCCAGCCGGGACTGTTCCGGCGTCGTCGGATCGCCCGGTCGGTACGCCTCCGGCCGCCGGCCCGGCAGCCAGGCCAGGATCGACCACGGTTCGGGGTAACCGAGATCGGGACGGCCGAGCGCCACCGTTCGCGGCACCTCCACCGGCAACCTCGGCCGGAAGACATCGGCCCAGTGCCGCTCCAGTTCGAGCGCGGCTCCGTTGCCGGGTTGCAGCGGAAGGCGTACCAGATGATCCTCGCCCAACCGGAACAGCGCGTTGGTCGACCCGGTCAGATCCAGCCGGCGCAGCCGACGGCCGGCGTACTCGGGGAACTGGCTGTCGACCAACGACCGGACCAGCTCCGGATCGATCGCAATCTCGTTCTCGTGCAGCGTCACCGCGTCAGTCACCCGACCATTGTCGCGACGGGCACCGGCCAGTTCGAACTCTCAGGACGGATCGCGGATCACTCCCCCGGATGCGACCGGCCTCACCTCGACTCCGCCGCCCTCGGCGATCGCCGGATTCGTCCGGGCGATCTGCATCGCCGCATCCATGTCGGCCGCCTCGATCACGTAGAAGCCGGCGACGATCTCCTTGGCCTCGGTGAACGGACCGTCGGTGATCAGGCCGGGTGCCCGAACCGACTTCGCCAGGTTCCGGGGCGTCAGTGCGTACGCCGTGAGCATCGCCCCGTCGGCGACCAATCGGTCGGCGTGCTCGTCGCAGGAAGCGGTGTCCTCCGGGCCGGCGTCGGGCCGATGTGCGGAATCTCCGGCGTAGATCAAGACCGCGTACTGGTTCATGTTCCTCCTCGTAGCGCTTCTGTCAGACCTACGTCGAACCGGCCCGTCCGTTTCGACAGGCAACAATGTGATCTGGGTCACGGTGTTGCTCGATGACGAAATTCACCGACGGGCTGGATCGACCGACCGGACCGCCTCAGCAACTGCTGCCACCGCCATCACCCGGACGAGGTCGACAGGGGTCTCCACCTCACCGCTGGCGGCGGCGATGATCGCATCGCCGTCGAAGCGCGTGTGGGGAGGCGTGAGTGACCGGGCAATCCCGTCGTGGCCGCCCTGGGCAAGAACGCGGCAGCCGGCCTTGTCCAGCCTGGCATTGGTGACGACGACCCCGATCGTGGTGTGGCTCCGGCCCTGTTCGTACTCGAACACCGACTGAAGGTCGCGCACTGCCTCGAAGGAGATCGGTTCGTCGCCGTGATCGACGTCGCCGAACGCGTTGACCACGCACAGCGCGGCGACCACCACCTGATGGCCGCCGTGAGCGAGACGTTGTTCGCTGTAGCCCAGGCCGCCCGGCCGGCGTCCATCGGGACCCCGCCAGTGACCGATGTAGGCGCCCGAACCAGCTCCTACCCGGCCGCTGAGGATCTGCTCGGTCCTTGTCGCCGCGGCGGCGGCGTAACCGGAATCGGGTCCCGGCCGGGCACGGCTGTCGCCGGCGCCGAGATCGAAGAGCGCCAGGGTGGGAACGATCGGAACGTTGCCGCCGGGCGTCGGCACACCACGGCCGCGTTCCTCGTAGTAGCGCATGACCCCGTCGGCGGCGCTCAGACCGAAGGCCGAACCGCCGGTCAGCAACACCGCGTCGATCGTTGTGACTGCCTTGTCGGGCTCGAGCAGTTCCAACTCGCGCGAGGCGGGCGCGCCTCCTCGGGCCTCGTAGGACGCGACAGTGCCGGGCGGAAGTTCGACGACCGTACATCCGGTCTCACCGACGTGGTCGCTCCAGTGACCGACCCTGACCCCAGGCACCGCGAAATCCGCGGCCGGATCGGGGCGGCCGGATATCACCGGATCTCAGTTGTCGACGCTGAGATCGATGCCCAGCCGGCGGGCCGAACGATTGCGCTGGCGGGTCGCCCGCAGCCGACGCAGCCGCTTGACCAGGAGCGGGTCGTGGGCGAGCGCCTCGGGCCGGTCGATCAGCGCGTTGAGAATCTGGTAATAGCGGGTCGCCGACATTTCGAACTTGTCGCGAATGGCCTGTTCCTTGGCCCCGGCGAATTTCCACCATTGGCGTTCGAAGGACAGGATCTCGGCATCGCGGTCGCTGAGCTCGCCTGCCCGGTCGTCACCGGGAACGCTGACTGCCTCGTTCGCTGACACCATGCGGCCATCCTAAACGCAAATAACACTCATGTCATTCAGCCCGGCGGCGGGGCGCCCGGATCCGAGCCCGTCGTGTCATGCGGTTGGATAGCACCGTGACCGCCACCTCCGAACCAGTCACCACTGTGCCACGCGTCCGCTGGGGAATTCTCAGCACCGGCCATATCGCCGGCGTGTTCGCCCGCGACCTCGCCTTGTTGCCCAGCGAGGCCGAACTCGGCGCCGTGGCCTCCCGAACACCCGAGAAGGCCGAGGCCTTCGCCACCGAACACGGTTTCGCCCGGTCCTACGGCAGCTATGCCGAACTGGCTGCCGACCCAGACATCGACGTGGTCTACATCGCCTCGCCGCACAGTGATCATTTCGCCTCGGCCAGGATCTGCCTCGAGGGCGGCAAGTCGGTGCTGGTCGAGAAGCCGCTGACCACCAGCGCGGCCGAGACGGAGGCGCTGATCGAACTCGCCGCCGACCGCCGGCTCTTCCTGATGGAGGCGTTGTGGACCCGGACCAATCCACTGCTCCGCAAGGCCGCCGAGATCGCCACCTCCGGTGAGCTCGGGCCGATCCGGCACGTCGAGGTCAGTTTCGGCTTCCGGTTCACCGGTGACGATGATCACCGACTGGTCAACCCGGACCTTGCCGGCGGTGCAGTTCTCGATCTCGGCGTCTATCCGACCCACGTGGTCAACCTCTTCCTCGGGGAACCGGCTGCGGTGCGGGGCGCCGGCTACCGGGCCCGTACCGGAGTCGACGCCCACGCGGCCGCGGTGTTCTCCTACCCCGCAACCGTTGATCGGCCGGCAGCCACGGCTTCGCTGCTCTGCACCCTGGACCTGACTCCGGCCAATCGTGCGACGGTGTACTGCGAGGATGGTCGGATCGAGATCGGCAACGTGGTCAAGCCCGAGATGATCACCGTCGTCCGCGGCGGCCTCGGCGACCCGGCCGAGGGCGCGCCGACCGAGACCAGCGAGGAACTCGTCACCCAGCTTCCGGGTGGTGGCTACACCCTGCAGGCCCAGGAGGTGATGCACCGGATCAGGGCAGGGGAGCTCCAGTCACCGCTGGTTCCGTGGTCGGACACCCTGGCCGTGGCCCGCACGCTGGACCGTTGGATGGGTGTCGTCGAGGGACCCGGCAGGCTTGAGGAGGGTCGGTGATGAAGCGCCTGGTCGGTCGGATCCAGCCGTACCCCTGGGGCTCGACCACTGCCATTCCGCAGTTCCTCGGCGCCGAGCCCACCGGCGATCCTCAGGCGGAGCTGTGGCTGGGCGCCCATCCGATGGCGCCCGCCGATCTGGTCACCGACAGCGGCGAAGAGCCGCTGGATGCCGCGATCGCGACCGATCCCGCCGGGTGGGTGGGCGCCCTGTCGGTCGAGCGCTTCGGCCCCCGGCTGCCGTACCTGATGAAGGTGTTGGCGGCCGACCGCCCGCTGTCTTTGCAGGCGCATCCCGACCGCGCCCGGGCGGAGCAGGGGTTCGCCCGGGAAGAAGCGGCCGGGATCCCCCGGGACGCACCCGAGCGGACCTATCGGGACGACTGGCCGAAACCGGAGGCACTGTGTGCGCTCGGGGATTTCGAGGCGCTCTGCGGTTTCCGCGAGCCGGCCGAGACCTACCGGCTGTTCGACGCACTCGGGGTGCCCGAGGCCGGCGACCTGGTCGCGCCGCTGCAGAACGGCGGGGCCGCCGAACTCGGCCAGGTGTTCGGCGATCTGTTGCGGATGCCCGATGCGGGATCGCTGGTCCTCGCCGTGGCCGGGGCGGCGAACAGGCTGGTGTCCGAGCCCGGTCCGGTCGGCCGGTTCGCCCGGACAGCAGCCGAGATCGCCTCCTACTATCCCGGCGATCCGGGAGTGGTGGCCGCGCTGTTGATGAACCGGGTCTCGCTGCGCAAGTACGACGCCCTCTACCTGCCGGCCGGCAACCTGCACGCCTATCTGCGGGGCATCGGTGTCGAGATCATGGCGAACTCCGACAACGTGTTGCGCGGCGGACTGACCGGCAAGCACATCGACATCGACGAACTGCTCCGGCTGGTGGACTTCGCCCCGGGTCCGGTCGGACCGGTTCCGACCGAGCAGATCTCCGCGGCGGTGCTCCGCTACCGAACCGAGGCGCCGGAGTTCGCCCTGTGGCGGATCGACGTCGACCGGGCACCGGGCGACGGGACGGCCGTACCGGCGTACGGGTCCGGCCGCGTGGTGCTCTGCGGTGAGGGTTCGGTGACCCTCCGGTCGGGCGGTGTTGATCTTGGCCTGGGTCGTGGCCAGGCGGCGTACCTGGTGGCGGAGGAGGCCGCCGTGGTTCGCGGCTCGGGCACCGTCTTCGTCGGGGCCTCCGGGATCGGTTGATCATGCCCGGCCGATCCGGTGGGTGATGATCGGGTCAGGCCAGCAGGTGGCGGCGCTCGGGCGGTACCCGGAAACGCGGCGCTTCACCGGCGGCGATCCGGTTGATCTCGGCGATCGCTCCGTCCGCCATCCGGTCGAGCTCGGCACCCTTGGACCCGGCGCAGTGCGGGGTCAGTACGACATTGGGCAGGTCCCACAGCGGTGAATCCTCCGGCAGCGGCTCCGGATCGGTGACGTCAAGGATCACCCGGATCCGTCCGCGGGCAGCTTCCTCGATCAACGCATCATGATCGACGATCTTGCCGCGTGCTGTGTTGATGAAGGTACTGCCATCGGGCATCCGGCCGAGCAGCTCGCCGGTGATCATGCCGATCGTCCCAGGCAACAACGGGGCGTGCAGGCTGACGATGTCGGAGGTGGTGAAGAGCTCGTCGAGTTCGATCTTGGTCGCACCGAGCGCCTCGATCTCGGCCGCGGAGCAGTACGGATCGGCGATCACCACATCGAGATCGAACGGCTGAAGCAGTTCCGCGACGCGGCGGCCGACCTTCGACGCACTGATCAGTCCGACCCGCTTGCGGTAATTGCCGGCACCGGCATAGACCGACTCGTCGGGGAATCTGCGGGTGCGGCGGTGCTCGGACATCACCGGCAACACCCGCTTGTTCTCCAGCAGGATCATCGCCAGCACGTACTCGGCGACCGGGAGCGCGTTCAGGTCGGCCATCGACGAGACCGGGATGTCGTGCGCCCAGACCGCGTCACCGGCGATCGTCTTGACGCTGCCGGCGGCATGGACCACGGCCCGCAGCCCGGGCGCGTGCTGCAGGACTCTCTCGTCGATCGTCGGGCAGCCCCAGGAGGTCAGCAGGATGTCGACCTCGGCCAGCCCGGTCAGGGCCGCGGGATCGTCGAATCCGGTGATCACGCCGGGCACCAGGTCGACTTGGTCGCTCAATGCGTCCAGCTCGCCGTTCCCGAACTGCCGGTCGGCCACGGCCTCGCGCATCGCCAGTGCCACCCGGAGCCGGTCGTCGTCGGCCACCTCGTCCTCCTCAGCCCGAACGTCTCGATCGCGGATCATCATGCCGGTCCGGATGGGCTGCGCGACTGCGGGGTCGTCGGGAATACTCCTGCCATGCATGTCTTGGAGATGGTGCCGGTCCGGACGGGGACCCGTCGGTGATCCGGCTGGGTCTGATCGGCGTGGCGGATCCGCGGCACCGACTGTTCCTCGCCGCACTACTGCGCCGGCGGGCTGGGGTACGCGTCGTCGGGTTGGGCGAAGCCGATCCGGCGCTGCGTGAGGAGTTCGCCGTTGCGCACGACGTGCCCGCCTGGGCCGATCATCGCGAGTTGCTCACCGCTGCCCGACCGTCCCTGGTCGCCGTTGCCGTCCCGGACCCCGGTCCGGTGGTGATCGATGCGCTCGGTGCCGGAGCAGATGTGCTGGTCGCACCACCGGTCTGTCTCCGGTCCGACGAGTTGGCCGCGATCGGCGAATCGGTCCGGACGACCGGACGCCGCGTCACCGCAGTCGCCACCCATCGAGGGCATCCCGCGGCGCGGACAGCCAAGGAACTGGTCGACGCCGGCCGCCTCGGGCGTCCCGACCTGGTCACAGTGATCATCGGGCCCCAGCACGATGCCGAGCGGTTGCCGGTGACCATCGGCGAGGCGATCGATCTCTTCGGCTGGCTCACCGGCGCCCGGCCGGGCGCCGCCCGGGCGGTGTCGGCCGATCAGGCGGCGGTCGATGACGATCCCCACGATGCGACGGCGTTCGGTCAGTTGATCATGACCGTCGACGGGAAGGCCGGCGGCGGCACCGCGGTACTTGAGGTACGGTGCCGGCCGGATGTCGCAGCGTCCTCCACCATCGTCCAGGTCGCCGGCGCCGACGGTGCGGTCGAGTGGGACGTGGGCAGCGGACTGCTGCGGTCGGCCGTCAACGGGAAGGAGCCGGTGACCGTTGCGTGCGGCCCGTTCCGCGAACCCGCCGAGTGGGTGCTGAACAGCCTGCTCCGCAAGCCTCACCCGGAGATCGGCACGGACGAGACCCTGGCCTCGGCGGCCAGCTGGCTGGCCCTGGCCGGGGCGCCGGGCGACTTGCCGCCCGGCGATGCACTGGAGCCGCGTGGGAGAATCGAACTCCCGACATTCGATTTACAAGATCGACGCTCTGCCAACTGAGCTAACGCGGCCGGTATGCGTACGCGACGGTCAATACTAGACAACCGGGCCCGCCTCCGCTGAATCAACGCCCGACCGCCCGATCGTCCGGTGGCGGCCGCCGGAACCGGGACCGGGCTACCGGTTGATCCGGGTCCGTACGCCCCGAACCATCCGCCGGACGAGCCTCCGTGCCCGCCCCACCGTGGTCCGGGAGACACGCCGGACCAGCTGCGCCGGCCGAGGCTGTTGAGCCGGTTCGGCTGCGGCCAGCTCTCGTTCGGCGGCGGCCAGTGCCCGCTGCGTCCTGGCGAGTCTTCGGTTGAGTCGCTTGGTCTTGTCCGCAGCCTCACTGCGTACCCGGTTCACCGCCCACGACCTGGTGTCGCTGGTGATCGCCGCCGCATCGCGGTACAGCCGGCTGTAGCGATCGGTCAGCGCATCGAACTCGGCATCAAGATCAGCATCGCCGCCCTCGTTGGCCAGACGTTCGCAGGCCGTCCAGACATCGTCGGCCAATTCCTGCAGCTGTTCCGGTACGTCCAGCTCGTCCCAGCCGGTCCGGATCCGATGCAGGGTAGGGGTGATGAAATCGTCGACCGGGTTCGGCTCCCCCGGCGCCAGCCCGGTGTTGAACTGCAGGCCGATGCCGTCCCGGACCCGGCCCAGCGCCGTACGCCAGTCCTCGAGCAGATCGGTGTAGCGCAGGTAGACCCGTTGCCGGCCGCGGGTCTGCCGCTCGGTGAGCAGGCTGACGTTGATCCAACCGGCCACCTTGGAGATGGCGTAGTCGCGGGCCTTGCGGTCGTCGTCGATGTTGCCGTAGTAGGTCGATCGGCTGCCGACCACCTCCGTCGGATACCGCAGCATCGTCAGGTAGCCGATCCGCAGGCCGTGTTTCTCGGCGGCCTCGACCCAGGTGTCGGTCAACCAGACCGAGCGGGGGTCCTTGATCACCACCTGCTGATGTCCGTCGACCGCTTCGCCGAGCCACTCGATCAAGCGGCCGCGGGTCTCCTCGTCGACGGCGCGGGTGATCCGTTGGACGGCGCGCGGATCGGCGTCGAACTCGTAGGTGTTGGCGCCGGCCAGTACCTCCTTCTGGAAGTCCACCACCCACCGGGTCTCATAGAACCCGCGTTCGTTGCTTTCATTCGACCCGACCAACGGCGGCGGAACGTGGATCCCCAGCTGGCTCAGCGCGCCGGTGACTGCGCTGGTGCCGCTGCGTCCCGGACCGGTGACCAGCAGCAGCGTCGGCGCCGTGTCGGTTCGCGGCGGACCGGGGCTCTGCTGATCAGGGTCGGTCGCACGCCGCGGTTCCGGCACGGGTCGGCTCCTTCGAATCGATCACGGCTCCTGGTCAGCCTCATTCACGGCTTGTGCAACTGATCAACCACGGCCGGGTCGGTGAGCCGGCCGCGGATGACGTAGTGCATCTTCTTGCCGGTCGCCGTCCGGGGCAGTTCGTCGACGAACCCGTAACGCCGGGGGCGTTTGAAGTCGGCGAGCATCGGGCTGGCCAGGCAGTGTTTGTCCAACTCCGTCGCGGTCAGTCCGGAATCGGAGGATTGGACGAAGGCGACCACCACCTCACCCCACCGCTCGTCGGGCAGCCCGACAACGATCGAGTCGACGACCGCAGGGTGCTCGTTGAGCACCTCCTCGACCTGCACCGGATGGACGTTCTCCCCACCGGAGATGATCATGTCGTCCTTGCGTCCGGCGATGGTGACGAATTCGGCGTCGTCCCAGGTCCCCAGATCCCCTGAGTAGAGCCAGCCGTCCCGGAACTTGGCCTGCTGCTCATCGGGCTTGTTGACGTAGGCGTATCCGGACTTCAGCGACCTCATGATCACCTCGCCCGTCGTCGCGCCGTCCTTCGCCGCGAGATCATCGGGGTCCGCCGGACGATCTTCGTAGACGTTGACCACGCGGACGTCGTCGTCGGTGCACGCCTGACCGGCGCTGCCGGCATGATCGGGAAGATCGGCCGGACGCAGGAAGGTGTTCCAGAACGCCTCGGTTGTGCCGTAGCCGTTGAAGATCCGCGGCGTCAGCACCTCCTGGTAGCGGAGGCAAGCGGCCCGTTCCAGCGGCGCACCCATGGTGACGATGCCGTGCAGCGTCTGCAGATCCCGGGGCTTCTTCTCCTGGGCGGCCGCCAACAGCGCAAGGTTGGTCGGTGCACCGATCAGGAAGGTCAGACCTTCCTGTTCGACCAGATCCAGGACCAGATCGGCGTCGAAGTGCTTCAAGATCACCGACGCGGCGCCGACGTAGAACACCGGTTGCGGTCCGCCGGAGGAGATGCCTCCGCGGTGGAACCACGGTGTCATGTTCATCGTCTTGTCCTGCGGCGCCAGCGGGAAGTGCATGATCACGTCATGGGCGCTGAGCACCTCGGCCGCGTTGGGCAGCGAGACGCCCTTGGGCATACCGGTGGTGCCGGAGGTGTACAGCCGCAGCGATTCGTCCCAGGCGGTCGCCTTGTCGTACGGCTTGCGGATGCCCGGCTGGGCGGGCAGGTCCTCGTACCGTTCGGCTCCGTCGACACCCGGATCGCCGCCCACCGCGATCAGCACGCCGGGTCGGTGTTCGGCCAGCTCCAGCGCGGTCGCCGTCGACTCGGCGAGGGTCGCGTCGTAGACGAAGACCCGGGGCAGGCTGTCGTCGAGCACGTGCGCTGTCTCCCCCGGTGAGAACCGGAAGTTGATCGGCGACGCGATCGCGCCGAGGTGCTCGATCGCCAGATACAACTGGGCGAACTCGGCGGAGTTGAAGAGTTGGTAGGTGACCACGTCGCCCGGACCGACACCTCGGTTGGCCAGTCCCTGGGCCAGCTGCGCCACGACGTCGCCGAGTTCGGCGTAGGTCCAGCTCGCGCCCGAGCCGGGATCGACCAGTGCGGGCCGGTGCCCGAATCGACGGACGTTGCGCCAGAACCCTGCCAGGTAGGTGAAGTTGGCGTCGAACGTGGCGCGATAGGCGCTGTTGTCATAGCGATACGGCATGGTCCCCTCGATCCCCTTCCATCCGATCGTCGTCGATCGGTCACGGCTCGATCGATCGGTGTCGGCTCACCGATCGATTGCCGGTCACTGTACGGCGCTGAACACCGCGACGCAGTTCTGACCGCCGAATCCGAACGCGTTGGTCGCGGTGATTCCGACCGGCATCCGACGCGCGACGTTGGGAACATAGTCCAGGTCGCATTCAGGGTCCGGCGTGTCCAGGTTGATCGTCGGGGGGACGACCTGGTCGCGGATGGCCAACACCGACGCCATCGCTCCGAGCGCTCCGGCGGCGCCGATCAGATGCCCGACCATCGACTTGGGGCTGCTGATGGCCAGCTTCTCCGCTGATTCGCCGTACGCCTGGTGCAGTGCCGCTGTCTCGGTGCGGTCGTTGGCCTTGGTCGAGGTGCCGTGAGCTGCGACGTAGTCGACCTCATCGGGCTTGACCCCCGCATTGCGCAGCGCCGCCGAGATGGAGTTGGCGGCGTAGCTGCCGGTCGGCTCCGGGGCACTGACGTGGAACGCATCGGCGGTCAGCGCACCACCGGCCACGGCGGCGTACGGCTTCGCGCCCCGGCGTGCGGCGTGTTCGGCCGATTCCAACACCGCCACCACCGCGCCCTCGCCGAAGACGAATCCGTCCCGGTCGGCATCGAACGGCCGGGACGCCTTCGCCGGGTCACCGTCGTACTTGCTGAGTGCCCCCATGGCCTGCAGCCCGGCGAACATCGCAGGGGTGATGGCCGCGTCGGTGCCGCCACAGACGACGACATCCGCCTCACCGGCCAGGATCAGCCGCCGGGCCTCGAGGAACGCGTACACGCCGCTGGCGCAGGCCAATGCGCTGGCTGTCACCGGGCCGTGCAGGCCGAGGTCGATGGCCACCTCGCAGGCGGGCATGTTGGTCAGCGACGAGGAGACGAAGTACGGGCTGATCCGGCCGGGCTGGTCGCCCAGCAACTGCCGGGTCGCGTGCTCGATCGTGTCGAAGCCGGCGACGGCGGCGTTGATCACCACGCCGACCCGCTGAGCGTCGATGCCGTCGGTCAGGTCGACCCGGTCCCGCTCGTCCCGGGGGATGTCGGCCTCCGGACCGATCAGTCCTGCGTCGAGTGCGGCCTCCCTGGCGGCCGCGACAGCGAGATGGGTAAACCGGGTGGAGCGGCGCAGGCGCTTGCCGGTCAGCACGGTCGACGGGTCGAAGCCCTTGACCTCGGCGGCGATGTGAACAGCGAAGTCGCCGGAGTCGAAGTGCGTGATCGGTGCCACCCCGGAGGTTCCGGCCACCAGTGCTTGCCAGGTGGTTTCACGGTCGTTGCCGACCGGCGTGACCGCACCGAAACCGGTGATGACGACCTCATGGGTCAACGCGTTGGTCAAGCCCTGCTCCCAACTTTCCGCTCCGACGGCCGGCCGTGCGCCCGCGTTGGCGAGATTTGGCGTACGACTGGTCTTTAATTCTGCGCCCAACATAGAACTGCACGACGGATCGCGCCAGCGTGGGGTGCCGCGCCGACCGTCGACGGACCTGGAGTCATGCCGTAGTCACTACCTTGGCGTCATGACCGAGTTGCGATTCCTGCAAGGAGACATCACCGAGGTCAGCGTCGATGCGATCGTCAATGCGGCGAACTCGTCCCTGATGGGCGGCGGCGGTGTCGACGGCGCCATCCACCGTCGGGGCGGCCCGGAGATCCTCGCCGAATGCAAGGAGATCCGGCGGAGCCGGTATCCGGACGGTCTGCCGACCGGTCAGGCGGTTGCGACGACCGCGGGTCGGTTGCCCGCACGCTGGGTGATCCACACGGTCGGACCGGTGTACGCGAAGTCGGAGGATCGATCGGATCTGCTGGCATCGGCCTATCGCGAATCGTTGCGGGTCGCCGACGAGCTCGGTGCCGCTACCGTCGCCTTCCCGGCGATCTCGGCCGGGATCTACGGGTGGCCGATGGATGATGCGGCCCGGATCGCCGTCACCACCGTGCGTTCGGCGGACACGTCAGTACGCGAAGTGATCTTCGTCCTCTTCGGACAGGATGCCTACGATGCATTCACATCGGTGCCATGACGATCATCGTCTCCGAATCGGTTCGCCTGGTCCCATGGACGTGAAGCGCCCCAGGTTTGATGCCGCATCCTTTTGAGTTGGAAGGATGCATGTCATGCCGAAGAGGATCGATCCCGAGCTGAAGTCTCGTGCTGTCCGTCTGGTGATGGAGCACCGGGCCGA
>Ga0164243_10003154_pt1 | contig 26559 bp, 18 predicted proteins | sample OricompcompostOP_FD_108781 | JGI IMG/M metagenome (GOLD analysis project Ga0164243, IMG submission 108781) | Organic Plus compost microbial communities from Emeryville, California, USA - Original compost - Organic plus compost (OP) | ecosystem: Engineered > Solid waste > Mixed feedstock >...
GTGCCAGTAACGGCTGACGAGCTTGCGCTGTCCGCGCAGCAACTCGAGCGCTGCCTTATACTGATCTTCGTTGAGTTCGTACGGGTTCTTGATGCCGAGTTCCGGCTTGTGCTTCATGAGATAAAGCGCTGCGTCGGCGATATAGATCGGCCCGTCATAGGCCTGCACGCGGCCCTTGTTGGACTTGCCGTCGGGCAGGGTCTGTTCCTCGAACACCACGTTCCAGCTCTTCGGCGCTTCGCCCTTGAAAACATCGGTGTTGTACATCAGCACATTCGGGCCCCAGAGATAGGGCACACCGTAATGCACGTCCTTGACGGTGAACCACGGCGCATTTTGCAGCCGTTCGTCCACGGTTTTCCAGCTTGGGATGAGGTCGGTGTTGATGGGCTGTACGCGCTTGCCGGCCACGAGGCGCAACGAGGCGTCGCCGGAAGCGGTGACGAGATCGAAACCGCCTTCATTCATCAGCGCCACCATTTCGTCAGAGGTGGCAGCGGTCTTCACGCTGACCTTGCAGCCGGTTTCCTTTTCGAAATCGGTGACCCAGTCGTAATTCTTGTCGGTCTCACCGCGTTCGATATAGCCCGCCCAGGCCACGATGCTCAGCGCGCCTTCACCTTCGCCGATCGCTTTCAGCGGTTCGGCGGCAATGGCCTGCGTGGCAAAGCTCGCGACGGCCATCAAAGCGGTACAGGATTGCAGAAATTTTCTCATCGACCACTCCCGTTTTGTTCACATTCAGTGATTTTGTTCCCGAAGCGGATGGTGTGCCGAAACCTGCCCTTTCGCAAATTCATTTATCGGAAAGTTGGTATCGGTTTTTCCGATATCGGAGCTAGGCGCGCCAGTTGCAAATTCGTCAGGCCGTGGCGAAACGGGTGATTTCCGAGCACCGAAGCGGAGCGTACATAAGGCTACGTGAGCACCGGAGGAAATTGCTCGTGCAGCCCGGCATCCCGAAGAATGCAACTGTCGTGCTAACGCAGCCTGCCGGAACGGGCCGCTTCCGCAATGCCGATAAAATCCCGCGCGGATTGCGGCAGGCTCGAGCCCTTGCGCCACGCCATTCCGATCTGTACGACAGGCAGCGAGCCAGAAACATCACGGCTTTCGATCCGGTCGCCTTCCAGCGACCATGGGCGGTAAACGAGATCGGGGAGCAACGCGATACCCGCACCCGTGGCGACAAGGCTGCGCACGGCTTCCACCGAACGCGTGCGGAAGGCCACATGCGGGCGGGCGCCGAGAGCGGCCAGAAGTTTGCCAGTGTTTTCCTCGATTTCATCCACGGTCAGCATGATCAGCGGTTCTCTTGCGATGTCGCTCACTGAAATGCTGTCGATGGAGACAAGCTCGTGACCAAGCGGCAGCCATAGCCGATAGGGCGAGGTTTCGAGAATTTCCGCATGCAGCGCCATGCGGTCACGCAGGTTGGAGATCACCATCACCGCCACGTCCAGCTCCCCGCCCACAAGCAAATGTTCGAGATAGGAACCGTTGTCCTCGATGGCGCTGATTTCCACGCCCGGAAAGGCCCGGCGGTAACGGGCGAGCAGGTCCGACAGAACATAACCGGCGACGAGCGAGGTCACACCGAGGTTGAGTTTGCCCTTTTCCTGGATGCGGTTGTCGGTGAAGGAGCGGCGGGCATCCGATACGTCAGCCAGAATTTTTGTTGCATGACGCAGGAACTGATGACCGTTATGCGTGACCGTGAGGCCGCGGGGATGCCGCTCGAAAAGCTCTACGTTCAGGTCCGTCTCAAGTTCCTTGACGGCTTCGGTGACGGATGATTGGGAAATGGACAATTTCTGCGCCGCACGGGTCACAGACCCCTGTTCGGCCACAGCGATGAAATATTGTAACTGCCGCAGGGTAAATGCCATTTTTTCACTTAAGCAAGCGTGCACTGCGATTGCAATAGGGACAATGCACCGCCGTACCGCTCACGCCGGAGAGCGCGGATAATTGCTGGATTGAGCGCCAAGAAAATGCTCCAATCTCATGGACATATTTATCAAACCGGATAGCGTAACCGAAATTCAAGGAGACTGGCATGAGTGTGCATTTTGCCCCGCAGCTGACCGTGTGTGGGATTCAGGAACTCCCCGAACAGCGGGCGCGCAAAGTCACCCATGTTCTTTCACTGGTCGACCCGGACCTTCCCGAATTGGATGCATTTCAGACCTTCGAGCAGCATCATCGTGTAACACTGCGCTTTCACGATATCATCAACGCCGCTGACAATCACACAATGCCGACGCCCGACCATATGAACGCAATCCTTCAGTTCGGCTCGGAATTCCTTGCCACCCAAAGCCTGGAAACACCCCGCCACCTGCTGGTCCATTGCCATATGGGCGTATCGCGTTCGACGGCGGCCATGGTTTCGCTCATGGCGCAGGCCAATCCGGACGAAACTGCCGAAAGCCTCTTCACCCGCCTTGTCGCCATCCGCCCGCAAGCCTGGCCGAATTCGCAAATGATCGGCTTTGCCGACGAACAGCTTGGGCGTAAAGGCGAGCTGACAATCGCATTGCGCAAGCATTATGGACGCCAGATTGAGCGTAACCCCCAATACAGCGAGTGGATGACGTCGCTGGGACGCCAGGCGGAGCTGCAGATGGCACTCCAGAACTGATCCGGCAAATCCCGTTGTTCAGTTTGAACCTTCTTCCCCGGCGAGTTTCGTAATCTTGCCGGGCGGCGTCAAAGGTTCAGGAACCGGAACGCCGGTCAGTAGCTGATCGGTGCCGGAATAGATGTTGCCCTGCACCTGCGCGGTCAGCCGCTCGGCGTCGCGCATGCGAATATCGCGTAGCGTATCCTCTGCGACCACCTCGTCCAGCCCTAGCTCGCAGAGCGCCTCCTTTCCGAAAAGCAGCGCGGATTCGAATGTTTCGCGCAGCTCGAAATCCACCCCCGCCTTCAGCAACTCGATGGAATGCGTGCGGTCATAGGAACGCACCATGAGCTTTGCAGCCGGGAAATGCGACCGGGCCAGCTCGACAATGCGATTGGCCGTCTTCCGGTCGTCCACGCAAACCATGATGATTTCCGCTTCATCGGCACCTGAATGATGCAGGATGTCGAGCCGGGATCCATCGCCGTAGAAAATCTTGAAACCGAACCGCCCCGCTTCTCGGATGCGGTTGGGATCGGCTTCGATAATCGAAACATCCGATCTTTGTGCAAGCAGCAATTGCGATGCGATCTGCCCGAAGCGCCCAAATCCGATCATCAGCACCCGGCCTTTCAGGTTGTGCGCTGCTTCAACGCCTTCGAGCGACGGCGCTTCCTCACGCAAAAGCCGGGAACCCAGAATAAGAACAAATGGCGTCACAGCCATAGACAGAATGATGACGGTGGAAAACAGCGCATTGTCGTGCGCCGAAATCAGCCCATTCCCGAAGGCCGATGTATAGAGCACGAAGGCGAATTCGCCGCCCTGCGCAAAAAGCAGCATCCGTTCGAGCGCGGAGCGATGGCTGGAGCCGAAAATTCGGGCGACAGCATAGATACCGATTGCCTTTGTAATCACATAGGCGACGAGAAAGATGAGAACCGAGGGCCAGTCAGATGCGACCACGCCAAGATCGAGCGACATGCCGACAGCCAGAAAGAACAGCCCCATCAGCAGCCCCTTGAACGGCTCGATGTCGCTTTCGATCTGGTGCCTGTAACTGGAACCGGACAGCATCACCCCGGCGAGGAAAGCGCCCATCGCCATGGAAAGGCCGCTCGCTTCCATAAGGAGGGCAGCGCCCAGCACCACGATCAGCGCACCGGCGGTCAGGACCTCGCGCGCTCTCGCGCGGGCAAGCAAGGAGAAGAAGGGGTCGAGCAGCCAGCGTCCGACAACAACCAGAACCAAAATCGCGCCTATGGCTGTCGCAATGCCGAGGATTCCACCCGATTCATGCTGTGAGGGCGAAAGGAAGGCGACGAGTGCCAGCAGCGGCACGATCATCAGATCTTCGAGCAAGAGGATGGAGACAGCCTTTTGGCCGTCCGGCGTCGCGATTTCCCCTCGCTCCTGCAACATCGACATGATGACGGCCGTGGAAGAGAGTACAAAGCCGGAGCCGGCGATCAAAGCCGTTATCGGCGACAAGCCCAGAAGAACGCCTGCGCCGGTGAGAAGGGCAATGCAGCTTAGAACCTGCGCAAGGCCCAGACCGAATATCTGCTGCCGCATTGTCCAGAGCTTGCCGGGGCGCATTTCAAGTCCGATGACGAACAGAAACATGACCACGCCAAGTTCGGAAAAATGCAGGATCGTTGCGGGATCGGTGAAAAACCCGAAGACCGACGGCCCGACCAGGGCACCGGCAGCGAAATATCCCAGCACCGAACCGAGACCCAGTTTGCGAAACAGCGGCACCGCCACAACGCCAGCCGCGAGCAGAACCACAGCAGGCCCCAGTGTCTGTCCAAGTCCTTCAGCCGCCATATGGTCTCCGTGCCGGGATTTATTTGTTCGGTTTTCCTAATATATCCAGTCAATAAAAACTGAACAATTAACTCATCGCCGTCAACCGTATACCCGATATCTAGATCGGCTTTGCAAGAAGGCCGGTCGCAAGCGCTTGAAAGGCTTCTATCGCCTTGGAAAGCACTGATTTCGGATCCTCGCTCGCCGCGATCCAGAGCGCGGCATTCAGCGCCGCGCCGTTGAGCAATCGCGCGGCGGCTTCCGGGTCAACCGGTTTCAGTACGCCTTGCCCGATCAGTTCCGCCACCTTTTCTCGAGAGGCTTGCAGACAACTGTTCTGGCTCGGCCATTGCGAGGGATCGCCCAGAAATGCCGGTCCATCGAGCAGCACGATGCGCTGGATATCCGGATCGAGCGCCATCTCGATATAGGCCACGCCTTCCGCGAGAAGCTCGTCCCACAAATTATCCGCCCGCGCCGCAATCGCTTGCGCACGCGCGGCCATTTCGCTGTCCATCTGGCTGACGACGGCTGCCAAAAGCCCACGCTTGTCGCCGAAATTGTGATAGAGAGCGCCGCGCGTCAAACCTGCTTCCGCGGTCAGTTCATCCATAGAGGCCGCAGCATATCCCTTTTCAGCAAAGGCTTTCCGGGCCGCTGCAATCAGCTTCGCCCGGTTTTCTTCCATTGCCTTGATGCGCCGGTTCACCGTCATCGTCACACCTCTTTTCGTATACGGTACGTATATGAATTGACATACAGGCCGCATATGTGCTGTTTAATATACATCGCGTATATCAAATAGTCGAACCGATTGGGAACCCGAGAACAAGCAAATTCTTCCGGTGATCCACCCCCCACAACAAAGGAAACGAGAATGACAAAAAGAGAAGCTGTCTTTCCGGCAAACCGCCATGCCCTTTATGAAGCGCATGGTTATTCCGCGGCGATCCGCTCAGGCGATCTGGTTTTCGTCTCCGGACAGGTTGGAAGCCGCAACGACGGAACGCCTGAACCGGACTTTGGAAAGCAGGTTCAGCTCGCTTTCGATAATCTTGAAGCAACTTTGAAAGCCGCCGGTTGCACCTTCGATGATATAATCGATGTGACAACCTTTCATACTGATCCCGAAAACCAGTTCGAGACCATCATGCGGGTCAAGAGCCGAGTTTTCAGCACTCCGCCCTTCCCCAACTGGACAGCGGTCGGCGTCAACTGGCTTGCCGGTTTCGACTTTGAAATCAAGGTTATCGCGCGCACAACCGGCAATCTGTGAACCGTTACGCCGGAACGGTCGATCCCGTTCCGAATAGTACTTTCACATCACCCAAAATAATTTGATTTGCAATTCAAATTATTTTGTGGCTTAATCATTGCATGATTTCAGATACCCCCCGCTCCCAATTTGGTATTCGCTTTTCGCTGCTGGCGCGGCGCTGGCGGCGGACGCTCGACATCCGGCTTGCCGAAGCCGGGCTCACCGATGCGACCTGGGTTCCCCTCGTCCATCTCCACCAGACCGGCGGCGGCCTGACGCAAAAGGAACTGGCCGCACTGGTCGGGATAGACGGCTCCAGTCTCGTGCGCCTTCTCGACATTCTATGCCGTCAGGGTCTGGCGGAACGCCGTGTCGATGAAAGGGACAGCCGTGCAAGGCTGGTTCACCTGACGGAGCAAGGCGAAAATCGGGTCGCCGAAATTCGTCGGGAACTGGCAAAAGGCGAGAAAGAAATGCTGGCCGACCTGTCGGACGATGACATTGCGACCATGCTTCGCAGCTTCGACAGCATCGAGCACCGGCTGTCGCAGATACAATCCGACCGCGAGCAGGACCCGGAAAAATGAAAGCGGACGGATTTCCTTCCGGGCGGCGCCACGCCGCCTATAACCTTTTGAAGCCGCAGCAGTTTCGCGAAAGCATCGCCCTTGCTGGCCAGCCTTCGCTCCGAAACTCGTCGCTTGCGGGGCTTCAGGCTGCGGCCACGGTTGCTATCGCACTTCCGCTGGTCAGCCTCTCCTCGTGGTCGCATCTGATCGGCTTTGCCTCGCTTGGCTCGCTTGTCGCATTGTTTGGCCGGTTTGCTCCAGAGGCAAAACGCGAATGGATCGTTTTCCTGTGCGCGATCTGCCAGACGCTCGCGGTGTTTTTCATGTCGCTCGCAGCATGGGGCGGTCTACCCCTGCCCGGCCAGCTTTTGCTGCTGGCGCTTTCTGCGGGCATATTCTCTTTCATAACCGTCACCGGAAAATTCGGACCGCCCGGCGCGCTCATATTCATCTTCGCAGCCGGCGCCTCCATGGCACCCGTCGGATCGCTGCACGATGTTTTCGAGCGCACCGCCGCGACAGCAATCGTCTCTGCTCTCGCGTGCCTCATCTGTGCCCTGACCGAAAAGTTTCGTCATCAGGCACCGCCGGAAAGGCCGTTTCCCTCCGAGCCGCCGCGACCGGTCTCTCACCGGCTCATCGCCGCCGCTCGCATTTCGCTTGGTGCTGCGATTGCTGCCCTGACGGCCTATGCTCTGGGTGCCGCGCATCCAGCCTGGGCGGCCATGGGTGCTGTCGCCGTGATGCAGGGCGCGCATCTGCATATCAGCATGAACCGGGCCTTGCAGCGTATGGCGGGCACGCTTCTGGGTGCCTTGATTACATGGCTGGTGCTTGCGCAAGGCCCCAGCCTCTGGTCTGTCATTGCAATTCTGGCCGCGCTGCAATTTGCCACGGAGGTCATCATCGGCAGCAACTATGCACTGGGACAGATTCTGGTGACGCCGATGGCGCTTTTGATGACCTATCTGGCAACGCCGGGAATGCCGCACGACGGCATGATTTCCGAACGCATCCTCGATACGTTTCTCGGTGCCGCTCTGGCGATCATCTTCGCAGTGATTTGTTCCAACCGCGATGACCGCATTTTTCTCGCACAGCATCGGGCTCGGAATTAATCCGCAAAAGAAAAAGGCGCCTTGCGGCGCCTTTTTCTAACTTATCAATCGGCCGATCCATATCAAGATGCAGGCGCCGATGAAGCCCGCGATCAGGTAGCCCAGCCAGCCGCCGAACGAAACACCGAGAAATCCGAAGATAAAACTCGCTACGGCTGCGCCGATGATACCGAGGATGACATTCATGAATATCCCGGTATTGCTGTTCATGAAATTGGAGGCAATCCAACCGGCCAGACCGCCGATGATGATTGCCGCAATCCAGCCTATTCCTGCGCTTCCCATCGGGAACCTCCTGATTACAATCCGGCAGGTACTTTGCCGCCGTTGTCCTTGAGTTTCTGAATGACCTGCTTGTGCAGCCAGACATTCATGGTTGCGGAATCGCCCGTATCGCCGGTATAGCCCAGCTCCTTGGCAAGTTCCTTGCGGTGTTCCAGGCTGCTGTCGAGGCTGAGAGCCTTCATCAGATCGACGATCGAAGTCTTCCAGTTAAGCTTCTGGCCGCTTTTGGCGACGGCAGCATCAAGAATGGCGCCTACGTCGACGGTGCCAGCAGCAGCCGGGGCGGATGATGCCGGAGCGGCGGCGCTCGGCGATGCGGTTGGCGTCGGCGCTGCCGAAGCAGCTGTTTCGGCAGCAGGAGTTGCTGCCTGCGCTTCTCCCCAAATCGCATTCTTAATCTTGTCGAAAATCCCCATCACGAACTCCAATCGTTGAAAAATCGATATGCCCCCAAACTCCCGACTTGCGACGATCGGAAACCTGGACACAGCAAATCATCCGGTGATTCCCGGACAAACGCTCGAATTAAATGAACAGGAAGCAGTTTTGTTCCCTATAAAGTTGTAACAGAAAATTTCATCCGGATTTGCCGGTGCATTTAAACGCCGCAAACCGGCGTGCCAGATTCAGCCTGACGTTCTGCGCCGGACATATCGCCAGCCCGAAACATTCCCCTATCTTGTTACGCATCAGCCACGAACAAGGGAGAGGCTGCGCGTGCAAAAGCAGCTTGTTACGTTCAATGCCGGTTCTTCAACCGTCAAGATCGGCACGTTCGCTTCTGACGGACAGCAAATCCGAAAGCTGGCGCGGGGCGAGATCGACCTGAATGCATCTCCCGTGACCTTTCGCTTGCGCGGTGAAAGCGTTAATCTGGACTTGGCTCTTGCCTCTGCGGGGGCCGGGAATATCGTCACTATTCTGGAAGAACTGTTCGCGCGATTGTCTGACCATATCAGCCCTGCGCACATTCTGGGCGTCGGCCACCGCGTTGTATTTGGTGGCGATCAATTTCCCGGACCAATATTGTTAGACGGCGAACATATTCATGCTGTCGAGAGCCTGTCCGTCTTCGCTCCGCTTCACCAGCCGAAAAGCGTGGCCTTGATAAAGGCCATCCGGAAGCTCCTCCCCCATCTTCCGCAAGTGGCTTCCTTCGACACCGCCTTTCACCAGACCATACCCGACACGGTCAGGCGTTTCGCAATGCCGCGCGAGCTCCACGACCACGGAATAAAGCGTTATGGCTTTCACGGCTTGTCCTACAATTCCATCATCGAGAACTTTTCCAGACATGAGCCGAAGCTTGCTGGCGGCAAGATCGTCGCTGCACATCTGGGAAGCGGGGCCAGTCTATGCGCCATGGACGGAGGCAAAAGCATCGACACCAGCATGAGCTTTTCAACACTTGACGGCATTCCGATGGCAACCCGATGCGGAACCCTTGATCCGGGTGTTCTTCTTCATTTGTTGCAGCAGGAAAACATGCAGCCGGGCTCGCTTTCCGACCTGCTCTATCATCGCTCCGGTCTTCTCGGACTGTCCGGCATAAGCGGCGATACACGCGATCTGCTCGCAAGCGACGATGCCCGCGCGCTGGAAGCCCTCGACATTTTCACCGCCCGCATTGCCGGCGAAGTCTGCCGGCTCGCCGCGACGCTCGGCGGTCTCGATGCCCTTATCTTCACTGCCGGAATCGGGGAACACCAGCCCGCAATCCGCGAAGCGGTCTGTGAGCGTCTTTCCTGGCTTGGTTTGGAAATGGACGCTTCCGCCAACGAAAACAACGCCTTTCGGATCACGAACCCAGCCTGCCGCGTAGCAGCCTTCGTGCTTGCCACCGACGAGGAACAGATCATCGCCTCCCAGACGCTGGACGCTCTTCGGAACGCCGCACTAACGGCGCCCGTCGCGTCTGCCTAACAATCCGCGAAGGAGACAGAGCATGACCAAAGCACCGGCCCAAGGCCCCCTGGCACCTCAGCAGCTCGCGCTGATCGATCGCTACTGGAAAGCGGCGAACTATCTTTCAGTGGGGCAGATCTACCTGATGGACAATCCCCTGCTGCGAAAACCGCTGGAGCCTGAGCATATCAAGCCAAGGCTGCTCGGCCACTGGGGCACGACGCCGGGCCTCAATTTCATTTACGCGCACCTCAATCGCATCATTCGCGAAAGACAAGCCAACATAATCTACATATGCGGGCCGGGTCACGGCGGGCCGGGCATGGTGGCGAACACCTATCTGGAAGGTTCCTATTCTGAAATCTATCCAGCCGTCAGCGAGGACGAAGCAGGCATGCGCAAACTGTTCCGGCAGTTTTCCTTCCCCGGCGGCATACCAAGCCATGTCGCGCCGGAAACGCCGGGCTCGATCCATGAAGGCGGCGAGCTGGGATATGCGCTGGTCCACGCCTATGGGGCTGCTTTCGACAACCCTGATCTGGTGGTTGCCTGTGTTGTTGGCGATGGCGAAGCAGAAACGGGAACCCTTGCCGCCTCGTGGCATTCCAACAAGTTTCTCAATCCTGCCCGCGACGGCGCCGTGCTGCCCATCCTCCATCTGAACGGCTATAAAATCGCAAATCCCACCGTCCTCGCCCGTCTCTCGGACGACGACCTGACCAGCCTCTTCAAAGGCTACGGCTATGAGCCCTTCTTCGTCGAGGGCAGCGAGCCCGAAGCCATGCACCAGCAGATGGCGGCGACACTCGATACGATCTTCACGCAGATCGCGAAAATCAAGAAAAATGCCGAGGCAAAATCACCGGAGCGCCCGCGCTGGCCGATGATCATTCTCCGAAGCCCGAAAGGCTGGACCGGCCCGAAGGAAGTCGACGGGCTCATCGTCGAGAATTACTGGCGCTCGCATCAGGTGCCCGTTGCCAACTGCCGCGAAAATGATGCGCATCGCAAAATCCTTGAAGACTGGATGAAAAGCTATGACCCGGAGGATTTGTTTGACGAGAAAGGTGCGCTGAAGCCCGAACTGCGCGCGCTGGCGCCACAGGGGGAATGCCGCATGGGCGCCAATCCGCATGCAAATGGCGGCTTGCTTCGCAAGGAACTGCATACGCCCGACTTCCGCCATTATGCCGTCGACGTGACTGAACCGGGTGCGATTGAGGCACAGTCCACCAAGATACTTGGCGAATATCTCCGCGACGTGCTCAAGCTGAACGAGCCGGAAAAGAATTTCCGCGTGTTCGGCCCCGATGAGACTGCGTCGAACCGTCTGAGCGCCGTCTTCGATGCCAGCGACCGCGTATGGATGGCTGAAACCCTCGACATAGACGATCACCTTTCAGCCGATGGCCGCATCATGGAAGTACTGAGCGAGAACCTGTGTCAAGGCTGGCTGGAAGGCTATCTGCTGACCGGGAGACATGGATTTTTCTCTTGCTACGAAGCGTTCATCCATATTGTGGATTCCATGTTCAACCAGCACGCAAAATGGTTGCAGGTCGCGCGCGAGTTGAAATGGCGCGAGCCCATATCATCGCTCAACTATCTCCTGACTTCCCATGTCTGGCGTCAGGATCATAATGGCTTTTCCCATCAGGATCCCGGTTTTGTCGATCTCGTGGCCAATAAAAGCGCCGATATCATCCGCATCTATTTTCCACCGGATGCCAACACGCTGTTGTGGGTTGCAGATCATTGCCTGAAAACCTGGGATCGCATCAACGTTATCGTGGCTGGAAAACAGCCCGAACCCCAATGGCTCACGATGGATGGAGCCGTCCACCATTGCGAAGCCGGTCTTGGCATATGGGACTGGGCCGGAACCGAGGACGGTCTGGAACCGGATATCGTCATGGCCTGCGCGGGCGACGTCCCGACAATGGAAACCCTTGCCGCGGTCGATCTCCTGCGCCAATCCTTGCCGCATCTGCGCATCCGTGTGGTCAATGTCGTGGACCTGATGGTCCTCCAGTCACCGCAACACCACCCGCACGGTATTGCCGACGAGGAATTCGACCGGATTTTCACGACCAACCGGCCCGTAATCTTTGCTTATCACGGCTATCCCTACCTCATTCACCGGCTGGTCTATAAACGCACCAATCATCCCAACTTTCACGTGCATGGCTTCGTCGAACAGGGAACAACGACCACGCCTTTCGACATGACCGTCTTGAACGAACTGGACCGATTTCATCTCGCCATCGGGGCTATCAAGCGGCTGCCGCTCACCAATGATGTCGTGGCTTCGCTGACTGCCAAGTTCGAGGAAAAGCTGGCACTTCACAAGAGCTACGTGCGCGAACATGGCGAAGACATGCCGGAAATCCGCGACTGGAAGTGGGTCGCGCGGCAATAAGAGACGGCGCACAGATGCTTTGAAGCCATGGCTGGATTATGGCTGTCGCAAAGCTCCTTGCAGCGGCGTTCCTTATCCGCAGCGAGAAATCGACAAAGAGAAGAGAGCTTCGCGTCGCGCCTCGTCAGCTCACGTCAACGCCTGCGAGCCACGATATAGGGACGGTAGTCGTTGCCCTTCATGGCGTGGCGTTCTACGGCAAGTATCTCGAAGCCTGCGGCATTTATTTGCCGGCTTAGTTCCTCTGCCCGGAAAACACCGGCATAGGGCGCTTTGCCGATCGCACGCATCGCGGGCAACAAAGCGAACCCTATAAGCGCGTTCATGTCGCCGACGCAGGGTGTCTTGGAGATGAACAAGCCTTTCGGGTCAAGCAGGGCGTGGATGCAATGCAGCGTACCGGGCAGATCACGGACCAGATGGAGATAGTTGAATCCTAGAACCACATTGAACCGGCCTGCCTCAAGCGCAAGCGTCTCTGCGGTGGCGGTTCGGAAACTGAGGGCTGCGATCGGGCTGGCGGCTTGTTTCTCTTTAGCAATCTCAATCATTCCGCTGGAAAAGTCTGTGGCGAGATAATCCTGGACAGCGCCTGCAAGCTTGAGCGCGGTTGTTCCTGTTCCACAGCCCAGTTCCAGGACCCGGTCGCTCGCTCCGATCAGAGCCAAGGTGCGATCCAGAGTGCGCTCATAGCCGAGCTGATCGCTGATGGCTCCTAGGGCGTACTTCCTTGATGCCAGATCCCAGAAACGCGCGTCGCTCACCGTGCTCATACCGGGTTATCCTCTCGAACACTGCTTCCAAGCATCAGTAGTGAATAAATGCCGGCACGTGAAGGGATAGCACTTACGGTCTGGACCCAAAACTCACCCGCGCGAGCACTCAATCGTCTTTTATATAAATCGGTATCATTTCGTTTTTCAGCGTTTCTATAAAATCCTTTGCCTCTTGATCTGGTGGATGCTGCATCCACTTCGCATCCCTGTACTGAGGCGAAATTTGTCGACCGCAGTATAGGAATAAGTCATAGGTCCATTCGTCGATTTTCTGGCGAGTATCTTTGTCGAGAGAGTTCTCCGTCACTATCAAGAGGTCGATATCCGAGCGGTTGGTGGACGATTGTGCCCAAGCCTCCCCTCGTGCCATAGACCCAAATAGTCCCACCAGCTGCAAGTCAACCCCTACAATCTTGCGTAGATTTCGGAAAAACTGATCGACAGCCTCGGCTTCCAACTTGCTGAGCTTCGATGTTATCAAAGAGGTATTCATGTAAAGCTCCAATCTCCGGACGGATTTTGTTGCCGATCTTTCAAACCATAATTGAAATGCCGCGCCCCTAGCGACGCCCAATTATCCATGCGACTTGCTTGTACACTGCTTAAAAATATATGGCTTCGTCGCTTTCTTGCAGGCGAAAATGTATATCCGTCAATTCTGCCTCATTCGTGGCAATCCTGCATTCGGCGGACATGACCTTGCTTCCATGCATTCAGTTTTCACCTACCTATATCGGCGCGTCCTGACAGCACATATTCTGCGTGGACTGCTTCTTAGAAGCCTTTGCTGGCCGATAAACCACGGGCGCACAAGCGCTCGTGGTTTATCGTGAAGTATAATCTCACTCTATTATGGGTGGGTTCGGACGATCAGGATCATCCGGCGGGTTCTTTTGGCCACGCGTATCACACATCTCATCAGTTCTTTCCGATGTAACGCTGCCATGTTCATTTGTCGCCGTGTATATCAGATGTCCCAAGGCAGTCGGGTGTAAATAAGCGAGTTTTTCGGACGGTATATCGAATGTCACTTCACCTGCATAGACATGTGCAGGATTGACTTGTTTCTCCTCCTGATAAAACGCCCTTGTAATTTCGGGGCCTACACCGGAGAAAGCCCAGTTTGCGGTGAACTGGATCGCCACTCTGTCGCCCTCTTTCATGTTCTTGTACTTGGGTACAGTGACCTTCGCGCTGCCGCTGTCCACAACAGGGGTGTTAATAGCTGGGTAAGGGAATATCGCCAAATCCAGTGGACCACCTCCACCTGGCAAGTCACCTGTACTTTCAACGGTAACGCTCTGGTCAGGCGAGCGAGCCGAGTTCGATACGCCGTCAGCAACGGTACGCGATGCAAGATAGTATGCCGGGAGGGTGCCGCTGCCGGACTCTTGAATCTTGGCAGCAGGCAGTACCACATCGATGTTGGCCTTGTTTTTTACGTCAGACGAACTGATCGTATGAGTACCGAAGCTTTGGCTTTGGCTATTGTAGAAGAATTCCAGTACATCTCCTTCAATAAATGCCTCTTCTTTTGGTGTCAGGGTGTTGTACCATTGAACAATGAAATGGGCATCCCTGTCCGAATTCTCCAGCGTAATGATGTTCTCCTCTTGGCCTGTCACCCAACCAGCCTCATGTACGGTCGGTGCAGCTAGTGCCTCATTTGCTGGGGTTTCGGGGTCAGGATCCTTGCCTCCGGGTTGGTCCAAGTTAACTTTGACCTCAGTCGGATTTTCAGGCGCTCCAATCAGTTCCCCGGCCCGGTAAACGCTATAGGTAACCGGGATTGTACCCGTTCCTTCCTCCAAAATGGCACGATATCGCACCCCAATTATTACCTTTTCACCAACGGCGGAAATCAGCATCCCCTCAGACCTTTGAGTCCCCCAAAAGAGATAAATAATATCGCCAACCATGAGCCCAGCATTGCCTGGAATCTCGACATCCACTTCCGGTCGCGCGTTAGCTTCATAGATTATTCCGTCGCGCTTGAATACCGGTACTGTAGGCGGATCCAGCACAATGCTTGTGCTGTTGATAGACAGGCTAATTGGGACATCTCTCGACAACAGGGATGAATTACCGGCAAGGTCCTCTACAGAATAGCGAAACGTCGCGACGCCATCGCCTACAGCCTCCAGGTTAGCACGAGTGAACTCGACCTTTATCTCTCCACCCGTTCCATCGATCGGAACCCGCACGGGATCGGCCTCGATCGTCACACCAGCCAACGATACCACTTCAGGGTGAATTAGGTCACCGTCAGCCGATCCTTTATAACTTGGGACGAAGGCCGTAAGCACATTGCCCATTTCGGTCAGCTTCGCGGAGTTGAGTCCGGTTTTCAAAATAGACGTATCTGCGAAAGCAAGTGGTCCCAAGTGGGCTCCCTGAGGTGGATCACCCGCCGGAGTATATTTGGTACGAAACGACGCCGGAAGGCTCATCTGAAACCCCTGGTCAAATCGGCCTTGAAATCCATATGTAACAATGTATTCCTTCTCGACCTCCCGAAGGCTGGAAGGAATTTCAATGATCACCAGCCCCGCGTCGTACTCTTGGGGGGAAATCTCACGACCTTTGTTGAGAATGGAAACTTCATCCAATAAAAGGTCAACGGTGTCCTTAGCAGAATAATTGGCCGGAATCGGAAATGTCACTCGTAGCGGATTGGCCTTGACACCTGCGCTAAGAAATCTCTGGTCCTTAAATTCTTCGGGTACGTCGGCAAATGCAGTAGGGTCGATGGTCGGCTTTGGCAACTGGTTCTCATCACCAGCTGCGGCGCTGACATGGTGCCGCACTCTGAAACGCCGGTAGGGACTTGGCTTCATTATCGGTCTCCTTTGATCGGGTTGTAAAGAGCATCGATTATGCGGCACTGTAATCAAGTCCGTAACGGTCAACGCTGACAGTTGTCCGCAATCGGCTGTCGTGACTTCATAACGTTCAGACACTGTTGATATGCGTGCGCCATCTCATGGAGCGCCCTACATTCTTTTGGAGAAGATCGTTCATGAAGACCCCAAATACCTTTTCATCATTGCGTGCCTCTCAGATCACTACCACCGATACCGTCACCAGGACCGCGCGGAAGCAACGGGCACGTGCCGCTGCTTTGGCCGGCGCGGAAGGCGAGTTGGAAGCGCCAACGGCGCCGTTAATCCAAGCGCAAGGAGGAATAAGGGCGGCCAACGTTCTCGACCCTGAGAGCTATGTAGTCGTCCAAATTCCCGCGAACCTTCATAATGCTCAGGGCGACACTATTCTTCTCTACTGGCAGGAAGAGGACTTTGCCGTAGATCAATACGAGATAAAGGAGGGAGATGCGACCCGGATAATCTCAATGAAGGTCTCCGCAGTGGACATCAACAGGGTGGGAGACGGCAGTATCGAGGTATGGTACGAGCGCGTTTCGCGTACACCAGGAGAGCCCCGGTTAAGATCCCCTTCAACCATTGTCACCGTGAAAACTACGATACCCGGCGGCGATGATCCTGACCCGATAGACACGCCTTATGTGAACGAAAACCTCAAGGCGCCATCTATTACACCAACCGGGGTCATCGACAGGGAAGCCGCTGAAGAGGGCGTAACAGTCACTGTGCAAGCCTGGCAAAACATGGCAGTTGGGGACCGGTTGACAGTGAACTGGGGCAGCCGGTCCATCGGACCTCTCGTCATACAGGGGGCAGAAGTCGCATCCCCTGTTGAGGTGCCTGTCAATAGCCAGGCTATCCTCGATGCTGGCGATAGCGACAATCTGATTGTTGCGTATTCCATACGCGATATTGTAGGCCAGTGGTCGAAATACTCAAAGACATCTCAAACAGTAGTTGAGGCAAGTGGCGACGAGTTCGATGCCCCTGATATAGTTCAGTCCCATCAAGGCGTTATTGACGTGGATTCACTGGGTACCGGGGATGCCGACGTCCTGGTTTATGTCAATAATACGATGGCTGTAGACGATACCGTTATTCTGACATTCGAGGGGCAGGCGAATGACGGCTGGTCAATAATCCAGGTCAGTAGTGCGCAAGTAGAGGAGGGGCACGGCAGCGTATCGATGAAGATCACCAACGCCGTGCTTGCCTCCGTCACACCGGGAAATGCTTCGCTATACTACCGTGTTCTTGACAGCCATCAGCAATCGAGGGGCCGGTCGCGACGGACCCAAGTGCAGGTCAGTGGCACACCGATGGAAATCCCAGCCCCGAAGGTGGCTGAAGCGAGGGGCTCCGTGCTCGATCCGGCCGACGCAACCAACGGTGCGACCGTGACAACAGACGCGCGACTCCCCCTGAAAGCGGGGGACGAGGTGTTGTGGACGTGGAATGGCGTCGCATCAGACGACCGGCCAGACTGCGTTACGAAAAAGCAGATAATCAAGCAGGAAAATGAACATATCGCTGAATTCATCGTACCTGCCGCCAACATCGAACTGATTGCGGGCGGCCATGCCGATGTCTACTATACTATCACGCGAGGAGATATACGGAGGGAATCCGTTCATACGAGCCTCACGATCGCGGGCGAAGGGCGGCTTGCGGCCCCCAAGGTCGCCGGTGTCGAAGGCTCTGTTCTGAGTTTGGACGCGGTTCCAAATGACGCAGAAATCACCATCCCCGCGTGGGATAACATGAGCGTCGGCGACACGGTCGACTGGTTCTGGCAGAGCCAATCCCCGGAAGGCAGCGCGCAAGACTCGGTGACAGTGAACGTAATTGGTGCGGATATCGTGGCACATGTCGCCCACTCTGTCCTCGAAGTGGACGTAGCAACCGAGGCATTCGTGACTGTGAGCTATACGGTTACACGCGTCGGAGACGGCGTTCCGGTAAATTCCAGGTGGACCCAGTTCAACGTCGTGGGGTCACCGGAAATCAAGCTGGCCGCGCCTTCTGTTGACGGTGCCGTCGATAATGTTCTGAACCCAGATTCGCTGCCAGACCGTGGCGCGACGGTACGTGTCCGCCCCTATCAAGACAAGGAAGCCGGCGACCACGTTATCGTCTGGTTCGGTAAAGGCACGGAAGCAGGCCAGCACTCTCAAGAATTCGATGTGTCTGGTAAAACAATCGACGACGACATTACAATGGTGGTGCCGAAATCCACCGTCGAGTTCCATCGGAATGGAAAATCCGCCGTTGTTCAATATACCGTCACCCGTAATGCCGATGGAAAAGACGTCGATTCAGACCTGCTGGTGCTCGACGTACGAGCGGAGGCGAAATGGCCAGCTCCTGCCGTGGACGAGGCCGAGGGCGACTACTTCGACCCGGTCAATATCCCTTTCGGCGCGACGATCCGCGTCTACTCAAACCCGGGTATGCGGTCTGGCGATCTCATCACCATACATTGGGACGCACAAGACGGAGAGATTCCTCCATATACCGACTACATGCCGGTGAAAAATCCGCGCGATTATACTTTCACTATGCCCGCCACGGAGTTGCAAAAATGGAACGGACAAATCGTTCGGGTCAGCTATATAGTCACCGGTAATGCAAGATTTGTCTCGTCAGAGACCTTACGGTTGCGCATAGGAGTGGATTATCCGGCGACCCTTCCAGCACCGATCATCCCCGAAGCACACGACGGTATTCTCGATCCGGATCAGTTAATCTTATCCGCCACTGCGATAATACCTGCCTCTGCGGGCCTGTCGGCCGGCGACCACGTCAGAATGCAGTGGGCCGAAGGAAGCGACGGCATGACCTGGGGCATCGACGTGGCCGGGAGCAATGTAGGTCATGATATCACACGGCCCATCCCAATCGCGAACATTACGCCGTTCCTCGGCCAATCACCAAAGTTGTTTTACGTCCTGGAAAATGACCCAGAGGAACCGCGCAGATCCCACAAGCTCGAGGTTACCGTCGAGCACCAGGAGATGGTGTTACCTGTCCCGAAAGTGCCTGACGCTACCGATAATATACTCGATCCGCGTGGGCTACCTGCCGAGGGCGCCAAAGTAAGCCTTCGGCATGTCAGCGGAATGCTCCAAGCCGACAAGGTAATGTTACACTGGGATTGCTCGATCGAAGCAGGAATTTTTGAAAACGATAAAACCGTCGGAAGTGGTACGAATGACATCGATATTACCGTCCCTCTCGCCAAAATCTTCGCCGGAGAAAGCGGCACCGTGAAGGTCTGGTACGAATGGCTGCGCGCGGGGAAACGACTGGGAGCAAGTTCAAAGCTCGAACTTACCATTAAGTTCTCGAAACTCCCGCTTGCCACCATTGATGAAGCCAACGGTACAACACTGGACCCTAACGATGTGCCCGATACCGGTGCAACCATCCGCCTCGCGAGTGACGGTCATTTCAAGTACCTCGACCACATAGATCTGTGCTGGAAGGGTGGGTCAGACGACCTCACTCGTAACTTCCCCCATGACGTTTTATCAACGGAAGCCGACAAAGACATCACCATCCTGGTGGAAAAGTCCTTCGTTGAGGCTTGCAACGGCACCAACATCACTCTCAATTATACCGTCAAGCGCAAGACGGGAGGCGAGCTAGAAAAATCTGAGGACTCTAAATATTATATTCACACTGAACTCGGCATCGGTGATCTCCATATCATGGGAGCACGCAGCAACGGAACTGCGCACCGCGCCTCCGGCGGAGTGCAGTACATGCGCGCCTTGAACAAGAACACGAAAGAAGACATAGTAGCCGAATGGAGTTATGAGGACCAACAAGTCTGGACCGTCGGCTTCAGCTTCAAGGACACTCGTCCCTGGGTGCCATTAAAGGTCCGCACCGCTTCCAGCTTGGTAACGATCAACCCCGTAAACGTCTTCGGTTCAGGTGGGAACAGCACCACGACGACGGGCCTTTCGGCACTTACGGCTATTTACGAAACCGGTAAAAACGGCTTTTCTGTGGTTAGTTGGGGTAATGCCCTCTACGGCGGCACTGTGGGTGCCACTAATATGACTCACGACGACGTTGTGGAAGTAAGCTCGACACAAAGCGCTTTTTGTGCGCGGCGCAGCACTGGTCGCGTGTTCACATGGGGTAACGCCGACCAAGGTGGAACAATTCCGCCCACAACCGTTATTACCGATGCAAAACGCGTTGTCGGTAACAGTTCGGCATTCGTGGCGATTTGCGGTAGCGGCTCGGTGAGCACTTTGCGTGCGTGGGGCGTTGGCGCGTCCGGCGGTACACTTACTGACGAGGCAGGGGCGCTTACCGATGTCGTCAAGGTAGCAGCTGCGGGTTCCGCCTTTTGTGCTTTGCGTCGCAACAATCAGCTCGTGGCATGGGGCGATAAAAATAACGGAGGGGACGCCAGCGGCTATACCGGGATAGACGATTTCGTAGACGTGCGCGGCAATTTCACGGCATTCTGTGCGCTCCGGAGCAATAACTCGGTGGTCGCATGGGGAGCTTCCAATGACGGCGGCACGGTGCCACAGGAAATCGCAACTCGCCGCGACATTATCGAACTGGCGAGCGCCTCCGCACGAGCCTTCGCCGTACGCACCGAAACGAATGAGGTGATGGCGTGGGGCAATGCAGCCAACGGCGGTACAATTCCCTCGGAGATCAAAAGTCAGGGGTTTACCGACATTGAGGAAGTGACCGCCACGTGGGGCGCTTTTTGCGCGCGACGTGCCCGTGGCACGGTAGTCGTGTGGGGAGATCCAGCACGCGGCGGTACTTTTCCTGCCGCACTGAGTGGCAAAAACAACAGTATCGTACAGGTTGTGGGTACCGGCGGAGCTTTTGCGGCCCTTCGTAGCGACGGCTCCGTCATTGCATGGCCAAACACGGTTAAGGCTGGCAACACTGCGCCTGTGGACAACCTTCTCGTCAACATCCGCGCCATATACGCCAACAGCGAGGTCTTCGTCGCTGTGAAAGATGATGGCGGTGTAGTAGTCTGGGGGGAAGCAGGCGGTGGCGGGGATAACGCCAGCGTACCGGAAATTCTCAAAACCAAATTGCACTATGAAGCGGTGGCGCGTGGATTGGCGGGGTCCTCGCGCAGAAACAAGGTAATAACGGCCACCGATAACTGACACGGAATATTCCTTCTCAGCCGCCAGAGTGGCGCGTGCTCCAACGGATTGGTTGGAACTACTATATCTTATTGTTTTTAAACTATTTTCTTCGGCAAAGATGGCCCAAACCTTTGCTGAAAACGCTCTAGGAGTCATCCATGATACAACCAGATGAAACTTTGCTGCTATCTCGTAGTCGCCCCTCCCGCGCTCGTTCTTCCAAGTTCAGGCCCACTGTGCAGGCTGCCCCCCTCTCCCTGCCAGCTCCCATTTGTGACAGCGCCGACGGCGGCGCCCTCAATCCCGATATTCTGCCTTTGAGCGGTGCGTCCTTTGTCGTCAAAGCCTACGACGGTATGGCAATGGGCGACTGCATCACCTTCCGCTTCAACATCGACGGACCGGGGGAGTATACAGACTACCATGACATCTCTCAAAAAGCAGTTGGGGTAGATCAGACTTTCGCGGTTCCAAAAGCCAACATCGATAGCGTTGTCGGCGATTACGTGATGGTCGACTACATTCTCGAGCCTGCAGATAACAGCGATCCTGTCATTTCTGACCCGCTTTACCTGTTCGTCGGAACGCTCCCTCTGCTCGCAAAGCCCCGCGTCGATGAAGCTTCTGACGGCCATCTCAACGCCGAATTTGCTCAACTCGGCGCCCATGTCGTTATCCCAGAGTATGATGATATGTCCTCTGGTGACGTTATCTATATGTATTGGGGTGATGACACCGAGGCCGGCTTCTATAATGATGCGATCAAGGTGCGCGCTGCGCGCGAGACGACTTTTCTGGTCCCTCCTGAAAACGTTGCCGCCTATTTGGATGAAAGTGTCAACATACGCTACGATGTTGGACGCGGCGACGTCATTCGACCCTCATCCATCTTCCGTCTGCGCATCGGCAATGCTGTGGACGACACCAAGCCGCCGGCGCCAGAGATTCAAGAAGCCATTAGCAGTATCCTCAATCCTGATCTCGTACCCAACGGCGCCACTGCTCTTGTTGGCCCAAACGATAGCCTCCAAAGCGGCGATATGGTCAAGCTAACGTGGGGAGGCGGACTTCCCAAGGGTCAACAGTGGGAGTTTTTTATCTCCGACTACTACACGACCCATCCCTACCCGCAACATATTCCCTACGACAAGATCACGCCGTTCATCGACGACGTCGCTACCCTCGTCTACGAAATCGAACAGGAAGGAGATTGGCAAATATCGAACGTTCTCACAGTCAAGGTCGAGCGTAGCATTGCGGAGGTTGCACCACCTTACGTGCCCCAAGCTGTCCAGGGTGGGCTCGACCCTCGCGACGTCTTGCCAGGTGTGGGGCTCTCCGTATCTGTGCCGATGAACCCGCATGTTCTTCCGGGCGACGCCCTGCGCCTGACATGGGATTGTGAGAACCCCGAAGGCAGTTGGGATAGTGAACACCAGCTCCGACCCGACGATCTCGAGCAATCGTTCGAATTCCGTGTCCCCTTCGGCACGCTCATCCTCGGCCTCGAATCCAGGATCAACGTTTCCTACGAAATCGTACGCAATGGAAATATCTATGCTTCCAGCTCATCGCTCCGGCTGAATATCCGCCAAGGCAATCTGCCTGCTCCAAGCATCAGGCAAGCAGATCTGGACAAGCTCAACCCTGCCGATTGCCCCGCCGGGGCCACGGTGCTTTTGAACGCATCCGGCAAGTTCCGCAACGGCGATAAGATTACCCTGAACTGGACAGACACCGATGGCGGGAATACTTTCCCGATTAAGCATACCGTAGCTGACTACGAGTCAGGCGGCACGATTGACGTGATCGTGCCATTAGATACCGTGAAGGCCAATGCCCCCTACCCACTTACGCTCGACTACACTGTCGAGCGAGCAAGCGGCACGCCCGAGGAGCGGTCGCTGCCTGCCGTTTTTGATGTGGTTACTGTGCCAGGACACGGCCAGCTACTGGTGATGGGAGCACGCAGCACGAACCACAGCCATTCTGGAGAGCGCCAGCCCGACCGTCTGTACGCGTTTAACAACGATACTCTTAAGTCAGTGGAAGCTCAATGGATTTACGAAGACGAAGGCGATGGTACATCAGCGCTTGGTACATCGTTCAAAGATACACGTCCTTGGGTGCCGCTCCGGGTCCGCACACAGGAAGATTCGGTTACAATCAATCCAGGTAATATCAGCGCGACGGGGTCCGTTTCGGCAGCACAGGGTGCGGCTTTCGTCTCCCAACTTAACGGCGGCAACGTGATCAACTGGGGGGACCCAAATTGGGGCGCCTCGGAAACCGCAACTATCATGACGCTTGACGATGTGGTGGAAGTTAGTGCCACTGCAGGTGCCTTTGCGGTAAGGCGTAGCACTGGAAGGATCGCTGCCTGGGGCAACCCCCAATATGGTGGCGAAATACCTGCCGGTCTCTCGAGCGAAATAAAAGATGCAAGGCGGATCATCGGCAACGGCACGTCTTTCGCGGTTTTACACGCCACCGGTCGGGTTACGGTTTGGGGATCCGCCAACAATGGAGGAATAGCGCCCCAAACGATCAAGGAGCTCACCAACATCGAGGAAATCTTTCACGCCGAGAGCGCGTTTGCTGCTCTACTGAAAACGCGGGAGGTAGTGGCATGGGGCGATCCACAGAAGGGTGGAACGGTATCGGAAGACATTTTGGGGATAGATGACATTGTCGATGTACGCGGGAATTCTTTCGCGTTCTGTGCCTTGCGAGACAACGGACATGTGTTGGCTTGGGGTGACAAGGACAACGGGGGGCAGGTTCCCGATCGCATCGCGGACCGTTCGGACATTATCGAACTCGCCGCAGCCGGAGAACGTGCATTCGCGGTGCGCACCAAGGACAAGCAGGTTCTGGCTTGGGGCAACGTCGATTTCGGTGGAAAAGTGCCGGATGACATCGCCAGCTTAAATGATATTGAAGCGGTAACGGCTTCGTCGACTGCTTTCGCGGCGTTGCGTGGCAACGGCCATGTGGTTGCATGGGGTGAACCCAATAATGGCGGTAAGGTAAAAGACGAAATCGCTGAGCTCCACGATATTGTCCAGATAGCCAGTACCACTGGCGCTTTTGCGGCACTACGCACGACAGGTGAGGTCGTGGTTTGGGGGAACGAAACCAAAGGCGGCGACACGTCAGCCGTTACAGCGCGACTTAAAAATGTGCGAGCGATCTATGGAAACAGTCAGGCGTTCGCAGCTATCTGTGCCGATGGTGGCGTCGTGACCTGGGGCGTGGCAGCGGGCGGAGGTGAAAGTACGCAACTCCAGATGCTTCTCAAGGATGGTGTAACTTATCAAGCCACCGCTGCCGTGCGCGGACGCATGGTGTAGGCAATATCAATAAAGAATAAAAACGCGGCAAACTTGCCCGTTTCTGTGGGCTGCGGACTGACTTGCCCTATGCGCTGACGCGCCATCAGACCGGAGTATTCCAATGGTTGTGAAGAAAAATATAAACGACGAAAGCGACAGCACGCCGCAGCTGGAGCAACCGTCAGTCGAAGAAGCCCCCGACGGCATACTAGATCCAGCGGCACCGAGCGCAACGGTGGTTGTTCCAGTCTACGCGGGCAAGGCCGCGGGAGATCACATCACGATGTATTGGGAGGCAGAAACTCTAGAAGGCTCTACCCAGGACGATCTTCCTGTTAATGAGGCCGCAAAAACGCGCGTTGCCAAGTTCACCGTTGAAGCAAAGTACATCAAAATCGACGCGGGAACGCAGGTCAAGGTGTACTATACGGTGCAGTCTGTGATTGGCAGCCAGCAGTCTTCTAAAGTTCTGCTCCTCAACATCGCAGATGATGATCAAGGCCTCCATAATGTACAGCCACCCGCCATATCTGGAGTGACTGATGATGTACTCAATCTGGAGAGCGTACCTGCAGAGGGGGCTACCGCCACAGTCCCCCCCTACGAGCCGATGCAAATAGACGACATTGTATTCATTGAAATCAACGAGGGTGATTGGGAGGATTCTAAGGACATCAAGACGGAGGAAGAAATAGATTCTCCGCTCGTCTTCACCATCCCTCGAGATATATTGAAAAGGTATTCCGGCCAAACCATAATTTTGTCCACCCGCGTGTTCCGCGGCACTTCCCGGTTCGACTCGCCTAAGTCATCTGTACGTGTCTTGGAGCCGATTGGCCCACTGCCACCAGTCACGGTCCCACTGGCCCCAGACGGGATTCTTGACCCTAAGAAGGTGACAGAAACCTCAGTCGAAGTGATTGTAGAACCGTATGAGGGTATCGCCAAGGGAGACGAAATCGAATTTACGTGGCTAAACGATAATGGTGGCCCGCCCCCATACCGCGACAACAAAACTGCGGGTTCGGTCCCTCAGAAATACACTTTCAACGTGCCCAGCGCGCAGGTGACCCAGAACATCAACGGCCGAGCCACCCTATCGTACACTGTTAAACGTGGCAGCGCTTCGCCCAAGCTGTCGGATGAAATGGCATTGTGGATTGGCGAAAGTTTTGAGGCCCCAGCAAGACTTGATCTGGGTCAGTTCAAGTATATTCTGGCGACAGAAAAACTTCCTCCAACTATACCTCCAAACTTCTACTTTTTGCGCGAAGCTCAATTTGGCAAAGCGCCTTACATTTACAACAGTGACAACCCGGCGATAGCCACCGTCGACAACAAGGGCCAGGTAGTAGCCATCGGCAACGGCATTGTGAATATCTCTGCCACCGACGTACACAATCAAACCTACGCCTATCCCCTTACTGTGAGCGGCGTATGCAAACTTGAGTTTGTGAGCGCGTCAGCCAGCTTTGCGGGTGCCAATCTGGCTTGTACAGAAGAGACTTTGCGCGTCCCAACACTTGAAGAAATGCGCCGCTTCTGGAAGCTCTACACTGATGGCGGCTCCGGGCCTGTTGCAAACTATTTGGGTTGGCTACCTTACCCATTTTGGACAGGAACGGAAATGGGAGGAGGTACAGCTTATGCCTACGATTTAAATGGCACTTCTCCCTCTGGAGAAGGCAACGCCACAGGGCGCGACAAAGCAGACTATCTCCAGGTGGTCGGTATCACGCCCTGAATCGTGACGCGTGAAAACGAGTTCGGTTCGTTCTGAACGATATTCCACAACTTAAACCAGTTGATACAACTACGGTGTCGAAAGATGTCAATGATTTTCATCTTTGATGTGGGAACAATAATGGATGAATTCCAGAACATAGGCTCCGACATGGAAGACCCTGCGGTCTGTTGAAGTTATACTGTCGTGAATGCCGGACCGATGGCCTGAAACGGCAGACTGAGGAGACAGTTGCACCGATAACAAGCGTTGGGATGCCAGCGCATCATGTTTAAAGGCTAATTGCAGCACGGCTTATTCAAGCCTTGATGCGTTCTTATCGGGGTCAGGTATAAGAATCGAGTAAAAGGGGAAATAAGCCTGATATGGCAAAGCACACCACATCAGGCCCTCTCTGAACCTTGCAATTTCAACCTTTATTTTTAGAGCGCCGAGTTGTTTTGAATCAAACCGGCGTTCCAATCTTTATTTTGATGCGCAGCTTTACGAAAAACGTGCCACGCTTTTTGGGAGATATACCTTAGAACTTGTAGCTTACACCGATATTGCCGCCCCAATTGCTCGATATAGCCTTGCCGCCGGAGAAATCCATGTCGGCATGAACGCTAAGCGCATCGCGCAATTGATAGGCAAACCCGACACCAACTTCGCCGCGCGTGCCATTGAAGGCATTGTTGAAGTCGACCGTA
>Ga0164243_10003155_pt1 | contig 26555 bp, 25 predicted proteins | sample OricompcompostOP_FD_108781 | JGI IMG/M metagenome (GOLD analysis project Ga0164243, IMG submission 108781) | Organic Plus compost microbial communities from Emeryville, California, USA - Original compost - Organic plus compost (OP) | ecosystem: Engineered > Solid waste > Mixed feedstock >...
AGGCCGCTCGCCAGGCTCTTGTTGCAGCCGCAGAACACCAGCGGAAGGCGGTCCTCGCGCGGCATGCTCAGCAGGCGCCCGAGGCCGGCGGTGAAGCCGATCCCGAAGGCCAGCAGGCACGCGCAGACGAGCACGAGCACCGCCAGCGACGGCACGTCGAGCGACTGCCACACGTGGGCGTTGGCGCCTTCGCTGAAGGCGACGTAGACGACGAACAGGATGCTCGAGCGGTCGAACACCCGCAGCCGCCGGTCGTGCGCGGTGACCCAGCGCCCGATCAGCGGACGGCTCAGCTGCCCGGCCACGAAGGGCGCGAGCAGCAGCAGCACGATGCGCAGCACCGAGCCGGCGTCGACGTTCGCGTCGGCGGTCATCATCAGCGCGACGAGCGCAGGCGTCACGAACACCCCGAGGACGTTCGACAGCGAGGCGCTCACGACCGCGCCGGCGATGTTGCCGCCGGCGATCGAGGTGAACGCCACCGACGACTGGACGGTCGACGGGACGAGGCACAGCAGCAGGACACCGGTGTAGAGCCCGGGGGACAAGACGTCGGGACGCAGCACCTGGGCCGCCCAGCCGATGAGGGGGAAGGCCGCGAACGTCGTGAGCAGGATGGCCAGGTGCAGCTTCCAGCGCCGCAGGCCGGCGGCGGTCTCCGCCGTCGAGAGGCGCGCCCCGTAGACGAAGAACAGCAGCGCGATGGCCACTTTCGACGCGACCTGGAAGCCATCGAGAGCCCCGCCGCGCGCCGGCACGAAGGAGCCGAGCAGGGCCACCGCCACGATCATGACGATGAAGGGGTCGAGGCGGAATCGCACGGGACGAGACTAGGCCCTCGGCGGCAAGCCCTAGGGTGGTCAACATGACTAACCGCATCGCCGTCATCGGCGCAGGCGTGATGGGCGAGACGTTGTTGGCCGCCATCCTGCGTGCCGGCCATCCCACCGATGCCATCGTCGTGGCCGAGAAGCGCGACGATCGTGCCAAGGAGCTGCAGGCCACCCACGGCGTCGAGGTCACCGGCACGGTCGAGGCCGTCACGGGTGCCGATGTCGTGCTGCTCGTCGTCAAGCCCCAAGACGTTCCCGGCCTGCTCGAGGAGATCGGCTCCCACGTCGAGCCCGCCGCCCTCGTCATCTCGCTGGCCGCCGGCATCCCGCTGGCAACGATCGAGGCCGCCCTGCCGGCCGGGGTCGCCACCGTGCGGGCGATGCCCAACACTCCCGCCCTCGTCGGCGAGGGCATGTTCGGCGTCTCGGCAGGCACCCAGTGCGGCGAGGCCACGCTGGCCTACGCCGTCCGGCTGCTCGGCTCCGGCGGCCAGGTCGCCGTGGTCGCCGAGTCGCTCCAGGACGCCGTTACGGGCGTCTCCGGCTCGGGCCCGGCCTACGTCTTCTACCTCGCCGAGGCGATGATCGCGGGCGGCGTCGAGGCCGGCCTCGACGACGCCACCGCGCGCAGGCTCGCCGTGCAGACGCTGATCGGCTCGGCCAAGCTCCTCGCCGCCTCAGACGACGCCCCAGCCGAGCTGCGCAAGCGGGTCACGTCGCCCAACGGCACGACCGCCGCCGCCATCGCGACCTTCGACGAGCGCGGGGTCCAGGACGGGCTCGTCGCCGGCGTCTTGGCCGCTGTCCATCGCTCGGCTGAGCTCTCCGCCGCGGACTAGGCTCCAGACATGCAGGACACGGCGTGCGTCGTCTTCAACGAGCGCCTGACGTCGTACGACTTCGGCCCTTCGCACCCGATGGCGCCGATGCGTGTCGACCTCACGATGCAGCTCGCCCGCGAGCTCGGGGTGCTCGACGGCCTTGAGGTCGTCGGTGCGGGCCCTGCCTCTGACGACGACCTCAGCCTGGTGCACAGCCCGTCCTACATCGAGCGGGTCAAGGCGGTCAGCGCCGATCCCAGCCTGCTCGATCTCGCGGTGGGGCTCGGCAGCGCCGACAACCCGGTGTTCGCCCACATGCACGAGGCGAGCGCGCTCATCGCGGGAGCCACCGTCGAGGCGGCCCGGCGGGTCTGGACGGGTCTCTCTCCCCGGGCGGTCAGCATCTGCGGCGGCCTGCACCACGCGATGCCCGGCAGGGCCAGCGGCTTCTGCATCTACAACGACGTCGCGCTGGCCATCCGCTGGCTGCTCGACCACGGCGCCCAGCGGGTCGCGTACGTCGATGTCGACGCCCATCACGGCGACGGGGTGCAGACGATGTTCTGGAACGACCCCCGGGTGCTGACCGTCTCCATCCACGAGGGCCCACAGACGCTCTTCCCCGGCACGGGATACGTCACCGAGACTGGGGGCGAGGGGGCCGAGGGGTCGGCGGTCAACATCCCGCTGCCGCCCGGCACGTCCGACGCGGGCTGGCTGCGGGCCTTCCACGCCGTGGTGCCGCACGTCGTGCGCGAGTTCGCCCCCGAGGTGCTCGTCACCCAGCATGGCTGCGACTCCCACATGGACGACCCGCTCACCAACCTGATGCTCACGGTCGACGGTCAGCGAGCCTCATACCTGGCGCTGGCCGACCTCGCCGCCGAGGTCTGCGACGGGCGCTGGATCTCCACCGGTGGTGGCGGCTACGCCATCACCACCTGCGTCCCGCGGGCCTGGACGCACCTGCTCGCGATCGTCGCCGGCTCGCCGCTGCGGCCCGACGCCGCCACCCCCGAGGCGTGGCGTGCCCGCATCGAGGCACTCGGCCGGGGAGAGGCGCCCTTGCGGATGACCGACGGTCACTCAGCGCGCTACCGACCCTGGGAAGAGGGCTACGACCCGGCGAGCTGGATCGACCGCTCGATCCAGGCAGCGCGCAACGCATCGTTCCCGTTGAACGGCCTCGACCCGCTGTTCTGACGCCGTTCACCCCGCGTGTGCTTCCAGCACTCGGACGAATCTGGTGAATATCTACCCCAGCGACCACTGGAGCACTAGGCTCGCTGCAAGCACGCGCGCTCCTTCTCCGGTGGGGAAGCCGGAGAGCGCGCGTGCCCCCAGGGAAGCAGGTGATGGGTGTGGCTCCGGGCACGAAGTTCTTGACGGTCGCCGAGGTCGCGGCCCAGATGCGCGTCTCGAAGATGACGGTCTACCGCCTCGTCCATTCCGGTGAGCTCGAGGCCGTGAGGGTCGGACGTTCGTTCCGAGTCCCCGAGGCCGCAGTCGAGGAGTTCCTCGGCAAGTCCTACTTCCAGGCCGGGTAACAGCGCACCGGCGTGACAGCGTAGGCTGAGCCGTTGTCTCTTTCCGGATTTCTCAGAGGGTGAACCGTGGGTTCTGTCATCAAGAAGCGTCGTAAGCGGATGTCGAAGAAGAAGCACCGCAAGATGCTCAAGCGCACTCGAGTGCAGCGCCGCCGTCTGGGCAAGTAAGTCCATGGGCCGCGTCGTCCTCGTCACCGGGGTGTCCAGCGTGTTCGCGTCACGATTCGCGCGAGCGCTGGCCGACCTGGGCGAGGACGCCGGCATCAGCAAGGTGGTCGGCATCGACACGATGCTGCCGCCCGGTGACATCGGTGGCGTGAAGTTCGTACGGGCCGACATCCGCACACCGGTCGTGGGCAAGGTCATCGCGGTCGAGGACGTCGACACCGTGGTGCACCTCGACGTCACCATGCCCACTCGAGGGCGTGGTGGTGGCGCCAAGGAGCGCAACGTCATCGGCACGATGCAGCTGTTGGCCGCCTGCCAGCGCTCGGGCATCGTGCGCAAGCTCGTGCTCGGCTCGTCGACTGCTGTCTACGGCTCGTCCTCACGTGACCCGGCGATGTTCACCGAGTCGCTGCTCGCCCGCGACGGCGCCTCCCGGGGCTTCCCGAAGAACATCGTCGAGGTCGAGTCCTACCTGCGGGGCTTCGCGCGCCGTCGCCCCGACATCATCATCACGACGCTGCGCTCGGCACAGGTGCTCCATCCCGAGATCGACACCCCCTTGCGTCACTACTTCGCGAACCCGGTGCTGCCCTCGGCGCTCGGCTTCGACCCGCGCCTGCAGTTCCTGCACCTCGACGACGCGTTCGCGGTGCTCACCCAGGCCGTGGCGCACGACCGGCCCGGCACCTTCAACCTGGCGGGTGACGGCGTCCTGCTGCTCTCGCAGTGCGCCCGCCGGCTCGGGCGCCCGGTCGTCCCCCTGCCCGCCGTGGGGCTCCTCAGCGGCGCGCGGGGTGTCGCGCGTGCGCTGGGCGCCGACGTCTCGGCCGACCTGTACCGGCTGCTCACCTACGGCCGGGTCGTCGACACCTCGGCGCTGCGCGACATCTTCGGCTACGAGCCCGTCCACACGACGGAGCAGACCTTCGAGGAGTTCCGCGCGGCCTCCCGACCCGGCATGCTGGCAGGGATGGGAACCCGGACATGAGCGACGAGGGCGGCACACCGCCGATCGGCACCCGGGGCGAGGCCGGACGTGGCAGCCCTGCGTCGTCGCCGTCCGCCGCGGCCCGCTCGCTTGCGGGCCGGCAGCCGCCCCGCAAGCCCGTGGTCAAGGCCAAAGCGCAGCAGCATCCGCCTGCCGACGAGGCAGCGGTCGAGCCCCCGCCATCAGGCGCCGCCCCGCGGCCGCCCCGCGGCGCGAGCGGCACGCGTCGCCTGCGCTCGGTCACCGACGCCGATGCGGCCGCCGCCGCGGCCGAGGCCGCCCGCAGGGCCACGGGTGCCTCCGACGACATCCCCGGGGGAATCCCGCTGGACGACGTCCTCACCGCGATCGCCGAGGCGGCCCGTCGAGTGATGGGATCAGACTGGGAGCGCCGGCTCGCGACCATGCTCGCCGCCCTTCGCACCCGGCTCGGCGGCGACTACGCGGTCGATGAGTTCGGCTTCGACCCGCAGGTCGTCGAGGTCATGGCCGCGGCCTTCGAGCCGATCGCCGAGAAGTGGTTCCGGCTGCAGGTGCGTGGCATCGAGAACATCCCGGTCGACGGCGGCGCGCTGCTTGTGGCCAATCACTCGGGCACCGTGCCCGTCGACGGCCTCATGACGGGCTACGCGGTCAAGAAGCACACCGACCGCAACCTGCGCCCGCTCGGAGCCGACCTGGTGTTCTCACTGCCGTTCGTGGGCCAGGTCGCCCGCAAGATGGGGGCCACGCTGGCCTGCACCGACGACGCCGAACGGCTGCTGCGCGGCGGCGAGCTGGCGGGTGTCTGGCCCGAGGGCTTCAAGGGCATCGGCAAGCCGTTCGCCGAGCGCTACAAGCTGCAACGGTTCGGCCGGGGCGGCTTCGTGTCGTCGGCCATGCGCGCGCAGGTGCCGATCGTGCCGGTCTCGATCGTCGGCGCCGAGGAGATCTACCCCCTCGTGGGCAACGTGCCCTCGCTGGCGCGCCTGCTGGGCCTGCCCTACCTGCCGATCACCCCGTTCTTCCCGCTGCTGGGGCCGCTCGGCCTGATCCCGTTGCCGAGCAAGTGGATCATCGAGTTCGGCGAGCCCATCCGCACCGATGCCTACGATCCCGAGGCTGCCGACGACCCGATGCTGCTGTTCAACGTCACAGACCAGGTGCGCGAGACGATCCAGCAGACGCTCTACACGCTTCTCGTCGAGCGTGGCAACGCCTTCTTCTGAGCAGCCTGGTCTACCCCGACCGGCCGGTGAGGCCGTCCAGCAGGCCGCCGATGAGGCCTGGCACGAGCCCGACCTGATCGTCGTCGCCGAGCAGTCCGCCGATCAACGGATCGGTCAGGCCCTTGAGCGGCGGCGTGGGTGTGGGGGTCGTCGTCGGGGTGGGGCTCGGCGCCCCGCCGCCAGACGGCGCGGGAGGAGGTGTCGTGGTGCTCGCGGCGGGAGCGGGCACGACCGCCGGCGATCGTTCTTCGCCGGCCGCCGTCTCGGTGCCCTTCGTGTCCTCGTCGTCGGCGCGTTCGGGGTCGGTCGAGGAGCGGGGGAGATCGGTCAGCGTCTCGACCGCGGCGACGAGGTTGCTGAGGTCGATCGCGGCACAGGAGTCGCACAGTGACGAGGCCTCCAGCGCGAGGTTGCTGACGGTGTCTGCCGCAGCCCGGAAGGCGTCGTCGGCGAGATCGGGAAGCACGTCGGACAGGGTCGCGAGGCGGGCGCTGGAGGTGCTGGTGAACTCGTTGACGACCCCGATGGAGGAGGTGTCGCCCCGTGAGGAGAAGTCGCTGAACAGCGCACGCGAGCCGGCCTCGGCCTGTTCGCTGAAGTCGTCGAGTGCCTTGACGACGAGCTCCTGCGAGCGGGCGGAGTCGTCGGACGCCAGGGCGCTGGCCTCGGCCAGGCGCTCGGTGGCCTGCGAGAGTCGGAAGTCGCCACGTGCGGCGTCGTCGCGGTGCAGTGCGAGCTCGACGGACTCGACTCCGCGCTTGAGCGGGTAGAGCATGTCGCCGGGCAAGGCCGAGGCGCTTGAGGCCACCATGCCGACGGCGCCGAGCGTGGCGACGAGGACGGCCACGAGTGCGACGAGCCGGCGGCGCACGCTGCGCTGGCGAACGGGGGCGGCCGGGCGGGCCGTGGTGGTGGACACCAGGCTCGTGGCCGCCTCGCGCATCAGCTGCCCGCGCAGCTCGAGGCGAAACTCAGGTCGCATCCGAGCATCGGCGGAGGAGGAGACCAGCTGGGCGGTGCGCACAAGCTCGGCGATGTCGGCATCGCGAGCAGACGCGTCGCCGTTCCAGGCGTCGGCGAAGGCCTGGGCGTCGTCCTTGCCCCACAGGCTGCTCATGGCTTGATCCTCACGATGGCTGTTCCCTCGGGAAGACCAACGATTCCGGGAGCCGGAAGGTTATGGGTCATCGGGCATCACCGGACATCGACGTGGCGAGGCCGCGAACGGCGCGGAGCTGCAGCTGCTTGACCGCTCCTTCGCTGCGGCCCAGGACGGCCGCGGTCTGCGCGATGGAGAGACCCTGGATGAAGCGCATCAGGACGGTGTCGCGCTGCTCGCGGGGCAGGGCGTTGACGGCCTCGAACAGCATCTCGTTCGAGAGGAGCGACATCACCTCGTCCTCGGCGCCGGTGGCGGTGCGGCTCTCCGGGACGGTCTCGGAGACGATCTCGAGGCGCGAGCGGCTCGACTTGAAGTGGTCGGCGATCAGGTTGCGAGCGATGGTGGTGAGCCAGGCGCCGAAGTCCTTGCCCTGCCAGCTGAAGCGCTGGATGGCACGCAGGCCACGCATGAACGTCTCGCTCGTGAGGTCCTCGGCGAGCTGGGGAGAGCTCACCCGGTAGTAGACGAAGCGGTAGATGCCCGGGGAGTAGTGATCGTAGAGCTGTCCGAAGGCCTCGCTGTCGCCGTCGCGGGCGAGGTCGACGAGGGCACGCAGCCGCAGCGACTCCGGGTCCTCGCCGGGGTCGGGGGTGCCCGAGCCGAAGGCCGTGTTGCCGGGCTCGGCGAGCGAGAGCGCGACCAGCAAGGTGCGGTCGTCGGGGATCATCTGGGCGAGCGACAGCGCCGTGCGCAGCGCAAGACGTCGCGACACCGTGGTCTCCCTCCCGGATCAGCTCAGATTCTAGGTTGCGCGAGAGGTTGTGTCATCGACTTCGTTTTTTTAACGAGCGGGCGGCCGCCCAGGTGACGCCGGCGAGGCCGACAGCCGCGGACGTCCGGACACCGGCGAGGGCGACCTTGCGCCCGGTTCGGTAGTCGCGGACGGGCCAGCCGTTCGCCCGTGCGTGCGCCCTCAGGCGCGAGTCGGGATTGACCGCCCAGGGGTTGCCGACGAGGCCGAGCATCGGCAGGTCGTTGCTGGAGTCGGAGTAGGCGAAGCAGCGTGCGAGGTCGAGATGCTCGTGATCGGCGATGGCCTGCACCGCATGGGCCTTGGCCTCGCCGTGCAGCATCTCGCCGACCAGGCGCCCGGTGTAGACGCCGTCGACGTGCTCGGCCACGGTGCCGAGGGCACCGGTGAGCCCGAGCCGGCGGGCGATGACCGCCGCGATCTCGACGGGTGCCGCGGTGACGAGCCACACCCGCTGCCCGCGGTCCAGGTGCCACTGGGCCATCGCCCGCGTGCCGGGCCAGACCTTGTGCGCCATGTGCTCGTCGAAGATCTCCTCGCCGACCTCCTCGAGCTCGCGCACCTCGTGGCCGGCGATGAAGGCGAGGGCCGAGACCCGCGCCTGGGCGAGGTGCTCGGGGTCCTCGACCCCGCCGACGCGGAAGCAGAGCTGTTGCCAGGCCGCGCGCCTGATGTCGGCGGTGGTGAAGAACTTGCGCCGGTGCAGGCCACGGGCGAGATGGTAGATCGAGGCGCCTTGCATGATCGTGTTGTCGACGTCGAAGAACGCTGCCGCGCTCGGGTCTGCCTCGGGGGTCAGGGCCTGCTCGATCTCGGCGGCGGCGGCCGCCGCCTGGCCGGCGAGCATCGACCGCGACCGCAGGTTGCGCGGACGCCCGGGTGCGCTCTCCCGTGACATGGCTCCGAGCCTAACGGGTGCCCTGTGGCCGTGTGGTTGACTCGATGCGTGACGGTCAATGTCAGCGAGTACCTGCGCGACGTGGCCGACAGACGTCCCGACGCCGTCGCCCTCGTGGAGCACCGCGCGCATCGTCGCGAGCTCACCTGGCGACAGCTCGACGACGCGGCGGACGCCCTTGCCGGGGCGCTCTCGGCCCACGGACTCGTGGCCGGGCAACGAGTGGCGATCGTGATGGCCAACCGGGTCAACCTGCCCGTGGCCTACTTCGGCGTCCTGAGGGGCGGCATGGTCGCGGTGCCGGTCAACCCGCGCTCGTCGGTGGACGAGACGGCCCGCATGCTCGGCGACTCGCTGGCTCGCGTGGTGCTGTGCGACGAGACGACCGTCGACATGGTGCGTGAGGTCACGGCGGGCGTCGACGACGTGCTGGTCGTCGTCGACGGCGCCCGGGCACGCCGCGAGGAGACGAGCTTCGAGTCGTTCCTGGCCGGCTCCATCGACACGCCACCGGTGGCCCCCCGCGATCCCGAGGCGATCGCCGTCGTCCTCTACACCTCGGGCACCAGCGGCACCCCCCGCGGCGCGATGCTCTCGCACCGGGCGCTGGCGGCCAACATCGAGCAGGTCGCGCTGCTCGACCCGGCGGCGATGTCGTCCGGCGACGTGGTGCTCGGGCTGCTGCCGATGCACCACGTGTACGGGCTCAACGTCGTGCTGGGCCAGGCCGTCCGCCAGGGTGCCACGGTGCGGATGGTCGACGGCTTCGACGCCGAGGTCGTGCTCGACCTCGTCGAGGCCGAGGGCGTCACAGTCCTGCCGCTGGCGCCCCCGGTGGTGGCGGCATGGGCAGGTCGCCCAGACCTGCGGGCCAAGCTCGCGGGTGTCAGGCTCGTGCTCTCGGGGGCCTCGGCCCTCGATCCCGACCTCGCCGAGGAGTTCGAGGCCTCGTCAGGCCACGTGGTCGAGCAGGGCTACGGACTCACCGAGACGGCGCCCGCCCTGTCCACCACCTGGCCCTCGCAGCGTCCCGATGGCGCCCCGCCGCGGCCCGGATCGGTCGGCCGCCCGCTGCCGGGTGTCGAGGTGCGCATCGTCGAGGCCGGCGAGGACGCCCTCGGTGGCGACCCCGCGGAGGTGTGGGTGCGCGGCGACAATCTCTTCTCCGGCTACTGGCCCGACGGCTCCGACGGGCCCCGGCCCGACGGCTGGTACCCCACGGGCGACATCGGGGTCCTCGACCCTGAAGGAGAGCTCACGGTCGTCGACCGCCTGCGCGAGCTCGTCATCGTCTCGGGCTTCAACGTCTACCCCTTCGAGGTCGAGGACGTCGTAGCGGAGGTCCCGGGGGTCGCCCAGGGCGCCGTCGTGGGGCTGCCCGACGAGCGGACGGGCGAAGCCGTCGTGGCGTTCGTCGTCGCCGACGACCCCGCCCTCGGCGACGAGGTGCTCAGGGAGAGGGTCGCCGCGCACTGCCGCACCCGGCTCGCGCGCTTCAAGCAGCCCCGCGCCGTCGTCGTGGTGCAGGGCCTGCCGCACTCGGCCAACGGCAAGGTGGAGAAGGGGCGCCTGCGTGCCATGGCGCGCAGCGAGTCGCTCGGTCTGGACCGTCCGTGAGCGCGCGCGTCGTCCTCTACGTGCGTCCGGGCTGCCACCTGTGCGAGGTCGCCGAGGAGCTGGTGGCTCAAGTGTGCGCCGACACGGGTGACGACTGGCGAAGCGTCGACATCACCGGCGACGACGACCTGACCGCCCGTTTCACCGAACAGGTGCCGGTGACCTTCGTCGACGGACGGCAGCACGACTTCTGGCGCGTCGACCCCCAGCGCCTGCGCCGCGCTCTGGCCCGGGCGTGACGTCGCTCGATTTTGTTCGGGCGTTCACGAACTCGTAGAGTAGGGGGCGCGATGCGCGCGCCAGTCCCTGTCAGGGATAATTCCGGGCCGCGCGGCGCAGGAGCACCGTGACCATTCTTCGCAGCACCCGGATGTCCGCTGGCAGCGCCGAGCGTGGCATCCCCGACGCCACCGTGGCGCGCCTTCCCGTGTACCTCCGAGCGCTCACCTCGCTCGCCGACCAGGGAACCGCGACGTGCTCGTCGATCGAGCTGGCCCGGGCAGCCGGGGTCAACCCCGCCAAGCTGCGCAAGGACCTGTCGTACCTCGGCTCGTACGGCACCCGGGGCGTCGGCTACGACGTCGACCACCTGCTCGACCAGATCGGTCGCGAGATGGGCCAGACCCAGGAATGGTCGGTCGTCATCGTGGGGGTCGGCCACCTCGGCACGGCGCTCTCGGCCTACCAGGGCTTCACCCCGCGCGGCATCCGCGTCGCGGCGCTCGTCGACACCGATCCCGCCCGCGTCGGCACCGAGGTGTCGGGCCTGCTGGTCTCCTCGCCCGATGAGCTGCCGGCCCTCGTGCAGCGCCACGGCGTCGCCATCGGCGTCATCGCGACCCCGAGCCACGCGGCCCAGGAGGTCGCCGACCTGCTCGTCGCCGCCGGCGTCACCAGCATCCTCAACTTCGCACCGGCGCTCGTGACGGTGCCCGACGGCGTCGACCTGCGCAAGGTCGACCTGTCGGTCGAGCTCCAGATCCTCGCCTACCACGAGCAGCGCAAGGCGGCGGGGGAGACGGTGGTCAACGCATGAGCTTCCTGGTGGTGGGGATGTCCCACAAGTCGGCTCCCATCGACCTGCTCGAGCGGGCGTCCCTCGACACCGACGCGGCGGTCAAGCTGTCGCACCGTGTGCTCGAGACGCCCTTCGTGAGCGAGTCGGTCGTGGTCTCGACGTGCAACCGCGTCGAGGTCTACGTCGAGGCCGAGCGCTTCCACGGAGCCGTCGAGGAGGTGGGCCAGCTGCTCGCCGAGCATGCCGGGCTCGACCGCGACGGCTTCGTCCGCCACGCCTACGTGCACTTCGACGAGGCTGCCGTCGCGCACCTCTTCGCCGTGTCCGCCGGGCTCGACTCGATGATCCTGGGCGAGAGCCAGATCCTGGGCCAGGTGCGCAACGCGCTGCACAGCGCCCAGGCCGAGTCCACCGTCGGCTCGGCGCTCAACGTGCTCTTCCAGCAGGCGCTCCGCATCGGCAAGCGCGGCCACGCCGAGACCGGCATCGACCGTCTCGCGCCCTCGCTCGTGACGGCCGGGCTGAGTGCTGCCGGCCCCGTCGTCGACGCGCCCGAGACCCGCTTCCTGGTCGCCGGCGCCGGCACGATGGCCAGCCTCGCCGTCCGGACGCTGATCGAGCGCGGTGTCGCACCGCACCACATCATGGTGGCGAACCGCACGTTCCAGCGGGCCTACGAGCTCGTCGCCACCTTCGGCGTCAGCGCCGTGCGCTGGGAGGCCCTCGACGTCGAGCTCGGCGCCGCGGATGTCCTCATCAGCTGCACCGGCGCCACCGGCGTTGTGTTCGACCCGGCACGACTCGCCGCGGCGACGCAGGGTCGCGAGATCGTGGTCGTCGACCTGGCCCTGCCGCGCGACGTCGATCCCGCCTCCGCCGAGGTGGAGGGCGTGACCCTCATCGACCTCGGCGTGCTGGCCAAGCGCACCGAGAACGCCGAGCTGGCCGCCGACATCGACCAGGTCCGCTCGATCGTCGAGGACGAGGTCAGCAGCTTCCTGGCGGCCCGCGCGGCCTCGCACATCACCCCGACCGTGGTCGCGCTGCGCACGATGGCCACCGACATCGTCACCTCCGAGGTCGCGCGGCTCGAGTCGCGGCTCTCCGACCTCAGCGACACCCAGCGCGCCGAGGTGCGCAAGGCGTTGCACCGAGTCGCCGAGAAGCTCATCCACTCACCCACCGTGCGTGTGCAGGAGCTCGTCGAAGGGCCTGGCAACCTCACCTACGCCGATGCGCTCGCCGACCTCTTCGCCCTCGACCCGGCCACCGTCGCGGCCGTCACCCGGGTCGGACGTGAGGGCGCATGACCCTTCGTCTCGGCACCCGTGCCTCGTTGCTCGCCATGACCCAGTCGGGCATGATCGCCGACCGCCTCCGGGCGACCGGCGTCGATGTCGAGCTCGTCACGATCTCCACCGAGGGCGACCGCAGCACCCTGCCGGTCAGCGAGTTCGGTGGCCAGGGCGTGTACGTCGCCGCGTTGCGCGAGGCGCTCGTACGCGGTGAGGTCGACATCGCCGTGCACTCCCTCAAGGACCTGCCGACGGCTCCCGACCCGCGCCTCGCCCTCGCCGCCATCCCGCAGCGTGAGGATCCCCGCGACGTCCTGGTCGCCCGCGACGGGCTGACCCTCGGCGAGCTGCCGCAGGGCGCCCGCGTCGGCACCGGCTCGCTCCGCCGGGCGGCCCAGCTCAACGCGCTCGGCCTCGGCGTCGAGGTCGTCGCGATCCGTGGCAACGTCGACAGCCGCGTCGCGAAGGTCGCCTCAGGTGAGTACGACGGGGTGATCCTCGCGCGGGCCGGGCTGCTCCGCCTCGGCAGGGCGGACGAGGCGACCGAAGTGATCGATCCACTGCAGATGCTTCCCGCCCCCGGGCAGGGAGCGCTTGCCTGCGAGTGTCGCGCCGATGACGACGCGACGGTCCATCTGCTTGGCGGACTCGACGACCGCGACACCCGTGCGGCCGTCACTGCCGAGCGAAGCCTGCTTGCCACCCTCGAAGCAGGATGCAGTGCCCCCGTCGGGGCTCTTGCCGAGATCGCCACAGGCGACGACGGCGACGAGCTCTGGCTCCGGGCGGTGGTCGGAGAGATCTCCGGCGCCGCCGCCATCCGACTGTCCGCGACCGGCTCGCCTGCCGAGGCCGCCGCGGTCGGGGAGCGTCTCGCTGCCGAGATGCTCGCCGAAGGTGCCGCCGACCTCATGGTCGTCAGCTCATGACCTACCACGGCAGACATCAGGAAGAAGAAGTGCAGTGACCCCCACCACCGCGATGCGAGAAGCAACTTCCACCACGGACGTCGTGCCTGTCGTGCCGACGGCGCGCAAGGCGCCAGTCGGCCATGTCAGCTTCGTCGGCGCCGGCCCAGGTGACGCCAGCCTGCTCACCGTCCGTGCCACCGAGCTGTTGGCACAGGCCGACATCGTCATCATCGAGCTGCCCGAGCAGGCCGACCTCGTCACCAACGGTGCTGAGATCGTCGAGGGAGGCCTCACCGACGACGGTGCCGAGCTGACGCTCGCCGCCCGCACCAAGCTCGTCGTCAAGCACGCCAAGAGCGGCTCGCACGTCGTGCGGCTCATCGCCGGCGATCCCTTCACCTACGCGACGGGCCCCGAAGAGGCCGCTGCGTGCGCGAAGGCCGGCATCGGCTTCGAGATCGTGCCGGGCATCTCGTCCGTCTCGGCCGTCCCTGCCTATGCGGGAGTGCCGCTGACCAACCGCACGCACCGCGAGTACCGCGTGGTGAGCGTCGGCGACGCGAACATCAGCTGGGCCGAGCACGCGGGCGAGGACACGCTGGTGCTGCTCTCGGCGGTCAAGCGCATCGGCGAGGTGGCCCAGGGCCTGATCGAGGCCGGGCGCTCCGCCTCCACCCCTGTGGCCATGACGCGGGTGGGCACCACCACCGAGCAGACCACGGTCGTCTCGACGCTGGCCAGCATCGCGGCAGAGGCGCGCGCCGCGGGCATGACCGCCCCGGCCATCACGGTCGTCGGCGACGTCGTCGAGATGCGTGAGGCGCTCTCGTGGTTCGAGACCAAGCCGCTCTACGGCTGGCGGATCCTGGTGCCCCGCACCAAGGAGCAGTCGGCTGGGCTCGCCGCGCGGCTGCGCAACTACGGCGCGATCTCCGAGGAGGTCCCGACCATCTCGGTCGAGCCGCCGCGCAACCCGCAGCAGATGGACAAGGCCATCCGTGGCCTCGTCGAGGGCCGCTACGAGTGGATCGCGTTCACGAGCGTCAACGCTGTCAAGGCCGTCCGTGAGAAGTTCGACGAGTACGGGCTCGACGCCCGTGCGTTCTCCGGCCTGAAGATCGCCGCGGTCGGCGACAAGACCGCCGAGGCCATCGCCACCTGGGGCATCCGCGCCGACCTGCTGCCGAGCGGCGAGCAGTCGGCTCGTGGCCTGCTCGACGACTGGCCCCCGTTCGACGAGCTGCTCGACCCGATCAACCGGGTCTTCCTGCCGCGCGCCGACATCGCCACCGAGACCCTCGTGGCCGGGCTCGTCGGGCTCGGCTGGGAGGTCGACGACGTCACGGCCTACCGCACCGTGCGGGCGGCTCCGCCGCCGGCGCCGACACGCGAGGCGATCAAGTCGGGCAAGTTCGACGCCGTGCTGTTCACGTCGAGCTCGACCGTGCGCAACCTCGTCGGCATCGCCGGCAAGCCGCACCCCTCGACGATCATCGCCTGCATCGGCCCGGCCACGGCGCGCACCGCCGAGGAGCACGGCCTGCGGGTCGACGTCCTGGCGTCCGAGCCGTCGGTCGAGATCCTGGCCGACGCGCTGGCCGAGTTCGGCACCGATCGTCGCCTCGGGATGCTCGAGGCGGGTGAGCTGGTCACCAAGCCCTCGCAGCGCCGTCCGTCGTCGCGCCGCAAGACGACGTGACCTACCCGGCCGACCGCCCGCGTCGTCTGCGCTCGTCGCAGGCGATGCGGCGGCTGGTGTCCGAGACCTCGGTCGAGGCACGCCAGCTCGTGCTGCCGATGTTCGTGGCAGAGGGACGCGACGAGGCCCGGCCGATCTCGAGCATGCCCGGCGTCGTGCAGCACACCCGCGAGTCGGCCCGCCGGGTCTACGCCCAGGCCGCCGAGCTCGGCCTGGGCGGGGTCATGCTGTTCGGCATCCCCGAGCACAAGGACGCGAGCGGCTCGGGCGCCGTCGATCCTGACGGCATCCTCAACGTGGCGCTGGCCGACGCCCGCGCCGAGGTCGGCGACGACCTGCTCGTCATGGCCGACTTGTGCCTCGACGAGTTCACCGACCACGGCCACTGCGGCGTCCTGGACGCCCAGGGGCGTGTCGACAACGACGCGACCCTCGAGATCTACGCCCGGATGGGTGTCATGCAGGCCGAGGCCGGGGCGCACGTGGTCGCCCCCAGCGGCATGATGGATGGTCAAGTCGGTGCTGTACGTTCGGCTCTCGATGAGGCTGGGCACGCCGACACGGTCATCCTCGCCTACGCCGCGAAGTACGCCTCGGCTTTCTACGGGCCCTTCCGTGAGGCCGTCGACTCATCGCTGCAGGGCGACCGCCGCACCTACCAGCAGGACCCGGGCAACACCCGTGAGGCGCTGCGTGAGGTCGCCCTCGACATCGCCGAGGGCGCCGACATCGTCATGGTCAAGCCCGCACTCGGCTACCTCGACCTCGTCGCCGCCGTGCGTGGCGCCGTCAACGTCCCGGTGGCCGCGTACTCGGTGTCCGGCGAGATGGCGATGGTCGAGGCCGCCGCCGCCAACGGCTGGATCGATCGTGACCGCGCGATCGACGAGATCATCGTCTCGATCCGGCGTGCCGGTGCAGACATCGTGCTGACCTACTGGGCCGCCGAGATCGCCCGCCGCCTGCGCTGATCGTCAGCTGAGCAGGCTGGTGATGCAGCCGGTGATGGCGAGGAGGTTGAGCACCGAGACGCCGTCGGCCACGCACTGCAGCTTCGCCTGGGTCCAGGTGAGGGTGTTCTCGATCGGGCCACTCGGTGCGGTCGGGTCGTCGGATGGCGTGCCGCCGCTGCCTCCACCGCCGGTGATCGGGTCGATGACGCCACCGACGAGATCGCTGATGCCACCGCCCTTGGTGGTGGCGCCGCCGCCGGTCGGCCCGCCGGAGCCGGGATCGGTGCCCGGGTCGGTGCCTGTGCCGCCGTCGCCCGAGCCGTTGTCGCCGGGATTGGCGCCGTTGTCGCTGGGGATGCCGTCGGCGCTTCCCCCCGGCTTGGTCTCGGCATCGCGCTGCTCGTCGCGGGCCTCGTCGCGCTGGCCCTCGGAGAGGGTCTGGTCGTGTGACCGGCTCGTGAGCACGACGGACTCGGGCGATCCGGTGGGGGCCTGCGTGAACTCGCCAGCCGCGTACCTGGCGGAGATCTCGAGGACCAGGTCGCCGTAGGACGTCGAGTGGTTGTAGCGCAGGAGGGCAGCCTGCTGGCCGTGGCTCGTGGCGAGGTCGTCGGTGCCCGCGCACAGGTAGATGCCGGCGGCGGTGGCCGCGTCGTTGATGCTCTGGGGGTTCTTGTCGCCATCGTTGTCGGCGTCGATGCCGACCGAGCGCCAGGTGGCGGGGATGAACTGCATGGGTCCGACCGCGCGGTCGTAGACCGTGGTCTTGTCGATGGCACCTGCGTCGGTGTCTGCGACCTTCGTGCGGCCGTCACGGCCGTCGAGCAGGACGCCGTAGACGCCGGGTCGCGAGATGCCGCTGGCGTCGAGGGTGTTGCCCCCGCTGCGTCCGTGGTTCGACTCGACTCGGCCGATGGCGGCCAGCAGGCTCCAGGGCAGGTGGCAGCTCGCGTCGGCCTCGGCCAGCAGTGACTCGGCGCGACGGTAGGCCGTCAGCGCGGCGGCCGGGATGCCACTCGAGGAGAGGGTGGCGATGGTGCCCGCAGCACCGGCCCGCTGGTCGATGCCACCGGGAGAGGGCTGGATGCTCGCCGGGTCGTCGAAGGCCGTGGCGGGCACCTCGGGGATCACGGTCGTGGCGCTGCCGTCGGAGGCGGTGGCCAGGCCGGAGTTCGTGAGCGCGGCACCCCAGGCACCGACGAGGACAGCCATCGGGACGAGCGCGCTCGCCTTCTGCCACCGCGTGAGTGCTCGTGCGCGCATCCTGGTGAAGCCTCCCTCGTGGGGTGACCCCCACCGTCACTGCATCGTATCGAGATGCCCGGCGACCGCGAAAGTTGTCCGGACCTGGGTACAACGAGCGGCGACCTCCGGGGTTACGGATCGGACGACTTCCTGCGTCAGGGACAATGGCGCGGTGACCCCTCAGCAGACCCCCGTCTCGCAACAGTGGTTCGACCGCGCCCGTCAGGTCTCGCCCGGGGGCGTCAACTCCCCGGTGCGTGCCTTCCGCGCCGTGGGCGGCACACCACGCTTCATGGTCGAGGGCAGCGGGGCGTGGCTCACCGATGCCGATGGCAACCGCTACCTCGACCTCGTGGGCTCCTGGGGTCCGATGCTGCTCGGCCACGCGCATCCCGAGGTCATCGCGGCGGTGCAGCAGGTCGCCGCCCGCGGGACGTCCTTCGGCACGCCCAGCCCGCCCGAGGTGCTGCTCGCCGAGGAGATCGTCGACCGCACCCCCGTCGAGCAGGTGCGCATGGTCTCGTCGGGCACCGAGGCCGTGATGTCGGCCATCCGGCTGGCGCGTGGTGCGACCGGCCGTTCGCGCATCGTCAAGTTCGCCGGCTGCTACCACGGCCACGTCGACGCCCTGCTGGCCGAGGCCGGCTCGGGTGTCGTGACGCTCGGCATCCCCGGCACGCCCGGTGTGCCGCCGCACGTCACCGCCGACACGATCGTGCTCCCGTACAACGACCGCGCCGCCGTCACCGAGGCGTTCGCCCGGTACGGCGACGAGATCGCCTGCCTCATCACCGAGGCCGCCCCCGGCAACATGGGTGTCGTCCCGCCTGCGCCCGGCTTCAACGCCTTCTTGTCCCAGATCTGCCGCGATCACGGGGCGCTCCTCGTCAGCGACGAGGTGATGACCGGCTTCCGGGTCACCCGCCAGGGCCAGTGGGGCCTCGACGGTGCCGTCGAGGGGTGGGTGCCCGACCTCATGGTCTTCGGCAAGGTGATGGGCGGAGGGTTCCCGGCGGCGGCGTTCGGCGGACGCACCGAGGTCATGGAGCTGCTCGCCCCGGTCGGACCCGTCTACCAGGCGGGCACGCTGGCGGGCAATCCCGTCGCGACCACGGCCGGGCTCACCACCCTGCAGCTGGCCACCCCGGAGGTGTACACACGCCTGGGCGACACGTCACGGCAGCTGCGCGAGATGGTCGGCACGGCCCTCACCGAGGCCGGTGTCGCTCATGCGGTGCAGTCGACCGGCACGATGTTCAGCGTCTTCTGGGGCGTCGACGCCCCAGTCACCGACTTCGTCGGCGCACAGGCCCAGCAGACCTGGCGCTACACGGCGTTCTTCCACGCGATGCTCGAGGCCGGCGTGTACCTGCCCCCGAGCGCGTTCGAGGCCTGGTTCGTCTCGGCGGCCCACGACGAGGAGGCGCTCCATATGATGGCGGAGGCCTTGCCCGCCGCCGCCCGCGCAGCCGCTGCTGCGACCCCCACGCCCGCCCCGGCCCACGACGTCGAAACTCCCTGAGGAAGCCGAATGACTGACCGCACGATCGTCCACCTGATGCGCCATGGCGAGGTGCACAACCCCGAGGGTGTGCTCTACGGCCGTCTCGCCGGCTACAACCTCTCCGAGCTGGGCCATGAGATGGCTGCCACCGTGGCCAACTGGCTCTCCAAGAACGAGATCGTCCACCTCGTGGCGTCACCGCTCGAGCGGGCGCAGCAGACCGCCGCGCCACTCGCGGCGATCCTCGAGGTGCCGGTGCACACCGACGACCGGGTCATCGAGGCCGACAACCTCTTCGAGGGCAAGACGTTCGGCGTCGGCGACGGCGCCCTCAAGCGTCCGCAGAACTGGTGGATGCTGCGCAACCCGTTCAAGCCCTCCTGGGGCGAGCCGTACGCCGACATCGCGGCCCGGATGCAGGCAGCCGTGGCCGACGCGCGCGAGGCCGCCCGCGGGCACGAGGCCCTGATCGTCTCGCACCAGCTGCCGGTCTGGATCGCGCGCCGGGCCTATGAGAAGAAGTCGTTCATCCACGACCCGCGCAAGCGTCAGTGCACCCTTGCGAGCCTCACCAGCCTGACGTTCGACGGCGACGAGTTCGTCGGCTTCACGTACAGCGAGCCGGCCGGCGACCTCCTCCCGGAGGGCCTGCGCAGCAAGTTCAGCGGCGGCGCATGATCCACCGAGCGCGGCCGGTCGTCGTCGCGGGGCTGCTCGTGCTGCTCGCGGCATGCTCAGGCGTCGGCAACTCCGGCTCGACGGGCGGCTATGTCAGTGGCAACGGCACCGTCACGCTGGTCGACCCGGCCGATCGGCTGGACGCGCCTGTGCTGGACGGTGACGACCTCGAGGGCGAGCCGCTGTCGACAGAGGACTTCGCCGGCAAGGTCATGGTGGTCAACGTCTGGGGCTCATGGTGCTCGCCGTGCCGCTCCGAGGCGCCGATGCTCAAGGAGCTCTCCGAGAAGTACGCCGACGACGTCCAGTTCGTCGGCATCCTGGCCCGCGACAACGAGAGCGCGGCGCGGGCGTTCAACCGCAAGCAGGGAATCACCTACCCGACCTTCGCCGACGACGGCGGCAAGCTCGAGCTGGGGTTCGCCGAGTCGCTGCCATCGCTGGCGATCCCGACGACATGGGTCATCGACGCACAGGGGAAGGTCGCGGGCCGCGTGATGGGCGAGGCCGGCGCCTCGACGCTCGGTGGCATCGTCGACGACGTCCTGGCCGAGGACGCCGGGTCATGAACGAGACGGTCTTCTCCGGGTCGCTGCTGCTGGCCGCGCCCATCGCGGTGCTGGCCGGTCTGGTGTCCTTCTTCTCGCCGTGCGTCATCCCGCTGCTTCCGGGCTACCTCTCGTACATGACTGGTGTGGCCGTCACCGACCTCGATCGCGCCCGGCGCGGCCGGATGCTCGCCGGCTCGGTGCTGTTCGTGCTTGGCTTCACCGTCGTCTTCGTGAGCGCCGGGGCGCTGTTCGGCAACATCGGCCTGCGGCTCGAGGCCCATGAGCGCACCCTGCAGATCGTGATGGGCATCGTGGTCATCGGCCTCGGGCTCGTCTTCCTCGGCTTCGGCGGGCGGCTGCAGCGGGAGGTGCGGTTCCACGCGGTGCCGGCCGTCGGCCTCGGCGTCGCGCCGCTGCTGGGCGCTCTGTTCGGCCTCGGCTGGATCCCGTGCATCAGCCCCACGCTCAGCGCCGTCCTGACCCTCAGCCTGCAGGACGCCACCGGCGGCAGGGGAGCCCTTCTGGCCTTCGTCTACTGCCTGGGGCTCGGCATCCCCTTCGTCCTCGCGGCGCTCGCGTTCAGCCGGTTCATGCGGATGACGTCGTGGCTGCGCAGGCACCAGCGGGCGGTCACGATCGTCGGCGGCATCATGCTCGTCGTCGTGGGCGTGCTGCTCGCCAGTGGCTGGTGGAACGACATCATCGACCAGATCCGTAGCACCGTCGGCACCGGGAGCATCTCGCTGTGAGTGACCAGCCCACCTCGAAGAGGAACACCGCGCCCGCGCTGGGCAGTCGCGAGTTCGGCCGCTGGATCTGGCGTCAGCTCACTTCCATGCGCACGGCTCTGTTCTTGCTGCTGCTGCTCGCCATCGCAGCCATCCCCGGCTCGCTGGTGCCCCAGCGCGGTGTCGACGCCCGCGCCGTCGAGGCGTTCTTCTCGCGCAACCCCACGAGCGCCCCCGTGCTCGACAAGCTTGGCTTCTTCAGCGTCTACACCTCGCCATGGTTCAGTGCCATCTACCTGCTGCTGATGGTGTCGCTCGTGGGCTGCATCCTGCCGCGCACCGCGGTGTATGCCAGGGCGCTGCGGGCGCGTCCGCCCAAGGCTCCCCGCAACTTCGCGAGGCTGTCGGGCACCGCCAGCTTCACAACCGACCGGGATCCTGACGACGTCATGGCCGCGGCGCGCAAGGCCGTCGGACGTGCCCGTGTCGACGTCGTCGACCACGAGCTGCGCGCCGAGCGGGGCTACCTGCGCGAAGCCGGCAACCTGGTGTTCCATGTGTGCCTCGTGGTGGTGCTCATCGGCGTGGCCGGCGGCGGGCTGCTGGGCTATCGCGGCTCGGCGATCGTGTCCGAGGGCGACGGGTTCTCCAACACGCTCACGCAGTACGACGAGTTCTCCTCGGGCGCGCTGTTCGACGCCGACAAGCTGCCTCCCTTCTCGCTGACGCTCGACGAGTTCGATGCGAGGTTCGAGCTCGAGGGCCCGCAGCGGGGCGCCCCGCTGCTGTTCCGTGCCCAGGGCCGGTACACCGAGAAGCCGACCGGTGATCAGAAGTCGTTCGACATCGAGGTCAATCACCCACTGTCCATCGGCAGCACCTCGGTCTACCTGGTCGGGCAGGGCTACGCCCCCGTCATCAAGGTCACCGACGCCAAGGGCAACGTCGTGTTCGACGACGCCGTGCCATTCCTTCCCAGCGACGGCACGTACACCTCGACCGGCGTCGTGAAGGTGCCCGACGCCCAGCCCGAGCAGATCGGCCTGCAGGGCTTCTTCCTGCCCACCGCTGCCTCTGTCGAGGGTGGTGCTGCGATCTCGCTGTTCCCCGGCGCGGTCAACCCCCTGGTCGGGCTGTTCGCCTATCACGGCGACCTCGGCATCGACGACGGGACGTCGCAGTCGGTGTTCATCCTCGACAAGGACAAGCTCACCCCGTACGTCGACAAGGACGGCAAGGAGGTCGACGTCAGCCTCTCCCCGGGCCAGGAGCAGGTGCTCGACGACGGCACCACCATCACCTTCGTCGAGCTGCGCCAGTTCGCCCGCTTCCAGATCAGCTCGTCGCCGTTGGTCAAGCTTCCGCTGTTCGGCGTGTCGATCGGCGTGCTCGGCCTGATCCTGTCGTTGTCCATCAAGCCCCGCCGCACCTGGGTCCGGGCGCGACGCGAGGGCTCACGTACGCTGGTCGAGGTCGCCGTGCTCGATCGCGTCACCCGAGACGACCTGCCGGCCGACCTGGACGACATCATCGGGCGCCTTCGGCGGGCGCTCGGGGACGACGAGGAGACCGCATGACGCTCGCGCAGTACGCCCAGTTCTCGAACTACGCGGTGGCGTCGGCGACGATCGTCGTCGCCCTGGCCTTCCTGGCGCACGTCGCCGAGTGGGGATTCGCCCGCGCGGTCGTCAAGGAGCCGGTCGCCGTCGGCGCAGGCGTCTCCGACGTCGAGGCCGACGAGCTGCCGCCGCGCAGCGACGTCTTCGGACGCATCGGCGTCTCGCTGGCCACACTCGCCGCGATCATCCTGCTGGCCGGGGTCGTCTCGCGTGCCCTGGCCGCCGAGCGGGTGCCGTGGGGCAACATGTACGAGTTCGGCGTCGCGGGCGCGCTCATCTCGCTCGTCGTCTACCTCGGCTGCGTCTTCACCTCCGGCGTGCAGTGGCTCGGTGGCATGGTCACCGGCTTCGCCCTCGCGCTCCTCGGGCTCTCCATGACCACCTACGTGCCTGCCGGCCCGCTTGTGCCGGCGCTGCACTCGTACTGGCTCGTCGTCCACGTCGCCGCGGTGATGATCGCCGGCGGCCTGTTCCTCGTGGGCGCCGCGGCGTCCGTCCTCTACCTGCTCAAGGCGCGTGCCGAGTCGCGTGGCACGGTCGGCCCCGTCCTGAAGCGCCTGCCGGCACTGGGCAGCATGGATCGCCTCGCCTACCGTGTGCACGCCGTCGGCTTCCCGATCTGGACCTTCGGCGCCCTCATCGCCGGCCCGATCTGGGCGCAGCACGCTTGGGGGCGCTACTGGGGCTGGGACCCCAAGGAGGTCTGGGCGTTCATCACCTGGGTCGTCTACGCGGGCTACCTGCACGCCCGGGCCACGGGTGGCTGGCGTGGCAAGCGCGCGGCCTACATCGCGATCATCGGCTTCGTGACGTTCCTGTTCAGCTTCTACGGCATCAACCTCTTCGGCTCAGGGCTCCACTCGTACGCCAAGTGAGCTAGCTCGCAGACTTCGGGGGGAGACAAGCGATGGGTGTCGGAATCAGGGCCGAGGGCCTGGTCATGACCTACGGCGACCTGCGGGCCGTCGACGGGGTCAGCTTCGAGGTGCGGCCGGGCGAGTTCTTCGGGCTGCTGGGCCCCAACGGTGCCGGCAAGACGACGACGCTCGAGATGGTCGAGGGCCTTCGCAAGCCGCAGTCGGGCTCGGTGCGCATCGATGGGTTCGAGCCGTGGCGGCGCGAGCCCGAGCTGCAGCGGCGCATCGGCGTCCAACTGCAGTCGTCGTCGTTCTTCGAGCGGCTGACGACGCGCGAGCAACTCGACACCTTCGGCTCGCTCTACGGCGTGGCCGCCGGACGCACCGACGAGCTGCTCGAGATGGTGGGCCTCGTCGACAAGGCGGGCGTCCGCACCGAAGACCTCTCCGGCGGGCAGAAGCAGCGTCTCTCGATCGCCTGCGCCCTCGTCCACGACCCCGAGGTCGTCTTCCTCGACGAGCCGACCGCCGCGCTCGACCCGCAGGCGCGGCGCAACCTGTGGGACGTCCTCAGCGGCCTCAACGCCTCGGGCCGCACCGTCGTCCTCACCACGCACTACATGGACGAGGCCGAGGCATTGTGCGACCGGGTGGCGATCATGGACTCCGGCCGGATCCTGGAGATGGACACGCCGGCGGCGCTGGTGCGAGGGCTGGACGCCCCGGTGCGCATCAGCCTGACGCCGGGCACGCTCGCGGTGGCCGACGCGCTCGCCATCGCCGGGCCCGACTCCGTCGACGCCCACGAGTCGGAGCTCACGATCACGACGCGTGAGCCCGCTCGGGTGCTGGCCGCCCTGGCCGACCGCGACGCCCTGGCCGGGCTGTCGGTCAAGGGGGCGACCCTCGAGGACGTCTTCCTGCAGCTCACCGGGCGGGAGTACCGCGCATGAGGGCCTTCCGCTCGCTGTCGGTCGCGATGGCCAAGGGGTTCTTCCGCGACCGGATGTCGTTGTTCTTCGCGGTGCTCTTCCCACTGATGTTCCTGGTGCTGTTCGGCGGGCTGCTCACCGACAACGGCGTCTCGAAGTCGACCATCGTGCAGATCGGCGATGTCGCCCTGATCGACGACGCCCCGGCCGAGACCAAGGCGTTCTACGACGAGAGCTTCGACATCACCCGCTCCACCGACGAGGCCTCCGCCCTCGAGAAGGTGCGCAAGGGCGATGTCGACGCCGTCATCAGCCAGGACGGCGACACCATCGTCGTGCGGTATTCGCAGGCCGACCAGGTCAAGGCCGCGACGGTGCAGGGCACGTTCCAGGGCCTCGTGCAGACCGCCAACATCGCGGCCACCGGACAGCCGCCGAAGTTCTCGCTCGAGGCGGAGCAGGTCGAGGACGACTCGCTCTCGACCATCCAGTTCGTGACACCGGGCCTGCTGGGCTGGGCCGTCGCGATGAGCGCGACGTTCGGGGCGGCGTCCAACCTCGTGGTGTGGCGCAAGAACGGGCTGCTTCGGCGGCTGCGGCTCTCGCCGGTGCCGACGTCATCGGTGGTGCTCGCCCGCGTCGTGGTCAGCCTCGCCATCGCGATGGTGCAGGCGGCCATCTTCCTGGGGCTCGGCATCGGGGCCTTCGGACTGCAGCTCACCGGCGCGTGGCCCATGATCGTCCCCCTGCTGCTCTCGGGGACGTTGGCCTTCATGTCGATCGGGCTGCTCGCGGGCTCAGTGTCCAAGACCGAGGAGGGTGCCATCGGCATGGCGAACTTCGTCGTGCTGCCGATGGCCTTCCTGTCGGGCTCGTTCTTCCCGCTCGACGGCGCCCCCGGTTGGGTCCAGGCGATCGGCAACGTCCTGCCGTTGCGCCATCTCAACGAGGGGATGCTCGACACGATGGTGCGTGGCGAGGGAGCGTCGTCCGCGCTCGTGCCGATCGCCATCCTGCTCGGCTTCACCGTCGTCCTCACCGCGATCGCCTCCCGCCTCTTCCGCTGGGACGCCTAGCCCCCGCGCCGCAGGCGCGAGGGGCGCCCGCCCCCAAGGCGGCCGGCCCTGTCCCCAACTTTTGGACACTTGCGGGGCATATTTCGGCGGGAGATGCCCCGCAAGTGTCCAAAAGTTGGGGGGCCTACGTCGGTGAGATTTCCACAGGTGGCTTCTCTGCGGTCGTTCGTCCACAGGTGATGGGCTGAGGGGTTCCGGGACGTCGGCGAGCGGTAGAGGCTCCGGTCATGACCAGAGCAGTCCCGGCCGCCTTGAGACGTGGCCCGTTCACGCTTGCGCAGGCAGCAGCCGCCGGCGTCAGTCGCGACATGCTTCGGGGTCGGCAATACCGACAGCTCTTTCGAGGCGCATATGTCTGGGTCGGTGTCGAGATGACGTTGACGATGTGGCTGCGTGGAGCGTTGCTCGTCCTGCCGGCCGACGCGGTCGTCAGTCATCTGACCGCATTGCGTCTGTACGGTCTCGAGATGGGCAGCGGACCACTCGAGCTCTCGACGACCACAGGGCTGCGTTCGAGGCTGCGCGGTGTCCGCCTGCACCGACGACTCGGCCGACTGTCACCACGTGAGATCAAGGGCTTGCCGGTCACCGGCCCTGACCGGACGCTCGTCGACTGCGGCACCCGACTCGGCATCGTGTCTCTCGTGCAGGCAGCCGATCATCTGGTCCACACGGGCGCGACGACCCTCGACGCGCTGCATCGTTACTGCCTCGATCGACACCTCCATGGTGTGCAGCGTTGCCGTCGGGCGCTGGGGCTCGCTTGCGAGGGCGCGGAGTCACCACGTGAGACCTTCGTCCGCCTCATGCTGGTGTTCGCCCGCCTCCCTCATCCCATCTGCAACCCCGAGGTCCAAGACGCTCACGGACGATTCGTGGCGCGGGTCGACATGCTTTACGCCGTGTACCGCGTCGTGGTCGAGTACGACGGCTGGCAGCACGAGCGCGACGCCCGCCAGCGACAGCGCGACCGTGAGCGCCGCGAGCTGCTGGAGGGGCTCGGGTACCGACTCATCGTCGTGACGGACGAAGATCTGCGCCGCTCACCCGAGGACGTCCCCCGGCGTGTCCATGCCGCACTGCGAGACCGGGGATACGCGGGTCCTGCGCCTGTGATGAGCGTCCAGTGGTCACGTTGGTTCGCCCTGTCCTAGCCCAACTTTTGGACACTTCCGGGGCATCTCAGACGGGAAAGTGCCCCGCAAGTGTCCAAAAGTTGGGGGCGGGGGGCTACGGCCCGGGGCCTACGGCCCGGGGTCAGAGGCTGCGGAGGTAGTCGGGGTCGTCGTCGGGGCCCTTGGCGGGCGGACGTCCGCTCGGGCCCCAGCCGGATGCACGCGGAGGCTGGTTGCCGCCGGGCTTCTGGCGACGCTGGCCGAAGAAGATCCAGACGAGCGGTCCGATGGGGACGAGCAGCAACGCCACGAACCACAGCGGCTTGGGCAGGAAGCGGGTCTGGCGCGACGGCGTCGCGACGAGGTCGAAGAACGCGTACA
>Ga0164243_10003156_pt1 | contig 26551 bp, 22 predicted proteins | sample OricompcompostOP_FD_108781 | JGI IMG/M metagenome (GOLD analysis project Ga0164243, IMG submission 108781) | Organic Plus compost microbial communities from Emeryville, California, USA - Original compost - Organic plus compost (OP) | ecosystem: Engineered > Solid waste > Mixed feedstock >...
CTCGGCGATCCCGGCCAGCGCGGCCTCCACCAGCGCGTGCTCGTGCGCGGCGACCCGTTCCATGCCGATCTCGGACAGGTAGTCCACGGCGGCACCGAGCCCGACGGCCTGCGAGGTCATCGGTACGCCCGCCTCGAACTTCTGCGGCGGCGGCGCGAACGTCGTGCGCTCCATCGTGACCAGCTCGATCATCGACCCGCCGGTGAGGAACGGCGGCATCGCCTCGAGCAGCTCGCGGCGCCCGTAGAGCACCCCGATGCCGGACGGCGCCAGCATCTTGTGCCCGGAGAACACCGCGAAATCCACCCCGAGCGCGTGGAAGTCGACCGGGGAGTGCGGCACCGACTGGCACGCGTCGAGCAGCGTCAGCGCACCCACCTCGCGGGCCCGCCGCACGATCGGCTCCACCGGGTTGACCGTGCCCAGCACGTTGGACTGGTGCGCGAACGCGACGATCTTGGTGCGCTCGGTGACCAGCTCGTCGAGCTTGGACAGGTCCAGCCGGAACCCGTCGGTCAGGTCGAACCACTTCAGCGTCGCCCCGGTGCGCTGGCACAACTGCTGCCACGGCACCAGGTTCGCGTGGTGCTCCATCGCCGTGATGACGATCTCGTCGCCGGGGGCGATGCGGAACCGCTCGGCCTCCGTCCCCGCGGTGGCCGCGTTGCTCATCGCGTAGGCCACCAGGTTGATGCCCTCGGTGGCGTTCTTGGTGAACACCAGCTCGCCCGGGTCGGACCCGGTGAACTCCGCCGTGCGCGCACGGGCGTACTCGTAGGCGTCGGTGGCCTCCTCGGCGAGCTGGTGCGCCCCGCGGTGCACCGCCGCGTTGGAGGTCTCCAGGAACCGGCGCTCGGCGTCCAGCACCTGCACCGGCCGCTGCGAGGTCGCGCCGGAATCCAGGTACACCAAGGGTTTCCCGTCGCGCACGGTGCGCGACAGGATGGGGAAGTCGGCGCGCACCGCGGCGACGTCCAAGGGTGCGTTGGCCGCTGCTGTGGTGGTCATGCGCGCCAACTCCTCTCTCGGTGTCAGTTCGGGAGGTGGGACAACGTCAGACCGCGGCGGTTTCCTTGTTGCCGGTGTACTTGACGTAGCCGTTCTCCTCCAGCTCGTCGGCCAGCTCCTTGCCACCGGACTCGACGACCTTGCCGTCGGCGAAGACGTGCACGAAGTCCGGCGTGATGTGGCGCAGGATCCGGGTGTAGTGGGTGATCAGCATGACGCCGACCTCGTTGTTCGCCTTGTACTCGTTGACGCCCTCGGACACGATCCGCAGCGCGTCGACGTCCAGGCCGGAGTCGGTCTCGTCGAGGATCGCGATCTTCGGCTTGAGCAGGGCCAGCTGCAGGATCTCGTGGCGCTTCTTCTCACCGCCGGAGAAGCCCTCGTTGACGCTGCGCTCGGCGAACTCGGACGAGATCTCCAGCTTGCCCATCTCGTCCTTGACTTCCTTGACCCAGTGGCGCAGCTTCGGCGCCTCGCCGCGCACGGCGGTGGCCGCGGTGCGGAGGAAGTTCGACATGGACACACCCGGCACCTCGACCGGGTACTGCATCGCCAGGAACAGCCCGGCGCGCGCCCGCTCGTCGACCGACATGTCCAGGACGTTCTCGCCGTCCAGCAGCACCTCGCCGGAGGTCACCTCGTACTTGGGGTGGCCGGCGACGGCGTAGGACAGGGTGGACTTGCCCGAGCCGTTGGGGCCCATGATCGCGTGGGTCTCGCCCGACCGGATGGTCAGGTTGACGCCCTTGAGGATCTCCTTGGTGCCTTCGTCGGTGGTGACGCCGGCGTGCAGGTCCTTGATTTCCAGTGTGGCCATGGCCTTGTTTTCGTCTCTGTCTCTCGTGGTGGAAGTAGGGGGCTCAGCTGCCGACGGCTTCGAGTTCGGCCTCGATCGCCGTGGTCAGGCGCTCGCGGACCTCGGGAACGTCGATCTTCATCAGGATCTCGTGGAAGAACCCGCGCACGACCAGGCGCCGCGCCTGCTCCTCCTCGATCCCCCGCGACTGCAGGTAGAACAACTGCTCGTCGTCGAACCTTCCCGTCGCGCTCGCGTGACCGGCGCCGGCGATCTCACCGGTCTCGATCTCCAGGTTCGGCACCGAGTCGGCGCGCGCGCCTTCGGTGAGGACCAGGTTGCGGTTGAGCTCGTAGGTCTCGGTGCCCTCGGCCGCGGCGCGGATCAGCACGTCGCCGATCCACACGGCGTGGGCGTCGTCGCCCTGCAGCGCACCCTTGTACATCACGTTCGACTTGCAGTACGGGACCGCGTGGTCGACGAACAGGCGGTGCTCCTGGTGCTGCCCGGCGTCGGCGAAGTACAGGCCGAGCATCTCCACGTCGCCACCGCGGTCGGCGAAGGTCGCGGTGGGCGACACGCGCACCAGGTCGCCGCCCAGGGTGACGACGATGTGCTTGACCGTGGCGTCCTTGCCGAGCTTGAGGTGCTGCTCGGAGACGTGCACGGCGTCATCGGCCCAGTCCTGGACGCTGACGACGGTGAGCTTGGCGCCCTCACCGACGACGAACTCGACGTTGTCGGCGTAGGTGCCCGATCCGAGGTGGTCGAGCACGACGACACCCTCGGCGTGGGCCTCGGCCCGCACCTGCAGGTGCCCGTAGGCGGTGTTGCCCTCACCCGGGCCGGCCAGCCGCAGCACCGACGGCGTGGACGCGCGCGTGTCCTTCGGCAGGGTCACCAGCGTCGCCGCGGTGAACGACGAGTACGCCTGCGCGGCGATCCGGTCACTCGGCACGCCGGCCTGGCCGAGGCGCTCGTCCTCGCGGCCGACGGTCTCGACGCGCACCTCGGGCGCGGCCTCGACGTCGACCTTGACCTCGCCGGAGGCCGTCGCGCTGCCGTCGTGCAGCCCGCGCAGCCGCTTCATCGGGGTGAATCGCCAGTTCTCCTCGCGACCGCCGGGGACCTCGAAGGCCTCGACGTCGTACCCCGTGAAGCGCTCCGCGCGGGAGGCCGCCGGGACGACGGCCTCCGCTGCGGCAGCGGTGTTCTCAGCAGACACCGTCATGTCAGCCGACGGCTCCTTCCATCTGCAGTTCGATCAGGCGGTTCAGCTCGAGCGCGTACTCCATGGGCAGCTCGCGCGCGATGGGCTCGACGAACCCGCGCACGACCATGGCCATGGCCTCGTCCTCGGTGAGCCCGCGCGACATCAGGTAGAACAGCTGGTCCTCGGACACCTTGGACACCGTGGCCTCGTGGCCCATCGACACGTCGTCGTTGCGGATGTCGACGTAGGGGTAGGTGTCGGAGCGGGAGATGGTGTCCACCAGCAGTGCGTCGCACTTCACCGTGGACGCGGAGTGGTGCGCCCGCTTGGCCACCTTCACCAGGCCGCGGTAGGACGTGCGACCGCCGCCGCGGGCCACCGACTTGGACACGATCGTCGACGAGGTGTGCGGCGCCAGGTGCTCCATTTTCGCGCCCGCGTCCTGGTGCTGCCCCTCGCCCGCGAAGGCGATCGAGAGGACCTCGCCCTTGGCGTGCTCGCCCATCAGGAAGACCGACGGGTACTTCATGGTCACCTTGGACCCGATGTTGCCGTCGATCCACTCCATGGTGGCGCCCTCTTCGCACTTGGCGCGCTTGGTGACCAGGTTGTAGACGTTGTTCGACCAGTTCTGGATCGTCGTGTAGCGGCAGCGGCCGCCCTTCTTCACGATGATCTCGACGACGGCCGAGTGCAGCGAGTCCGACTTGTAGATCGGCGCGGTGCAGCCCTCGACGTAGTGCACGTAGGCACCCTCGTCGACGATGATCAGGGTCCGCTCGAACTGGCCCATGTTCTCGGTGTTGATCCGGAAGTAGGCCTGCAGCGGGATGTCCACGTGCACGCCCGGCGGCACGTAGATGAACGACCCACCGGACCACACCGCGGTGTTCAGCGCGGAGAACTTGTTGTCACCGGCCGGGATGACCGAGCCGAAGTGCTCCCGGAAGATCTCCGGGTGCTCCTTGAGGGCGGTGTCGGTGTCCAGGAACAGCACACCCTGGGACTCGAGGTCCTCGCGGATCTTGTGGTAGACGACCTCGGACTCGTACTGGGCCGCGACACCGGCGATCAGGCGCTGCTTCTCCGCTTCCGGGATGCCCAGCTTGTCGTAGGTGTTCTTGATGTCCTCGGGCAGCTCGTCCCAGCTCGCGGCCTGCTGCTCGGTGGAACGCACGAAGTACTTGATGTTGTCGAAGTCGATGCCCGACAGGTCGGCGCCCCAGTTCGGCATGGGCTTGCGCTCGAAGAGCTTCAGCGCCTTCTGGCGCGCCTCGAGCATCCACTCCGGCTCGCTCTTCTTCGCGGAGATGTCGGCCACGACCTCGGCGTTGAGCCCGCGGCGGGCACTGGCCCCCGCGGCGTCCGGGTCGGCCCACCCGAAGGCGTAGTTACCCAGGGAGTCGATGGTCTCTTCCTGGGACAACGGCGCTGTGGTGGGATTGCGCTGCTCGGCAGCGGCAGTCATTCGCGTTCCCCTCCGTCCGGAGCTCTCGCTTGCAGACCCGGCGGATTCTCCGCTGGGACGTGTGTGGTGCACGCGGCGTCGCCGCGCGCGATGGTGGCCAGTCGCTGGACGTGGGTGCCCAGCAGACTGGCGAACGCCTCGGTCTCCGCCTCGCACAGCTGCGGGAACTCAGCGGCGACGTGGGCGACCGGGCAGTGGTGCTGGCACAGCTGCGCGCCGGCACCGGTGGCCGAGGCGCCCACCTGGCGGGTGGACGCAGCGTAGCCTTCCCTGGTCAGGGCGGCGGCCAGGGCCTCCGCCCTGTCCGCCGGACCGTCCGCGGCGTTCACCGCGGTGCGGTGCGGTTCGACCAGGGCGGCCACCCGCCGGTGCGCGAACGCCCGCACCGCTTCCTCACCCGCGTGCTCGGCGAGGAAGCGGATGGCGGCGACCGCGAGGTCGTCGTAGGCGTGCCCGAACCGCGCCCGTCCCGTCTCGGTGAGCAGGAAGAGCTTGGCCGGGCGTCCCCGCCCCCGCGGGCCGCGCCGGGGCGCGTTCCGCGTCTCGGCCTCCCCGTCGGCGACCAGCGCGTCGAGGTGACGCCGCACGGCGGTGGGGCTCAGCCCCAGCCGCTCGGCGACGACACCCGCCGTCACGGGTCCGTCCTCCAGCAGGAGGCGGGCGACCTCGTGCCGGGTGCGCCCCTCGGGAGTGGCCTGGGCCAGTGCCGGCGTGGTGTGCGCCGGCTCCGGGGTGGCCGCAGCGGCGCCCACGGCACCGGGACGGCTCGCGCCGCTCCGGTGCCGAATCGGTCCGCTGTTTTTCACAACATAATTGTGTCGTATTTCGGGCGGGGAGGCAAAGACGGGCCGCGATCGCGTGACCGGCCTCACGACGATCGGCGCTGACCTGCGCGGCACCGCGTCCCGCACCAGGGGCGACCTGCCGGGCGGACGCGTCCGCCGGTCGCTCCCGCCGCCCTGCACCGGGGACCTTGGCGACGTCGATACCCTTTCGGCGTGGCATTGGGCGAGCAGAGCACCGACGGCGGCGCGGTGTCGGTACCGCTGTCCCCGGTGCGGCCACCCCAGGCCGGGCCGCTGGAACAGGCGGAACTGCGTGCGCTGGACATCATCCGCCGCCTGGGCACGATGGGCGCCCTGCTGCTCGCGCTCGGCTCGCTCGGAGCGGGCGCGGCGCCGGTGCTCAACCCGGTGCAGGACCTGCCCGTCCTGCGGCTGTTCTCCCGCATTCCCACGGTCTCGCTGGCCATCTGCTTCGCCGGGATGGGCATGCTGGTCGTGGGCTGGCTGCTACTCGGCCGGTTCGCCCGGCCGAAGCGCGCGCGGCTGGCCACCCGCGCCCAGCTGACCCGCACGCTCGTCATGTGGCTCGTGCCGCTGATGTTCATCCCTCCGCTGTTCTCCCGCGACGTCTACAGCTACCTCGCGCAGAGCGAGATCGTGCACCGCGGGATGGACCCCTACTCGCTCGGCCCGGCGCAGGCTCTCGGCGTCGCCGACCCGCTCACCAGCGGCGTGTCGAACATGTGGCGGGAGACCCCGGCCCCCTACGGCCCGCTGTTCCTGAAGCTGGGCAGCTGGATCTCGGCGATCACCGGCGACCACATCGTCGCGGGCGTGCTCCTGCAGCGGGCGCTCGCGCTGGTCGGTGTCGTCCTGATCATCTGGGCCCTGCCGCGGCTGGCCCAGCGCTTCGGCGTCGAGCCCGCCACCGCGCTCTGGCTGGGCGCGGCCAATCCGCTCGTGCTGTTCCACCTGGTCGCGGGCGCGCACAACGAGGCGCTCGGCATCGGTCTGATGGTCGCGGGCCTCGAGCTGGGCATCCGCAGGCTACCGGTGCGGGTCGCCGGGGACAGCCCACCGCCGCTGGCGCGCGGCGAGGTGCTGTTCATCGTGCTGGGCGCGGCGGTGATCACCATGGGCGCCGCGGTGAAGGTCAACGCGATCATCGCGCTCGGGTTCTTCGGCGTGATGATCGCGCGGCGCTGGCACGGCCGCGTCACCGACCTGCTGCGGGCCGCAGCCCTGGTCACCGGCGTGTTCGCGGTCGTGATCACGGCGGTGTGCCTGGGCACCGGGCTCGGCTTCGGCTGGGTCGGCGCGCTCGGCACCCCCGGTATGGTGCGCAGCTGGATCTCCCCGAGCGCCGAGCTGGCCAACCTCGGCGGCGTGCTGGGCATCGCACTCGGCCTGGGCAACCACACCAATGCGCTCGTGTCGATCCTGCAGCTGGCGGGCACCGCACTGGCCGGCCTGATCACCGTCAAGTTCCTGTGGGACAGCTTCCGGTGGCGCTACCGGCCGATCATCGGCCTCGGTGTGTCGCTGGGGGCGTTCATGATGCTGCACGTCGCGATGCAGCCCTGGTGGCTGCTGTGGGCGGTCATCCCGCTCGCCGCCGCCGCGGGCACGTCCCGGTTCCGGGTCGCGGCCACCGTGGTCAGCGTCGCGCTGGCGTTCCTGGCCGCCCCGCCGGGCAGCACGTTCGACGGCCGCTCGTTCGTGGTCCCGCAGGCCTATCTGGCCGCGGGGCTGGTCGTCGCCGTCGCGGTGGCGATCGTGTGGCGCAGGGCACCTTCGCTGCTGAAGAGGGATCCGCAGCCGGTGGCCTGAGCCGGGGTCGTACGCTTGACAGTCGTGAGCACACCTGCCGTCGAGATCACCGGGCTGGTGAAGCGCTACGGCTCGAAGACCGCGGTCGACGGCCTGGACCTGAAGATGGCCCGCGGCCGCCTGCTCGCGCTGCTGGGGCCCAACGGCGCGGGCAAGACCACCACCGTCGAGATCTGCGAGGGTTTCCGCCGCGCCGACTCCGGAACGGTCCGCGTGCTGGGCCTGGACCCGGCACGGGACGGCGCCGCGCTGCGCCCCCGTATCGGCGTCATGCCGCAGGGCGGTGGCGCCTACCCCGGCGTGCGCGCCGCGGAGATGCTGGGCCTGGTCGCCTCGTGCGCGGCCAACCCGCTGAACCCGGCGTGGTTGCTGGACGTCCTCGGGCTCGCCGCAGTCGAGCGCACCCCGTTCAAACGCCTCTCCGGCGGCCAGCAGCAGCGCCTGTCGCTGGCCTGCGCCCTCGTCGGGCGCCCCGAGCTGGTGTTCCTCGACGAGCCGACCGCGGGCATGGACCCGCAGGCCCGCCGCCTGGTGTGGGAGCTGCTCGGCGCACTGCGCGCCGACGGGGTGAGCGTCCTGCTCACCACGCACCTGATGGAGGAGGCCGAGGCCCTGGCCGACGACGTGGTGATCGTCGACCACGGAACGGTCCTCGCCGAAGGCACCCCGAGTGCGCTGACCGCCGACGACGCCGATTCCGCGCAGCTGCGCTTCAAGGCCCGCCCCGGGCTGGACACGGCGCTGCTGTCCGCCGCGCTGCCCGAGGGCTACCTGGTGACCGAGCCCACGCCGGGCAGCTACCAGGTCACCGGAACGGTCGACCCGCAGGTCGTGTCCACCGTGACGGCGTGGTGCGCGCAGCAGGGCGTGCTGGCCGAGGAGCTGCACGTGGGCAAGCGCGACCTGGAAGAGGTTTTCCTCGAACTGACCGGACGGGAGTTGCGATCGTGACCGCACCGGCCCGGTTCCCCGCGGGCACCTTCACCCCGGCACCCGGAGCGGGCAGCCGGTGGCGCATGCTGCTGACCCACGCGCGCGTGGAAACCAGTCTCACGCTGCGGCACGGTGAGCAGATCCTGCTCACCCTGCTGATCCCGCTTGCGCTGCTGATCGGCCTGACCCTGCTCGACGTCCTGCCCACCGGCGATCTGGACGGCGTGTCCAAGGTGGACTGGCTGACGCCGCGGATCTTCGCGCTCGCGGTGATGTCCTCGGCCTTCACCGGCCAGGCCATCGCACTCGGCTTCGACCGCCGCTACGGCGTGCTCAAACGGCTGTCGGCCACGGCCATCCCGCGGTGGCTGCTGGTCGCGGGACGGATCGTGGCCGCGCTCGTGGTGGTGCTGCTGCAGGTCCTCGTGCTCGGCGTGGTCGCCGCCCTGCTGGGCTGGACGCCGTCGGCGGCGGGCATCGCCGCGGCCGTCGTCCTGCTCGTGCTGGGCACGCTCGGCTTCGGCGCGCTCGGGGTGCTGCTCGGCGGGTCGCTGCGGGCGGAGGCGGTACTGGCGCTGGCCAACATCGTGTGGTTCGTGCTGCTCCTCGCGGGCGGCATCCTGCTCGCGCCGTCGACGCTGCCCCCGGGCGCCGCGACGGTCGTCGAGCTGCTGCCCTCGGGCGCACTGGCGGAGGGGCTGCGCGCCGCGCTGGTCGACGGGCACTTCGCCCCGGGACCGGTCGCGGTGCTGGCCGGGTGGACCGTCATCGGGGCCGCGGTGGCCGCGAAGACGACAAAACTGACATAACTCTAGGATGTTCCCGTGGCACTGAAGTCCCTGATCGCCCGTCTCCCCTACCCGCCGCACGCCGTGCAGCGGGCGATCGCCGTGGCGGCGATCGTGGCGCAGGCCGGCATCGGGGTCACCGGCTCGGTCGTCCGGGTCACCGGTTCCGGGCTGGGCTGCCCCACGTGGCCGCAGTGCTTCCCCGGCAGCCTGGTGCCGGTCGCGCACCCCGAGTTCGACACCCTCAACCAGTGGATCGAGTTCGGCAACCGGCTGCTGACGGTGGTCGTGGTCCTGGTGTCCGCGCTGGCCGTGCTCGCGGCGTGGCGCGTGCAGATCGCCCACCCGGAGCGCAAGCGCCTGGTGGGGCTCGCGTGGACGATGCCCGGCGGGGTCGTGCTGCAGGCCGTGGTCGGCGGCATGACGGTGCTGGCGAAGCTCGAGTGGTGGACGGTCGCGATCCACTTCCTGGCTTCCACGCCGCTGGTGTGGCTGGCGGTGCTGCTGCTGCGCGCGTTCAACGAGGGCGACGAACCCGCCCGCTGGCTGGTGCCGCCGCTGGCGCGGACGCTGCTCGTCGTGCTCGTCGTGGCGCTGTGGGCGATCCTGATCGCCGGTACGACGGTCACCGGCGCGGGCCCGCACGGCGGTGACCCGGAGACGCACCGGCTGGACGCGCCGATCGAGACGCTCGCGCAGGTGCACGGCGGGATCCTGGTCTGCTACCTGCTCGTGCTCGCCACGTTCGGCCTGGTGCTGTTGCGCGGCGGCACCCCGGCGCCGGTGTGGCGCCGCTACGCGATCGTGTGGGTCGTGGCGCTCGCGCAGGGCACGCTCGGGTCGGTGCAGTACGCGCTCGGCATCCCGGAGGCTCTGGTGTCGATGCACGTGCTCGGATCGGCGCTGGCGATCGTGGCGACGGCGGCGTTGTGGTGCGGCTGCCGCGACCGCGGTCCGGTGACGTCCGCTCGTTGCGCGCCACCCCGCACCCCGGAACTGACCGCCGCCCGCTAGCGGTTCGGCCACCGACGTGGTGGCGACGCACGTGGGGGGTACCCCCGTACCGGTCGCGTGTGGCCGGAGAGAGAGGTTGCTGCCACCCATGTCCAAACCGCTGATCTCGCACCGTCGATCATCAGGCCAGATGATCGTGCTCAAAGCGTTCCTGCTGATCCCGTTCCTCGCCCTGATCACCGCCGTTCCGCTGGCGTGGGGCTGGGGCCTGACCTGGCTGGATCTCGGGCTGGCCGTCGCGTTCTACGTGATCGCCACCCTCGGGGTGACGGTCGGCTACCACCGGTACTTCACCCACGGTGCGTTCAAGACGGGACGGCCGCTGCGGGTCGCGATGGCGATCGCGGGCAGCATGGCCGTGCAGGGTTCGGTGATCTTCTGGGTCGCCAGCCACCGGCGGCACCACGCGTTCGCCGACCGCGACGGCGATCCGCATTCGCCGTGGCTGTTCGGCACCAGCCCGGCGGCGTTGCTGCGCGGGTTCTGGCACGCGCACATGGGGTGGATGTTCCAGCGCGAGGTGACCAACTACGAGCGGTTCGCGCCGGACCTGCTGGCCGATGACGACCTGCGCGTGGCGAACCGGCTGTTCTGGCTGTGGATCGTGCTGAGCCTGGGCCTTCCTGCGCTGCTCGGCGGGCTGTTGAGCTGGTCGTGGTGGGGCGCGGTCACCGCGTTCTTCTGGGCGGGCCTGGTGCGGATCGCGTTCCTGCACCACGTGACGTGGTCGGTGAACTCGATCTGCCACATGATCGGTGACCGCCCGTTCGCGAGCCGGGACAAGGCGGCGAACTTCTGGCCGTTGGCGATCCTGTCGATGGGCGAGTCGTGGCACAACTCGCACCACGCCGACCCGACGTGCGCCCGGCACGGGGTGCTGCGCGGGCAGCTGGACGTGTCGGCGCGGCTGATCTGGATCTTCGAGAAGCTGGGCTGGGCGCGCGACGTGCGCTGGCCGCGTGCCGAGCGCCTCGCCGCGAAACGCCTCGAGCCGGTTTCGTCCTAGAGGGCGTGCCCGGCCATCCGGCGGCGGTGGCCGGGGCCGATCCGGGTGGTGTTGACGGTCTCGGCGTCCCACTCGGCCGGTTCGAGGTCCTCGACGGCCTCGACGAGCTTGCTGCCGGTCTCCACCGTCGGCACGACGACGTCACCGAGGGCCCCGTCGTGGCCGACGAGCACCACCCGCGCGCCGGCGCGGCCGATGTTCTCGACGACGGCCCGCGACGGCGTGCCGTGCTCGGCGACGAAACGGCGGGCGGTCGTAAGCTGCTTGGCGGTGGGCGCCGGCGCCTCGGTCTCTTCAGCCATAGCGGCATCTTAGGGAAGATCCGGCGCCGTCACCGGGTTGTCCGGGGTGAACCCGACCACGTCAGGAGGAAACACGCGATGCCCACAGCAGTGCAGATCCGGCAGACCGGCGGACCCGAGGTGCTCGAGGTCGGTGAGATCGAGATCGGCGACCCGGGCCCCGGCGAGCTGCTGGTGGACGTCGCCGCGTCGGGTGTGAACTACATCGACACCTACCAGCGCAGCGGGATCTACACGCTGGACCTGCCCGCGACGCTGGGCCAGGAGGGCGCGGGCACGGTGCGCGCAATCGGTGAGGGCGTGACCGGGTTCGCGGTGGGTGACCGGGTGGCGTGGCAGGGCGTGCTCGGCGCCTACGCGCAGCAGGCGCTGATCCCGGCGCGCGTCGCGGTACCGGTGCCCGACGGCGTGGAGATCGAGACCGCCGCCGCCACCATGCTGCAGGGCGTCACGGCCCACTACCTGGTGCGCTCGACGTACCAGGTGCAGGAGGGCGACACGATCCTGCTGCACGCGGCGGCGGGCGGGGTCGGGCTGTTGCTCACCCAGCTGGCCAAGCTTCGTGGTGCGCGCGTGATCGGCACGGTGTCGACGGCCGAGAAGGAAGAGCTGGCCCGCCAGGCGGGCGCCGACGAGGTGATCCGCTACGACCAGGTCGACTTCGCCGAGCGGGTTCGCACACTCACCGACGGCGAGGGCGTGGCCGCGGTGTACGACGGCGTCGGCAAGTCGACGTTCGACGGCAGCCTGGCGAGCCTGCGCGTGCGGGGGATCCTGGTGTTGTTCGGCGCGGCGAGCGGCCCGGTGCCCCCGGTGGACCCGCAGCGCCTCAACGCGGCCGGTTCGGTGTTCCTCACCCGCCCGACGGCGGCACACTACGTGCGCACCCGGGAGGAGCTGGAGTGGCGCACGGGCGAGCTGTTCGCGGCGGTGCGCTCCGGTGATCTGGCGGTGCGGGTCGGCGGCACCTACCCGCTCACCGACGCGGCCAAGGCACACGAGGACCTGCAGGGCAGGCGCACGACGGGCAAGCTGCTGCTGATCCCGTAGCAGACCGGGTGCTTCCCCGACCCTCGGCCCGGCTCGGTCGCCGAGCGGAGGGGCGGGGAAAGCCGGCACGCCTAGACGTTGACCGCCGCGCGGATGGTCTCCTTCAGGCTGCTCGTCGTCGCGATGACCGCCGTCGGTTCGTAGCCGCAGTGGGCCATGCAGTTGGCGCAGCGCGGATCCTTGCCCCGGCCGAACTTGTCCCAGTCGGTTTCCTCGATCAGCTCACGCCACGTCTTCGCGTAGCCGTCGTCGAGCAGGTAGCACGGGCGCTGCCACCCCAGCAGCGAGTAGGACGGGATGCCCCACGGGGTGCACTCCAGGTCCCGCTTGCCCTCGATGAAGTCGAGGAACACGGGCGAGTGGTTCAGGCGCCACTTCTTGCGGCGGCCGTCGGCGAAGGCCTTCGCGAACAGCTCCCTCGTCTGCTGCACCCCGAGGAAGTGCTCCTGATCGGGGGCCTTCTCGTAGGCGTACCCCGGGGACAGCTGCATGTTGTCGACCCCGACCTCGTCGTTGAGGTAGTCCAGGACGTCGATGACGTCCTGCGGGGTGTCGGTGTTGAAGAACGTCGTGTTCGTCATCACCTTGAAGCCCTTGGACTTCGCCAGCCGGATCGCGTCGACGGCGGCCTGGAACCCGCCCTCCTTGCGCACCGACGCGTCGTGCTTGTCCGCCAGCCCGTCGATGTGCACCATCCACGTGAAGTTGCGGTGCGGGGAGAACTTGTGGATGTGCTTGGGCAGCAACAGGGCGTTCGTGCACAGGAACACGATCTTGTTGCGTTCCAGCAGGATCCGGGTGATCTCGTGGATCTGCGGGTGCATCAACGGCTCCCCACCCGCGATCGACACCATCGGCGCGCCGCTCTCCTCCACCGCGCCCACGGCCTGCTGCACCGGCATCCGCTGCTTCAGCAGGTGCGCGGGCTGCTGGATCTTCCCGCAGCCACCGCACTTGAGGTTGCACGCGAACAACGGTTCCAGCTCGACCAGGATCGCAAACTTCTCCCTGCGCAACAGCTTCTGCTTGGCCAGGAACGCACCCAGCCGGATCGACTGGCGCAACGGCATGCCCATGGTCTAGCTCACCTCCCGGGGTAGTGTGAAAACCACGTCCTCGTCGGCCGCGACGGTTTCGGTCACGCGCGTGCGCCCGAGCCCGCCGAGGCACCGCACCAGCTCGTCCACCAGGTCCGGTGGCGCCGAGGCGCCCGCGGTGATCCCGATCCGCGTCGCACCGTCCAGCCAGCGCAGGTCTACTTCGGACACATCGTCCACGAGTCGGGCACGCGTGCCCCGCCGCCGCGCGACCTCCACCAGCCGCTGCGAGTTCGACGAGTTCGGCGATCCGACCACGAGAACCAGGTCCGTCTTGCCGGCCACCGCCGACACCGCGCGCTGGCGGTTCGTGGTGGCGTAGCAGATGTCGTCGCGGCGGGGCCCCTCGATCGACGGGAACCGCTCGCGCAGCACCGCGGCGATCTCCTCGGCCTCGTCCACCGCGAGCGTCGTCTGCATCGCGTACGCGACCCCGTCCGAGGGTGCGCGCACCTGCGCCGCCGTCTCCGCGTCCTCGACGACCACGATCCGCTCGGGCGCCTCCCCCACGGTGCCCTCGACCTCCTCGTGGTCGGCGTGCCCGATGAGGAACACGGTGTCGCCGCGCCCGGTGTAGCGCTTGACCTCGGTGTGCACCTTCGTCACCAGCGGGCACGTCGCGTCGATCACCCGCAGGCCGCGGTCGCGGGCCGCCGCGCGCACCGCGGGCGCCACCCCGTGCGCGGCCAGCACGGTCGTGGCCCCGCGCGGCACCTCGTCGACCTCCTGCACGAACACCGCGCCCATGCGCTCCAGGCGGCGCACCACGTGCGCGTTGTGCACGACCTGGCGCCGCACGTATACCGGCGCACCATAGCGGTGCAACGCCCGCTCGACGATCTCGACGGCGCGCTCCACCCCGGCGCAGAACGACCGCGGACTGGCCCGGCGCACCTCGCCCTCGCCCGCGGCGGCGCACCACTCGCGCAGCGCGGGCACCGCCAGCCGCAGCGAACGCAGCCCGCTGATCCCGCGAAGCACGGTGCCCGGCCGCCACAGCGGCTGCTCAGGCGTGTCCACGATCGCCCGGACCACCGCCAGCGCACCGGGCAGCGCCGCGAATTCGCCCGACTCCATGTCCACCGCCAGCGCACCGGTTTCCGCGTACCGGGTCCGATCCGCACCGTCCACGATGGACGGTGCGCACGCGATCGGTCCAAGGTGGACCGTCAGTCCCTGACGCCGCAGCGCGGCGGCCAGCAGCGGCGCCGAGGGCAGCGGCACCCGGCCGCGCGGACCGTGCAGCTCGGTGCCGACCACCAGGTCACCCGGCCGCACGTGCGGGGTGAGCGCGCCGCCCACCCCGGCCAGCAGCACTGGGCGCCCGGACGGGGCGAGCCTGCGCGCCGACTCGGCCGCGCGCCGCGAACCCATCCCGCCGTGCAGGACCACCAGCCCCGGCGCCCGCATGGCCGCGGCCTCGACGCGCATCGGCGCGACCACGACGCCGGTCATGACCGGCCCAGGTACCGGCCGAGCGCGGTCACCGGGAACACCAGCCGGTACAGGTGGTAGTTGATGTAGAAGTCGCCGGGGAACCCGGTGCCGGTGAACTGGGGCTCGTCCCACGTCCCGTCCGGGCGCTGGGTGTCGGCCAGCCAGCGCACCCCGCGCGCCGCGACCTCGGAATCGCGCTCCCCCGCCGCGATCAGCGCCAGCAGCGCCCACGCGGTCTGCGACGCGGTGGACTCGCCGCGCCCGGCCCACGAGGGCTCGCGGTAGGACCGCAGGTCCTCGCCCCACCCGCCGTCGGGGTTCTGGTGCCCGGTCAGCCACCGCACGGCGCGGCGGATCGCCGGGGCGGAAACCGGCACACCCGCAGCGACCAGCGCGGGAACGACCGCGCCCGTGCCGTACACGTAGTTGGCACCCCAGCGGCCGAACCACGACCCGTCGGCTTCCTGGTGGTCCAGCAGCCACCGCACACCGCGGCGGCACGCCCGGCCGGACGCCTGGCCCTCGTGCGCGAGCATCTCCACCACGTGCGCCGTGACGTCGGCCGACGGCGGGTCGATCACCGCGCCGAAGTCGCAGAAGGGCAGTTTCGTGGTCAGTTCCCTGGTGTTGTCGGCGTCGAAGGCTCCCCAGCCGCCGTCGCGCGACTGCATGCCCGCCACCCACCGCACCGCGCGGTCCAGCGCACCCGACAGCCGGTCGGCGTCCGGGTGCGCGACGCGCCGCATTCCGAGGACGACCTCGGCGGTGTCGTCGGTGTCCGGGTAGAGGTCGTTGGCGAACTCGAACGCCCACCCGCCGGGATCGAGGTGCGGCCGCCGCACGGCCCAGTCGCCGCGCACGTCGATCTGCTCGCCGAGCATCCAGTCGGCCGCCTTGAGCAGGTGCGGATCGTCGGCGGGGGCGCCCGCGTCGCGCAGTGCGATGATCGCCAGCGCCGTGTCCCACACGGGCGACTGGCAGGCCTCCAGCCGCCGCACGGTGCCCTCCGGGGTCTCCTCGCGGATCAGGAACCCCTCCAGGCCGGCCAGTCCCGCGCGCATCGCCGGGTGCTCCAGCGGGTACCCGAGCAGGTGCAGCGCCAGCAGCGAGTAGACCCACGGCGGCTGGATGCCGCCCCACCCGCCGTCGGCCTCCTGGCGGGCCAGGATCCACTCCGCCGCCTGCCGCATCGCGAACTCGCGCACCGGCTTGACGGCGACCTTGCCGTACAGGTGCAGCGCCTTGTCCAGGTAGTGGAACGCACCGGAGACGGTCCACGGCGCCACCAGCCCGCCGCGGGTGCGCCCCGTGCGCAGCTCGTCGATGCCGAACGGCAGTGGACGCACCGGCCGCAGCGTGCTGACCACCGTCAACGGCACCACGGTCTGCCGCGCCCAGCACGCCCAGTCGTAGACGTTGAGCGGCACCCACGACGGCAGCAGCACCAGCTCCGGCGGCATGTTCGGCAGGTCGTCCCACGACCACAAGCCGAACAGCGCCAGCCAGATCCGGGTGAACACCCGGCTCGCCTCGACCCCGCCGCCGCGGCGCACGAACCCGGCCGCGGCGCGCATGTGCGGCGCGTCCGGCGCGTCACCGGCCAGCCGCAACGCGACCCACGCCTCCACGGTGGTGGACAGGTCGCCGGGGCCGCCGTGGAAGGTCGCCCAGGTGCCGTCGGACCGCTGCTGCGAGCGGATCCAGCGGGCGGCCTCCTCGGTCTCGGTGGCGGTGCGGATGCCGAGGAACTCCCGCATCAGCAGGTCCTCGGCGTCCATGGTGACGTTGGTTTCCAGCTCCCCCTTCCACCAGCCACCGTCCCGTTGCAGCCCCTTCAGGTGCGCCACCGCGCGATCCAACGCCGCCGCGGCGTCCACAGTGGAACCGGCAGTGGTGGCGGGCTCGGCGATCTGCGTCATTCAGGCCTCCCTGGTCACGATGAACCGCGCGAGGGCCAGCAGCTCCTCGCGCACCCGTCCCGGGACCTCGGCGTCCTCGAGCTTGCGTTGCCCGGCCGCCATCCGGCGGTGGGCTTCCTCCAGCGCCCACGCCCGCCCGCCTGCCAGGTCCACCAGATCGGCGGCGCGGCGGACCGCGGCATCGTCGGACACGTCGCCGTCGGCGAGCCAGGCGGCCAGGTCACGCCCCGGCGGGCCGCCGTGGCTGACGGCATACGTGACGGGCAGGCTCTTCTTGCGTGCCCGCAGGTCGGAGTGCACCGGTTTGCCGGTCACCGACGGTTCGCCCCAGATGCCCAGGACGTCGTCGACGAGCTGGAACGCCAGCCCCAGGTCGGCGCCGAACCCGGTGAGCGCGTCGACCGTGCGCCCCGGCGCTCCGGCGAGCACGGCACCGATCGCGGCGCTGGCGGACAGCAGCGCACCGGTCTTGCCGCCCGCCATGTCGAGGCACTCGTCGAGCGTGACGTCGTCACGCCGCTCGAAGCCGACGTCGAGCACCTGACCGCGGATCAGCTCACCGACCGCCTCGGACAACAGCCGGACCGCCGGGACCGCACCGGGCACGTCGGCGTCGAGGAGCACGTCGGTGGCGAGCGCGAGCATCGCGTCACCGGTGAGGATCGCGCTCGCCGCGCCGTGCACCGCCCACACGGTGGGCCGGTGCCTGCGCTCGGTGTCGCCGTCCATCAGGTCGTCGTGCAGCAGCGAGAAGTTGTGCACCAGCTCCACGGCCACCGCTCCGGGCAGCCCGGTCTCCGCGGGGGCGCCGGCCGCCTCCGCCGACAACAGCGCCAGCGCCGGGCGCACCGACTTGCCGCCGCCGGAGGTCGGGTTGCCGTCCAGGTCCGTCCAGCCCAGGTGGTAGTGGGCGATGGCCCGGCTGTCCGGGTCGAGCCGGTCCACCGCCGCCCGCAACGCGGGTTCCACCGCCTGACGGCCCTGCTGCAGCGAATCGAGTACAGCGGTCATGCGGGTATCCCTTCCGGACGGCCCGGCACCCGCGCAGGCGTGCCGGGGAGGGCTTGGGCGGCCGCCTCACCGCTGCGCACGGCGCCCTCCATGGTCGCCGGCCACCCGGTGGCGGTCCACGCGCCCGCCAGCACCAGCCCCGGAACCCGGGTGCGGGCGGGTGGACGCAGCCCCGCGCACCCCGGCGCGGGACGGAAGGTGGCGTGCCGCTCGCGTGTCACGAAAAAGTCGCGGATCCCGGCGTCGCGCGCGCCGGGCAGCAGGTCGAGCAGCGCGGGCAGCATCCGCTGCCGCAGCGCGCGCACCGGCAGCCCGATCTCCTCGTCGGCGGCGGACAGCGAGATCGCCAGGTACTGGCCGCCGCCGGTCAGCCCCGCCGAGGCGGTGCGGTCGAAGACCCACTGCACGGGCGAGTCGATCGCGGCGAAGAACGGCTCCCGCGCCACCGGCCGGTCGAACACCACGTGCACGTTGACGATCGGTGAGCTGCCCAGCCCGTCGGCGAAGTTCGGGGGCAGCCGCACCGCACCGGCGGGCAGCAGCTTCGCGGCGGCGCCGGGCGGCACGGCGAGCACCACGGAGTCGGCCTCGACGGGCTCGTCCGCGCCGACGCGCCAGCGGTCGTCCTCGCGCCCGAGCGCGGTGACCTTGCTGCCCAGCCGGACGTCGACGCCCGCCGCGGTCAGCGCCGCCAGCGCCGGATCGCCGTGCAGCCTGCGCAGCGGCACGGTGGCCCAGCCGATGTCGGCCGCCGCCGCGTCGGTGAGCAGCCCGACCTGGAACACGGTGGCGGCCAGGCCGAGCGAGGCCCGCTCCGCCGGGGCGTTCAGCGTCGCGATCCCCACCAGGTCCCACAGCTTGGTGATCGCCTCCCGGCTCTGGCCGTGCGCCCGCAGCCACTCGCCGAACGTTCGGCGGTCGGAACCGGGCGCGGCCGGGTCGACCGACTTCAGCGCGAGCGCCGCGCCCGCGAAACGCATGCGGTCGGCAAGGCCGAGCGGGCTGTAGCGCAGCACCGAGTCGGCCAGGTGCAGTGGCGCGGGCAGCCGGTTGCGGCGCAACCACACCGGGCGCCGCGACCGCGGCGAGCGCACCGGGATCTCCAGCCGCGGCTGCAGGTGCACCCGGTCGGCCACCCCGAGCCGCCGCAGCAAGCCCAGGTAGGCGGTGCAGCACCGCAGGAACACGTGCTGGCCGTTGTCGACGTGCAGATCGCCGCGGGTGAACGAGTGGGTGAGCCCGCCCAGCAGACCGCGGGATTCCAGCAGGACCACGTCGTGTCCGGCATCGGCGCAGCGCAGCGCCGCGGTGATCCCGGCGAGACCACCGCCGACGACCGCGATCCGCCTGCCCCGCTTCGTCATGCCGCCCGGCCTCCCAGCGCGCGGACCGCCACACCCAGCTTCTCCGTGCCGGACAACGACAGCCGCGTGTCGTACACCGCGGCGGGCTGCTCGGCGATCCGCTCCAGCAGCCTGCGGTAGATCCCGGCCATCGCCAGGCAGCACGCGGCGCTGCGCCGGTCCAGCAGCGGTCCCAGCCGCAGCCCCTCGGCATACCACTCGCGGGCGCGGGCGGCACTGTGCCGGATGAGGTTCGCCAGGCTCCCGTCGGGGTCGGCCAGCGCACCGTCGGCGATGCGCAGTTCGACGCCGAACGCGTCGAGATCGGCCTGCGGCAGGTAGACGCGGCCGTTGAGCAGGTCTTCCCGGATGTCGCGCAAAATGTTGGTCTGCTGCAGGGCGATGCCGAGCGCGTCGGCCCACTCCGCGGCCCGCGGGTGCGGCGTGTGCCCGAACACGCCGAGGCAGAGCCTGCCGATCGAGCCGGCCACGCACCGGCAGTACTCGGTGAGCTCGCCGAACGTGGCGTACTGGCGGCCTTCGACGTCCATCCACACACCGTCGAGCAGTTCCTCGAACGCGCCCAGCGGGATCGGGTAGCGGCGCGCGGCGTCGGCGACCGCCACCATCACCGGGTCGCCGCTGCGGTCGAGCGCGGCCAGCTCCTTGCGGACCTCCTCCAGCCGCGTCGCCTTCTCCTCGGGCGGCGCGTCACCGTCGCCGATGTCGTCGACGCGGCGGGCCAGCGCGTACACGGCGCACAGCGCCGCGCGCCGCTGCGGACGCAGCAGCCGGATGCCCCAGTAGAAGTTGCGGGCCTGCGTCCTCGTGATCTCCTCACACGTGGTGTACGCGTGCTCGATCGTCGGTGTCGTCACGAAAACCGACCACCTTCCCTGATCCGGCGGACATGGGCGGACGGGCGCACCCGGAGCGCGATCAGGTGTCCCAGCACATCGGTCTTGCGCGGGCGCGGTGTGCCGGCCAGGACGTCCCAGCGCGCGCGGCGCAGCGCGTCGAACGCGGCCAGCCCGCCCGCGATGTACCCGGCGACCGCGAGCCGCGCCCAGCCGTGCAGACGGTCCAGCAGGGCGGCGCCGGTGGTGAGCTTGTCGAGCGCGCGAGCGGCCTGCGCGGCGACGGCCAGGCGCACCGGGCGGCTCGTCACCGACGCGTCCAGGTCGGTCTCGGCTGCGCCGAACGCGGCCAGGTCGGACTGCGGCAGGTAGACGCGGCCGTTGCGCCGGTCCTCCGCGACGTCCTGGCAGTGCTCGAGCAGCTGGAGCGCGGTGCACACGTGGTCCGACAACCGCCGGGCTCCGGGGTCGTCGACGCCGAACACGCGGAGCACGAGCCTGCCGACCGGATCGGCGGAGAGCACGCAGTAGGCCTCCAGGTCGGCCTGCGTCGCGTACCGGGTCACGCACTGGTCCTGGAGGTTCGCCCGCACGAGGTCGCGGAACGGTTCCGCGTCCAGACCCCGGCGGCGGATCACGGGCAGTAGATCACGCAATACCCTTTCGCGTGGTTCATCCCCGCGGAACGCGCATTCCAGATCCTCCCGGAATCGCAATAGCGCGGCGGTGCGCTGTTCCGCGGAACCGGCTGACTCGTCACCCAGGTCGTCGATCACCCGTGCCACGGCGTAGAGCGCCGCGAGGTCCCAGCGCAGGTCGGCGGGCAGCACCCGCAGTGCCACGGGGAAGTTCTCGGCCTGCTGCTTGTCGTGCAGCCTGCGATCACCGATCGTGCCGGGACCAGGGGGTGCGGAAGCCATCGCCTCATAATCGCTCCCCCGCCTCGACGAATTCTTCGCACCGGAAACAAAAATGGAGAAGCCACGGTTGTCACGAGCTGACAGTATTGACCCGGACGATGGACGCACGCGGGCAGGCGAGTGGGGGTCCACGATGACGCTCAGACGAACGGAGACGCACGAGGGCAGGTTGGAACAGCTGGCGGCCGCGACTTCGGAGCGGCTGCCGCGGATGCTCGACGACGTGGCGCGGCTGCTGCGCGAGCACTGGCCCGACTACGCCGAGTTCATCGACACCGAGCGGGACGAGGTGCTGGTGTCGGCGAGCATGTTCCTGCGCCGTCTGCTGCGGATGGCCACCTGGGACATCGCGGCGCTGTCGGGCATCGCGGACCAGGCGGGCGACCGGTTCGGCGAACAGCCGCTGTTCGAGGAAATCGGGCGCGCGCAGTGGCAGCAGGGTCGCGACCTGACGAGTCTGCTGTCGGCCTACCAGATCGGCGCACGGGTCGCCTGGCACCACGTCGCCGAGGTCGCACTGGAGGTCGGGGTCCCCTCCGACGTGTTCGCCTCACTGGCGGAGGCGGTGTTCATCTTCGTCGACCAGCTGTCGTCGGCCTCCGCGCGCGGGTACGTGCTCGAGCAGCAGGAGGCGGCAGCCACGCGGGAGCGGCTGCGCGACGAGCTCGCGGACATGCTGCTGTCCGATCGCTCCGACTCCACCGCGATCCGCGCCGCGGCGGCCCGGGTGGACTGGCCGCTCCCCCGGCAGGCCGCGGTCGTCCTGGTCGGACCGGACAACCCGGTCGGCAGCGCGTTGCTGGGCCGGCTCGGCCACGACTGCCTGCACGTGCGACGGCAACGGCTGATGTGCGCGATCGTGCCCGACCCGGACGGCCCGCAACGACGCGAGCGCCTGGCCTCCGCGCTGCGCGGCGCGGGGGCCGTGGTGGGGCACGCCGTACCGCTGGAACGCCTGCCCGCCAGCATGCACGTGGCCGAACTCGCCGCCCAGCTGCGCGGCGCGCACGTGCTCGAGGACGATCCGGTGTTCGTCGACGAGCACCTCGACTCCATCATCGTGCACCGCGACGCGAAGCTGATCGAGGCGTTGCGCAACCAGTGCCTCGCCCCGCTGGCCGATCTGCCCCCGGTCACCCGGAAGCGCCTGTGCGAAACCCTCGCCTGCTGGCTGCGCCACCTCGGCGATCGCCGTGCCATGGCGGAGGAACTGCACATCCACCCGCAGACCGTGCGGTACCGGATGACGCAACTGCGCGAGTTGTTCGGCGACAGCCTGGACGATCCGGACAACCGCCGCCGCCTCACCCTCGCGCTCGCGTGGGGCGGCTCCTACGCGGACGGCGGCTGACCGCGTGCCCCCGGTCAACCGCCGTCCAGTTCGGCCAGCACCGCGCGGAACTCGGCGAGGAACCCGTCCACACCGTCCACCAGCGCCGCGTCCACCGTGGCGCTCAACGAGAACGAGCCGTACCAGCCGAGCACGCCGACGGTGAACGGGGTTCGCGGCGCGAGCGGGATGATGGCGTAGGCCGTGTGCAGCGGGAAATCACCGAACGCGACCTGCCAGCTCGCACCGGGCATGTTGGACACCGTGCCGTTGAAGAACCGTTCGTTGTAGACAGTCCGGGCGAACCAGGCGTGGCACACCGGGGGCATCAGGTTGGCCAGGGTGTGCTGCACGAACCGCGACGCGACCACGCGGGTTCCGGTCCGCAGCCGCCTGGTGGACTTCGCAATCCGGGCGAGCCGGTCTGTTTCCGGCATCCGTCCCAGTGGGATGTCCACCATCACCGCCGCGGTCACATTGCCTTCCGCGCCGGGACGCGGTTCCGCGGCCATCAATGTCACCGACGTCAGCATCGACTCCGGCAACGGAGCCACCGCGGTGCGCCGCAGCGCACCGGCCACGCCGGCCAGCAGCACGTCGGTCACGCGCACCCCGTTCACCCGGGCCAGTGCACGCACCTCGTCGAGCGGGATCCGCAGGGTCGCGTAGCGGCGGTCGGGCGGCGCCGCGTACGGCAGGACCTGCTTCGGGCGGCCGTCGGTGGCCAGCTGCGCCAGTCCGGCCGCACCAGCGGCGATCCGGCGCACGGCGCCGGGCTGTCCGGTGCCGTCGAGGCCGTCCAGCAGGCTGGGCGAGTCGAACAGTTCCAGCATCAGGCTGATCGTGCCGATGCCGTCGGCGACCGCGTGGTGCACCAGGGAGATCACCGCCGCGGTGTTCTCCTCGACGCCGCGCACGACGATGAACCGCCACAACGGCCGGTCCCGCGGCAGCGGCTCGCTCTGGAACCCCGCGACCAGCTCGTGCAGCGCGCCCATGCCACCGGGCGTGCCGTCGGGGCGGGTGAGGTCGATGTCGGGAACGTGCCAGTCCCAGTCGATGTCGGGGTGCGGCACCCAGCGCTGCCTGCGCCAGCGCGAGTAGGGCGACAGGCGCTGCGCGTAGCGGGGCAGCGCAGGCAGTTTCGTTGCGATCGCCTCGCGCACCCACCCGACGTCCGGGCCGGACGGGTGTTTCGACGTGTCGAGCATGATCAGCCCGCCGACGTGCTGCGGGTAGTCCGGTGTCTCGACGTGCAGGAAGAACGCGTCCGACGCCGGGACCCGGTCGACCGGCCGCGCCACCTGCGCGATCCGCGTGGCCACCACGATGCACACCACCGCCCCCGCCGCGTCGATCCAGTAGTGGTTGCCCGTCGCGATGATGACCGCGAACGTGACGAGCACGTGCACCGCGCTCACGATCTGGACACCCCGGCCGCCGCGGATGCGCGCCAGTACCACCGACACCCACAACGCCCACCCGACGTGCAACGACGGCATGGCGGCGAGCTGGTTGGCGCCCTGCAGGGCGGGCGAGCCCCAGGACAGGAACGTGTGCCCGAGCCGGACGGTGTCGATGAAGCCCGCGTCGGCGAGCATCCGCGGCGGCGCCACCGGGACGAGCCAGAAGCAGGCCAGCGCGAACAGGTTCAGCCAGACGAACGAGTTGCGCACCGACCGGTAGTGCACCGGATGCCGCGCGTGCACCCAGACCAGCAGGACGAGCGCGCTGGCGATGTAGGTGATCGCGTACTCGTAGTTGGCGACGACGCGGATCCAGCCCTGCCCGGCGAGCCAGTGGTTGACCGGCAACTCGAAATCCAGGCGCAGCAGTCGTTCCAGATGCAGCAGTGCCTCGCCGGTGGCGTGCGCGCGGGACTCGCGCCCCGGCAGCGGAAACGCCTCCACCAGCAGGTACACCCCGAACAAGCCGAGGCCGAGCACCAGCTCGCCCCACCAGCTGGGGGGCCGCACCGCGACGGGACGCGCGGCCGGGGTCACCGGAGGCCGTGACGTGGAACCGACGGTGAGCACACCGTCATATATCACGCCTCGTGTCGATCGCGCTCGTGGGAAATCACCGTTCCACCGTGACGTGGAGGTGGGCGGCGCCCGGCGCGGCACCTCGCGGCGCCGCAGTCCCACCGTCGGTGGCGACCGCCGGGTCAGGCGGCAGCAGGAGCGTGACGCCCGGCCAGCCGCAGCGTCACGCCGCTGCGGCGCAGCTTGCGCCACCCGTGCCCGGCACAGATCGCGACCGTCAGCGCGGTCAGCAGGCCGCTGAGGATGCCTCGCGACATCAGCCCGGCCTCGACACCCCAGTGCAGGAAACCGATCGTCATCGCCGCGTCGATCAGGCGCGAGCCACCCCACAGCAGCGCCACCTCGACGAACACGCGGTTGACGGTGCGGTGCTTGAACAGCTCGGCGGGCAGCCGCACGAAGTCCTGGGCCAGCCGCTTGGTGATGGGCCTGCCGAGCATCGCGCTGCCGACGAAGATCACGAACATCAGCACCGATCCGAGCGCGGGCTGCAGCACGTACACCACGGCACTGGACGTCACGAGCGCGAAGGCGGCCCGGCCGACCAGCATCGCCGTGCACAGCAACAGCGTTCGCGGCAGGTCGCGCTTCATCATCCGGCGCGCACCGATCACGAAGGCCGCCCAGCCGAGCACCGCGCACAACGCGGGGACCAACCCCACGAAATGCAGCAGCAATGCCAGCAGAACTGTCGGGACGACGACCGTTTCCAGCAACAAGATCGCGGCATCCTTGATCGTTTTCCGCAGATGCGGAATTTCGATCACCATATGCCGGTCACCGGATGTGGCGCCTCGGTGATGCACGGGTTCCAACCTCCAAGGGACTGCGCGGATGTACGGGGGCAGCACACCCACTAGCAGGCACTTCGGGTTCCACCGCCCGCCGGGCCCGAAACCTACGCCGGAAACCTGAGTTATTCCTGAGGAACGGAATCCGATGAACGGGCCGGTGCGTGAACAGCACCTGGAAATTTACCATCTCCGGGATAAACCCCGTGTTTCGCCGACCGGCTCGTCTCCGCCTTGACACTCGGCGAATGCGCGAGCCCGAACACGCCGAGGCTGAGCAGAACCGCCGCGCCCGCGGTGGCCGCGAGCGGGCCGGGCGCGCTCACCAGGGTCGCGTTGAACGCCAGTAGTCCCAGGAAGTAGCTTGCGACCGGGTTCACGATGGACATCACCGCGATCGCCGCAGACAGCGAACCGGACCCGTACGCCTGCTGCCCCAACAGCAGACCGGACAGGGTCGACAGGGCCAGCACGTACCCCGGCCACGTCACCGCGGTGTGAGCGACACCCTCGTTCAACAGCAGGTCCGTCGTCACCTTCATCATGGCGGCGCTGATCGCGTAGCAGATGCCCGCCGCGGCGGCGATGAGCGCACTGTGCAGGAGCGGGCCGCGGTGCTGTGCCACCTGAACCAGGGTGACGACGGTGGCGGCGGCGATGACCACCGCGATCAGCAGGCGGCCCTGGTCCGGCGCGCCGTCCAGCGGTGCGGCACCCTCGACCGCGAGAAACACCACCACACCACCGGTGATGGCGAGACCGGCCAGCCAGTCCCGCAGCGGCGGCCAGCGCCGGATCGCCGCCGAGGCCATCGGCAGGGCGAACAGCAGCTCGGTGACCAGCAGCGGCTGGACGAGCGCGATCGATCCGAAGTGCAGCGCGGCGGCCTGGCTGAAAAAGCCCAACAGGTTCGTGACCCACCCCGCGAGCCACACCCTCTTGCGCAGGAGCTTTCGGATCAGCCACAGTATGGGAAGGCGATGTCGCGCAGCGCGCCCGTCGACGTCCGAATCGGCGACCTCGATCACCGCGCGTCGTTGCAGCGCGGCCGACGCGGCGAACAGGAACGCCGCGGCGAAGCCGAGGAACACCGGTGCTAACACGTCACTTTTCAGCGCTTCCAGTGGCGGAGGAATTCCGGGAACTCAGCTCGAACCCCCGAAGCGGGCAGATAGTGCACGGTACACCGGCGGCAGGGCCGCACGCACCGCGACCGGCACTCTGAGCCACCGCGGAACGTGGACTTCGGCACGCTCCGCGATCACCGCCCGCAGCACCGCGGCGGCGACGGCGTCCGCGGGTACGGGTTTCGGTCTGCGCCGCGTGTACGGACGACCACGGCGCGCGAAGAACTCGGTGTCCACGACGCCGGGGATCACCACCCCGACCCGCACCCCGGTGCCGCGCAGCTCCAGGCGCAGGCTCTCGGCGAACACGTCCACCCCGGCCTTGGTGGCGGAGTAGACCGCCTCGCCGGCGACACCGGCCCGCCCGGCGATCGAGCTGACGAACACCACCGCCGCACGGGGTCGCTGCAGCAGGGACGGCAGCAGTGCGCGGGTCAGCTGGACCGGCGCCGCGAGGTTCACCGACACCAACCGCGCGACC
>Ga0164243_10003157_pt1 | contig 26550 bp, 18 predicted proteins | sample OricompcompostOP_FD_108781 | JGI IMG/M metagenome (GOLD analysis project Ga0164243, IMG submission 108781) | Organic Plus compost microbial communities from Emeryville, California, USA - Original compost - Organic plus compost (OP) | ecosystem: Engineered > Solid waste > Mixed feedstock >...
ATTTTAATAAGAAAAGGATGTTCGTGTAAATCAATCTTTTTTTAGAATCTCATCTACTTTATCCAGGTTGTTCATAAATATCGGTTTATGAAAATCGTCTAACCGGAGGAGCAGGTTCATCAACTGTAACTGCTCCGCCGGGGATAAATCACCGAGGATCAGCCGGGAGATTTGATCCATATTATGGAATAACTGCCCCATCATCAACCTACCGCTTTCACTTACAAATAAATCCTTGCTGCGCTTATCTTGCGGATTCGGTTGTTCTTCTATGAATCCCAACTTGATCATCCGGTTAATAATTTCAATACCCGTCGGCTTCTCTTGTATGTTTCTTTGTATTAACTGCGTTTTATTCATCGGGCCATGCTGTAATAAACTTACCATGTAACCGAACTCGTCCATCGATTGTAAGGGACTGCCTTCCAAGCCCTTCTTTATATATAATTTGGCATAGCGGTACATGTAAACGATTAACTTGCTAATCATTCCCCCAACATGTGCATCACTATAGCCCTCCGGAGTAGAGGCGGGCGCTGCCGGCATAGTAGATTGCCTGCCCGATTCTATCCAACGCACGAACTCGCTAAGCTCCGGCTGTTCCAAGCCCGTAGCATGCTCATATTCTTCCGCTAATCCTATTAAAGATTTTATAAATGTATAATCCAAATCTCCTCCCGGTTTTAACAAAATTAACAAGATTATCTAAAAAATAGTCTGTTATCATACCAAAATTCAATTTAAGTAGTATATTTACATACGAAATTAGTATGTTTTCGTATTATTTAGGTTGATTTTATGGATAAAGTCATTGTAATAGGTGCTGGTTTTTCAGGTTTGGCTGCTGCTTGTTGCTTGGCTGCAGAAGGGATTGAAGTAACGGTATTGGAAAAACATGACCAGGCCGGCGGCAGGGCTAGGCAATTAAAGTCGGAGGGTTTTACATTCGATATGGGGCCAAGTTGGTATTGGATGCCGGGTGTATTCGAACGTTTTTTCAACCGTTTCGGTAAAAAGACCACTGATTATTACACGTTGAAACGTTTATCACCTTCTTACAGGGTTGCCTGGGAGGATGGAAATATGGACATCCCTAGCGGGTACGCCGAGTTGAGAAAATTATTTGAATCGGTAGAAAAAGGGAGCGCCCGGAAGCTGGACAAATTTTTAGAAGGGGCGGCAAAAAAGTACGCCATCGGCATGGAGAGATTGGCATATCAACCCGCTTTGAGTTTGAAGGAATTTGTAGATAAAGATGTCATAAGATCCCTATTGCAATTAGACCTGTTCAATTCAATGTCGAAGCATATCGGCAAATATTTTAATGATCCTAAACTTCGGCAGATACTGTCTTTCCCGGTTTTATTTCTCGGCGCGATGCCAGATCATATCCCGGCATTATACAGTTTAATGAATTACGCCGATATCAAACTAGGTACATGGTACCCGGTGGAAGGCGGTATGTACAGTATCGTGAAAGCTATGCAATCCTTAGCCACATCTTTGGGAGTTGCATTCGAGTTTCAACAGGATGTAGCGGCATTTGAATTTGTAGGAAATAAGGTAACAAATGTCGTTACGACCGCGGGGAAACATTGGGAGGCCGACGGGGTGGTGGCCACTGCTGATTACCACTTCATCGAGCAAGAGCTGTTACCGCCTTCTTACCGTACCTATTCCGATTCCTATTGGACTAAGCGGGATATGGCGCCATCCTGTTTACTATATTATATCGGCTTGAATAAGAAGTTGCCGGGATTGCAGCATCACTCGCTATTTTTTGATGCGCCATTCGATCAACATGCTGCCGATATATACAAGTCGCCCAAGTGGCCGGATGATCCATTATTTTATGCTTGTTGTACTTCGGTATCTGATGAAACAGTTGCCCCGCCGGGATGCGAGAACTTGTTTTTATTGATCCCGGTTGCACCCGGACTATCCGGCGATACGGTTGAACTGCGGGAGTTTTATTTCGAGAAAATTATCAAGCGGATGGAAAAGCATTTACAAACTTCCATCATGCCGCATATTATATTTCAACAGCATTATGCGACTTCGAATTTTATGCAAGACTACAATGCCTTTAAAGGAAATGCTTACGGTCTTGCCAATACCTTAACGCAAACCGCATTATTAAAACCTTCACTCAGAAGCAGGAAAGTGAAAAACTTGATTTACGCGGGACAATTAACCGTTCCCGGGCCGGGCGTTCCCCCGGCGATTATTTCGGGGGAAATAGCAGCCGGGGAGATTCTCAAAACATTAGCGTCCAAAAATGCGATGATGATATGAACACAATCGAAACATATTCAGCCGTATGTATGAAATGTAGCCGCGAGGTTACCAAGCATTATAGTACCTCGTTTTCCTGGGCGATCAAATTATTGCATAAAGACTTGCAACGGCATATTCATGCCATTTATGGGTTTGTTCGTTTAGCGGACGAAATTGTAGACACTTTTCACCAGTACGATAAAGAGAAGTTACTGAATGTATTTCGATCCGATGTATATGCGGCGATCCATAATAAGGTTAGCTTGAACCCGGTTTTACAAAGCTTCCAGCTAACGATACATCAATATAACATCCCCCTGCAACTGGTCGATGACTTCCTGGAAAGCATGGAGATGGATCTTGATAAAAAAGTTTATCATACCCATGAGGAACTAGATTCTTATATCTATGGATCTGCGGAAGTAGTGGGTTTGATGTGCCTGATGGTTTTTTGCGAAGGGAATGAAGCGCTGTACAATGATTTGGCCCCGGCGGCTCAACAACTCGGGGCAGCTTTTCAAAAGATTAATTTTTTGCGCGATCTGGAAGATGATCAATCTCATTTGCAACGCTCGTATTTCCCGGGTGTCGATCTAAGAAATTTTGATGAACAGGTAAAGCAAACAGTGGAAAATGGTATTGCAACGGACTTCGAAGCAGCTATGAAAGGTATCTTGAAATTGCCGATCAAGGCACGCTTCGGGGTCTACGTTGCATACCGGTATTATTTTTCGCTGTTTAAAAGAATTAGGAAGCAGCGGGCAGCATCCATCCTGCAACAAAGGATCAGGATTCCCAATGTTCAAAAATTAGCTATCATTTTAGATGCTGGTATCCGCAGTAAAATGGGCGCCTGGTAAAATGAATGATCGATTATGATTTTATTTTTTTATATACTCATCGTACTGCTCACTTTTATCCTGATGGAAGGGGTGGCATGGGCAACGCATAAATATGTAATGCATGGATTGTTATGGTATCTACATAAAGATCATCACCAGAAAACACCGCATTTCTTCGAGAAGAATGATGCGTTCTTCCTCATCTTTGCCATTCCCAGTATATTATTGTTTTGGTTCGGTTTGAAGGATGGCCTGAACTGGATGTTTTTCATGGCCCTGGGCATTTTTCTATACGGCTTAGCGTATTTTATGGTGCATGATGTTATTATTCACCAGCGTTTTAAATGGTTTTCCCGCTCTAACAACCGCTATATACGCTCCATCCGCTGGGCGCATAAAATGCATCACAAGCACCTGGAGCGGCATGACGGGGAAGCCTTCGGGATGCTTTGGGTAACGAAGAAATATTGGAGAAGCGACCTAAATACTCTGCATAAATGACCCGGTACGATTATATAATAGCAGGTGGTGGTTGCGCCGGGCGCAGCTTGGCGGTTCGCTTGTTGCCTTACCTGGAAGCCAAGGGGAAAAAGTTATTGATCGTTGACCGGGAGTTTAAACATTCTAATGATAGAACATGGTGCTTTTGGGAAGAAAAGCAGGGGCTGTTTGAGTCCATCGTTTATAAAAGATGGTCAAACTTAAAAGTAGCTTCGGCAGATAGGCAATTGCAATTTTCTATCGCACCTTACCAGTACAAAATGATCCGCGGGATCGATTTTTATCAGTTTACCGACCAATTATTAGAACATGCGCCACAGGTAGACTTCTTAAAGGCCGTAGTAGCCGAGATGGGGCAAGATAAAAACTCCGCTTACGTTATCATTGATGGAGATAAATACCTGGCCGATTATATTTTCAATAGCATTTCCCCGGTCGTAAAAAATGATCCTTTTCCGTTTATAAAGATGTTGCAACATTTTAAGGGTTGGGTCATAGAAACCGGGGAACCCGTTTTTGATCCGGGGCAAGCGGTCTTCATGGATTTCGATGCCCCGCAAACTCAAGGCACGGGCTTTTATTATGTACTACCATTTACGGAAACCAGCGCCCTGATCGAGTACACGGTTTTCTCTCCCGCCATGTTAGAAGATAAGGAATACGATACGGCCTTATCAGGATTTGTTCGCACACATCTGCATGCTACCGCTTACAAGATATTAGAAGTGGAAAAGGGTAGTATCCCTATGACGGATTATCCTTTCAACAGGAATAATGATAGGATCATCCATACCGGTACTGCCGGTGGGCAAACAAAAGCTTCCAGCGGGTACACGTTTAATTTTATACAGAAGGATTGTGAAGCAATTCTTAACGCTTTAATAGAAGATGTTCCGATAGGTACGTACCGGGGAACACCCGGTCGCTTTCATACTTATGATGGAATTTTGCTCGATGTATTACAAAATTCTTCTTCGAAAGGTAAAGATATTTTCATGAGATTATTCGAAAGAAATGATCCCCGGAAGGTATTGAAGTTTCTCGATAACGAAACGAATATATGGGAAGAATGCAGCATCTTTTTAACCTTGCAACTATTGGATTTCACTAGGTCTTATATCAGGCGATCTTACAGGATCGCAATGGCTGGCACATAACCAGGTACACCCTGTTCCTGATTATAGATTGTTGAAAATGAACCTTCCCCTGATATCTATCTAGGGAAGGCTTTTTGTATATAGCCGGATCGGTGAGCGGGATGCAAATTAAATAAATATTAATCCTGGCCGCTTATCACAAAATCTTATAATTTGGAAGATACCTTTGCTATTTTTCGAAGACATATTCTTTACACTTATTATTATCTTCATTATTATGACGGATTCAAGAAGAGATTTTCTTAAGAAATCAGTTCTATTATCCGGTGCTACAGGACTTTCCACGATACTTCCCGCCTCCGTGCAGAAAGCTTTCGCTATAGATCCTTCTCCCGGTAGCACTTATTTAGATGCAGAACACATTGTAATCTTAATGCAGGAAAACCGCTCTTTCGATCATTGCTTCGGTACTTTGCAAGGCGTGAGGGGCTTCAATGATCCCAGGGCTATTACTTTGCCGGATGGAAAACCTGTTTGGTGCCAAACTAATGAGAAAGGGGAAACGTATGCTCCTTTCCGCTTGGATTTGAAGGACAGTAAAGTTACCTGGATGGGTGCTTTGCCGCATTCCAGGCCCAGCCAAGTGGATGCTTGGAACAAGGGTAAGTACGATCAATGGCTCCCGGCGAAACGTTCCGGACATAAGGAGTTCAAGGAAATGCCGTTGACCATGGGATACGTTACCCGGCAAGATATTCCATTTAACTACGCCATGGCAGATGCTTTCACCGTTTGTGATCAGAATTTCTGTTCCGCGATGACCAGTACAACTCCCAACCGCTCTTTCTTTTGGACAGGTAAGATCAGTACCGAGGTTGACGGCGTTATGCAGGCGCATATCCGGAATGACAATTACAGCTATGGAAAGTTGGGTTGGAAAACATTCCCTGAATATTTACAAGAGAATGGCATTGAATGGAAATTTTATCAAAATGATATCAGTTGCGGCGGCGGATTTAAAGGCGAAGAACGTTCGTGGTTAGCTAATTTCGGATGTAATCTCTTGGAATTTTTCGCTGCTTATAACGTGAAATTCTCCAAGCGTTACGTGGAGAGCTTAATCAAGCAGATAGATACTTTGCCGGAGGAGATTAACAAGCTCCAGGAAGCCAGTCCTTCAACGGAAGATGCCGCCCGGAAAAACAGGGAAAGCATCAATAAGAAGCAGGCGGCACTGGATAATGCGAAAGAAGAGTTTGCCAAATGGAATAAAGAATCGTACGAAAAATTAACCGGTCAGCAAAAGCAGCTTTTCAACCGCGCCTTCGTGAATAATGCTGCTGATCCTGATTTTCATAAGCTTACAGCATTAAAATATAAAGACGGAAAAAAGGAACGTGAATTAAATGTTCCCGAAGGTGACCTGTTTTATCAATTCCGTAAAGATGTGAACGAGGGGAAATTACCGACCGTGTCTTGGTTGGCCAGCCCGCAAAATTTCTCCGATCACCCCAGCGCCCCATGGTACGGCGCATGGTATGTATCCGAAATTTTAGATATCCTTACGAATAACGAAGAGGTGTGGAAGAAAACGATCTTCATTTTAACTTATGATGAAAATGATGGTTATTATGATCACGTGCCTCCATATTCTATTTGCGATAACAAATTGCCGGGAACCGGGAAATGTTCGCCTTCTATCGATACCGAGATTGAACATGTTCGCCTGGATGCTGAATTGAAACAAGGGCTTAGTAAAAAGAATGCCCGCGAATCCCCGATAGGCTTGGGCTTCCGGGTGCCGCTGGTAGTGGCTTCCCCTTGGAGTAGGGGCGGTAAGGTTTGTTCACAGTTATTTGAACATACGTCTACTTTGCAGTTCTTGGAAACCTTTATTAACCAAAAATTTAAGAAAAATATTCACGCTGAGAATATCAGTAACTGGCGCAGGGCTATCAGCGGCGACCTAACCTCGGTATTTAGCCCCTTTGATGGCAGCAAACCGAAGCCTTTACCTTTTATTGAACAGCACAAGATCGTTGAAGATATCTATAACGCGAAGTTCAAGAATCTGCCCAATGGTTACCGTGAGATCTCCGATCGCGATGCGAACGAGATTGCCGGCAAAGGTTTGCGTTTACAAGAAAAAGGAACGCGCCCTTCCTGTGCCTTACCGTATGAATTATATGCTGATGCCAATAAAGAACCCGGTTCAAGTGTATTGAAGTTGCAGCTAAAAGCAGGGAACAAAATATTTGGTAAGAAGTCCGCCGGCGCCCCGTTTACGGCCTATGCTCCCGCTAAGTTCAAAGGGGAGTTAAACCGGAACTGGTCGTTTGCTTTGGTGGCCGGGGACCAGTTGGATTACGATTGGAACATTCAAGAATTTGATGATAATAATTACCGTTTAAGGGTGGGTGCACCGAACGGTTTTTACCGCGAATTTGTTGGTGATGCCAATGATCCCTCGATACATGTTTCCGCTAAGCCGGAAGTAAGCGGTGTCGGTATGAAACCAACCGGTAACCTGGTGGTTCAAGTTAAAAATTTAGCAGCGTCCCCGGTGTCTATTTTGGTTGCCGATAATGCTTATGGAAACAAATCGATCAGCCGGGAAATTGCCGCTAAAAGTACCGTGGAAATGGTGCTGCCGTTGAGCAAAAGCAAGGGCTGGTATGATTGGTCAATGACCGTTAAAGGCGAAAAAAAGTACCTGAGAAGATATGCCGGAAGGGTAGAAGATGGAAAGGAAAGCCTGACGGATCCGTTTATGGGGGGAGAGGTATAAAACAAACGTATTGCATATAGAAAACCGGGATCCAATTCGATCCCGGTTTTTTTTGTTTTGGGGCAGCGTTAGTAAACTTGTCGTTAAAATATGGAGGGTAATTATCGCTTGGTTTTTAACTCGAAACTTGCCAGGAAAGGCAGGTGATCCGAACCGTATTGTTCTCCTGTCAACACTTTTTCCGAGATAACCTTGAAACTTCCCGCGGGTGCATACCATAGGTAATCTATTCTCCTGCGCGGTTTGTGCGTCGGTATGGTCGGCGCTTTCAATTGGCTGGCATCGCTAAAATAAGATTGCAATGTTCTAACTGTTTGACTGGTATCCACGGCATTGAAATCACCGCCGATAATAAACGGTAAAGAAAGTGTACGGGCTTCTTTAACGATTTGTGCCGCCTGGAAATCCCTGTTCTTGGCTGTGGTTACATCCAGGTGGGTGCTGCCGAAATAAATTTGCCGTTGTTTGTCCAGTTGAACTTTAGCAATAATAAAGGCCCGGTTTTCCCCCGAAAATCCCGCTATGTTTTCAAGCGGTACCGTGCGTGTTTCGAGGATAGGATATTTCGATAAAATTCCTATGCCATAACCACCACCATCATAATCGATGGCTTTACCGAAATAATAATGCATCCCTAACTTACCGGCTAATACTTTCAGCTGAAATTCTTTACCCGAACGTCCTGCCACGCTATCCAACTCCTGGATGGCAACCAGGTCGGCGCCGGAATTTTTTATAGTCCCGGCAATTGTGTCTAAGTCAATATAATCTTTTGCTTCCCCCGGTGGGTTGGCATGGTGAATATTATAAGTTAATACCTTGAAGTTTTTTTTACTTTGATCTTGCTTGGTCTGGCTGGATTTGCACGCTGTGAAAAATGCCGCGGCAACGAAGCATCCGGCTAGCAATCTTTGATTCAATATCATCAAAATAATTTTATAAAAACAGGCTTGAGCGGGAAAAGATTCCATCAAGCCTGTATAAATGAAGAAAAAGAAATTACGGGTTGTAATCGAACAGCGATACAGGGTTGTACTTGGTTCGATTATCTACTTCGGGAACTTTAATCTCCAAGGTAGCTGTGGCTACGCCATTGGAAACACTGTACTCCCTCACCATCACGATACCAAATGCCTGGTTACTAATCGGATCCCATTGTCCCCAGCCTATAATAAAACCGCTCCCGGCCTTGAGATCACTATTGGTACGGCGGTTTGTTTTATAGAAATTATAATTCTCGCCGCCTTGAGCTACCGGGGCACGTACCTTGGCATCGAGGAATTCCATCATTTGCCCATCCCATTCGAGGTTGTCAAAGGCGGCAGGAGTGATAGCGGGTCGGTTCGCGGTAACGAGCGTGTAGGTAGCATTGGTGAAACCAACCATGTAAGGCGCCATGGCATCCGCGTAAGCTGTTCCCGCTGCAAATACGGCTGCCGGCATAATACGGAAGCTGGTAGAGCTATACTTTACCAGCGCGATATCGAGCATGAGTTGCTGAGCGGCGGCAGTATTAATATCGAATACATGCGGCGCTTGGTACGCGGCAAACCAGTTATTTTTTCCCGGCCCTATTTCCGTGGTCAGTTGGATATTCGTAAAACGTACCAACTTGTTATATACCTTTTCTACGGGGAACTCGGTGGCGCGGGTTTTATTACCTGCGTTCATCCCCGTAATGCGGATAGCTTCGGTACCTTTATCGCCATTGAATTTCAGGCTGAATGCGAATTCATCTTTTACATCGCCGATCGTGATATTATTTTCCGGGCCATATACACCGTTTATTTTCAGTGCGTAAGTAAGGCTTGTTACATCGGAACCGGAATATACATTCCCGTTCAACGTATTTTCGACACCGGCATAAACTACAGGAACCGCCGTGGCGCCACCCTCCATGGCAATGCTAACATCATCATCAACCACGGTGCCAATTTTGAAAGTATCGACAGCCATACCACCGAAACTGTTTTTGGCTTTAATCACGATAGCCGTCATGTTTTTGGGTATGACTACGGTAGCGGCAAAGTCGATATTTTTGGGGTTGCTGAACGCGATCGATGTTTCGGGGCTTGCAGTTCCATCCACGATCGTTTGAAAGGTAACAGATTCAAGGTCATACTCGGAAGTGATGGAGCCTTCTACTGTTAGTTTCTTGTTTTCAAACACTGATTCCCGGGAGTCGATGCCATCTTTAAACTCCAATATAGGAGCACTTCTTACATTTTCCGGGCTAATGTGAACTTCGGTATTTTTATGATACTTATCAAAAGTTATGATGACCAGTTCCCGGAAATTAGCTTCCACGGTGAATACTACATCTTCATCCAAAGAAGTAGGGTAATCTGTATTATCAATGTAAGTTGGTGTGCCAGATTCGGTGCCGTTAGCATTGTTATAAATGATATAATATGCCAAGCGTTTCACCCCGGCCACGGCTTCGATATGAACAGGGATGCTGATTTCTTCACCCACGTTATAGCCTTCTACGTTTAGGTATTCATCGCTGATGGTAATAACAGGTCCTTGCAATTGGTCTTCATCCTTCTTACATCCCGAAAGCCATAAACTTGCCATTACACAGCTTAATATAAAGTACACATGTAATTTCATGCTAATGATATTTAGATGATTATCTATTAATGTTTAACTCGCTTACCACGGGCAAATGATCGGAACCCTTTGCTTCGGGCATTACAGCATAGCTTTTAACGCTGAAGGCATTTGCCGGTTTATATGCCAGGTAATCGATGATCGATGTTGGGTTTTGAGCGCTGAAAGTATTAGGGCAGTTAACGCCGCTACAGCCCCTTGTGAAATGGGCGTCAAATACCGCGAAAAAGTCCGTTGCGCTTGGTTTTTCGTTCATGTCACCACCGATCAACAAACGGTGTTGAAGGTTATCAGCAATATTGCCGACTTCCGTGATTTGAGCGACCCTGCTTGTTGCGCTGTTATGTTGTAAATGCGTCACTGCTACATAAATAGAATCTTTACCCGGTAAATCTACCATGGCAATACCCATGACCCTTTGTTCTTCATCGGCGTTTTCTTTGGGAAGCAAGTATTTTTTTACACCTTTCAGCGGGTATTTGCTGAGGATGGCGACCCCGTAAAAACCTTTACCATACGAGATAGCGGAGTAAAACGTGAAATTCATCTGCGTTAACTCCCCGAGATCCTTGGCCTGGTCGCCGTTGTAGCCATTCCTACCTGTATTTTTGTCAACTTCCTGTAGGAAAACGATATCTGGATCGGCAGCATTGATAGCATCTGCAATGGCTTGTAAATCGGTTGTACCGGGATTGGCCGGGGGAGCGCCCGCATGAATATTGTAAGTCATGTATTTAATACCGGTCATTAAAGGCTCGGCATCATTATCATTCCCGTAGGTCGCATCACCGTAACCCAGCTCCACGTATTTTGCTTCGCTATTGGGTAAATACGGATCCTTGTTACAAGCTGTAAATGTTACTAAGCCGAATATCCCGATATATAAGGCGGTTTGCAAGCATTTTTTATAGTATATAGATTGTTTCGGCATCATTTCCAATATGGGTTTTGATCTAAGTTAGGATTGAGGTTCAGGTCTTCTATCGGCAATGGCCAAAGGTAATCCTTGGTTTCATCGAATGTTTTAGCGATGTTTTTATTCGTAATAATATTACCCTTCGTGCCGCCCGACAGGTCACTAGCCGGGATTTGGTAAGGCCCGGTTGACGGTGGTTTTTCACCGGTGTATATTTCCACGTCATTGGAACCGTTATGATCTAAATCATAGAAACCGGGGTCAGGGAAATACATTCCTTGGAAGGCATCCGTAAGCAGGTGTCCTTCTTTCCAACGCATCAGGTCTTCCCAACGAAGATTGCTTTCCATCACCATCTCGATCCTTCTTTCGCGCCTGATTTCCAGGATGACGCCTTTATTATTGGCGGAAACATTCTTGTATTGATTGACCAGGTAAGGATCCGGGTTGGCATTGGCCGCGGCCATATCGAGATTCGGCATGTTGACGCGGTCGCGCAATAGTTTGATCGATTTATCGATATCGGCTTGCGTGAGTGTTCCGAGTTCAGCCTTGGCTTCCGCATAATTTAGTAATACCTCACCGAAACGGAACAGCACCAGGTCTTGAACCGACTGCCCGTTACCATCGTAAGTAGGAATATTCATCCACTTGATAGGCTGGTAACCCGTCATGGTTGCTTCAAAATCTGGTGATATTATCTCGGTTTGCCCGATGCGGGTATAACCCGGCGTCCTGATGGTTTGAGATAACCTCGGGTCGCGGTGTTGTACTTCTTCGAAAAATTGAAGGGTATCATAACCGGGTTGATCAGTGAACCTGGTTCCGTCATCCATCAGGTAGCTATTGACCAGGCGTTTTTCAAAGCCCGGTTTACCTTGAGTCCTGGCGGTGATATAGAATTGTAAGTTATGTTTCAGGCTGAGATCATTTGAATATCGCCTGCCGAGTATCACTTCATCAGCTACGGGATCAAGTGTAAGCTGGCAAAATAGATCTTGGTAAGGCTTTCCTGTTGGTCCCGTTGTTTTATCATAAACTTTGTAAACGCCGGATTCCATTAGTAATTGCGAAGCGGAAACACATTCGTTCAGGAGTTTGTCAGCATCGGGTAAGCTAAACTCAGTATGGTATTTGCGCCAGGTGCCTTCATATAAACAAATCCTGGATTTAAGCGCCAGGGCGGTCCACTTGGTAACCCTTTCCACGCTTTTAGTATCATCTAAATGATCGATTGCGAAATTGATATCCGCCAAGATGGAATCCATTACGAGTGTGCGGGGATCGCGGGGTTTCATCAGGTTGGCTTCATCGTTGGTTTCGATAACAACATTATAAAAAGGTACATCGCCGTACCATCTTACCTTTTCGAAGTAGAAGTACGCCCTGAAAAACCTGGCGAGACCGATATAATGATTTCTTACTTCAACATCTTTGTAATTGATAACGTTTTCGCTGTTCAACATGAAGTTGATGTTTCTAAGGGGGCCCCATCCCCATTTGCTATCAGTTGTTGGAATCAACCTGGTACCGCTAACCTCCCTGGCAACGGAAGATTTTACGATATTATCGGCAGCTTCCCCATAGATTCCTGCATCTCCAGGAAAGTATGAATAGAATAGGTTGGTATATGTTTTTAAATCCGTTTCTGATCTAAAAAATGTAGGAGGAGATACAGAAGCAGTTGGGTATCGCTCCATAAAATCTTTACTACAAGAAGCTAATAAGCTTCCGGCAATTATTATCGGGAGAAAAATATGTTTCTTTTTCATACTCATTTTAATTCAAATTGATTAGAAGGATACGTCCAAGCCGAATGAGAAGGTCTTACTAAATGGATAAACCCGGCCATCGTTATTTGACATAGCTTGTTCAGGATCGATATAATCGGTTCGTAGTTTCGTCCATGTCCATAAATTCTCACCGCTAGCAAATATTCTTAAGCGTTGAATCTTGTAACGGTCGAGCAGGCTCTTTGGTAAAGTGTAACCGATCGTGAGATTTTTTAACCTTAAGTAAGCTAAATTTTGTAAATAGCGGTTGTTGGTTGCCCTTAGCTCGTTGTTAGCGTTTAAGGCTACATATGCGAGTAGATTTGGGAAATATGCGTTTTTATTTGTTTCAGAATAAATATCTTTCTCGAAATCTTTTGGAATGAATGAGAAATACGGGCGCGAATACGGTCCCCAGAACCTGTCCGCATTATTCCCTGGATACCAATTCATTTTACCCAGTCCTTGGAAGAAAACCGAGAAGTCGATATTATTCCAATTTGCACCAAGATTAAATGCATATTGATATCTTGGTGTGGAATTACCGATTACTTTCTGGTCGCCCGGATCTGAAACGGTATTTTCACCTGCACTAATTTTTCCATCGCCGTCTAAATCTATCCATCGTAAATCTCCGGCTCGGATCGGTATGTTATTGTCATTTCTGACACGGTTCAACCATGTTTGATCTACCGGGTATGTTTTGGCTTCAGCATCAGTTTGGAAGAACCCGTCGGTAATATATCCCCAAATTTCGCCTACTTCTTTACCTTCGTACATCGAGTAGGTCAAGCGTGTAGTATTCTGCACCTTGGTAATCTTGGTGTGATTATCGCTCAAGATAAAAGCAGCATGGTATTGGAATGGTTTTCCCGCTACGCTGATCATGTCTCTCCAGTTAATTGATAACTCGAAACCTTGTGTTCTCAGGCTTGCGATATTGATTTCAGGAGGGGTGGAACCGTACACATTGGGAAGCACCAAACCTTGGCTTAGCATATCTTCCGTATTCCTGATATAAGTATCGAAACTAATGCCTAACCTATTATTTAAAAAAGCTGCGTCCACACCTAAGTTGTAAGATGTAATAGTTTCCCAGGTTAGATCGCCAGATACTGGAGCTGGTGAATTATAATATTTCGCCCTTTCTCCGTCGAGCATATAAGCCATCGTGCCAGGGTTCATGGTAGGGATATATGGATAATAACCGCTTACGTTTTGATTTCCTAATGAGCCATATGAACCGCGTATTTTCAAATCGGAAAATACATTCCTGATCGGGTTAAAGAAATCCTCTTCACTAATTCTCCAAGCTGCGGATACAGATGGGAAAAATCCCCAACGGTTATCCTTCGGGAATTTAGAAGTACCGTCATACCGACCATTTAATTCGAGCAGGTATTTGCCTTTATAATCATAGTTTAACCTGTAAAAGAGGCCCATTAGCGCATATTCGCTGGAGCCGCCGAATACTTTCTGTTCGCCGGAGCCAAGGTTGAGGTCATTGAGATCTTCCGAAGCTAAATCCATCCTTTGCGCGGTAATTTTTTTGGCGAGATGTAGCTCTTGGTTATATCCTAATAAAGCTTTGATGTTATGAACTTTATTGAATGTTTTGGCATAATCCATATATAAATTGGCCACATGTACCTGGTTGAATTGCTGTTCTTCCGATAATTGGTCGATCGAATATTTAGGTGTAATATCTATAACTCCCGGGTATAATGAATATTTTGCGGGTGCTTGGCGATAATAACTGGGATCAGTATATAAGCTGTAGCTGTAATTTCCGCGGATATTTAAATTTTTAACCGGGCTGATCGTTACCTCGTTGATCGTAGTTAACTCGTATTTTCTATCTTGCCCTCTTGTATGTCCATCAATTAACATCGCAAAGATTCCGTCACCGATGTCATAATTATTCAACCCGGTGATATAGGTTGCCGTACCATCCGGGTTCATCGGCGCATAAGCTGGAGAAGCATGCACGTTGATATGGATGAAGTTTGCACTTCCCCCACCTTCGCGACCATAATATTTATAGCTGGAATTGTAAAAATTGGTATTATTTGAAAACTTCAACCACGGTGTCATTTGCGCAGAGAATTTAGCCCTTAATGTTTTGGAGCTGTATTTATCCGTATGCAAACGCATGATCCCATCTTTGCTTTTCAGGTTACCGTTGATCATGAAATTAATCTTATCATTACCTCCCATCAAGGAGATGTTGTGGTTCTGCATCGGTTGCCACTTTGTGAACATTATATCCCACCAATCGTAGTTGCCGTAATAAACATATTGATCACGGCCATTTCGATTTTGGATTGTTACCCATGGACGGGAAGGATCCTCCGTTTTATCATTTCTCCTGGCCAACAACTCCTGGTAGTCTTGTTCCGTATAGCCAGAGTAGCCACCGATATGTGCTAGGGCTGCATCATTAAGCTTCATCCAGTCGTAACCCGTAGTAATAAAATCAGTGCTAACCGTAGGTGTGCTGAAGCCGAAGGAATTATTATAGCGAAGCGACATCTTACCAGATTTGCCGTTCTTTGTTGTAACAAGGATTACCCCGAATGCCCCGCGCGCACCATAAATAGCTGCCGAGGAGGCATCTTTAAGTACGGAAATAGACTGTATTTCCTCCGGGCTTAACCTGTCTAATGTGCCGGGAATACCATCTATTAAAACCAAGGGAGCTCCGGATACTGCCGAATTCCCATCAATAGAAGTCACACCCCTAATATTCAACGAAGCCATTTGTCCCGGCGTTCCGCTCGCCACCCTGATATTGAGGTTGGGCATTACACCTTGCAACATCGAGGTGATGTTCGTGGCGGGTCGATCACGGATCTCGTTACCGGAAATTTGGTTTACGGCGCCCGTTAAATTCACTTTCTTCTGCGTGCCGTAACCAACTACTACCACTTCGTCCAGGTCCGACTGATCGATCGCTAGGCTTACGACCACGGAATTGGGCACACCGCTTTTTACAACATAGCCGGTAATAGAACGTTTTACATATCCGGTAGAAGAAAACTCGAAGCTATAAGTACCCTCGGTGGGCATATTGCTGAACTTGAAATGACCGGCCGTGTCGGATAAGGCCTGGTACACCTTCTTGCTGATCGAGTTTTTAACCGTGATGGAAACGAAGGGCATCGGTCCGCCCTCTTCGTCCGTAACAACTCCCGTAATGGTGCCGCTGGATTGCTGCGCCATGGCAGCAAAACTGAAAAGCAGCAAGGAGAGTAAAAAGGATTTTCTGAATAATTGTAGCATTTTGAACATACGCTAAGATTGATATTAATTAAAATCTCAACCTTAGTACGTTGCCCGTGCCCCGTAACCCCTAATTTGTGATGGATTTATTTTGAAATAATGTATTTATGAGTGTCAACCTGCTTGTATTTCAGTCCGTTAGCGGAGCAAATATTTTCAATAATTTTATCGATTGATTGGGCGGCATCGATGGAAAGCAGCATATTTGTCGATACGACGATATCCGTAGGATACCTGATTTCTACATCGTATTTCTCTGCCAGGTAATCAAATATTTCGTTGAGGTTCTTGTTTTGGAAGTTGATATATGTTTTATGGCCTTTTACATCGGTAACAATAGCAGCAGGTGCATGACTGGTTGCCGGGCTGCTTTCTTTCCTGTTATGGGTTGCTTGCCTACGTTTGGCAATAGTTTGGAGCTCGTAAGGAACCGCGATAAATTGCTTTTCAGTTTCCAGGTAAGCGAAAGATTCACCGGGTTTTACATATTTATATAATGTACTGTCACCGATCGCGCGGATGATAATTTTTCCTTCGTAAAGATGAACAAATGGAAGATCACGGTAGCCATCCACTTCAAATTTTGTTCCGAGGGCCGTTGTCGCGATGCTTCTACAGAGTACGGTGAAAGGTTGGGCATCATCCTTCGTTACATCAAAAACGGCTTTACCGATCAACTGGATATGCCTTTCGTTCTTATTATAATTCCCCGTGTAGCTAAACTCGCTATTAGGGTATAAAATGATACTGGAGTTATCCGGTAAGGTAATTTTTTCTACCCCGGAAGAAATATTCTTGTGGTGAAAACTCGCGAAATCGGTAGCGGTGGTATCCGGGAGTGCAGCCCGCCGGGATCTATTCATGAATAATAAGGTACCGACCAATAACAAGGCAACCATGGCCGTGTACTTAATGCCGGTGTACAAGTTTTTTTGTCTTTTCGTTTTACGGATGCTCGCGTTGTAAACCGGGTCAAACTGGCTTTGGTCACTGTGTGCTTCATGGCCATTCACAAGGAATTGTTTCCACTCGTCTTCAGATAATAAGTTATCCAAATGGGCGGAATTTTCATCAAGTTGTTGGGCGAGCTTGGCTAGCTGCTGGGCTTCTTGATCACCTGGGACCTTATTTTGCTTTCTTTGCTTCATGCGGCCGTTAACCTAACAAAGCTAAGTAAATGATGCGGGATTAGTTAACAATATAAAAAATTATTAACAGTACTTGGAAAAATGGCTTCATAAAACGCAGGGCCAAGGTAATATGTTGCTCCACGGTTTTAGGGGAGATGGATAATTTTGCCGCGATCTCTTTATTTGTATGACAATATATTTTACTTAATCTAAAAACCTCCCTTCTTTTCGGTGGCAACAAATGCATGAGCTGCTCGATTTTCGACAAGGTTTCTTTATAATATATCGTAGGTAATATTTCCCCGTGCAGGCTGCCGCCTATTGGAATTACCTGGTAGTACTTTTGCCTGGTTTGAATCTTGCGGATTTCATCGATCAAGGTTGTCTTAGCAATCCGGAAAATTTGGATGGCGATGTCTACAGCGGGATCAAGACTCCGGCGGTAGCGCCACAATTTTATGAATGTTAGCTGTACAACTTCTTTGGCCAGGTAATCCGATGATAATTTTTGATACAAAAAGGTATAGAGGGGAGCGTGAAATTCATTGAAGATGTCACGGAAAACAGCTTCATTATCCCCTTGTAATTCAGCAATTCTGTGCATTGGTTACGAAAATTTGGTCAGTGAATAACTGGGATAAAAGTAAACAAGCGATGAATAAAATGCCTTCCGATTGTATAAGATAACTTTAAAATAATAATAAATAATTACGATTGCAACAATTACTCAAGATTTTCAGCTGCATAATTTTTAAACTAAAAATTTAAATATTATTAGTTAATATTACGATAGATACATTGAAGTTGGAAGTGAATTTAGTATTAGTGTTCTTTCATTTGTTTGTCTACGTTAAGATTCTTTTTAAATTTATAACCGGTTGTGTGTAGAATGGGAGCTTTCACCGTTGAAAAACTTTGTAAACCTTTAACCTTGCTGCTTTTAGGCTGTTAGGTTCATATTACACGGGCGTTAAGTTTATATTAAGTTCAATCAAAGTCTTTTGCAATCAATCAAGAATTTGAATCTTTGTTTTCATCCCTAGTCAATTTACTAGCCTTTTCATCCTGTAGATAAATTGTATCTTATCATGTCAATTCGTGAAGAAATACCGGAGAATCAACTCATCGAACTATTACAAGGTGGCGATGTGGAAGCGTTTGATACGTTATATTACCGCTATTTCAAAATCATTTCTGATAATATTTTACGGATTACTAAAGATTATACCGCTTCTGAAGATATTTTACAGGAAGTATTTGTGAGCCTTTGGGAAAAAAGATATACACTAAAACAAGATCAGCCGCTCGCTAACTGGTTGTTTGTCGTAAGTTATAATAAATCGATGAATTACTTGCGCAACAGGATGAAGGAGCAGCTTAAAACGGCTTCTATTGAAATACAGCATAACGATAACGGTGGTTTGGAACAGGATTGGCAACTGACCGAAGCCCAATTATTATTGCTGGAATCGGCTATAGAGCAACTTCCGCCGCAAAGGAAAAGGGTTTTTGTTCAATGTAAACTCCAAGGGAAATCTTATGCTGAAGTAGCGGAGAACTTGCAAATTTCAAAATATACAGTTAAGGAACATATCGTTAAGGCTAATGAATTTATAAGGGATTATATTCATATGAATCCCGGTAACTTGGCCGCCATTGCTTTGCCCGTCGTTTTTTTGACGATGTGGTGATAGTAGAGCCAAGGCATGCCTTGGCTCCACGGGAAAAATAAATTTCTTCGACCCCCCCTTTTTTCTTCTCCCGGTGTATTTATTATAAATACGTATTTGAAACCGGAATCTTACATACAATTTTTATTAAATAAAACTTCCTGGACCGAGGAAGAGCTTAACTGGTTAAGGCTTTACCTGCAAAAGAATGATGCGGGTGCTTGGCAGAAAGCATTACTCGAAAAATTCAGGGAAGAGCAAGCCCGGGTGGATAAAAATATTCCGGCCGAAGCGCCGCGCATATTGGAAAACATACACCGGCACATCTTGGCGGATCGTCATATAAGTAAAAAAGTGTTCCGCTTATGGCCCCGCGTTGCAAGTGTTGCTGCCGTGTTGATCTTATGCCTGGGCACATACTGGGTGTTTTTCCAGCATAAGGATACCGGAAATATTGCGCCGGGAACAACTGCCATGCTTGATGACATAGCGCCGGGGAAGAACCAAGCCGTGCTTACCTTGTCAAATGGTAAACAAGTGGCTCTAGATGATCATGGCGATGGCTTGATTCCTGGGCAACCGGGTGTTGCACTTAAAAAGCAAAATGCCTCATTGGTATATGGGAAAAACAAGGCGTTCGGCAACGTGACCGGGAATAACTTGCTTTTCGTGCCTAGGGGCGGGCAATATAAAGTAGTATTGAGTGATGGTACCAAGGTTTGGCTGAATGCCGAGAGCTACCTGGAATACCCGGTTGCATTTAATGGCGACAGCAGGCAAATCACGTTGAAAGGTGAAGCTTTCCTTGAAGTGGCACAGGACGCTAATAAACCATTTTTAGTGAATGTAGATGGTATGCAGGTGGAAGTATTGGGTACGAGCTTCAACCTGAAAGCATATAAAGACGATGCACGGTATGTAACCACTTTAGTTTCTGGCGCCGTAAGGGTTAAAAGAAACGGTAACGCGGTTAGATTGCAACCGGGGGAGCAAGCAGTTTATCGGCCCGGTAAAAATATTGCTAAGGAAGATGCTGATATAGATTTGGCCACGGCTTGGAAAAACGGTTTATTGGCCTTCAAGAATGAAAATTTGCCGGGTGTTATGCAAACCATCTGTAGATGGTATAATGTACAAGTAAAATATGATGAATCGATCGATCCAAACAGTATTCACATCAGCGGTGCTATGCGCAGGCAGGAACAACTGGATAAAGTGTTGGAGATCTTGAAATTATCAGCGGGTATTGAATTCCATGTTTCCGGGAGAACCATATATGTGAGCCGACCAAATAATAGCTAACAAAAAATTAATGATACCAGCGTTTACCTTGGCCCCGCAATGGCCGGGAGGGCGCCCTATTGATCTACAAATCCGAATTTATGAAGAAAGAAGTCTGTAGCTTTTTACGAAGATGCTATTCGTTGCTTTTCAGCCCTATACTAAAGCTCGTTTGCTTACTGTTATTGGGATTATCGCTGCAAGTCAAGGTAATGGCCGGGACTTATTTGCAGGATCAGCCGCTTAGCGTGCATGTTAAGGATGCGGATATACAATCCGTCTTTAAAATCATCCGTAAGCAAAGTAAGTACCTATTTATTTTTAGCGATGAAAATATTGCAAAGGTCAAGAACAAAATTACATTAAGTGTAAGTAATAGCAGCATCAATGAAATTATGGATGCTTGCCTCGAAGGTACTTCCCTTACTTATAAAATAGTTGATAATACAATTATATTGCTACCGGTTTCGGAGCAAGATGTAACCGCTCAAAGAATTTCAATTAAAGGAACTGTCGTGGATGCCTCCAACGGCGAAGCTTTGCCCGGTGTAACAATCTCCGTAAAGGGTTCTAAGCAAGGAACTATCTCCGGCGCTGACGGGCATTTCCAGTTTGATAATATTACGCCCCCGGTCACTTTGACCTTCACTTATATCGGTTTTTCTAAAAAGGAAATCGTTGTTCAAGATGCTCAACCTGTAATTGTAAAATTGTCCCGTGCGAGCCAGAATATGCAACAACTTGTTGTAATCGGTTACGGAACGCAGAAGAAGCAGGATGTAACCGGCTCCATAGGGACATTTAGACCCGATGATAGGAATTCCCGCCCCGTCCTGGGACCCGATCAAATGTTGCAAGGCAGGGTTGCAGGGGTGAACATTTCCGGGGCTTCCGGCATGCCGGGTGGAGCAGTGCGCGTCAGTGTTAGGGGAATCGGCTCCTTGAGTGCAAGTAATGAACCGCTATACGTAATTGACGGGGTGCCCGTATTACCGCATAACGCCGCCATGACGAATTTCGGTGAAAATATGAATCCATTGGCTGAATTGAATCCAAATGATATTGCTTCGATCGAAGTATTAAAAGATGCGGCATCGGCAGCGATATATGGTTCGAGGGCTACTAACGGCGTGATCCTTATTACGACTAAAAGTGGGCAAAAAGGAAAGGGACAATTAAGTATTAACGCTTTTGCTAGCATGGGAAATGTTCCCAACCTGCATAAAGTTAAAATGGCAGGCAGCGATCAATATCTGGAAGTTGCCAACGAGGCCATCGATAATTATAATAACCAGTACGGTTATACGCCGGGCAATAGCAAGTTTATTCCTTATATCGATAATCCATATCCCACACTGCCGGAAACGGACTGGTTGGATCGGGTATTGAGGACGGCATACTCGCAAAATATTAACGTGGCTGCTTCCGGGGGAAATGATAAAAGCACTTATTATATCTCCGGTGGTTATCAAAATCAACAAGGAACAATCCTGACCAACGAATTAAAGAAATACATGATCAGGGCCAATGTTACCGGGACGCCGCTAGAATGGCTGAAAACGGGTGTAAACCTGAGCATGTCTTATAGTGATAATAACCGTGTGCCGGGCTCCAACTTAGGTTCCACGATCATGGGACGCAGCTTGCCGCAACGGCCGTTTGACAGGCCTTATAAGCCGGATGGCAGCTATTATGTTGGTGGAACTTCCGACTTGGTATATCATAATCCTTTACAAATCTTAAATGAAGAGGTAGCGTACCTTGAAAACTACCGCTTGCTCGGAAATGCATTCGCCTCTGTGAATTTTACGAAGGACTTGATGTTTAAAACTTCCCTTGGCGCAGATGTAATCTATACGCATGATTATATCTATTATAACCAGAAACACCCGTATGGAACCGGGAACGGTAGAAACGTAGATGACCGCCGATTACTTACGAACTTGTTGATCGAAAATACATTGAGCTATCAAAAGTCCTGGGGTAAATTGAGATCTGAATGGTTATTAGGGCAATCGTTCCAGAAGATGACCACCTCTACCAGCGGCATTGATGGAAACGGTTTCCCTGCGCCATCTTTCGATGTGTTGGCTTCCGCTGCCGTGATCAATGACGCTTCTACTAACCTTTATGGTAATGCCATGGAGTCGTATTTCGCGAGGGGGAATTTTTCTTATGATGGAAAATATTTGTTGTCGCTTTCCATGCGGACAGATGGTTCATCCAGGTTCTCACCAAAAAATAGGTACGGGTATTTCCCATCCATGTCGGCAGGTTGGCAAATCTCGAAGGAGAATTTTTGGCAGGATGCCGGGAAAGAATTGAAATTGCGTTTTAGTTACGGCGCTACCGGTAACCAGGAAGGGGTGAGCAATTATGCATACCAATCCCTTACAACCGGTGGTTACAATTACGATGAGAAAAGCGGTATTTCTGTTACAACTACGGGTAATGAGGATTTAACTTGGGAAAAGGCCCGGCAGATGAATATAGGTTTTGATTATTCAATGTTCCGCGGTGGGTTAAATATTACTTTGGATTATTATCAGAAGAAGACCACCAATTTACTATACAACATGCCGATTCATGCTACTTCCGGTTTCACGAGTATCACGAGCAATATCGGTTCGATGTTGAATAAAGGATTGGAACTGGGGATCAATACCAACGTCAACTTCGGGGAATTAAACTGGAGCTCTGATTTTAATATCTCGTTCGTAAAGAATGAAATTCTTTCCCTGATCGGTAATACGGATGTATTATCGATAGGTAGCAACCGCGGCCTGCAAGTTGGGCAAGACATTGGCAGTATCTGGGTTTACAAGATGCTGGGTATTTACCAAGATGATAAGGATGTGCCTCAACCTTTATACGACATAGGTGTCCGTGCAGGCGATGTCATGTATGAAGATCTAAACGGGGATGGTAATATTGATATCAATGATCGCCAGGTAGTAGGCAGTTCTAATCCCGCCTTCTACGGTGGATGGAACAATACATTCCGGTATAAGAATTTCGACCTGTCAGTATTCTTGAACTATTCTGCCGGCGCTGATGTTTACGCAACTTGGCGGATCAATACGGAGCGCTTAGGATACAATGCCTTTAATAATACACTTAAAACGGTAAAGGATCGCTGGACAGGTCCGGGAACAAGTAATACTACGCCCAGGGCTATTTACGGGCAAGGTTATAACTTTTACAACTCTAGCCGCTGGTTGGAAGACGGTTCTTTCCTCCGAGTTCGATCGCTTTCATTGGGTTACAACTTACCCGCATCTATTTTGCAGCGCTTGAAGATGAAGCAGCTACGCATCTATGCACAAGCAGATAACCTCGCCTTATGGACAAATTACAGCGGCTTGGATCCAGAAGTTAACTCCAGCATGGACCCGCGTTATATCGGTGAAGATAACCTGATATTACCACAGCCGCGAACGTTTATACTTGGAGTAAATGTGAGTTTCTAATCTATTGAAAAAATTGACATGAAAAATAAATTCATAGCATTATTATTGACCGCGGCATTGGGTACGAGTTCTTGTAGCAAGTTACTAGATGTTCCTTCACACTCCGCCGTGGCTACCAATACCTTGTCGCAAGCAGATGTAGAGGCCTTTTTAATCGGTATTTACAGCCGGGTGCAAAACGCGCCGGGCGCACAATCCTATATCATGTTCGATATGGTAGGGGGGAACCTGATTAATGCAGGGGCTACTTCAGACGGGGGATTGAATACTTTTATCAGTAATATCTTAAGGCCGGAACAAGGCCTTATGAGCAGTGCTTGGAACGGCTATTATTCTGCATTGTACCAGGTAAACAACTTGTTAGAGTCAACAGAAAGTCTTCCGGAATCATCAAGGAAACAAGAGATATTAGGTGTCATCCATTTCTTCAGGGCTTACTTGTATTATAACCTGGTAACCCGTTGGGGTGGCGTGCCGGTATTGAAAGTGAATACCGCAGCCAAGGTACCGAGGAATACCGAGACGGAAACATGGGAGTTTATCGAAGATGAATTGGAGCTCTCTATGGCTACGGCGCCCGCATATATGGCTGGAAGTTTTTACTACGTTTCTAATATGAGCGCTACGGCACTTATGGCAAGGGTGAAATTAGCCTTGGGAAAGAAAGATGAGGCGCATGACCTGGCTGAAACGGTCATCACTTCCGGGTATTTCCAGTTGGATGATTTCGAAAATATTTTTAGAAATGCAACAAATTCAGAATCGATTTTCACGTTCAAAAACGCAACGATCGAATCGAATACTAATATTAGTACCCTGTTTTATACTTATGCCCATCCTGTGAAAGGAAGCTATGTTTATAGGCCAACCATGGAAGTAATGAACCTGTTTTCTTCGTCCGATAAACGTGCTGCAATTTCCGTGGATACATACGGGGGCTTGAATGTTATTAATAAATATCCCAGTGGTCAATCGGGAACAGATCCTATCCAAGTGATCCGCCTGGGCGAAATGTACCTCGTCAGCGCGGAAGCCGGGGGCTTAGCAAACGGCCTGGACCGTTTGAACGAGCTCCGTGAAGAAAGGGGCTTAGGCCCGGTGAGCCCGGCAACGGAGGATGAGTTTTTAGATGCAGTATTGTTAGAAAGAAGGAAGGAATTGCTGGCAGAGGGATTCCGTTATTATGACCTGGTACGCTTGGGCCGCGCCACAACTGATATCGGCTTAGATGATCGCGAAGTTAAATTCCCGCTGCCGATGAATGAATTGGCCTTGAATAAATTATTAGATCAGAATGATGATTATTAATTGCCTTATACAATGATATTAAACAAGAAATTTATGATACGCATAGCTAAAATGGCGGCTCCTGCCGTGCTGTTGCTTCAACTCGTGGCATTTGGTTGCAAAAAGGATTCAACGCATCCCCGGGAGATTGTTCCAAAGGCGGAATTAACTCAAAGAATACTGGACAGTACAGGACTGATTGCCAACCTCTTCTCCGATACTTCCTTTGTAGTGGTGCCGGGTGTTGAAGAAACCGATTTGCATTTTCAGAATGAGGCCGGGTATTCTACTCACGTATATTTATTAAAGGTGGACTTGAATCACGAAGGAATCCGGTTGCAAGCCGGTACCCCCTATGGATCGAAGCCTTTTGCCTTACAAACCGTTCCCGTTATGGCGCAGTATCTCGATTCTGCAGGAAACCGTGTAGTAGCAGGATTGAATGCTGATTTCTTCAGCACCGTTGGAGAACCCAGGGGCATAGCTATCAAGGATGGCAAAATTTTGAAAACTACCTGGGCAAATGCACGCAGCGCTTCTTTCGTTGGCGTGAAGGATGATGGAGCAGTATTTATCGGTAATCGTGAAGACTTCGATAATATGAAGGACGAATTTAGGGATGCATTGGGCGCCGGCCAGATATTAGTTTGGAATAACGCGGTCCAGGTGCAGACCGATGTTAGCATTGAACCGAGAACGGCCGTGGGTATTAATGAAAATGGTATCATGGTGTTTGCCGTTGTAGACGGAAGGAGCTTTTATTACAGTAACGGAATCTCGATTACGGACCTGGGAATCTTGTTAAAAGCCTGTGGAAGTACTACCGTTGTGAATTTGGACGGTGGCGGTTCATCCACATTTATGATCAAACACCCGTTGGCGCCTGTATGGCAAGTTCGTAACCGCCCATCAGACGGCAATAACCGGGCAGTTGGAAATAGCTGGATGATCATTGCCGATCAACCATAATTATTCACCGGAAATTAAGAAAGAGCATGAAAATTCTTACATATAGCTTTTTATGTTTAGCATTCTTATTATGCTACTCATGTAATAAAGATGATGATAAATCTCAACCGGATGTATTGAAAATTACTTCCATCTGGCCGGCATACGGTACTGCTAATACTATCGTAACAATCAATGGTAAAGAGTTTAGTAATGTTCGGGAAAATAATAAAGTGAGCTTTAACAATATTCCTGCTATCGTGATCGAAGCCAGTGAAACACAATTACAAGTTGTGAGCCCTGAAGGCGGTTCTACGGGGAACGTAAACATCGAGGTCGGCGGGCAACAATTCATGGGCCCCGTTTATAGTTATACTTTACCACCTGAAGAATATTTTGTTGAAACCTATGCGGGTACCGGTGGCACGGGGGGATCGGTAGAAGGAAGCTTGAAAGCGGCCAAGTTCCGTAATCCTGAAGGTTTGTCAATCGATCTGTCAGGTAATCTATATATTGCTGATCGGGGAAATAACAGGATCCGCAAGATATCCGGGGGTATGGTAAGCGCATATGCGGGAAAGGATCAGGATGGGCATGTAGATGGAGATGTATCGATCGCTTTGTTTGATTATCCTTGGAAAACGGCCGTGGATAAAAGCGGAAACGTTTACGTGGC
>Ga0164243_10003159_pt1 | contig 26544 bp, 24 predicted proteins | sample OricompcompostOP_FD_108781 | JGI IMG/M metagenome (GOLD analysis project Ga0164243, IMG submission 108781) | Organic Plus compost microbial communities from Emeryville, California, USA - Original compost - Organic plus compost (OP) | ecosystem: Engineered > Solid waste > Mixed feedstock >...
CTACAGATATATACACTTCTATCTGCATTAGCATAGCATAACTATGCCTTATCTGCCCCATTCTGTAAAGCCTCTACCATGAAGTACTATAGCAGAGAGGCAGACAAGCGCGAAAGGGCTTCCACGCACCATAGCGCTGTCACAAAGCGGCCCTCTCCCGCGTGTTCCAAAAGGGTTATGCAGCCAGAGTGCTGCTAAGTCATCTTGATAGTATTTACTCGGTTCCTCCCCATCTATTCGCAGGCAAGAGCATATTTGTATGAATACAAACACGAGGGAGCGCCTTTCATCCCGTGCAAGCCATGCAAGCAACGAAGAAAAGCGCTTCTATCCTCTCTAAGATCAGTATAATGAAAAGGAGGAGAAAAAATTGAATCCAGGTAGCATCTATAGGACGAATCGCCAAGAGCGGTGGTGGGTTGCCTTACGAGGGATCATAGCCATACTTTTCGGCATTCTTGCCATTGTCTGGCCCGGGATGGCCCTGTTTGTTCTCGTCTACCTTTTTGCAGCCTACGCCCTGGTCGACGGCATTTTCGCAGTTACCTCGTCCTTTCAGGCCCGATCCTACTTCCGCCACTGGTGGATCGTCCTGATAGAAGGGATCGCGGGCATCATTTTTGGCATTCTCACATTTATCTGGCCGGGAATCTCGTTTATTGTCCTGCTCACCCTCGTTGGTGGTTGGGCAATTGTTACCGGCATCCTTGAGATCATTGCCGCGATTGAACTCAGTCGGGCTATTACAGGAGAATGGCTTCTGCTTCTGACAGGGGTGCTCTCTATTCTCCTAGGAGTCCTGCTTTTTGCGCGGCCTGTGGCATCCCTGCTTGCAATAGCCTGGATGATCGGCATATATGCGATTCTGTTCGGCATCCTTTTACTTGTGCGCGCCTTCCAGCGCCGTAGCGTCCTTTCCTACTGATCCATTGCGTTGAAAGAGGTAGAGAACTATTATGCCACATGATCAGCATCATTCAGCACAGGAGAACGAAGAAAAGAAAAAAGAAGAAAAATCATCAAATGCTGATATAGAGCAGAACCAGATTGAAGCAGTAGAACAAGAACTCGCTGAAGCCCAACAAAAAGCCTCCGAGTACCTGTCTCTGCTTCAGCGAACCCAGGCAGACTTTATTAACTACAAGCGGAGGATCAATCAGGAACAAAGCGAACTGATGTTGACAGCGCAGGCTAACCTGATTTCACAGCTTTTGCCTGCACTGGATGATCTGGGCAGGGCGCTCTCCTCGCCCCCCGCTGAGATCGCGAAGAATGCCTGGGTTCAGGGTATCGGCCTTGTCGCGCGCCAGTTCACTATCAGCTTACAGCAAATCGGGCTGAAGCAGATAGGTACGCCGGGCGAGCCATTCAACCCGCTCCGGCATGAGGCAATCTCGACCGAGGCTCGATCCGATATCGAGGAAGGAACCATTGTCCATGTTGTTCGTCCCGGTTACATGCTCAAAGATCGGGTAATCAGACCGGCCCAGGTTGTCGTCGCAGGCACAGCATCAACCGCAGAGCAACGGAGCGAATAATTTTGGCGTTAACTGTGTTTAATAAGAATGGAAGCAGAGCAACGTGTTAAAGGAGGTATCAGACGAGTATGGCTAAGGTGCTTGGTATAGATCTTGGTACAACGAACTCCGCAGTTGCGGTCATTGAGGCAGGTGAACCAACAGTCCTCGAAAATAGCGAAGGCTCTCGTCTCACACCCTCTGTTGTCGCTGTAACCAAAAGTGGTGAGCGCCTCGTTGGTCAGGTGGCAAAACGACAGGCCGTCACCAATCCAGAGAACACCATTTTTTCGGTGAAACGGCTGATGGGCCGTCGCTTCGATGATCCTGAGGTTCAACGCTCCCTGAAGAGCTCTCCGTATAAAATCACACAGGCCGCAAACGGTGACGCTCGTGTCGTTATGGGAGGGCGCGAGTACAGTCCCCCTGAAATTTCGGCGATGATCCTGCAAAAGCTAAAAACTGACGCGGAAAACAAGCTCGGCGAACGCATCACCCAGGCAGTAATAACCGTCCCAGCCTACTTTAACGATGCACAGCGTCAGGCAACAAAAGATGCAGGCACTATCGCTGGTCTGGAAGTGCTACGTATCATCAACGAGCCAACCGCTGCATCTCTGGCGTATGGCCTGGAAAAGAAGAAAGATGAGATTATCGCCGTCTATGATCTGGGCGGTGGCACTTTTGACATCTCAATCCTTCAGCTTGGTGAAGGCGTCTTTGAGGTGAAAAGCACGAACGGTGATACCCACCTCGGCGGTGATGACTTTGACCAACGCATCATTGACTGGCTGGCCGATGAGTTCCGCAAAGAGCAGGGCATTGATCTGCGTCAGGACCGCATGGCCCTACAGCGACTCAAAGAGGCTGCCGAACGCGCGAAAATCGAGCTTTCATCTGTGACACAGACCGAGATCAACTTACCGTTCATTTCGGCTGACGCTAGCGGTCCCAAACATCTGGTGACGACGCTAACCCGAGCCAAGCTGGAACAGCTCACTAATGATCTGATCGAGCGAACACGTGAACCAGTGATGAAAGCGCTGCGCGATGCCGATATCAGTGCCAATCAGGTCAATGAGGTAGTGCTTGTCGGTGGACAGACCCGCATGCCCGCCGTCATCAATATGGTACGCAACATCTTTGGCAAAGAGCCGCATAAAGGCGTGAACCCGGATGAAGTAGTCGCGATTGGCGCAGCCATTCAGGCCGGTGTGCTGCAAGGCGAAGTACGCGACGTGCTGTTGCTCGATGTCACTCCGCTCTCGCTTGGAGTCGAGACGCTCGGTGGTGTGATGACGAAACTGATTGAGCGCAATACCACCATTCCGACCCGCAAGAGCGAAACCTTTACGACCGCAGCAGACAATCAGCCAGCCGTCGAAATTCACGTGCTACAAGGTGAACGCGAACTGGCACGTGATAATACCAGTCTTGGGCGCTTCCATCTGGAGGGTATTGCCCCGGCTCCGCGTGGCATCCCGCAGATTGAGGTCACATTCGATATCGATGCGAACGGTATTCTGAACGTCTCTGCTCGCGACAAAGCAACCGGGCGCGAACAGAAGATCACCATTACAGCCAACAGCGGCCTCTCGAAAGAAGAGGTCAACCGCCTCGTACGCGAAGCCGAACAGCATGCGCAGGAAGATAAGCAGCGCAGAGAAGAGATTGAGGTACGCAACCAGGCCGACAGCCTTGCCTATCAAGCAGAACGAACCCTGAAAGATCTGGGCGATAAAGTCTCCACCGCTCTGCGCAGTCAGGTTGAGGAGAAAATAAAGGATGTCCGCGAAGCGCTGAAAGGCAGCGATATGGCTCGCATTCGCGCAACGATGAGCGAGCTTGAAAGTACCGTTCAGCGCATCGGGCAGGAAGTCTATGGTCAAGCCGGAGCAGGCGCAACCGCTGGCGCTGGTGCTGGCCCACAGAACCCCGGTCAGCAGGGCCCCTCTTCGGGACGAGGTGATGACACAATTGAAGGGGAATACCGCGAGGTCTAGAGGTTTAAAAGAACAAGAGTCTCTATCAGAAGTTACTTTGCCGGTAGCGCTTTCTGCTATCGGCAAAGTGGACTTCTTCACAGCCACCTTTTGTGCTCTGTTTTCCTATTTCCTGTTACCCATTTGAGCTTTCTTTTTTCTCAGGAGAACACTATATGGCTGTAGATTATAAGGACTATTACAAAATACTGGGTGTAAGCAAAGGAGCGGATCAGCAAGAGATTCGCAAAGCATTTCGTAAGCTGGCTCGCCAATACCACCCGGATATTAATCCGGGGAACAAAGAGGCAGAAGAGAAGTTTAAAGAAGTGAATGAGGCATATGAAGTTCTTTCTGATCCGGAAAAGCGCAAAAAATATGATGAGATGAGCAGCTACTATCAGCGCTACGGCTCATGGCCCGGCGCAGGAACCGGCGGCTTCCAGAGTGGCGGCCCATACCAGTATCACACGATGACGGAAGAAGATCTCTCCGATCTCTTTGGCGGTCAATCACCCTTCTCTGATTTCTTTAATACGTTCTTCTTCTCAGGCTCACCTACAGGAAGCGGCTTCGCAACCGGTAGCCGACGTCAGCAGACACGTGGGCGTGACGTTGAGTCAGATATAGAAGTGACGCTGGCAGAAGCCTATCAGGGTGTCACGCGCACGCTGGAACTGACCGAGGCCGATGGCACAACCAGGCGTCTACAGGTGAAGATTCCTGCGGGCGTTCAGGAGGGATCACGTATCCGCGTTGCCGGGCAGGGAATCGCTGGAACTCAGGGACGAGGAGACCTCTATCTGCGCGTGCATATTGAGCCCGATCCGCGCTTCACTCGCGAAGGGACCACCTTACGCACCACAATTGATGTGCCGCTAACGGTTGCTATGCTAGGTGGCGAAATACAGGTGCCGACACCCGATGGACGCCGCTTGTTGCTGCGCATTCCTGAGGGGACAAATAATGGACGCTCCTTCCGGCTGCGTGGTCAGGGTATGCCACAACCCGGTAAGACAGATCAACGTGGTGACCTCTATGCAGAGGTTCGCGTAACGCTACCAACACAGCTTACACCTGAGCAGCGCAAGCTCTTTGAGGCATTTGCCCGGTCCCTTGACCAGCAATCCTAGCAACGTTGTTCTAGCCTGAGCCCAAAGCCGGGTGCAGTGAAAGGAGGTCGTTATGAGTGACACGCGCACTCATCGTATTATGCTCTACAATAGCTCACAGACCAGATTTTATAGCGAAGAGGAAACGATCCAGATATCACGTCTTGACCCACAACTGATTCGTTCACTGTGCGAGGATGGGTTCATCGGGTGTCACGATATCGTTGAGGAACAGGCTCGCTTCAACACCGAGGACCTGACACTTCTGCGTCGAGTGCGCCGCCTCTATAACGACCTTGGCGTCAATTTAGAGGGAATTGAGATTATCTTGCACCTCCGGAACCAGTTAGAGGCCTTGCAAAATGAGCTGGAACACTATCAGAGGCGTGAGAGATGAACTTCCGTCCCCTCTCACGCTTCCTCTTGTTATGGAGTTGTCACTTTGATCGTGATATGCTTCGGATCGGCTGGAAGTGCCAAACCACCGAGACTATCAGGCTTGAAGTCGACTCCCGTCACACCTGCCTCTTTTAACAGTAGCGGCTTCGCCTCATCCTGTCGTTTTCCAGCAAGCAGCCTGGTGAGCTGCTCTTTCTTACTCTCTGAAGGCTGGAAGATCCATTTTCCCTCTGCCGCGATCTCGACCATTGCAACGTCTTTCAATGCAGAGACCAGTTTCACGTCACCGAACTTCACATTGAGCGGTCCGAGCTCTGTCCCTGGCTTGCTATGCCCTTTCTCTTTCAGCTTTTCCAGTGCGGCCTTCTGTAAATCCTCCTGTTTATATGCCAGAACCGAGCACTCTTCTTTGACGCGAACAGTGACTTCGGTGGCCTCATCATCGATCTTATGATTGGCAGTCGCTTTATCGATACAGATAATGCCCTCATCTCCGTTCAGTGCCACCTTTTCCTCTGGACCAACCAGCTTCTTGACACCCTCCTGACCTTCCGCAACCAACTTGTCCCTGTACTCTTTAACGACTCCGTCAATATCGCTCTGCTGGACCGCCTGATAGTCGCGCTCATCAACACCACCGGTAAAGGGATCAGGATTGGACATATCGAACCTGATCCCTCCTGTGGTTTTAGAGCTTGTAAAAATAAACGGACCATCCAGAGCATGCGCCGGAATATTGCCTGCCGATCCCGGCTGCATCACGACCGCCTCTACAGTCACTGTTTCCCCCTGCACAAACCTGAACGCCTGAGTCAGAATGTCCAGGCCATTATGCTGTACCCGTTTAAAGGTCGCTTCTGGTTCTGTGCCACTGATATTAGTAAACACCAACTTCCCGGTCGCGCTCTGCGCAATCTGGTGTTTCATGCCCTTGACGGGAACCGTCTTCACCATCTCCCGGGTGGTAAAAACGAGCTTGTGTCCCTTCGCATCAGATACACCGGCAGGGCTGGCAGACTGCTCCGCAACCACGTTAACTATAACCGACTCTTTCAACGGCTGTCCCGCCGAGTGAACCTCAACCGTCATGCTACCGGCAGGCACAAAAAGCAGAACGGCCCAGACGGCAGCACATAGCACAAGCACCACCAGACAACTGCTGATAATGACAAACTTGCGGCCCAGTTTCCTACGCGGCTTCTTTGGCTGCCAGTTATCGGGCGCGATAACTCGCTGTGCAGCACTCGGACCAAAAGGCGGGGGCGTAGAGGCCCCGGGGTATGGTGTCACAGGTGGAGGCGTCAAAGCATCTGACGGGATAACTCCTGGTGTCACAGGCGGCGTAGCATATGGAGACACAACCGGGGGAGTTGTAAAAGCTCTCTCCTCTGGTGAGGGTCCAGAGAATGACTCTACCCATGTTGGCTCAAATGACATAGCAGACTGCGGGTTTTCTGTCTGTTCAACAGGTGAGGGAGTTGTCTGCACTTTTGCTACCGTGAAGTCATCCGCAAGAGTATCAGGCCGGGCTGGTGTGGTAGCTTGTGTCTCGGGCTTCTCTGGCTCACCTTTTGCCAGCACTACATCTTCATCCCCATTTTGCATGGTTCCCTCCTGAGTTTTGACAATGTCACAGGGGTTCACCCGGCCCCACTTTCCACAATGCCAATATATCCCCCTCTGGCATCAATCCTCATTATTCGTTTTCTATTATAAGGTCTACCTCTTCTATTATAAGTTCCCCCTTGATGTAAGCACAACCATTCTCACGAAATTCCCATAAAAATACAATAATCGTCTGCCTTTCCCGCAGATCAGCAGAGAAAGGCAACGCACTGAAATTCAATATACACAGGAATATAATTCGATCTTCAATCGTTTTGCATTGCAGAGGAAGTGCTGGCATTTTCTTGAATTGCGGCCAGAACACGCTCAGGTAGCATTGGAAGCTGTGTAATCCAGACGCCCGTTGCCTGCTGGATCGCGATGGCAACCGCAGAAGCGAACGGGACAAGCGGCATCTCTGCCATGCCACGTGCACCATACGGTCCATTCGGATCAGCCTGTTCCAGTAGAACCGAAACGATTTCATCGGGCATATCGGCGGCTGTAGGTAGCGCGTACTCACCAAATTGGCGAACCAGTGCCCGGCCCTCCTTGAACGGAAAGTCTTCAAGCAAAGCATACCCGATAGCTTGCGCAACTCCACCCTCAACCTGCCCCGTGATCTGTTGCGTATTAATCGCCTTGCCAACATCGTGAACACTGATGACACGCCGAACATGCACAACGCCGGTCTCTCTATGAACCTCAACCTCTACCGCTTGCGCAGCATAGGCATAGCAAAAACCAAGCTGTCCCCGCTGTGGCACAGGTTCCAGCGGAATGGTAGTCGGTGGCTGATACTGTACGGTAGCCTTAGCACTCTCCTGATCGGTATCGCTCCACTTCTCCCGGGCCACCCGGGCAGCCTCCTTGACGGCGCGTCCGGCAACCAGGGTTATGCGAGAAGCCGCTGTACATCCGGCATCTGGAACCGTACCGCTTTCATGACACACCAGCGACACCCGCTCCAGTGGCAACTGAAGCGTCTCAGCCGCGATCTGCTGTAATGTCAGATGCGCCCCCTGTCCGACATCAGCCGCGCCAATCCGAACTTCAGCTCGCTCCGGCTCGGCGGTTCCAAAGACCGCCACCGTCGCTGTGGCCTGCTCAGGGAAGCCAAAGGAATACCCCATACATTTGACGCCGCATGCGAGGCCGATTCCTCTCCTGACCTCCTCGTTCGGCTGTTGGTCCTCTCTGTGCCAACGCTTCTGAACCTCTTCAGCACATTTTTCCAGCACAGCCGACGCGCTCACCCCAGGAGGCAAGGGAGCGTGCGCAAGTTCTGTACTGCCCTCCCGTATCATATTGCGTCTGCGAAACTCCACCGGGTCCAGCCCGAGCTTTTGCGCCAGACGGGTCACTATGCACTCGGTCGCAAAGTGGATCTGCGGCGCGCCAAACCCGCGAAAAGCTCCCGAGACTCCGTTATTTGTATACGCCACATAGCCATCAATTTTGATATGTGGCACCTCATAACAGCCGCTGGTCAGCAGAGCCATTACCTTGAGGATCTCAGTACTGGTAGAGGCATACGCACCACCATCTGCCAGAATCTCGGCCTCTACTGCTGTGATGAGTCCGTTACGGCGAGCCCCCCAACGACAGCGTATCGTTGTCGGGTGCCGCTTATGATGCCCGATAAAAGATTCTTCCCGGCTCCATACCAGCGCAACCGGACGGCGCATCTTCCAGGCAGCGAGCGCCAGGAGTGGCTGGACATACACATCATCTCTACCACCAAACGCACCACCAACCGCCGCATAGCGCACAATAACCTGTTCCTCGGGAAGCTGTAACATACGAGCGATCTGTCTGCGGTCCTCGTACAGCCATTGGCCCGCCGTCTCCACAACCACACGGCCCCGCTCATCAATATAGCTGATCCCGGCCTCGGTCTGGAGAAAGGCATGCTCCTGCCATCCTGTCCGAAATTCTCCCTCTACAATAACATCTGCCTCCTGAAGGGCACGAACAGGATCGCCTTTGCACAAAGGCAAATGCAGCAGACAATTTGAGCCGTGCTGTTCGTGCACCAATGGCGCCCCTTCACAAAGCGCCTCGCGTGGATCAGTGACCGCGGGCAGATCTTCATAGAGAACGTGTATCTGACGGGCCCCCTCTTTTGCCGCACGCTTGTTTTCCGCCAGCACCAGCGCCACACGATCCCCTTCAAAGCGCACCTTCTCCCCGCACAGAACAGGCTGATCCGGTAAGATCGGACCCAGGCGGTTGAAGGGAACATCTTGCGCTGTCAGGACGGCCACAACGCCGGGAATCTGTAATGCCTTCTCAGTCTCAATTGCAAGAATCCGCGCATGCGGTCGTCGCGCAAACACAACCTGAATCTGAAGCATATGTGGCTGTACCAGGTCGGCAGGATATCTGGCCTGACCGGTGACTTTCTCCAACGCATCAGGCCGTGGTAGTGCCTTCCCGATTATCTCTGTCATATCTGCCTCGCAGTGTGAAGAATTGCTTCAATGATTTTCAGGTATCCTGTACACCGGCACACATTGCCGCTCAAGGCTTCACGGATCTGTTCCACATCTGGATTGCGTTTCTCTTCCAGCAATTTTCCCCCGGCCATCAGCATTCCCGGAGTGCAGAAGCCACACTGAACAGCACCACACTCAATAAAAGCCTGCTGTAGCGGATGCATTGTTTTCCCTTGCGCCAGTCCCTCAACCGTCGTTACAGTGGCGCGATGTGCTTGCCAGGCCGGCACCAGACAGGATACAACCGCCTTACCATTCAGCCAGACTGTACAGGCACCACATCTTCCCTCAGAGCACCCCTCCTTTGTGCCAGTCAACCCGAGATCTTCCCGAAGGAGTTGTAACAGTGTCTTCTCCTGCCCCTCGGTGAGCCAGTAGCGCTGACCATTGACCGTCAACTCAAGCTCGCGGGTTACAGGCTCCAGCTCCTCGCTTGTCGGCACTATCGTTTCCAGCAACACCGGGTCACCCTTCCACTCCGGAACTTCCTCCGCGATCTGGTGCAGTCCTTGCGCAACCAGAACAGAGAGCATATGCCGACGGTACTGCGCCGAACAATGGGACATCTCTTCAAAAGAAATATCAGTGCTTGCCAGCCTTCCCGCCTCCTTCCATACGGATGCCTCAAGCTTCTGTCCGAGCAAAAATTGTTCAGCCGAAACAGCGCGTTGCAGTGCCGCACTGGAAGAGCCTGGAACTATCCGAGCCTCGTGAATCATACCGTTCTCAAGCGTAAGCAGGATCGCCAGGTTGACCACCGTCACAATCTGCGCACGTCGAACACCAAGCTTCAGAAAGCAGCCACGCTGGCTTTTCTGCATCGCAGGCACCCGGATCTCCCGTACCAGTTCACCGGTACACAGGGCGGTTTTGTAAGCGCCGTAGTAGAAGTCTTCAAGGGGAATGGCCCGTTCCCCCTGCTTGTCGAGGAGAACCAGTTCAGCCCCAAGCGCTGCAAGAGTAGGGAGCATGTCACTTGTGGGAGCTGCGGTAACGAGGTTCCCGGCAATGGTGCCACGGGTGCGAATCTGTGGAGAGCCAACTTCCCGACATGCCTGTACGAGAGGAAAGGCATACTGTTGACAAACGGCCGATCGAAGAACATCATTGTAGGTAGTCAGAGCGCCTATGGCGATGGTGGGAGTCGCAGTGCTCCTATGATTGTAGCGTATATATCGCAGTTGAGCACTTACACCCGTCAGATCGATCAGGGTAGGAATGGAGCTCTCATCACGTTGCAATTCAGCCAGCACATCATTGCCACCTGCAATCATCCTTGCCTTACCTGCATGTTGCTGTATCAATTCCAGCAATTCATTCAGGGATCGAGGCCTCAAATAGGTCTGCCACATGCCTCACCTCTTTTTCTGTTTCACTCCGGCTGCCACGATACGCCAGACCCACGTGCACTTTTCGGGATATCCACTACTATGAACGTCTACCCTGTCAACTTTTTTCTCACCAACCTGAGTATTGCACACACGTCCTGACTATACGCAACCCCAGAAGAAATGGAAGCATTCACGTGCCGTCATAAAAGAGACGAACTACAAAACGTGCTGCTTCAGCAGCAGGAAAAAACGCTCCATCACCCTGATTGCCTGTGCCACATCCTCAATACATACCGATTCGGCGGGATGATGACTGATACCACCCAGACAGCGCACAAACAGCATCGCGATATCCGTGCATCGACTCATAATCATCGCATCGTGGCCCGCACCGCTCGGTAGAGCACAGGGCATACCTCCCACCTGATCTATAGCCTGCTCAAGCAGTTGCATCAGCCAGGGCGTACAGGGAACAGTCGGCGTCTCCTGCATCTCCTCGCGCGCTACCTGAATTCCGCGCCGGGTGCAGATCTGTATCGCCTCCTCAAGGAGCTTCTGATCTGCCTCGCGCCGAATCGCATCTACCTGATGCCGCACATCCAGACTGAGCGACACCCGCCCGGGAATGACATTGATGGCTCCGGGACTCACCTGGAGCTGACCCACCGTCGCCACCAATCCCTCAACCGTACCTGCGTAGCGCTCAACGGCCAGCACAAACTCAGCAGCCGCACACAGTGCATCCCGACGCAAAGCCATTGGTTGTGTCCCGGCATGATTGGCCTCGCCCTCAAACACCAGCTTACAGCGACTCAACCCGGTAATAGCAGTCACAACCCCGACTGGAAGTCCCTTCGCCTCAAGCACAGGCCCTTGCTCAATATGCACCTCACAGTACCCCAGCCAATCATCATACTGTTTCTGCTCACTACAATGAAAAATAAGTGCCTCAGGCTTGCCCCCGAAGTGTCGAATAGCCTCAATCAGTGGAATGCCTTGCTCATCCGTCAAATAGAGAATCGACTTCTCAAGCGATCCTGTCAACGCCTTACTTCCCAGAAAAGGATAGTGATAGCGTAACCCTTCTTCATCGGCAAACCCGATGATCTCAAGAGCAAACGGAAGCCGCTCGCGTCGATCATGTAATAGCTCAATGCCAGCCAGCGCCACCAGCACCCCGAGTACTCCGTCATACTTTCCCGCATCACGAACAGTGTCAAGATGCGAGCCAAGCAGAAACACCTTCTCGCTGCTCCCCTGTCCCTCATACCTGCCGATGATATTTCCCGCGTGATCCTGCCGGGTCGCCATCCCTGCCTGACGCATCCAGGTCTCAACCAGCCGATTGACCTCCTTCATGGGATGTGAAGCAAAACGTCGGGTCAGGCGGCCATGCTCTTCACTATAGCCTGCAAGCACATCACAACGTTCCATTACGGTGCGAGCAACGTCTGCGATTTCCATATCATTTTCTCCCGGATCCTGAAGGGCCACAAACGTTCATCAACTGAAAACGCCGATCCTGTTCACCGTTAATACGAGATCCTGCCGAAATAGATGCTCTCTGTCTCAGTATAGCATAGCTGATGACAGCACCTCTTGTTTCCTCTGAGCCACAAAAAAAACGAGCAGCAAGCCATCTTCTGGCAGTGCCGCTCATCCCCTTTCTTCCTCTAAGGTGTCGATTCGCCGGGGGCACGTGCGAGAAAATCATCAACGGAGAGATCAGGGGGCCATAACACCTTATCAATCACATGGATGACCCCATTATCTGCCTGAACATCAAGCTCGATCACGTCCACGCCTTCCACTCGCAGTTCATCCTCAACCCCAAAATCGACGCGTAACAAATGGTCGGAGAGCGTTTGTAGCTGCATCTCTTCCACCCGGTTCTCTCCACTGGCCTGCATACTGCTCTCCCAGGCCTCACGCATCTCGCCTACCGACAATCTCAATGGTACAATATGGAACTTCAACAGCTCGGTAAGCTTGCTATTTTCGCGCAAGAGATCAAACACGTTCAATGGTAAATCCTCAAACGCTTTATCATAGGGGGCAAAAAGGGTAACAGGCTGATCTCCCTGTAAGATATATTCCAGCCCTGTCGCTCGAATCAGCGTGTCCAGTGCAGTAAAGGTCACAGGATAGCTCTTCTCCTGCAAGACGTTCTCTATATTGCTCATAGCTTTTCCCTTCTGTCAGCAGTGAGAGTTTGACAAGAGACTCTGCTACACCTAGCACGCTTCCTTTCAATGAAAAGTGACTCTGGCAACGCAAGAGAGACTTGCAGGCTTCCCCGAAGGGCAGCTTTTTCAGGGGAGCGGGAGAAAGCAGCTTGAAGGACATGGGAAGCGCCACCAGCATCACTGGTTCCACGATGGCACTGGTATCTCCTTTGTCGCCCGCGTGAGCAGCGCTCGAACCTCATCATCAGAGGTCTGAGCAAAGTTCTCATACCAGAGCCCGACGCCAAAAAAAGGCTCCGGCCGACGCACACAGACCATCTCATCCACTTCCTCAGCAAGTTCAGCGCACGTCGAAGGTGCGGCCACGGGCACCGCTACAACCACCCGTTGTGGTTGCTTCTGCCTCACAGCCCTGACCGCCGCCCGCATAGTTGCGCCGGTCGCCAGACCATCATCAATCAGAATCACCGTTTTACCACGGAGCACCGGCATTGGACGATTATCACGATACTCCTGTGTTCTGCGTTCCAGTTCTCGCTGTTCCCTCTCGGTGGCCTGTTCAATCGTGTTCTCAGGAATACCAAGCGTTCCGATCACCCCGGCATTTAACACGCGGATGCCTCCGCTGGCGATTGCGCCCATAGCCAGCTCTTCATGGCCAGGAGCCCCGAGCTTGCGTACAAGAAACACATCCAGGGGAGCATGCAACGCCCGAGCAACCTCATACGCAACAGGCACACCACCACGAGGAAGCGCCAGCACCAGCACATCCCGGCGGTTTGCATACTGCATCAGATGAGTTGCAAGCGTTTGTCCTGCTTCCTGACGATCTTTATAGCGTCCTTCCACCATTGCCGCACCTCCTTTCCTTAGCCTGCAAGATAACGCTGAAACCACGTACGCGCCAGAGCCGCGACCTGTTCCAGTGCTCCGGGCTCTTCAAACAGATGGGTGGCGCCCTCAACCACGTCCAGTTGCTTCTCAACCTGCAGCACATCATATGCCTGACGATTGAGTTCCAGAACCTGCGGATCTCGTAAGCCAACGATCAACAACGTAGGAGCTTTTACCTTTTTCAATGCAGCACCCGCCAGATCGGGCCTACCTCCACGAGATACCACCGCCTTCACCAGTAGTGGATGTTGACTGGCCGCGACCAGTGCGGCGGCAGCGCCTGTACTGGCCCCAAAGTAGCCAAGCGAGAGCTGCGCCGTTTTCTCGTTGACACTCAGCCACTCGCTTGCCCTTCCGACACGTTCACTCAACAAATGAATGTCGAAGCGGAGCGCCGCTGTCACTTGATCCTGCACCTCTTCATCCCGTGTCAAAAGATCCATCAGCAGTGTGGCAATTCCCGCCTCCTGAAGCACCTGCGCGACATACTGGTTACGCCGGCTAAAGCGACTGCTGCCACTGCCATGCGCAAACAGAACAATCCCCTGAGCGCCCTCCGGTATAGCGAGCGTTCCATCAAGGGTAATCACATCATTGATCGGGATTTGACATTCCTGCTTCTGTACATCAGTCATAATTCTGGCCTTCCTTTCTCGGGAAGGACGTTAAAGCTCAGGTATTTCGCCCTCGTTCTGGACATCAAACAGCCGAGCAATATCGTTCGGTAACTGTGCCTTGAGATGGTCCAGTTGCCCGATCGTAATGGCTTCCGCGAGGACAGCACAGACCACACGAGTATGTCTGGTTGCCTCCTGCAAACCGACGTCCTCGCGCTGGCTCACACGTTGAAAGAACTCATCAAGTGAGAAACGCTCGGCCTCACCACCTGGCCGTGAGCTCCGCATAGAGTCCGCGATCTCTGGTGGCAATTGAGCGGACAAGTTCTGACATTCCTCTGCGGTCAGATGCTCCGAAAGCGTCTCCACAGTGGCCTGAATCGCGTTTTTCGCTTCGACACGAGAGCCAATCTCTGCCCTCTTCATTACTTTGCTGATTATTTCATCAGCTTTCACGGTATCCCTCCTGTTCCTTTGAAAACCTTGCATCTCAGTCCTCTATACCTCACGTTTCGTCAGCAGGGAAAGTGACGAGCAGGAAAAGCGGGAGCCATCCAGAGAGGTCACAGCGTTCGCCCAAAAGAAAAAAACGGCTTCTCAATTCTGGCCTGAGAAGCCGATGCTACATCATCGTGTAGAAAAAAATCAGGGGAGGCGGTTCTCTTCCCTGCTGCGTTGTTCCTATTCCAGAATAAAGCTTCCTGAAAGCTCGCGCCGTAAGGCCGCCTTCTCTTCCTCGTTAATCGGCTGTTTCTGTGCCGACCCCTTCCATACAGACATAGGGCTGGTTGTCTGTGCGGCAAACTCATCTATCATAATTTCCTCCAGGAAAGAGGATTCCTTTTTCTGCTCGTTGCCTTCATCTTTCCCGGTTTCTTGCGCTTGTGGTTGCTGTGTCTCTTCGGACACGACAGGTGTTACATTGTATTCAGTCAATGGAGCCGTAGCTTGCGGTGTCAGCGTATCCACGCGCAAAGCGAAACGTGTTCCACAGATGTCAATGTAGACGCCACGTCCCTCTTTTAATTCCTGAATCTGAAGGCGTAATTCGCGGTTCTCTGCCTCTAATGCCTCCATCACCTTTTGTTGCTGGATAATGGATTGCATAAGAAGCTCAAAGCTGTTACCTCCCATAAAAAGTCCCTCCAAGAATTCTTTCGATCATAAATACCCCACTTACCGAGTTGTCCATTCCATAGAACTGAGAACAACGCTTCCCTGATAGAGACGTATCAATACATGCTACAGTAACATAGAGCAAACCTTTAGTACTGAAAAGAGTGTAAAAAGTCTTCAACCCGTGATCTTTAGTCTTCTCTATTGCTGCATTTCTTCTGATTGGCCTATTCTCTCTTTGTATGGTAGCAGCGCCGCTATCAACACACAGTGAACCGGCTCACATTCATCTGCCTGACCTTCCTCAAAGTGCGAAAAAAAGTGAGCCATCGTCTTGATGGCCCACTCTCAGGATACACATGTAACGCTTTTATTAGTCCCAGCTCTCAACACCCACATCGAGCCCCTGAGCCTCCAGCCAGCGCTCGACATCAATCGCGGCCTTACATCCTTCTCCTGCGGCAGTGATTGCCTGACGATAACGATGATCAGTAACATCACCCGCCACAAACACACCAGGAATGTTGGTCATTGTATGCTCAACCGGGATAATATACCCGTGCTCATCCATCGTAATGATGTCTTTGAACAGCGAGGTATTCGGCTGATGGCCGATAGCGACAAAAACGCCCTGTGTTGCCAGTTCCTGTTCTTCGCCGGTCTTCACGTTGCGCAATTTCACCGCTTCCACAGACTGCTCACCCAGAATATCAACGACCTCTGAATCCATCACGCATGTAATCTTCGGATTCTTCAGGACACGTTCCTGCATGATCTTACTGGCCCGGAAGGTATCACGCCGATGGATCAGCGTCACAGTATTGGCATAGCGCGTCAGGAAGCTTGCCTCCTCCATCGCGGTATCACCACCACCGACAACAACCACATCCTTGCCCTTGAAGAAGAAGCCATCACAGGTTGCACAGGCAGAGATGCCACGGCCCTGCAAACGCTTCTCAGCGGGCAATTCCAGCCATTTTGCACTCGCGCCCGTCGCAATAATGACGGTCTGGCCGAAGTACTCGCCGAAATCGGTGGTCACTTTAAAGGGACGCTCGCTGAAATCGACAGCAGTGACATCCTCAGGGAGCAACTCCGCCCCGAAGCGTTGCGCCTGCTTCTCGAATTTCTCCATCATCTCCGGCCCAAGAATACCATTCTCAAAGCCGGGGTAATTCTCTACTTCACTGGTCAACATCAACTGTCCGCCAGCCTGGTAGCCCTGCAACACCAGCACCGACAGATTGGAACGAGCAGCATAAATTGCAGCCGTGTAGCCTGCCGGTCCAGAACCAATTATGATCGTGCCGTAAATCTTTGACATGTATCGTTATCCTCGTTCACTTGTTAGCTTGCTCTGCTATTATTAACATCCACCACCCGGGTTTTATGCCCTGTGCACATACTGCCAGCCACTATTCGACCTGGAGAGCAAGACATCAGGAAGTATCTCCCGGATATTGTATGCATATCGCATGTCTATTGCAGGGATTATACACCCTTTTCAGACTGAGAACCAGAACGCCACCGCTCCAACACCGCGAGAGTATCGATAACCAATTGTTCCAGCGGAGCCAGCGGCACATACTCATCAAAGGTGTGCTCATTGACAACGCCGGTAGAGACCGTAAACGCACGAATCTCCGGACGGAACCCGCTCGTATCGCTGCCGATAAAAGTTGGCCGCAGGCGCAACGTCTCACCACGTGCGGCGAGTACAGAACGGTACACCTGTAACAACGGCTCATTCTCATCTACATGATATCCCTGTGAGTGCGGGCTGAAGGCCACGGTTGCCTGACCACCCATCTCGCGGGCCGCCTGTTCAAAAGCGGCTTCAAGTTCACGCATATACTGTTGCCTGACCGCAAGCGGCTCAAAGCTGCGTAGCTCCCCTTCAATCCGCACCTCGGCGGGAATCGCGTTGCGAGACACACCGCCTGTAATCTTCCCGATGGAGATCCGTGTGCGGTCATCAGCCAATGAGCCATGTGGATAGCGTGCCCGATGAAAGATCTCGATCGCGTTCACGGTCCGTGAAAGATCCTTCCCGGGATGCCCGGTCCGCCCGGTTAACACGATATCGAAGGCCTCGTAAGCTGCGCCCTCAGAAACCACAACCCCCGCCTCATAGGCATTATCAAATACCAGACCATCCCGCACATTCCAGGGACGCGATTTCAAGCGCGCTGCCCCACATAGCCCAGCCTCTTCCTGTACGGTAAAGGCCAGCACCAGCGGGGGATGAGGGATCCGCTGCTCCGCCAGACGGCGCACCACTTCAAGGATAATGGTAATCCCGGCAGCATCATCGGCTCCCAGATTGGTTTTTCCGTCGCTGTAGAGCACTCCGTCACGTAGCACTGGTTCATGACCGAGTCCAGGCGGCACCCGATCCATATGTGCATTCAGCATCAAAGCCGGGCCTTCTCCCGGTATGGTCGCAATCAGATTACCAACCTCGTCAACCTCAAACGCTATACCCAGGTGTTCCAGACGCTTCTGAAGATAGGCGCGAACATGATCTTCGTGCCCGGAGGTACTTGGTAAGCGCACAATTTCAACCAGAGTTGTGAAGAGTTCCCTGGAATACATCTTTTCTCTCCTTTACAGTAAAACTGTTTCTACCATAAAAGTTGTGCCAGCACACCCGGCTTGATTATAACAAATAGGCCAGAAAAGTTACCTGATTGTTTCTCGTTCACTGTTCAGCTATAATACAGCGCAAGGGAATACACGTGATGCGGCATTCTCGTCAGCTTTCAGCTAGCACCACTACATGTGGAGGGGGATTTATCGTGCATGTCTCGTAGTTCTACGGAGATCATGGGTACACCAAGTGAGCTTTTCTACTGGATTCCTGGTGAAATGATATTGGTGGCCCGTTTACCGGGTTTACCTATTGATGACTCCACAGACGCCCTTGTTGAACAGATCCGTTTACAACTCAATACCTTTCTCTCACAATATCAGCTTACATTGGAGCTCTATGGCACAGCAGGACGCTGGCGGACAACCCCTACGCTTCCACCGATTCGCCGCCGCTCCTTTATCTTTGGCCTTCACCGCAAGCAACCGCTGTTGGCGATCTTCTTTCATGTAAGCCACACTGATGCCAGCATCAGCGACCCCGTTCCTATGACCATCTCTTACATTCAATCACGGCTGGACTATTTTTCACAACAGGGCTTACACATCGTCTCCGCAATGCCTCACTGGTTGGTGACAACTGCCACCCATTTCTATGGCGAGGGGGGGCCGGCATTTCCTCCCCAACCAACACCAACCCTGGCCGCGCCGTCTCCGAACAATGCACTGGCTGGCTGGCGTGTTAAATTGTTACATCAGCATTTTCCGGTAGATACCCGAGGCGCCGAAGATGTACAGGTTGCGATTCTTGATACCGCGCTGCATCCTGATCGTATCCTGACCGCCGCCAGTCGTCCAGAATTGCGCCGGAACTGGCTGCTTCAGCGTCTTGCCTCCGATCTGCGGCAGAATGATGGCTCTTTTGTGGTTGAATATGACCGTTATGCTCCGACAAACGATGTTCGGACCGGACGCGATATCTACAACGATACTCGCTATTACCCAATGCCCGATCATGGCATCTCGCTGGCTGGCCTGGTTCGCGATGTCGCGCCTCGGGCCCGCATCCGGCTGATTCGCGTGCTGAATGATTACGGGGGTGGAGATCTCTATAGCCTGATCGCGGCTCTCAGCGACCTTGAACGTGAGCTTGTCACAGGCACCACACGCCGCCTGGTTATCAACCTCAGCCTGACAATCATGCCTGATATCCGTCGCCTTCCCTATATCTGGCTCGATCATCGCGACTGGCCTACCACTCAGCTTTCAGGCATCACACGCATTCTAGACCATATTGAAGCTGGCCTACGCCTTCTCTGTGAAAGCCTCTATTCTCATGGAGCACTGCTTGTGGCAGCAGCGGGTAATGATTCGGTCGAGGCGGTCAAACAGGGATTGCCACCTCGTCCGCCGCGTGCTCCTGCTCGCTTCGACTCGACACTGAGTGTAACGTCTGTCAACAGTAATTTTACTCCGGCACTCTACGCAAACGCCGCCAACATTGCCCCTTCGGATACCGGGGTTGCAACCTTTGGGGGGGATCTCTATGGCTCTACCGATAAGCAGGGACTCCCCGACGCAGTTCGTGGTGTATATATTTCGCCCACTTATCCAAATGGAGAAATGAATACATCCGGGTGGGCGGATTGGAGCGGTACATCCTTTGCCGCGGCGATCATTACCGGCCTGGGCGCTCATTTGCTGTCTCAGGGATGGTCGGCCTCAAACTCCATGCTTCGTTTAACCGGTGGGCAAGAGTTTACCAGTGAGCGTCTTTTTGGCATGCCACCAGAAGCCCCGAGCTTGCTCGGGAATATTATTCGAGTGCAACAGCGTTTTGGTTTATGAGGAGCGTCTGCTTGACGCTTCATTTTGTGCAGTATATAATACGGCTAAATAACGCTGTAGATACTGTCCAGTATATCTAGAATCAAGTTCAGGGTTATCACAACCCTCAGTGAAGAGGTGAATACATGATTGAGCAGAACCAGCAAACGGCGACAGAGGAACAGGTTATCACAATGACCCCTGCCGCAGTCGAGAAAGTCTCGGAACTCCTCCAGCAGGAAAATGATCCCAGCCTTGGCCTGCGCATTTTTGTCGCTGGTGGTGGTTGCTCTGGCCTCCAATATGGTATGACTCTTGATGAAGAGCAAGAAGGCGATACCGTTATCCCGGTCAATGATTTCAAAGTCTTCATTGATGAGATGAGCATTACCTATATCAGCGGTAGCGAAGTAGACTATGTTGACAGCCTGATGGGCGCAGGCTTCACCGTGAATAACCCGAATGCGGTTTCTACCTGTGGTTGCGGCCACTCGTTCCGCACCGCAAACGGTGGTGGTGAGGCTCGCAGCTGCGCTTGCGGTCACTAATCCCGTAACCAAACAGGCATTAGCAGCCCCTCGGGGCTGAGTCTGGATCATACCTGAAAGGTTCCTCCCTGTTGCATTATCGACATGGGAAGGGACCTTTTTTGTTTTTTTCCAGTATTCTCATTTCACAAGGAGTGTGTGCTGATGAGTAGTCGCATTGCCCATCGTCCCCGTTTTCGGGCTCTTCCACCGCAAGCCTTTACGCGTTTCCCCGCTCAGGCATACAAAAAATACTATCTGGCACGCTGGACGTATCGCCCACAGCACTCAACCTATGAAAAGCATCCTCTAGGTTATGGATTGACCCGTATCCCCTACGGGATCAAGCACCTTTTCTTGTTCTCCCGATAAGCTAAAAGGGAAAAAGAGAGATGCCGGAACTATTTGTCCGGCATCTCAACAGTGTTTGCAAGGCCTTCTATGCTTAGTGGCCCTCTTCTTCCCCTTCAGACACAACCGTTTCCGGGGCCTTCATCATCCGTTGCACCAGATCGGGCATATCTTTTGCGAACTTGGAATTCGCAATGACTTTCAACGCTCCCGCCTGTAATGCCTTTGCCCGGGCCTCCAGATCCATATGTGAGCCGAAAGCCAGAACAGGAACATTCTGCGCCCGGGCGGCTCGGATGGCAGCTTCCCAGTCAACCCGTTGAATCGCGATATCCACAATTGCCAGTGCAGGCTTGTCCTGCTCAAGCCGCTGCTCAAATGCGGTCAGCGTGCGCGCAATCTGAGCATCAATCTCGTGATGGCGCAAGGTATCACGAATTTTCACGGAGAAGAACAGATCATTCTCCAGCGCCACTACTTTTACTGTCACAGACGGTCCTCTTCTAGTCTTCGGTACGCTCGTAGACCGGGCGTCGGAACCGATCCCCCAGTTCCTGATTCAAGATATCCAGATTCATATACAGTTCGGGAGTCAGCACATGATGCGTGCCGGTGCAGTACTCCTTCGCACACTTCTTAAAATGGCTGGTCTCCATGATGAGGTTATTATCCTCAACCGTAATCCAGATGCGTTTACGCGAGTAGCCATCACCCCATTTGAGGATCAGACCATCTTTATATTCATCAAAGCGACCCTGTCCATAGAGAAAGTCGCGGTTGAACATCTCAAGAATTTGACGTACACGGCTCACATGCACCACGCGCTCCACTTCCGGGCGCATTTTGGTTGTCGCCTCTTCCGCAAGGTCTTCCTCGGGAATAGTAAGCTGCCGTGAAGTCTGCTGTTCTTCGCGGATCATCTGTTGAATCATTCGGGCCTCTTCATCCGAGAGACTATGACTTTGTCCCAGGATAGACGCTCTTCTTCTCCGCTGTTGTTCCTCAGGATAATCGGCAGGTGCCACGATTCATCTCCTTTTTTCACCTGACAATATTTATGCTCGTTCTCTTACTGTACCACGCGCCCTCCCACTTTTTCCATAGCGCATCAACGTTTCTGCCAGATCCGTTCCACGATGGGAAGAGCTTTCATTGTCACACAGAAGACATCTGGATTGGTCATCATCTTCCACGTTTCAAAACCATAGCTGGTATCAAACGAGTGCAATAAAAGTGCAGTCAGGTTGCCATGCGAGACAAGCAGCGTGCTCTGTGCAGGAGTCGCCAGCGCCTCCTGAACAACGGCCCGCGCACGCTTCTGCGCTGCTCGCCCACTTTCGCCACCCTCAAAACAGAGATCCACATCCACAAAGCTCTGGCGTAAACATTCAAGCCAGTTCTCCAGCGGGCCAGCGCTTAGCACCCGCTCTTTCAGCCGCTCATCCAGCTCAATCTCAAGCCCAAGCTCCCGGGCCAGGGGAGCAATTGAGTCAACCGCCCGCTTATACGGACTGGAGATAATACGCTCAATAGATGCCTGTTGCAGCAAAAAAGCGGCCAGTTCCTCTGCTTGCTCTTTGCCACGTACCGATAAAGGAGCCTCAGGTGCCTGTCCAAGCGCCTCACAATGGCGCACAATATAGATTACTTTTTCCATTGGTTATTTTCCTGTATATCAGAAAAAACGAATTCTTGATACCTTACAGCCAGATACGGCCTTGCTGGCAGCCTACCATGCCTCTACGCCCCATTACAAGCCGGGACAAACTGAGTCCATGAGAGAATAGACAAGCTTGACAATATCCTGACTGACATCTAAAATTATGACTACATAGTCATCATGAACGAACTCATTGTATGAGAAAACACAGCACGGGCAGGAGCCTCAAAAACCGGACCCCCAGGAAGGACAGAGCATGCAGCATACATCCACCTCTCACCGTTCTCTGAAAGAGAAACAGCGTCAGGAACGGGAGCGACTCATCCTTGCGGCAGCCGAAGAGGTTTTCACACAGAAAGGCTACCATGAAGCCTCTGTTGATGAGATCGCTGCTCGCGTTGGCATCGCAAAAGGAACCATCTACCTCCACTTCTCAAGTAAAGAGGAAATCCTTGCTGCCATTTTCGCACGAAGCATGCAGAAGATCCTCTCAGATATTGATTTGACTCTCGATGCCGATACCACACCTCAGGCCAAGCTAGAGGCAATTCTCCTTCAATTTTATACTGGCTTCTATAGCCGACAAATGCAGCTTCTGTATGCAATATTCCATAGCCCGGACTCGAAACGTATTCTAATGGAGAAGAACGAGGGCAACAAGACATTACAAGAGACATGGAGAGCGCTGGCCGATCGGATCGCGAAGGTGCTGGAGGAGGGAAAAGCAAACGGCAGCGTTGATAAAGATACCCCAACAAACATTATGGTCAGTGTTTTCTTCAGCCTGACTTCGCCCCGCAGCTATGAGCGCCTGATTGTCGAAGATCATATGACCCCGGAAGAGGTCGCAAGATACCTCGCTCGCGTCTACTTCAAGGGAGTTGCCGCCCAGGGCTCATAGTATCAAACCCCCCGCAAAAATGGGGACCCGTTTTGAACGAGTCCCACATGGCGCTTATTCGCCTCGCGAGCGCAATTTGTATACCTTAATGGCAACCTGTAAGGTCAGCCAGTTTTTCCGCTCCTGTAAATCAATGCTGCAAAGGGATTGAAGCCGCTCCAGACGCTGAATTAACGTATTACGATGCACATATAAACGTTCCGCGGTTCTGGTCAAGTTCCCCGCACATTCGAGATAGGTTTCGAGCGTATCCAGTAGATCGGTGTTCTTGCGCTTATCGTACGTATCAATTTGCGCAATCTGTTCCTGAAACACATCACGCAAATTATCCATATAGGCAATCTTATATAGATAACGATACACACCGAGGTCATTAAAATGGGTGACACAGAAATGCTCGCGCTGCATACTATCCTGCTCATGATGCAGGCTTGTCCCGATTTGTAGCGCTTCCTGCGCCTCCATAAACCCCTGACGATAATCGGGGATGGTACGACAGGCATTCCCAATACCGATACTCAACACTATCCGATACTCACTATAGAGCTGATACGCCAGATCTTGCAGCCAGCGTTTTAAGCGACCGCCGCTCACATCCTTATGCAATGCAATCAGGAACGTCAGCACATTCTCCTGCTCATAAAATACCGAGCCCGGGAAACTATCCTGCACACGCCGCCACACCATACTGTTAATGCTCTTATACGTCGTCTGGGGCGTGCCCCCCGAGGCGAAGCGCTTTTCCTCTCCTGAACGGCCACTATCAGCAGGCCGCTCCTCCTGGCGCGTGATTTCGACCATCAGCACAGCATGTGGCTTGCTGAGATCGCAACCGAGAAAACGCGCCCGTTGCCGCAGCGAATCTTCCAATTCTAGCCGCCCCTGCATCAGATCCTCAAAGAACCCCTTAACCATGTTCTTCTGCGCAAGCTGATTCATCAAATAACTATTCTTAATCGCCATCGCGACCTGATTGGCAATCGTGGTCAGCAGGGTTTGATCTTCCGACGTAAAGCGACGCGATTTGCTGCTGTAGCAGTTAATCAGACCCAGTTGTTCCGCTCCAGCAATCAGAGGTGCGGAGATCAACGCTTTATATTTCGAGCCACGTAACGGGTTTAGCTGCCCAAAAGAGCCGCCCTCAACCTCCTCCTCTTCTTCCAACGGGGGAACCAGTAGCTCAGGGTTCTGTAATTCGCGTAGCTGCTCCAGTGTATGCCGATCTACGTTGATTGTCTGCATGCGTGCGTGTTCGTTCAGGTTCGGAGCCGTGGCATGCACGGTTAACCGTCGAGCATTGCGCACTCCTTCCCCATCCCGGGTTTGATCCATCAGCATAATCACGCAGAGATCAACTTCCATAATCTGGACGGTCAGAGTGGCAAGCGAGCGAAGCATATCATCTAAATAGAGACCAGAACTGATTGTCTGGCTTAAGACCGAGAGAGAGGTTAAAATACTGAGCTTTCGCTGTGTACTCTCATAGAGTTGCGCGTTCTCTATCGCACTGGCAACCAGGGCAGCGATATTACTGATAAAGCTGCGATGCTGCTTGGTAAATTCATGAGGAGCTACCGCCTGGAGCGTGATGACACCTGTCAACCGATTATCTTTGCCAATAATCGGCACACTAAGAATAGACTGAAACTGCTCTTCATGTAATTCAGGAATATAATGAAAACGTGGATCAGAAAGCGCCTCTTCGCGTAGATAGATCGGCTTACGATGAAGCGCCGCCCACCCCGTGATTCCTTCACCAAGCGCGATCGTAATCCGGCCTACCAGAGATTGATAGTGCTCCGTTGCACTGGCTAACACCAGTCGCTCTTTATCACTGTCATACAGATAAATAGATGCGACATCACAGGAGGTTGCACGCATTACCGCATCCAATAAACGGCGCAGCACCTCATCCATTTTGAGCGTGGACCCAACCGTAGAGATCACTTCATTGAGAAGCGCGTTCTCCTGGGACCGTAGCTCAAGCATTTTCTGTAACCTGCTATTCTCCTGACGCAGACGCTCAAGAGTTTTCTCCACAGGTTCAGCAGAAGAAGGCAGTTGATTTGAACCGGCCCTGGATGACATGAAACCTCCCTTACCTTAAAACAAAGCTATATGGACAAGCAAAAACAGTGCACCTGCAAAAAGAAGGAGGGAAAGTATACGATCAATTCTCTTTTTTGCGCAATCGATTACAAAGGTACCCCTTTCCCTTCCATCAATTGCTGCTACAAATGAACGCAATTATGGACATTCCATACATAATTGCGCATGAGCTATTGTACTCTTTTTCCGCCTACCCGTCCAGTGGAAAGCGCCCTCATGCCATAGCAAAACTCGACAAAAAACCTCCACATAAGATATACTGTAGTATCGTTTCTTCTCCTCAATGCATAACTTCTCTTTCTACAATGCGAGTAGGCTGCTCGCCAAATAATGACAGTCTATTCATGAATCCCCGTATCTTCGTGCAATGTATGCTCACATCTGGTATAGTAGTGATACCTGATCGATAAAAGATGTTTGACCCGCTTCTCCGGTTCACAAAAATTCGATCTTTGCTGCGACTGGATGCGGGTTCTGCCCGAGGGTAGACGTGCCAAAAGCTTGCGGACTGTGTACGAAGGGGTTGTGATGGCAGAAGTACAGCAGCATCAGACAGATATGTTACATACGCCTGCAATAGTCAACGCACTGCTCCACGATTGCAGCGCGATTGTAGACTACCGCACACTACTGGATAGCTTGCCGCGCCGCCTGACCTCACTACTTCATTGTCGCTGCGTTCTCCTGTATCAGCGTATCGAGGACACGCTGCAATTTGTCGCAGGCTCATTTGATGACAAGCCCGGCTGGTCGGCCGCCCTTCTCACTGTCGCACATATCAATCCGTTGAGCCTCACCAGCAACACACCAGAGGCCTGCGCATGGCGCGAAGGACATATTATCTTTGTGCCAGCCACACAGCCGACGCTGCTGGCAGTGCCGCTCGTCTATCGGCACCATCGGATCGGCGTTCTGGTCGCCATTCGCGGTGCAACCTTTGAAGAAAGTGAGCAGGAACAGAGAACACTCCCATCGATATGGAGTGCAGAGGAAGTGCAGATTGTCGGCGCACTCAGTGGCGTCATTGCACTTTTACTCGAAAATAGTCGACTGCTGGAACGCGATCAGGAACGGATGCGCGAACTTACCCTGCTCAATACCATCAATACGAGGCTCCATAGCACCCTGAACGCGCCGGAACGCCTGCATAACCTGGTACTACAGCAGGCAAAAAACATCTCTACCGCAGATGTCTGTGTGCTACTAACAGCTCCCGACCAGCAGGATGACGCTTCCTGGCTTTCGCCCCTGATGCGAGAAGCCCTGTTTCGCCTGTTCCAGAAAAACCACTCCGCTGAGCCGCTCCTGCTGGAACAGCCCGGA
>Ga0164243_10003160_pt1 | contig 26543 bp, 18 predicted proteins | sample OricompcompostOP_FD_108781 | JGI IMG/M metagenome (GOLD analysis project Ga0164243, IMG submission 108781) | Organic Plus compost microbial communities from Emeryville, California, USA - Original compost - Organic plus compost (OP) | ecosystem: Engineered > Solid waste > Mixed feedstock >...
TGATGAAGAAGGTGTGGAATATACTGATCCCTATTTACTGAAAGATCATTCTCCTTCAGACATTGATGTATGGGCTTTCAGTGCGGATTATATTCATCCGTCCAAAATCGGTAAATGGGAAACAGGCATCAAGAGCACCCTTTCCACCACCGACAACAATACAGAATGGCATTTTCGTGATGGCGCCAACTGGAAAACAGATTTCGGAAAAACCAATCATTTCATCTACAAGGAAACTATTCATGCCGGCTACCTGCAGTACAGCAAAATGTGGAAGCAGAAATACCAGTTGCAGGCCGGCCTGCGGGCAGAGTATACAGTGGCGGAAGGCAATTCTGTTTCGCAACAACTGGTCAACCGCAACAGTTACTGGAATCTTTTTCCGACTGTTTCCTTCCTGTATATGCAGTCGGCTTCCAAACAGTGGATGGCCGCTTACCGCAAGAGTATCAACCGGTATGGTTTCGACTTTGTGAATCCCGCCATCCTGTACCAGAGCCAGTATAGCTATTTGCAGGGCAATCCCTACCTGCGGCCGCAACTGGACCACAGCGTTGAACTCATGTTCATATATAAATACCAGTGGATTGCTGCTTTGAACTATATGCACTCCCGCCAGGCTTTGGCGCCCGTATACCGGTCTGATGGCAACCTGCTGATCAGCTCTTACGACAACCTGGGACAATACAATATTGCAACGCTTACCCTTACCCTGAACAAAACCATTGGCAAGATCTGGACTACCGTAACAACCCTCGGCGAGTTTTACATTGACATACAAACGAAGGGGCAGGAAAATTCCACGCGTGCCTTCAGCACGTACCTGAATACCAAAAATACGATCCGGCTACCCAAAAAGTTTACATTCGAAGTAAGCGCGATGTACCGGAGCGCCTTTGCATCGGGCATCTTCAAGGTGAACGACTTCTTCTATGTGAATTCCGGCGTCAGCAAGTCGTTGTGGAACGGCAAGGCATCGCTTGCACTGAATGTTTCCGATATATTTAACACCCGCCGGTTTGAGAATAGGGTACAGAATTACCAGCAGGTGCAAGGTACTTTCATCAATAAACCCGAAACCCGATTTGTGAACCTGGTTTTCACGCTCCATTTCGGTAACAAAAATGTGAAGGCAGGCAAACAAAGAAAGACAGGCATTGAAGACATCAAGGCACGGACAAATAGTTTGTAAGCATCTATTGATGGCCATTGATAGCAACACAGCGGAAGCCGAAAAGCTGTATAACAGAGTAGGCGGATTCTTTTGATTCAAACTACAATCATGAAACAGACCGCTCATACACCGGCAGGCAGGCTGCGGCTCGACAAACAAACAGTAGCACGTCTTGGCAGTCCCGATCTGCATGCCATCAGGGCAGGAAAACAGCAGGCCGAATCGATTTCCAGACCCGGCACCTCGTTGCTCTGCTGCATCATAGATACGGTAAGCAAATTAATCAGCTGTCAACTGCCCTGTGAAGAAGCTGCCTGACGCCGTTCGCAATCATTGTTTTTTCTTAACCTAAAACAATACAATCATGAAACCGAAAAATCAACTGCCCAAGAACAAGCTGTTCTTACAGAAGCAAACAGTTGCAAAACTGAACGACATCAACATGGATGCTGTTCGTGGTGGAAATGCTGCCGCCACTTCTCTTCCCTGTATCGTTGTGCTGTCGCTCACCGTTAGCTGCTCCAGGTGCGATGCAGCTGAAGTGGAAAGCTAAACACCTACAGGCATAACAGTCCCCTGCATAAGGGGACTGTTACCCTTATGGGTGTACACCATTTTGATTGACAGAAACTGTTTTTTATGAAACAACATCCAACAGGTACAGGAAGCAGGCTTCAACTCAACAGGCAAACCGTTGCGCGTTTACAGTCGCCGGACCTGGTGCTCGTAAGAGCGGGAAAAAATGCTGCTGCTTTAACCGGTACCACTTCTGTGCCCTGCGTTGTGACGGTGAGCCATGTCACATCGTGCTGGGGTAACTGCCCGATTGAATGGACGAGCCTCACAGATTGCGAACAAGTTCAATAACCATCAAACAACACACATGAAACCGGTACAATTTCAACAAGGAAAAGCGCTGCGGTTAGGTAAACAAACGGTTACCTACCTGCAGGACGCGACCATGGCGCATATACGGGGCGGCGATAAGGAACCCGATTCCACCCTCCCCTGCTTTACCACGCTGTCGCGTTTGCTATCCTGTAAGGATTGCCCCACAGAACCGGAATATCCTTACTAACGGATTCACAAAACCGATGTAAGGTTTTTTCCAGTCACAGAAAGTTCACCAAAACCAATTTACAATGAAACACAAACAACACTCCAGGCTCACGCTGAACAAAAAAACCATTTCAGTGCTGAGCAATGCACAAAGGCAGCAAATCAATGGAGGAGTGAAGGATGAAGAATCGATCCAAAGCTGGTTTCGCAGCATGATCGAGTGTAACACCATTACGTGTTGCTCTATTCCCTTTTGCTCTGTAGGGCCATGCGGCGAGCAGGTGGAAGCCGCCCCCCGCTGATCCGGCTGCTGCTGAAAACTAAAAGCCCCCGGTGAAAACCAGGGGCCTCTCAGATTGTACACAGTACAATCATGAAACCAGTACAAAGGTAACGGGAAAACGAAGGGTTGCAAAATTTCCTGTTTCGCAGAGCACAAATCCGATTTCCCCCCTTTGTACGGTTTCACCTGCTGCGTTGGTCAAAGGGTTAAGACGTCTCCCTTTCACGGAGGAAATACAGGTTCGAATCCTGTACGCAGTACCAGATACAGACGGAAAGGCCGGAAGCCCGAATGGCGAAAGCATAACTCCAATGGTCAATGCCTTTCTCCGGGTCCCGGACCTTCCGGCTTCCGGATTCAACCAAAAACGCATATACCATGTCAATTCCATACTCCTTCCATCCACAACTGGTGCTGCGCACCCCGCGGTTTCCTTTCACAGGCAATATTGATGAGGCAACGATCCGTTCGCTTACCGGTAACCGCCTCTTCATGGAAGCGATCTATCTCGCATCGCCTGTATTGTACGATGAATGCCTGAAATGGAATGCCGGGCAATTAACTGATAAAAAACCGGTGCAGAAACTACGGCGCTCACTGGTAAAATACTTTTCCCGAATGAGCAGCCGGTGCACACCTTTCGGATTGTTCTCAGGCTGTAATGTAGTACCCTGGGGAGATGCATCCACCAATATAACGCTTAACAATAACCGCATCAAACGGCATACCCGCTTTGATATGCACTACCTGTGCGCCTTGTCGCAAAAGCTGGCCACACTGCCGGGCATCAAAGATCATCTGCGTTATTATCCCAACAACAGTCATTACCGGCTGGGTGATGAAAGAAGGTATGTGGAGTACCGCTACGTAAACGGCAGGCGGCTGCACCAGATCACGGCAGTATCGGATGAGTCGTACCTGCGGAAAATTCTGCAGGCGGCTGAAAATGGCATCACCATAGAGGAAGCAGCCGCCCTGCTGGTAAATGATGAAATTACCACTGATGACGCACTGGCTTTTGTAGAGGAATTACTGGAAGCGCAATTACTGGTAAGTGAAATGGAACCCGCCATCACCGGCGAAGAATTCATTTACCAGGTGATTGCCGTTCTGGAACGCATTTACCAGGAAAACCACAATGAAGGCGTACGCGAAATCATCGACACCCTGCAGCAGGCCAACCGCATGTTACAGGAAATAGACCAGCAGGCCGACAACACCGCATCGGTGTATCGCGCTATCCAGCAATGCCTCGACAAACTGGAAGTGCCTTACGAAGAAAGCAAATTGTTTCAGACCGATATTATCAAAGAAAGCGTGGAAGCTGTCGTTTCAACCGCTCTGCAACACCAACTGCTGTCCGCTTTGTCCCTGCTGAACAAGATGACCCTTGTACGTACGCAGGAAAACCTGCAATCGTTTATCCGCCGGTATTACGAACGGTATGAAGACCGTGAAATGCCGCTGCTGGAAGTCCTGGACAATGAATCGGGCATTGGTTATGTAGAAAGCAATGCAGAGAATCACTCGCCACTGGTAGAAGACCTGTGGCTGCCCAATCACAAAGATTCGGAAGGCACCATCCGATGGGGACTGGTGGAAAAGTTCCTGGTAAACAAAATCAACAAGGCCTACGAAACCGGCGCTTACACGATCGATATCCAGGAAAGCGAACTCAAGCTGTTCACCAACGACAAATGGGACGACCTGCCACCTTCCATGGCCGTGCTGTTCCGCATGATCGACGCACGCAATAATACCGTTCTGCTGGAAATGGCCAGCGGCTCCAGCGCCGCCAACCTGCTCGGCCGTTTTGCCCATGCCGACCCCGCCATTCATGAGATGGTGCTCGACATTACCAAAGCGGAACAACAACATCAGCCGGATATTATTTATGCGGAAGTCATTCATCTTCCTGAAAGTCGCGTGGGCAACATTTTGCTGCACCCGGCATTCCGCGAGTATGAAATTCCTTACCTCGCGCAATCCTCGCTCGACAAGGAACACCAGATTGACCTCCGCGATCTGTACATATCCGTGAAAAACGGACGGGTGATCTTACGCAGCAAACGGCTCAACAAACAAATCATACCGCGCCTGAGTACGGCGCACAACTACAGCATGATGGCATTGCCGGTGTACCATTTCCTGTGCGACCTGCAATGCCAGCAACTGCGGCCGGGCCTGAATTTCAGCTGGGGTGGTTGCACGTTCCAGTATAAATTCCTGCCGCGCGTAACCAATGGCAACACCATTTTACAGCCCGCCAGCTGGCGTCTGCTGCGCAGCGATTTTGAACATCTGCTGAAAACACCGGAAGAAAAACTGCCCGAAGCGTTGCAGGCGTTTCGCAAAGAATGGCACCTGCCCCGCTACATTGTGCTGGCTGATGGCGATAACGAATTGCTGGTTGACCTGGAAGACCTCATTATGGTACAGACCTGGCTCGATACCGTGCGCGAACGGCCGGGGATGGAACTGAAAGAATTCTTTTATCCCGAACATACCGCTGTGACAGACCTCAACAACACCGTATATTGTAACCAGTTAGTGGCGGCCCTGGTAAAACAGGGACCTGTTTACAAAAAACCGGCGCCCGCAAAGCGTACAGCAGCCCGGCAGGTGCAGGCCGGCTTCAGCACCGGGTCGGAATGGCTGTATTTCAAATTCTATTGCGGCATCAAATCGGCCGACAAAATTCTGGCCGACGCCGTTCATCCCGCCATCAATGCATTGACCGAACGCAACCTGGTGGACAAGTTCTTTTTCATCCGCTACTCCGATCCGGGGTTCCACCTGCGCTTGCGGCTGCACCTCCCTGACCTGTCGAAACTGGGTGAGGTGGTGCAAACGGTGCACAGGTTCATCCACCCCTTTGAATCGGAAGGCTATATCTGGAAAACACAAACGGATACCTACAAACGCGAGCTGGACCGCTATGGCCGCAACACCATAGAACTGGCTGAACAACTCTTCTGCTACGACAGCGACGCTGTATTGAAAATGCTGCAACACACCTGGGGTGATGCCCGCGAACAGATCCGCTGGCTGTGGACCATGCGCGCCATTGATGAACTGCTCACGGTGTTTGATTTGAGCTTACCGGAAAAACTGAGCCAGATGGAAATGATGAAAGATGCTTTTGCCGCAGAGTTTAAATCGGACAAACATCTGAAAAACCAGATCAACAACAAATACCGGAAATACCGCAAACAGATTGAAACCACCATGGATGCCGCGCAGGACGCTACCAACGAAATGCTTCCCATCCTGGAAGTGCTGAAACAGAAAAGCGCGCTGTGCAAACCGCTGGCATCCACCATTCTTCACCTGAAGCAAAACGGGCAACTGGAAGTACCCCTGGACGACCTCCTGTTCAGCTACATCCATATGCTGGTGAACAGGGTAATTCCTTTCAAACCCCGTTTGCATGAAATGGTCATTTACGACCTGCTGCACCAGTATTACCGGGCGGTATTATCAAAGAACAAGGCAAAATCAAGAGAAGAAAAAATTGTTGAAGCAGCTTAAGTCCACACACTATGTTACGAAAATTTCCCCATTACCGGCAGCACGATGAAATGGACTGCGGTCCTACCTGTTTGCACATCATCTGCAAATACTATGGCAAACATTTGTCGCTGGAATACCTGCGCGAGCTGAGCCATACCAACCGCACGGGCACCAGTCTGCTGTCATTAAGTGAAGCCGCTGAAAAATTAGGTATGCGCACGGTGGGCGCACGGCTTTCTTTCAGCGATTTACAATCGTGTGCGCCTTTCCCCTGCATTGCATTCTGGAATCAGCAGCACTTTGTAGTGGTGTACCGCATCACCAGACACAAGGTGTATGTTTCGGACCCTGCCCATGGCCTGATCACCTACACACACGAAGAATTTCTGAAGGGATGGTCTCTGGGCAACGACCAGGGCATCATTCTGACGGTAGACCCTTCGCCCGAATTCAATAATGTGGAAGAGCCGGCAACGGCCCGGAGAGAGAAAGGGTTTTCGTATCTGTATTCCTATCTCACGCGTTACCGCAAAGAAATATTTCAGCTGCTCATCGGCCTGCTGGCAGGCAGTTTGCTGCAACTGGCATTTCCTTTCCTTACTCAAAGCATTGTTGATATCGGCATCCGGCATCACGACATGCCGTTCATTTATATGATCCTTGCCGCCCAGCTGATGGTATTCCTGGGCAAGACCAGCGTGGAAATGTTGCGCGGCTATATCATCCTGCATCTGAGCAGTCGTATCAATATCAGCCTGCTGTCTGACTTCTTCATCAAACTGATGCGCCTCCCGCCCGGCTTCTTCGATACCAAAATGGTGGGCGATATCATGCAGCGCATCGGCGATCACCAGCGCGTGGAAATCTTTCTCACCTCCGGCACTTTTACCACGGTTTTTTCCATGCTCAACCTGGCGGTGTTCAGTATCATTCTCGCCATTTACAGTCCGCTCATATTCTTTGTATTTCTCACAGGCAGCATTTTATACCTGTTATGGATAAGCGCTTTTCTTAAAAAGCGCGCCAGCCTCGATTACCGGCGCTTTGGGCATATGGCTGCCAACCATGAAAAAAACCTGGAAATGATCATGGGCATGCAGGAAATCAAACTGCATAATGCCGAGCGCAAGAAACGCTGGCAATGGGAAGCCCTGCAGGTAAAAATGTTCAAGGTAAACCTCAAAGGGTTGCTGCTTAAACAGACGCAAACGGGCGGCGCCTCGGTGATCAATGAACTGAAAAATATTTTCATCGCCTTTCTTGCCGCCAAACTGGTATTGCAGGGCGATATGACGCTGGGTATGATGCTGTCCATCAGCTGGATAACCGGCCAGTTGAACGCCCCCATTTTACAACTGGTGGAATTTATTCAGTCCATGCAGGATGCCCGCCTCAGTATGGAACGCATCAACGAAATTCATAACCGGCCGGATGAAGAAAACCAGCTGGAAGAAAAAGTGGATTATGTGCCCGGCGGTGACATACATATTGACAACCTCACCTTCAAATACGACGCAGACCCGCATGCTCCGGCGATACTGAAAAATATTCAATGCACCATTCCGGCCAACAAGATTACCGCCATCGTTGGCGCCAGCGGCAGCGGCAAAACCACCCTGCTGAAACTGCTGCTGAAATTCTATGAACCGCAATCCGGCGCCATCTATGCAGGCGGCACAGCGCTCTCCGCCATCCGCAACAGCAGCTGGCGCAACGCTTGCGGCGTTGTGATGCAGGAGGGATTCATCTTTAATGATACGGTGGTCAACAACATTGCCGTGGGTGAAGAACAGCCGGATATGAAACGGTTGCAGGAAGCGGCGCGCATTGCCAATATCCACGAGTTCATCAACTCGCTGCCTTTAAAATATTACACCAAAATCGGCGCTAACGGCATAGGCCTCAGCACCGGGCAGAAACAACGCATACTGATAGCACGCGCTGTGTACAAGAATCCAGACATATTGCTGTTCGACGAAGCCACCAGCGCGCTCGACACGCAGAATGAACGGATCATTATGGAAAACCTGCAAAAATTCTACAAAGGCAAAACTGTCATCATCATCGCGCACCGGTTGAGTACCGTTCGCAATGCAGATAAAATACTGGTACTGGAAAAAGGCGTGCTCACAGAAGCAGGCACCCATGAGGAACTGATTACAGAACGTGGTCTGTATTTCAACCTCGTTAAAAACCAACTTGAACTCGGTAACTAAAAAAACTGTACACCATGCCACACACTACGCAACAGACCAATGAGCCGGTAAATCCCGAAGTAACGGAAGTGCTGGGCAGTCCGCCGGGATTGATTGTGCGTGCCGGCAATACGCTGTTATTTGTGATTACCGCGCTTGCGCTTACAGTAGCCGGTTTGATCACTTATCCCGAAGTGATGAACGGAAGGGTTATCATTCATCCGCAACAATCAATTACGATATCGTCGCCTGCAACCACTACACAACTGGTGCATCAGTTCGTTCAGGATGGCAACGCCGTTCAACAGGGAGCGCCCATACTCGTGTTGAAACACATTGCCACAGAACAACATGACACCCTACACGCGCCTTTCAGCGGGATCGTTTTCTTCCGCAAGCTATTTTCTCCACAGGATCCCATTCAACCGCAAATGCCCTTGATTGCCGTGCAGGACCATGCACGTCCCTACAAAGTGCAATTGCATACCACCGCTTATGGTTCGGGAAAAATCAAACCGGGACAGGAAGTATTGATCAGCCTGGATCAATTTCCCGGAGACACGTTTGGAGAACTCACCGCCACCATCACCAGTCGCCCGGTTGCGGACTCCACCGGCCAGGCCGTTGCAGAAGCTGTGCTGCAGGCCGACCTGTCGCGCATATATGGTTATTATCCTGATATGAGCGCCGGTGCAACGGGTTTCTGCAATATCATAACAGGCCGCAAATCTTTTTTATCGAAACTGATCCGTTAACAGCTGCACAGCATTGCCGCCTGCCTGTTTGATACCGGAAAAAAACCGGTTGGTGTAGTGAACTTGACAGGCCCCTTCTTTTCTGTTTATATTTATACCAGATACATTTTACAGCTCTGCGATTCACTGTAATTCTATAAACCTTAACATGAAAAATTTGCAACCATGAAACAGGTAAGACCAGAAAGCAGAAAGCTTTCACTCAACAAAGAAGTAGTGTCGATACTCACGCACTCCAAAATGGAATCGGTAAAAGGTGGCAGAATTGCTTTCAATTCAGAATTTGCGGCGGCTGATGCGACCAATCCCTGCACCGGCAGGCCCACTACCATCAGCATACCGTATACCACCGCTGTTTGCTGCCACCGCGCCGGCTGAAACTTGTTACCCCTTACGGCCCGTTGGTAACCACCGCAGGGCTTTGAGCAACGGAACGGGTTGGTGCTGAAAAATTGTTACCGTTCCTCCTGGCCCTGCGGTTTCTAAACAGCCTGAAATCGTGACTATGAAAAGTAGTTTTGCATTATCAATGCTGCTGATGCTGCACCTGGCTGCCGCTGCCCAGCCACCATATGCCAATGACGTTGATTTTGTGGTGCACAAAATAGCGACCATTTATCCCGGCTATGCGGAAAGGACTTCCGGAATGCCTTTTGCCTCTTATGTGCAAATGATGAAAAACGCCGGCCTCACAGATACATTTCATTTGTTATCGCGCCTCACAGCTTATTTCCATGACGAGCACCTGGTAGTGTACGACCTGAATGCCCTGAAACAAACAGACACCGCAGCCTGCGCCACCAACCTGGCCATGGTACATAAACGGCTCGAGGATCCGAAGATCTGCAAAGAAAAACTGGAAGGCTATTGGCGCAGTGAATTCAATAATTGCATTGTTGGGATCATCAAAGTGCCGGACAAGGAACATCACTACAAAGGATATGTGATGGCTGCCACCTCCGGTGTATTGCCGGGCACGCCGGTGATTGACCTGCACGATATGGGGGACAAGTATGTTTTGATGGACTACACCGATGTTGATTTCGGCTATCGCATGTGCATGAAGGGCGCTGCTGCAGAACCGGGCGTGATGCGGTTTCACCCCTACAACCGGTGGATGCAACTGAAGGGCTATACACCAGATTCAGCCAGGCTATTAACAGGATTTGATTATTCCGCATCGCTTTACCGGGCAGACAGCAATACCATCGTGGTCCGCATACCGGAAAACAACGGGCGCAATACACGCATTGTAGACAGCCTTGTACAAAAACATCACGAAGAAATTATCCGCACAAAGAATTTGGTGATTGATGTAAGATATAATATCGGCGGTACCGTGCGCACCTATTTCCCGCTGTTACCCTACCTGTATACCCAACCGATCATCAGGCCTTCGGATAGTTTGTATTGTTCAGAGGAATATATCACCTGGCTGCAGGACCAGATAGCCTCGAGGCGCAGACGGCACGACACCACCAACCTGCGGCAATTCGAAAAAACGTTATCCATTGCGCTGAAAAATAAGAACCGGTACGTGCTCATTCCGGGTGATACGCTCCGTTATGACAGCATCAGCCGTTATCCTGAAAACGTGGCGATCGTAACCAACTATGCCACCCTGAGCGCTGCTGAATTCATGCTGCTCGATTGCAAACAAAGCAGCAAAGTCACTACATTTGGAGAAACAACGGGTGGCGCCGTTGATTATCCCGATTTCTTTCCGTTAGCAACTCCGTCCGGGAAATATGTTCTCTATATCCCCGCCACCAAGCGGGCCCTGCTGAATGGCAGCCAGCCGCTTGATGCAACCGGTATCAGACCGGATGTATTTATTCCTGAAACGGTACCCGACTGGATAGCATTTATAAGCGCCTGGTATGAAAAACATCAATAAGCACATACTCTTCTGGATCTGCTATGCAGTGTATTTCTGCAGCCTCGACTGGTTGAATTTCGAAAACTTCAACCTGCTGGATGAACTGGCGTATATCCTCATCCATATATGGATATTTTATTCAGCTTACTGGTTCCTCAAAAATTTTTCCTACAGCACCGGGCTGGCGACCCTGCGCAGCGTGAGTCGCCTGCTATTGAGCCTGGGCGTATTTGCACTGCTCGGTTACCTGTACTATTATCATTTTCACCCGTATGTCAATCCCAAACAGGTGAGAAACCTTGATTACAGGTTCCGCATTATTGACGGACTGATCTGGTACAACCAGTTCTTTTTTTATGCATTGGGATACTATTATGCACAACGCTTTATCCGGCGTGAGCGCGATCTCCGGTTAGCTGAAGAAGAAAAGAAAAAACTGCTGGAAGAAAAGCTGGCGCTGGAGCAGGCCAACCACAAAATGGAAAAGGAAAAGATCCTTACTGAATTTGCCTATCTCCGCGCACAGATCAATCCACACTTCCTGCACAACACCCTGAATTTCTTTTACGCCAAATCACTGCACTGCTCGCAGGAATTGTCTGAAGGTATACTGACGCTTTCCAACGTAATGCGCTATTCGCTGCAAAATGAAGAAGACGGCAACGGGCTGGTGCTGCTGAGCAAGGAAACAGAGCATTTGCAAAACCTCATACGCATCAATCAGCTGCGGTATAACAATAAACTGCAGATTGTCTTTACGGTGAATGGCGATGCAACTGATGTACGCATCATTCCGCTGGTGCTGATCACACTGGTGGAAAACAGTTTCAAACACGGCGAATTGTCAGACAGCCGGCATCCGCTTGCCATCCGGCTCAACATAGACCAGGAGAAGAAACTGATAGCATTTCATGTACATAACAAGAAGAAAAAAGGACCCAAAGAATTATCCAATGGCATCGGGCTGGACAATACCAGGAGGCGCCTCGAGTGGGTGTACAAAGACAATTACCGGTTTCACATCCGCGATGAAGAAGATTTCTATACTACGGAGCTGATACTGCCGGTGCTCACCGCATCGGGCGACACTGCCGGCTCCGGTAACGATCAAAAAATCATATACTATGCTTAGTTGCCTTATCGTAGATGATGAACAGCATGCCATTGACGTGCTGGTTCATTATGTAAACCAGGTGCAGTTCCTGAAGCTTGCAGGGACCAGCACCAGTCCCCTGGATGCACTGCAATTGCTGAACAGTAACCCTGTTGATCTCCTCTTTCTTGATATCCAGATGCCGGATATCAGCGGTATTGATTTTATCAAAGCGGTCAATGGCAAATCCCATATCATTCTCACCACCGCCTATTCCGAATTTGCCATGCAGGGGTTTGACCTGGAAGTGATTGATTACCTCCTCAAGCCCATTCCCTTTCCACGGTTTTTGAAAGCCGTTCAGCGGGTGGTGAATATCACCACATCGCGCCAGGGTGCAGCGCAGGCCAGTGAGAACATTGAGGATGATTACATTTTTGTGAAAACGGAATCAAAAGGCAAGATGCTGAAAATAAACCTGAAGGATATTGAATATATCGAGGGAATGAAAAACTATGTGGCCATTCATCACAACGGGCAGAAAACAATGGCGCTGCTCAATATGAAAGACCTGGAAGCAAGGCTGCCCAAAAAGAATTTTCTCCGCGTGCATAAGTCGTACATCGTATCGGTAGCCCGGATCACGGCCGTGGAAGGCAACCAGGTGATCCTGAAGAATGTGAAAGCAGATATAGTTCTGGGCGACTCCTACAAACCGGCTTTCATGGAAATCATGAAAAGCAAGCTGATGGAGTAAGTATTCATACCGTCAATGCACCGTTTCGTGTAACAGATTTATGGCCGGCCCTGCCGCCCTGTACATTTGTATCAACCGCTTTTTTATGCACGACATCATACACGACCGGCTGCAGACCATTCATGGTATACTGAAAAAAAACACCAGTCAGCAAAACACTTTCCTGACCGGTAAACTGGGGCTTATCTATTATTACTACCATGCCTGGCTGGTTACCGGCGATAACGAACTAAGCGATCTGGCCAATCAGCTGCTGGAACAAGTGTTTAACGACCTCAACTCCGGTATCCCGGCATTGGTAGGCAATGCCCTCAGCATGGGCGGCGCAGGATTGGGCTATGTGGTGAATGCACTGGCAAAAGAAAAGCTGATCACCTTTGAAGTGGACAATGAGTTTGATGAACTGGACCGTTACCTGTTCAATACGGCACTGGCACAGATAGAAGAAGACACGATTGATTACCTGCATGGCGCCCTCGGCATTCTTCATTACTTCAACGACCGCTGCCCGACGCCCGTTATCAGCCAGTATGTAGATACCATGGTGGAAAAGGTATGCAATCGCGCCGTGAAAACCGAAGCCGGGTACTATTTCCGCAATTATGTAATGAAACTGGAAGAGAAAGACGACATCAATTTCGGTCTGGCGCACGGGTTATCCGGCATCCTCATGATCTTGCTGGGTTCCTGGCCACATACCCGGCACAAAGAACTGGTAAAACATACGGTGCTGGAAGGCATCCGTTTCATACTGAAGCACAAGATGGATGTGGATTTCAGTAATGATGAATACACCGTTTTTCCGTTCGCCATCAAAAAAGGCGCCACCGAACTGACGGCCCCCAATCGTATTGCCTGGTGTTATGGCGACCTGGCAGAAGTGCTGCTGTTTTATCGCGCCCATAAACTATTCCATGAGCCCGGGCTGCTCGAGCTGGCCGATGTGATCGGCACACAAACATTGCTGCGCAAAACGCCCAATGCTACGCTGGCTGTTGATGCCCATTTCTGTCATGGCACGTCCGGGCTGGCGCAATTGTACAGAACGGTGTATAAGGAAAGCGGCAAAGAAGCCTATCGCAAAGGCTATGAATACTGGATAGAACAAACCATCCTGATGCTGGACAATGATCTCAAAAAAGATCTCTACAAAGGCAAAGAACACAACCTGCTGGAAGGATTGCCCGGCATTGCATTTACGCTGCTCTCCTATATATCGCCCAGGGAACTGAATTGGAGCAAAGCGCTGCTGTTGTGATAGCGGTTCCCCAAAAAACTTCACAAATTAATCATCTTATACGCCAGCTCCGTTCTCGATTTCACCGACAGCTTGGAGAATATCTTACGCAAATGCGCATTCACCGTGCACGTGGAAATAAACAACTCCTGCCCTATCCGCTTGTTCGTATATCCCTTCAGCACCAGTTCTGCAATTTCCGTTTCCCGCGAAGTAAGGAACGGCGTTTTGCGATCCGTTTCTTCATGATGACCATTGCCATTCACCGCCGGACTGTGCTCGCGGAACAATGCATAGCTCGACTCATTGAAACAGGCGGCCAGCGTTTCGGATATATGGCGTGTGTCCATGAACCCGATAGTGCCTGCCCTGGGTATTTGCGGCGACGAGAGCAGCACAATATGATATTGAAAATTCACACTCTTGAGGAATTTCAGTTGCTGCAACAGATCAAAGTAATTTTCGCCGGTGTCTACAAATACAATGTCAGCCTTCTTCCGGTTCTGAGCAGGCAATGCCTTGTAGTCATCCATCGTCTGGCATACAAACAAAATTGAATGGCCCTGCTCTGCAAAAAAATAATGTACGATCTCCTGTACAATAGTCCTGTCTTTTGCAATAATTCCTATAAAACGCATACTTCCTGTAGTTTTCACAAGTACTTATGTACCGGGATATCCCGGCCACCTATCCTTGCCTGTTCTGAATGATTATAATTCCGCCCGTAATTTTTCAATGAACGGTCCAATCTCATCTGCTTTAAAGAGCCGCTGCATCACCGGAGCTTCGGGATTCAAGGCAAATGCAGCCTTTGCCTTTTCTGCCCATTGCAAGGCTTCTCTTTTTTTTCCCGACTTGTGTAACAATTGTGCATATACAAAGGCTGCTTTGTAATCATTTTCGTTTTCTTCTACTGCTTCCTTTGCCCATTTCAACGCTGTCATAAATTGTTCTCCGGTTGCATCAATATAGCGGTTGGCCATGAATATCTTGTAATAGGAGAGTTTATCATCGGGAAAGATCATGGGGTATTGCTGATCAAACAGCAGTCTGGCATACTTGAAGGTGCTGTCCGCATGCGCATTGAGGTTTTCGAAATAATGCATGCGCGCCTTCAGGTAACCAACAGGCACATACTTGCTGTATTTGTCCAGGTGACCATAATAGGTTTCCCTGCTGTCTGCCCCGCGCGAACCGGGCACCGTACGTATGGCCAGCACATTGAACACATAGCGGTTCACATTGTCCTTACCGGCTATGTTGCTGTATTTTTTCAGGTTGCGGAGCACATATTCAAACAACTCACTCTTATAATCGAAGACGTAGGTGCTGATCAGTTTGTAGCCGTCTGCGGACAACTTATCCTTCTCCTTCATATTGCGGAAGTAATCAGTAACCACAACAGTGGCTTCTGCATAGCTGCCGCCTTCCCGCAGTTTGTTTACATAGCGCGTGAGGTCGCTGAGCGTTTTGCTGCCTGCTTCATATTCTTTTTTGTAGGTGGCCAGTTGGTAGGCGGGGTCGAGGGCCAGCTTTGCCTGCGACAACAGGCCGGCTTCATCCCTGGCGCCAATGGCTTTAAAGGCCAGTTTTCCTTCACTGTCGAAATACAACAGGGTGGGAAAAGCATTCACTTCATACTGTTTGGCGAATGCAATGCCTTCCCCTTTTTCCATGTCCAGCTGGTAATTGATGAAGGTGCTGTTGAAATAATTGCCTACGCTTTCTTTGGTAAACACTTCCTTCGCCATTTTTTTACATGGTCCGCACCAGGTGGTATAGGCATCTACAAAAATGGGTTTCTTCCCGGACTTTGCTTTTGCTTTCACCTCACTCCACGAGCCTGTCTCAAAACGAATGCCCTGCGCCACCGTTTCATACGTCCACATAAAGAATAATAGCATCAGTAAACTGTATTTCATGCCTGGTAGTTTAATTGTTCAGAAATTTTTCCATTGCTTCCGTGCTGGCTGCTCTCTTGCTGTCATCCATCTTCTCCTTTTTCTTCTCATTTACCTCGGGTTTTGCACCAACCCGCTCTTCGCCACCACATTCAACGGAACCGGCAACACCATTTTATTTCCTCCCGCAGGAACGGTATAAGTCTCTCCCTGGAATACATTCACAATAGCTTCCTGCACATTATCCTGCACCACACGCCGCTTGATATCGAACAGGCGCATGGCGCGATAGGCAAATTCTTTTCTTCGTTCCAGCAGAATCCGTTCGAGCAATACAGCCCGGTCGGTTTCTGTGATATCCGGATATCCTGTTTTATAACGCGTACGTATAAACCGGTTTAATACTTCCAGCACTTCGGCAACGTCCACGCTGTTGTCACGCACTTTGGCCTCCGCTTCGGTGAGGTATACATCGCCCAGCAGGATGCCGGAATTCCGGTTGATGCCAAAGGCCTGCCAGGTGGCCAGGATGGCATTGGTATGAAACAGGGTAAACCGCAGGTCTTTGTCCTGGTCGTAAGCATTGGCAAGGTCGTCGGTGATGAAGAGCAGGTTGCGCAGCATGCCTACATGATCGCGGTGATAGAGCACTTCTTCACGTTTCCATTCCAGGCCATCCAGGTTGTCAAAGCCGCCGCGGGGATCGTTTACATTTTTGCGCGTTACGGTGTTGTAGTCTTTCAATTCTTTTTCCTGTGTAACTGTCTGCGCCATTTGCCAGCTCTCTTTGAATTTTCCCTGGTACAGATACACCGTGGCCAGCAGTGCAGCAGCGGAATATCTGGTAGGATAGAAAGACATGCTGCTTTCCTCCGGCAACAACGCATGCGCCGCCTGCGCATCCTGTATAATCTGGTCGTATACCTGCTGCACAGAAGCGCGCTGCGGCACATTGTTTACATCCATATGCAGCATGAGCGGTACGCCCGGATCATTGGCCGCTGTAGCAGGATTATAGTGCTTTGCATATTCATTCACCAGTAAGAAATAGGAATACGCCCGGTGAAACAGGGCGCTTCCTTTTACGGTATGACGATCGTGCAGGCCGTCAATGCCTTCCGGTGCTTCATCAATATTGTCTGCTACAAAATTGCACAGCGATATGGCATGATACTGCCGGTTCCAGTCATTGTCATTTTCGCTGGCGCCATAGAGATAGTCTGCAAATTTAACGGCGTTGATATCGGCCTGTTGGTAACCGAGCGCCAGCTGGTCCATCGGCCGTATGTCGTTGCTGAAAGCAAGGGTATTGCCAATGCCCACATTTATTTCCATTTCGTTGGCGAGGATCATGCCCATATCATCCACCGTTCTCGGAATCAGGCTTCCTTTGGGCGTTTCTTCAATAAATTTTTCGCACGAAGTCAGCAGCAGTATCACGGCTATCAGTAAAAGGGATCTATCTTTTTTCATGATACTCAGATTGAAAATTTTAAGTAAAGAACAAACTTCTTTTGCGCGGGGAACGACAGCGTAGTGCTGGAAGGACCTGAAGGCAGGACGATATAATCCGTATCCAGGTCATACCTGTTCGGCGCATAATACCAGAGGTTCTCAGCACTCAGCCGTACAGATGCATTGCCGATGCGCCACCCTTTCAGCAAACCGCCCAGGTTGTACTCGAGACTCAGCGTACGAAGACGGATAATATCTGCCTTGTCTACCAGCGTTTGATTGTGCGTGACGATATAGCTCACATCCGTGGTATAAAATCCATTCACCAGTCGCGGAAATGGCTTGGTATTTTCATCGCCGGCTTCTTTCCAGGTCAGCGCAGGATCACTCCATTCATTCACTGCCGAAGAACCTATGCTGTTCTGGTAAGAAGGCAGCAGCATTTTATGCCCAAACTTGTAGGTAAAGAAAAATTCCAGTCGCCAGTTCCTGTATTGAAAACTGCTCAGGAAGCTGCCGAAATAAGGCGGGTCTTTTCTGCCGGCAAAAATGTAATCATCCATGGTAAAATTCTTCAGGTCGGCAGCGCCCAGCGTATCGCCACCTTTTACGGTTTTGATCATCGGGTCACCCGCACTGCTGATGCCGAGATAAGGAATTACCGCCAGGTAGTTCACCGGTTTGCCCACCAACGGACTGCCGGGCCCAAGGATATCTGTCTGGGTTGGTGTATAATCTACTTCTTTAACACGGTTATAGTTATACGAGAAAATGAAGGATGCATTCCAGTTGAACTGTTTACCGGAAATAATCTTTCCGTTGATCTGAAGGTCCACACCACGGTTGACCAGTCCGGCCGCATTTTTCTTTATGTTTGCCCATCCTGTAGTGGGATCAAGGGTGACATTGTACAACAATTCACGGCCATCTTTGATATAATATTCTACGCTACCCGACAGCCGGCCTTTCCACAGCGAAAACTCAACGCCGGTGTTGAATATATAGGATTTCTCCCAGCCCAACTCCTTATTTTCCGGATTGGTGATGTACAATATTGGCACACCAAACCGCGACACGCCGGCGCCGGCAGTCATATCCGGTGCGGTTGATTTGTCTATATTACCGCTGATACCATAGGAAGCTTTCAGGGATAAGTCATCAAAGAATGTCCACGGGAAGAATTGCTCCTTGTTCAACGCCCATCGCATACCCGCGGACCACGAAGGATTGTTGCGGTAACGATCGGCATTCACCAGCAGGTTGGTTTTATCGAGGCGCGCGCTGGCAAAAAAATCATACCGGTTCTTATAATTGAGGCTGAGACTGGAATAGTACGACATATACCGTTCTATCTGTTCGCCCACCGACGACAACGAAGTATTGAGCGTAATGGCATTCTGCACGCCGGTGTACCCGGTAACGCCTGCAATCAGCGCGCTGCGGTCAATTTCAATATCAACCAGCGTTTGCGGATTGTAACCAAACAGGCGGTCGTAGTGAGAAGAGGCCGCATAATGATACAGTTCCTGTCCGGCCAGCACATGCCATTCAAACCCGCCCATACGTGTAGCATACTCCAGCTGATTACGCAGGTCGAAGCTGTTGCTTTCAAAACCTCCCGTAAACAGCATACCTCCGTTTTTAGGCAGATGATATTTAACGATGTACGGAGAATCAATATCACCATTCTGCGTAAACAGGTTTACCAGGTGCCGCGTATCATAGCTTCTTTCATTATACAGGTCTTCCTGCCGCTGAAATCCTTTCTCGTAGTTGGCCTGCAAAGTATAAGTAAGCCCTTTCAACGGTTCTACAATCAATCGCAGGTTGGCTGCGTAGGTATGACTTTGCGAATGGTTATCATTATTGCGTTGTTCCTGCAACCGGTTAAAGCTCCAGTTTTTCCAGCCCGCAGCCTGCAACAGTTCTTTGAAATCCTGCGCCACATCCTTGTGTTCGTTCACATAATTACCATTGTCGTCCAGGATGCGGATATAGGGTTTCATGTTGAGCGCATTCTCTGCATTGTTTTTACTGATAATCACATTGCCCCTGGTGCCGAACTGCAGTTTTACTTTCGGACTGATAATAAAATCGGAGTTGCTTGTGAAATTGATCTTATCGGAATTATTGGCGCGCTGAAAGGATTGCGTGCGCGCATAGTTCACGGAGAAATAATGGCTGGCGGCCGCATTGCCTGTTTTTACGGAAACGGTATGGTTGCTCACAACCTCATTGCGATAAAACAAATCTTCAATCTGCCGGCGATTATCAAAGCTCCCCAATGCATGCACCCGCTCCAGCGCTTTGGCGGTATCATTATCCACTTTGAAATCGTTGTAGACCTTTCCAATTTCCGTAACAAACGACCAGGGTTGCAGCAAACCGGTGCCAAACGACAAATACCGGTTCCATTCGCCCAAAGCATATTTATCAGACGACAGCAGATGCAGGTCGTCCAGGTTCACCTTTTCTTCCACACTGGTAAAGCTGCTGTACGATACAGATGCCTTTCCTGAACGGTTGCCGCGTTTTGTCTGAATCACTATAACGCCGTTGGCTGACCGAACACCCCAAATGGAAGCGGCGGCAGCATCTTTCAGTACAGTAATCTGCTCAATATCATCGGGATTCAGCTTGTAGTCTGCGCCTTCTACCGGCACGCCATCTACCACTACCAGCGGAGTGCGGTTGGCACTGAAGGTACCCAGACCGCGCACCGTGATATTGTTGCTACGCCCCGTGGAAACGCCGGGAAGCAATCCTTCCAGCCGCTGCCGGTAGTCGGTAGCTGCCACCTTGTTCATATCATCCCCTTTCACATACCCAAACGAACCGGTAGCACGGCCCTTCAACACATTCTGATAACCGGTAGACACCGTAACCGTAACATTCTCCATGTGCTCGGGACGCTGCTTCATCACCACCGTAATATCGGTTCGTCCGTTCAGTTTGATTTCCTGCTCTTCATACCCGATATTACTGAACACCAGCACATCACTGGCCGCATTTACATTGGGAAGCGCAAACATACCATCCGCATCGGTGGCTGTACCGCGTCTGGAGCCTTTGATGCGCACCGAAACGCCTGCCAGCGGTTCATTACTTTCATTCACCACGCGGCCGTGTATGTCCGCCAACGGCACCTGTTCGCCAAACAGCGCCAGTTCTTCTTCCTTCTGCTTCAGTACAACGGTCTTATTGATGATTTCATAGGTAAAGGGCTGGTTTTTCAGCACCAGTTGTAACACTTCTTCCAGCGTAGCTTCTTTTACATCCACATCTACATTGCGGAATTGCTTTACCATGGATGTTTTGTAAAAGAACTGGTAGCCGCTTTGTTTTTCAATTTCCCGGAATACTTTTTCCAGGGGGGCATTTCTTTTTCTCAGCGTAATGCCTTCCTGGTCGTCTGCAGCACGCATGGTGAACGCCACACAAAGCAGTAAGAAAAAACAGAAAGCAGTACGCAATACAGCAGTTCGTTGCATAAGTATTAATTTCTGGTTGGGGGTAATACATTGCTGGTCTGATAACAGGCAATACCATTCCCTATGCCCCGGGGCCGGTACCTGCAACCCGGGAACACACAACAATCAACCTGTAACTTGTTATTGTATGATTATCTTTTTCCCTTCCTGTATGAAGGATACCTGGTTTATTTCCAGTATTCGCAAAAACTCAGACAGCGTAACATTGCGTGATATACTTCCACGAAACCGGTCGTTGATTCCGGCGCCTTCATAGGCTATTTCAATATCATACCAACGCGCTGCCTGTCGTAGTATAGTATATAGGTCTGCATCGTTAAACCGGAACAATCCGTTCTTCCAGGCCACTGCTTCTTCCACATCTGCTTCCTCTGCAATCGTCAACACATTGTTGATGATCGTTGCCTGCTGGCCGGGCAATAACACACCGGAATGGGCGCTTCCATCCGCTGCATTGCCCGTTACTTTTACTTTGCCCTCCACCAACGTAGTACGCACCTTACCTTCATCGTCATACGCATTAATATTGAAGCTCGTTCCCATTACTTCCACCCGTCCCAGCCGGTTGCCGGCTCCGTTGAGAATATTTACTTCAAAAGGAACACTATTGCGCTCCGCTTCAATATACACTTCGCCACTCACGGAAATGGTTCTCCTGTTTGCTGCAAACTGCACCGGGAAGCTCACCGAACTGGCGGCATTCAGCCACACCTTACTGCCATCGGGCAGCTGCACCTGGTACTGGCCACCACGGGGTGTGCGTACGGTATTGATGGGTGCTGTTGCTGTTCCTGCAGCACTGTTGCTTTTGTAAACAAGTGCTCCATCGTTCGTTTTAACTACAGTACTGATGCCTTGTTGCAGGTGCCAGCCTTGTTGTGCGGTATCCAGCACCACACTGCTGCCGTCTGCCAGCATCAACAGGGCGTGATTGCCGCCGGGCAATATATCGGGTAACTCATGTGTGTTGGTGGTGTGCGCTACCGTTTGCTTCCGCGAGTCAGAGGAGGTTATCAGATAAAACACCACTGTACCAGCAAGCAATACAATGGCAGCAGCTGCAGCAAACCGGTAGTACAATCTTCTTCTGTTCACTGCACGAACGGATTGCTCGTGTTGCTGCAACAACTGGCGGAATTGCAGCAGCATGTCTTCCGTAAGCGTTTGTGCTTCAACGCTCTCCTGCTCCTGCAACCATGGCGTGTTGGCAACCGTAAGCTCGTTGTACCAGCGTTCCAGCGCTGCCATTTCTTCGGGCGTACAACGGTCACTACTAAAGCGCTCCAGCAAATTCCTGATGCTCTCGCCGGGCATGATTGGGTGGTTATTACAATGTAGTACACGCTGGTAAAAAATAACCGTTATTGGGGATGCGCATTTTTTTTAGAAAAAATTTACTTTGCAGCCTGATTATACCCTTCATCTACATCACAATACCCTCTACACGTAACCTTTTCTTATAGAAAAATTTTGTTTCACCTTCTTTTGCTACGAGGGCTTGGAAAGGTATTATTCATATTCTGATTGCAGCGACAAGGAGCTTGTACAGCTTTGGTTAAACAACCACGAGGAAGCGTTTGAAGCGCTTTACCGGCGGTATGTGATCCGGCTGTTGCAGGTGGCGTGGCAAAAAACCAATTCAAAAGAGCTGGCCAAAGAACTGGTGCAGGAATCATTCCTTGAACTCTACCAGCACAGGCACAACCTGCTGGTGCACACCAGCCTGCAAGGTTATCTCTTTACGATTCTCAGAAATAAAATCCTCAACTACTACCGGCACCAGGACGTGCAGGAAAAATATCGCCGCTTTATACAATTACGCGGTGAAGAACACAGCATTGACAGCAGCACCACGCTGGAAGGCAAAGAAATGGAAGAGAAGATCCGCGCCATCATCAACCAACTGCCGCCACAATGCCGCACGGTATTCCTGCTCAGCCGCGAAGAACAGTTGTCGAACAGAGAGATTGCAGAAAAGCTTGGGATATCAGTGAATACAGTAGAACAACACATACGCAAAGCAAGGCGTACCATCAGGGAAGGACTGGGGTGATCAACCGGAAAAACGGACGTTAATGTGTTACGGGTACAACAACCCATTAACTACGAATCATCACAATTAACTACGAAATTAACTACCCGGTTTTGGTGATGCCGTATTTTCTGCAAGCATTATCTATTTACGCGCATTGTTTTTTGGAATAATATTGTTGCAGACCATTGATACCTGCCTGCATCAACGGACGCGCCGCCTTTCTTCGTCCGGAAACATTTCAACTTAATGTTTGCTACATGCAGTTGTATGTTTTACAACAGGAAGGCCGTGTTCAATATCCTTTATTACTGATAAACCCTACCAATATGAAATCCTATACCCTTTGCCACCAAGCAGGATTATTCCTGTGCTCTTTACTTTTTACAATACCGGGCATGACACAGGTGGTGTCTGTTGCCGCCGGCAGTTGGAACTCCGGCAGCACCTGGTCTACCGGCGCCATACCAGCGCCGGGTGCTGATGTGATCATTCGTCACAACGTCACCATACCCAACAGCGCCTTCAGCGCCACGGTGAACAGTCTTACCATAGAAAACTCAGCCGGTGAAAATGCACAGCTGAGTTTCAATTCCGGCACTGCCACAAGAAGTTTGCAGATAACCAGCAACCTCGTAGTAACTGCCACTACCAACAACAACTGTCGCTTTTACCTGCAGGGAGCCAACACCTCCGTACAGGTGGGCGGCGACATCGTTCTCACGCGTAACCATAGCGGCTTCGTAGATGCTTTTGGTTTGCATCTGCGCAGCGGCAGCAGCGTTACCGCATCCAACCTTACGCTGTATTACATCAACAGCGCCGATGATCACCAGGAAGTATATGTGCGCGAGCATTCCTCGCTGATCCTCACCGGCGATATATTTGTAGAAAGCACCGGCGGTGTGGAAGAACCCAGCATAGATGTGATAGATGATGCCTGGCTGGAATGCAATAATTTCACCATGCTGCTCTCATTGCCCGAAGCTGCTTCCGGCGTGGGAAGAGATGCCGAATTAAGAATATGGGAAAATGGCCGTGCGCTTGTCCGTGGCGACTTTCTTGCCAGACGCACCGGCGGCCGCCGTATCAATATCACGATTGGTAATGGCAGTTCCTCGCAGGCCAATCTGACGGTGGAAGGGAATATGACGTTGGAATATTTGAACGGACTCAATCATACCAATAAAGATCTGCCTCTTGAGATAACCGGCTCATCGTCGGTATATGTGAAGGGCAATCTTAGTGCTTACTCCAATTCATCAAGAGCGCTCAATATTGAATTGTATAACAACAGCAAGCTGGATGTAGATGGCCTTGTTACAATGACCGGTTCTACCAACACCAACTGTGTGATCAATGCCTATAACACTTCACAAATATTTTTTGGTGGCGATATCATTATGAACTATCCCTCCACGCCGAACGCCAGCGCCTTTTCCTTTGCGGCCACTTCTCCCAACTTCACCACCGTTATCTTTGATGGCACTGCCAATCAAACAGTACCGGCAGAAACCTATGGTAACCTGGTGATCAACAACACCAGCCATGTAACGCTGCAGGGAAATATCACGGTGAACAACCACCTGAATATGATCCTCGGAAAAGTAATTGCAGCCAACCGCATGGTTACCTTGCCTGTTGCAGCCACTATCAATGGCTCGTGGCTCTCCTATATTTGTAATGGCACATTGAAACGCACCATTGCTGCCGGAGCCACCAACTACTGGTTTTATGTAGGCGATACGGCAAGAGGGTACAGCCCGGTAACGCTGTCGAACATTTCAGCCACTTCCACTTTTGAAGTAACCTATTACCCGGTCAGTGGTGCGCAGGCGCCTGCACCGGGACCTTATTCACCCCTGGTGAAATCACCTTCACTGGCGCGTGTCAGCAACCGTGAATACTGGATGATCAACCGTACCGGCGGCACCGGTGCTGCACAGGTGGGTCTCGGCTGGAACAGTGCCAGTGCAGTGAACAGTTCCATCTTACACGAACTGCGCATCGCACACTGGACAGGCGGCCAATGGACAGATACCGGTCCTACCGTATATAGCGGCGATGGTAATTCCGGCATGGTACGTACCACGACTGATATACCATCCTTCAGTCCGTTTACGCTGGCCTCCACCGACGTGAACAACTTCTTCATACTGCCGGCGCCGTTGTTCGGTCCACTACATGCGGCAAGACAACAGGACAATGTGCAGTTGCAATGGAAAAGTCAATTGGCTGCCAGCAACACGATGGTAACCATTGAGCGTAGCGACGATGGTATTCATTTTGAAAGTATTGGCAGTATGCAACTGCACGCAATTAGTGTTAACCAGTTGTTTACCTGGTATGATGACAATGCCGTTGCCTGTAAAAGCTGGTACAGGTTCAAATGGCAAAGCAGCGATGGCGCTGCCAGTTACAGCAATACGGCAATGGTAAATGTGTCCATTGCTGATGAACCCATTATCTATCCCAACCCGGTAAGATCAGGCAGCAACAGCACCATTACCATTCAACTGCCGCAATGTGGTAAGGAAGGATGGATCATACGCATCACCGATCTGTCGGGCAGACAACTGTATATCGCCCGTACGCAGGAAGGAGCCGGCAATCATACTATACCGGTAATGCCTAACCTAAAACGGAAAGGAATGTACCTTGTGCAGTTGCAGGGAGCCGGCAATAGGTACACCACAAAAATTCTGGCAGAGTAAATCATTTGCCATCCAGGGAGGCCGGCCAGGTCTCCCCGGGGCGCTTAAAAAAGCGATAGCTGTACCGGACTTGGCATGGGTACCGGGGGATCTTCTTCAGCTATCTCTTCTGCAGCATCAATGCAGTATACGGGCGTTGCTTCATAGCGGGGCGCTACCACAATGTTTACCGCACCTGCATGTGCCGCAAAGAGCCGGTGCACTACATCCGGGTGATTGTTGTTTTCAGACAGATGCGACAACACCAGGTGGGTCAGTCGCCGGCTCTTGTATTTTGTAAACAATTCCAGCGCCTGCTGATTGGACAAATGCCCCATATCGCTGCTGATGCGTCTTTTGAGATGCAACGGATAGTTGCCGGTCTGCAGCATGTCCGGGCAATAATTGGCTTCAAGAAAAGCTGCGTGACATTTGCGGAAATAGCGGATCACCTGCGGACAGGCCACGCCAATATCTGTAAACACGCCCACATTTATTTTTCCGTCGCTTACCAGGAAGCTGTGCGGATCGCAGGCATCATGTAATTTTTTGAACGGCGTTACCGACAGCGAACCCACCGCAAGCGTTTCTTCTCCCCGGAAAAAACGGACCTGTGTTTCCGGAATGTCCGCATTGCACTGCTGAAAGGTATGATGCGTGATATACACCGGCAGCTTGTATTTCTTTGATAACACCTGCAAACCGGTGATGTGGTCGGAATGTTCGTGTGAAATAAAGATGGCCTTTACGGAAGACATGGTGAGTCCCAGTCGCGCCATGCGTTTTTCCGTTTCCCGGCAAGATATGCCTGCGTCAATCAATACGGCCTCCTCCTGGTTGCCCACATAATAGCAATTCCCGTTGCTCCCCGAATTCAATGAAGTAATGTACAAAGGCATACAACCCCAAAAATAGTAAATACCCGGTTCTGATCTCCGGGGCCATTACAATTTGTAATGCATGCACTTCCATTTTCGCAAATTTCAGGTTGAACGCCGGACGAACGCCCGGTAGTTTTGACGAAAA
>Ga0164243_10003161_pt1 | contig 26542 bp, 25 predicted proteins | sample OricompcompostOP_FD_108781 | JGI IMG/M metagenome (GOLD analysis project Ga0164243, IMG submission 108781) | Organic Plus compost microbial communities from Emeryville, California, USA - Original compost - Organic plus compost (OP) | ecosystem: Engineered > Solid waste > Mixed feedstock >...
ACGCCCCCGTGCCAGGAATCTGCACAGGACCCCGCCCCGCACCCTGCCCGCACTTCGCAAACGGCGCCCAGCCACGCACGGAGGCGCACGCGCAAAAAATCAGTCTCGCGAAGCGAGGCCTTTATCCCGGGCGGAGCGAGGGCTTGGGCTGGGGCGGGCTACGAGGCCGTTGGCTTCTTGCTGCGTTGGCGTTCTTCCAGGATGCGGCGGGTCTCTGGGGAGACCGGGGCGGCCAGGACGGCGGCTACCAGGTCGATCAGGTAGTTGGTGAACAGGCGGTGGTCCGTGTGCGGCTCGTCCTTGGCGCGGCGGCTGAGTTCCAGGTGGGCGAAGTGCATGGCGGCGAAGCGGCGGTGCAGGGGCGGGCCGATGGCCTCGGGTGGGAGCAGCGGGCCGACCAGTTCGACCCAGCGGGAGACGCTGCCGCCCGGGTCGTCCAGGACGATCGCGGCGGGCTGGCCGGGGACGATCGAGCGGTTGGTGAGGTTCAGCAGCTCGGCGGCGATGCGCAGGTACTCGCGGCCGCCGTCGGGGTCGGACAGCTTGGCGATGAGCGGGAGCACGAGCGCGGCGGACAGCGCGCGCAGGTCCTCGTGCCCGGTCATCTCGTACTGGTCGAGCAGCGTGTTACGGCGCGCCGCGACGTCGCGCCCGTGCTTGACCAAAAGCTCGCGCAGCAGCCCGTCCCGGTCGCTGAAGTGGTACTGCAGCGCCGTGGTGTTGCGCTGGTCGGCGGCGCGAGTGATCTCCCGCAGCGACACCCCGTACACGCCGCGCTCGGCGAACAGCCGCTCGGCCGCCTTGATCAGCGCGGTACGCGCATCGGAGGCGCGCACGACGGCCCCGTCGGATGCCTTCCCCATGCGCGGGAATCTACCATCGCGAAGTCACTCGCATGAATCGCTGATTCACTCACCCCAGCATTGCCCCAATAAGGCAGTCGCATTAGCATCGCATTCGCACCGCTCACGTGAGGAGACGACCGTGGCATGGGACTTCGAGACCGACCCGGACTTCCAGCAGGAGCTGGACTGGATCGACGAGTTCGTCCGTGAGGAGATCGAACCGCTCGACTACGTCGTCCGGAACCCGTACAAGATCGCGGACCCGCTCCGCAAAGAGCTGATCCCGCCGCTCCAGCAGAAGGTCAAGGAGCGCGGCCTGTGGGCGTGCCACCTCGGCCCGGAGCTGGGCGGCCAGGGATACGGCCAGGTCAAGCTGGCGCTGATGAACGAGATCCTGGGCCGCGCGCACTGCGCGCCCATCATCTTCGGCGCGCAGGCGCCGGACACCGGCAACAGCGAGATCCTCGCGCACTACGGGACCGACGAGCAGAAGAAGCAGTACCTCGAACCGCTGCTGAACAACGAGATCACCTCGGCGTTCTCGATGACCGAGCCGCACGGCGGCGCCGACCCGAAGGTCTTCGTCACCAAGGCCGAGCGCGACGGCGACGACTGGGTGATCAACGGCGCGAAGTGGTTCTCCTCGGGCGCCAAGCAGGCCGCGTTCCTGATCGTCATGGCCGTGACCAACCCGGAGAACCCGCCGTACCAGCAGCAGTCCATGTTCATCGTGCCCAAGGACACCCCCGGCGTGGAGATCATCCGCAACGTGGGCCTCGGCCACGAGCCCGCCGGCGAGGGCGCGCACGCGTACATCAAGTACACCGACGTACGGGTCCCGGCCGACGCGCTGCTCGGCCCCGAGGGCGGCGCGTTCGTGGTCGCGCAGACCCGGCTCGGCGGCGGCCGCATCCACCACGCGATGCGTACGGTGGGCCTGGTCAAGCGCAGCCTGGACATGATGTGCGAGCGCGCGCTGTCCCGGGAGACGCAGGGCGAGCAGCTGTCCCGCAAGCAGCTCGTGCAGGAGATGATCGCCGACTCCTGGCTGGACCTGGAGACGTACAAACTGCTGGTGATGCGCACCGCGTGGCGCATCGACAAGTACCAGGACTACCGCAAGGTCCGCGCGGACATCTCCGCGGTCAAGGCCATGATGCCGCGGGTGCTGCGCGACGTGGCCTCGCGTGCCCTCCAGGTGCACGGCTCGCTCGGCGTCTCCAACGAGATGCCGTTCATCGCCTACATCGCGCAGTCGTTCCACATGGGCCTGGCCGACGGCCCGACCGAGGTGCACAAGATCACCCTGGCCCGCCAGGTGCTGCGCGGCTACGAGCCGACGGCCGACCTGTTCCCCACCCGCCACGTACCGAAGCTGCGCGCGGCGGCGCTGGAGAAGTACGCGGACGTCATCGAGCGCTACGGCGTGGACGTCGAGTGACCCGGCTGACCAGGCTGTCCCGGTCGGTCGCGGGCAAGGTCGCGATCGTCACCGGGGCGGCGAGCGGCATGGGCCGGGCCACCGCGCACCTGCTCGCCGACGAGGGCGCGAAGGTCGCGGTGGCCGACGTCACCGACCCGGGGAAGGTGGTCGAGGAGATCACCGGCGCGGGCGGCGAGGCGCAGGGCTGGACGCTCGACGTGTCCGACCCCGCGGCCGTCGACCGTACGGTGGCCGAGGTGGTGGCCCGCTTCGGCGGGGTGGACATCCTGGTCAACAACGCCGGGATCTCCATCCACACCGCGCTGGCCGCCGAGGGCTGGACCGAGGCCTGGCACCGCACGCTCGCGGTGAACCTCAGCGGCGAGGCGTACATGATCCGCGCCTGCCTGCCGCACCTCCAGGCCACCGGCGCGGGCCGGATCGTGAACATCGCCAGCACCGAGGGCCTCGGCGCCACCGCGGAGATCTCCCCGTACACGGCGGCCAAGCACGGCGTCATCGGCCTGACCCGTAGCCTGGCCGTGGAGCTCGGCCGCACCGGCGTGACGGTGAACTGCGTGTGCCCCGGCCCGATCCGTACGGGCATGACCGCGCGGATCCCCGACGACGCCAAGGACAAGTTCGCGCGGCGCCGGGTGCCGCTGCGCCGGTACGGGGATCCCGAGGAGGTCGCGCAGATGACCGTGTCGCTGTGCCTGCCCGCCGCGTCGTACTGCAACGGCGAGGTGCTGGTGGTCGACGGCGGCATGATGGCGCAGAACACGTAGAGGTGAGCCGTTGAGCCAGCCCGATGTGGTGGACCGGTCGGTCGTGGACTTCGCGGTCCTGGCCCGGTGGATGGACGAGCAGGGCCTGCCCGGCGGGCCGATCGAGGACGTACGGCGGCTGTCCGGCGGCACGCAGAACGTGATGCTGGCGCTGACCCGCGGCGGCCGCCGTTACGTCCTGCGCCGGCCGCCGGAGCACCTGCGCCGTAAGAGCAACGACGCGCAGGTACGGGAGATGCGGGTGCTGGCCGCGCTGGCGGACACGCCCGTTCCGGCGCCCGGCTTCATCGCCGGGTGCCCGGACCCGGACGTCATGGACGGCGCGGTGTTCTACCTGATGGAGGAGGTGGACGGGTTCAACCCGGCCGTCACCCTGCCGTCGCCGCACGCCGACGACCCGGCGATCCGGCACCGGATGGGCCTCAACGCGGCGGCGGCCATCGCCACCCTCGGCGAGGTCGACCACGTCGCGGCCGGCCTCGGCGACGTCGGGCGGCCCGACGGGTTCCTGGAACGGCAGGTCGGGCGGTGGCTGTCGGAGCTGGCGTCGTACTCCGAGCTTGACGGCTACCCCGGCCCGGACATCCCCGGCGTGGACCGGGTCGCCGACTGGCTGGAGCGCAACCGGCCGGAGGAGTGGCGGCCCGGGCTCATGCACGGGGACTTCCATCTGTCGAACATCATGTTCCGGTACGACGGGCCGGGCGTGGCGGCGATCATCGACTGGGAGATGGTCACGGTCGGCGACCCGCTGCTCGACCTCGGCTGGCTGCTGGCCACCTGGCCCGAGCGGGGCGGCGGCACGCTCGGGCACCCGCTGGCCGAGGCCGGCGGCCTGCCGTCCCGTGATGAGGTCATCGCCTGGTACGCCGACCGCTCCTCGCGCGACGTCTCCGCCGCGCCCTGGTATGAGGTGCTGGCCTGCTTCAAGCTCGGCATCGTCCTCGAAGGCTCCAACGCCCGCGCCGACGCCGGCAAGGCGCCCCGCGAGATCGGCGACCGCCTGCACGCGCACACGCTCAACCTCTTCGACCGCGCCCTGTCCCTGATCTAAGGAGCATTCGCGTGACGGACCCCCTGTTCGACCTGTCCGGCAAGGTGGCCGTGGTGACCGGCGGGAGCCGCGGGCTCGGCAAGGCCATCGTGGACGCCTACGCCGCGCACGGCGCCGACGTGGTCATCGCCAGCCGCAAGATCGAGGCGTGCGAGACGCTGGCCGCCGAGATCACCGAGCGGTACGGGCGCAAGGCGCTGCCGGTGGCCTGCAACGTCAGCCACTGGGACGACTGCGACGCGCTCGCCGAGCGGGCGTACGCGGAGTTCGGCCGGGTGGACATCCTGGTCAACAACGCCGGCCTGTCCCCGCTGTACCCCAGCCTGGACGAGGTCACCGAGGCGCTGTGGGACAAGGTCATCGGCGTGAACCTGAAGGGCCCGTTCCGGCTCTCCTCGCTCATCGGCACCCGCATGGCCGAGGGCGACGGCGGCGCGATCGTCAACGTGTCCTCCTCCGCGGCCGTACGGCCGTCGCCGCGGGAGATCCCGTACGCGGCGGCCAAGGCGGGCCTGAACAACCTCACCGACGGCATGGCCCGTACGTTCGGCCCGAAGGTCCGGGTGAACGCCATCCAGGCCGGGCCGTTCCTCACCGACATCTCCCACGCCTGGGACATGGAGGCGTTCGCCGAGCGCGCCCGCACGCTGATCGCGCTGGAGCGCGGCGGCGAGCCGGAGGAGATCGTCGGCGCCGCGCTGTACTTCGCGTCGCCCGCGTCGTCGTTCTGCACCGGCGCGGTGCTGCGGCTGGACGGCGGTGCGCGGTGAATCTCCGCTGACACCCGCTTCCACCCGTTAAGGTTGCCGCGTGCCGAACGCGTGGCCACCCGCGGGTGTCGACCCCGCACGACCGAGCACCGCCCGCATGTACGACTACTACCTCGGCGGTAAGGACAACTTCGAGTCCGACCGGATCGCCGCGCGCGAGGTCATCGCGGCCAACCCCGAGGTGCGGATCATGGCGCGGGCCAACCGGGACTTCCTGGTGCGGGCCGTGCGGTTCATCGCGGAGCAGGGCGTACGGCAGTTCATCGACCTCGGCACCGGCATCCCGACGTCGCCGAACGTGCACGAGGTCGCCACGGCCGCGCACCCGGACGCGCGGGTCGTGTACGTCGACCACGACCCGATCGTGATGGCGCACAACCGCGCGCTGTTAGAGACGCGCGCCGGGGTGCTCACCGTGCAGGCCGACCTGCGCCGCCCGGCGAACATCTTGAACCACCCCGGAGTGCAGCGGCTCATCGACTTCTCCGAGCCGTACGCGCTGCTGCTCATGTCGGTGCTGCACTTCGTCAGCGACGCCGACGACCCGCCGGGGATCATCGCGCGGTTCCGCGACCGGATGGCGCCGGGCGGGTACCTGGCGCTGTCCACGGTCACCTCCGAGGGCCTCACGCCCGCAGAGATCGAACGCATCGAGGCCACCTACACGCGCGCCGGCGTCTCGCCCACCGGCCGTACCCGCGAACGGATCGCCGAGCTGTTCGCCGGGTTCGAGCTGGTGGAGCCGGGAATCGTCCCGGTGCAGTCCTGGCGCGCGGACGGACCGCAGACCCGCAGCCGGCTCCTCGCCGGTGTCGCCCGTAAGGAGAACCCATCGTGAGAAGCCGGAACGTACGCAGGTACGGCGCGTTACTCGTGACCGCCGGGCTGGTCGGCGCGCTGGTCCCGGCCGCCGTGCCCGCCGGCGCGGCCACGCCGGCGGCGGCTTTGGCCAAGCCGTCCGTCACGGCGCGGTCGGCGGCCACGTACGACCGCACCGCGCACAAGTGGCGGTACCTCAAGCAGGCCCGTACGCGCCGGCCGATCGCCAGCATCACCAAGGTGATGACCGCGTACGTCGTGCTGAAGAACGCGCGGTGGAAGAAGAAGGTCACGATCAGCAAGGCGGCGGTCGCCCACGCCAGGGCGGGCGGCGCCACCACCGCCGGCTTCCGGGCCGGCGAGAAGGTCACGCTGGGCCAGGCGCTGTACGGGATGCTGCTGCCGTCCGGCGCCGACGTCGCCTACCAGCTCGCGCACGACTACGGCCGCGGCACGGGCGCGTTCGTCAAGAAGATGAACGCCTACGCGCGCAAGCTGAAGATGACCCGGACGCACTACGTCAACCAGGACGGCCTGCCGTCCGGGAGGTCGCAGTACTCCACCGCGATGGACCAGCTCAGGCTGGTGAACGCGGTGCTGAAGAGCACGACGTTCCGCAAGGTGGTGCGCACGTCGACGTACCGGCTGAGGGCCGGGAGCGGGCACCGGGCGCACACCTGGGTGAACACCAACCGGCTGCTCGGCGCGTACCGCGGCGCGAACGGCATCAAGACCGGCACCACCAACGCGGCCGGCTACTGCCTGGCGTTCTCCGCGTACCGCTCCAAGCACACCGTGATCGGCGTCGTGCTGCACAGCTCGTCCACGACCGCCCGGTTCTCCGACGCGACGAGGCTGCTGAACTACACGTACGGCCGGCGCACCACGACCGTACGGCTGCGCGACCTGCCCACCGGGGTGCGTCCGGACTAACGGCCCTTGATCGTACGGCCCGGCGGTGCAGGATGAGCGCCATGGAATCGTTATTCGAGCACGCCGGCGGCGAACCGGCGCTGCGCCGGCTCGAGGAGATCTTCTACGACTCGCTGCTCGCCGACCCCGAGCTGCGGGAGCTGTTCCCCGAGCGCCGGGCCTCGCACGTGCCCATGCTGACCGCGTTCACCGCCGAGTCGTTCGGCGGCCCGGACGATTTCAGCCGGGACATGGGCGGGTTCCCGGCGCTGATCGCGGTGCACCGCGGCCTGCGGATCACCGAGGACCAGCGCCGGCGGTTCGTGGAGCTGTACCTGAAGGCCGCCGACGAGGCCGGGCTGCCCGAGGACGCGCCGTTCCGCGAGGCGTTCCGCGAGCACGTGGAGTTCGGCTCACAGGTGGCCATGCAGAACTCCCACGCCACCACCGACGCCGAACTGCACCCGCTGCGCGAGGTACCGCACTGGACCTGGCCGGACGGCACCTGAGTCAGCGCGCCCCGTACAGGTCGGACAGCGCACTGATCCGCGCGATGACCGCCTCCCGCAGCTCGGGTGGTTCCAGGACCTCCAGGTCGGGGCCGAGCTTGAGGAGGTCGACCACGGCGTGCCGGACGGACTCGATGGGGACGGTGGCGCGGACCCAGCCGTCGGCGTCGGGTTCGCCCGCCGTGGCCTCGATCGCGTGGCGGACGGCCGGGGCGGCCAGGTGCGCGGCGCGGGCGCGGCCCTCCGGGGAGACGCGGATGACGGCCTCGGCGGTGTAGGACTCGCGCTCGAAGCGCTCGGTCCAGTCCTGCCAGAACTTGGCGAGGTCGAATCCCTCGGGGCGGTCGAACCCCTCGTCGAGGGGTTCGACCGCGCTGACGCGGGTGATCCGGTACGTACGGATCTTGTCGCCGGCCCGCGCGACCAGGTACCACAGGCCGGCCTTGAGGACCATGCCGAGCGGGTCGAGCGTCGTCCACTGCTCGCCGCGGCGCCAGGAGCGGTACCGGACGCGCAGCCGCTTCCTGGTCCAGACGGCGTCGCCGATCTCGCTGAGGTACGGGATCGGCTCCGGGTCGCGGAACCAGCCCGGGGCGTCGAGGTGGAACACCTCCCGCATGGCCGCCGCCCGCTCCCGCGACTCGGCCGGGAGGGCGGCGAGCAGCTTCAGCTGCGCCCCCGCGAGCACGGCGCCCATGCCCAGCTCGGCGGCCGGGCCGGGGAGCCCCGCGAGGAACAGGGAGACGGCCTCGTCGCTGCTCAGGCCGGTCAGCCGCGTCCGGTACCCGTCGAGCAGCCGGTAGCCGCCCGCCGGGCCGCGGTCCGCGTACACGGGCACGCCGGCGGCCGACAGCGACTCGACGTCCCGGTACACGGTCCGCACCGAGACCTCGAGCTCGGCCGCCAGCTCCGGCGCGGTCATCATCCCCCGCGTCTGGAGCAGCATCAGAAGGGACAGGAGCCGGCTCGCGCGCACGCGTCCATTCTCACCTGGGTGCCGCTACGCCGTGGCCCGCGGGATCGGGACCTCGATCAGGCTCGGGCCGGGGCGGGCCAGGGCCGCGGTGAGCTCGGTCTGGAGCGCCTCCGGGGAGTCCGCCCGGGACGGGGTGAGCCCGAACGCGCCGGCCAGCGCCACGTAGTCCGGAGCCCGGAGCTCCGTCGCGATGACGCGGTGGCCGTAGGACCGGCGCTGGTTCTGCTGCACCGCGGAGTACGTACGGTCGTTGAACACCACGACGGTGACCGGGATGTCCTCCTGCGCCGCCACGGCCAGCTCGCCGATCGTCTGCAGGATCCCGCCGTCCCCGCACAGCGCCACCACCGGCCGGTCACCGGACCCGGCCCGCGCGCCCAGCGCGATCGGCAGCCCGCATCCGATGGAGCACAGCTCGTACGGATGGATGTACGCCCGCGCCCGGTCCACCGGGTACAGCTCCGCCGACGCGTACCCCAGCATGGTCATGTCCGCCACCGTCACCGACTCCGCCGGCATCGCGGCGCGCACCGCGTCCAGGTACTCGGTGGGCACCTCGAAGTCCGTCCGCGCGAACTCCTCCATCGCCGACCGCGCACCGGCCACCGACTTCGCCGCCCACTGCGTACGGTCCTCCCGCACCGCCGCGGAGGGCCCGTCGCACACGTCGAGCAGCGCGTCCAGGAACGCCCCGGCGTCGGCGTGCACGCCCAGCTCCACCGGCCAGCGCCGGGTCAGCTCGGCCGGGTCGAGGTCCACCCGTACGCGCGTCTCCGGCAGCGGCATCGTCCCGACCGCGGTGCGCTCGTCGCCCAGCTTCGTCCCGATGATCAGCGCCACGTCGCAGCCGCCGATCAGCTCGCGGAACGCGTCCGGCACGATCGACACCCGGGTGGCCAGCACCAGCGGGTGGTCGTCCGGCAGCACGCCCTTGCTGCCCGGCCTGAGCAGCACCGGCGCGCCCAGCCGCTCGGCCAGCACGCGCAACTGCGTCCCGGCGTCGGTCACCCCCGCCCCCGCGATGATCATCGGCCGGCCGGCGCCGCCGAGCAGCTCCGCGGCCCGCCGTACGTCCTCCGCCGCCGGCACCGGCCGGGCGACCGGCAGCGGATCCGCGGCCCCGCCCGGCACCGGCTCGGTCAGCAGGTCCAGCGGGATCTCCAGGTACGCGCCGCGCGGCCGCCGGGCGGTGAGCGCGGCGAACGCCTCGGCCACCGCGCCCGGCAGCTCGGCCGCGTCGGACACCCGCCGCGCCCAGCCCACCAGCGCGGACATCGACGCGAACTGGTCCTTCAGCTCGTGCAGCGCACCCCGCTCGCGTCCGTCATGGTCGCGCGGCAGCGTGGTGGCGATGGTCAGCACCGGCACCGAATCGGAGTACGCGTTGGCCATCGGCGTCGCGATGTTCGTGGCCCCCGGCCCGGAGATCACCAGCGCGACACCGACCTTCCCGGTGGCCCGCGCGTAGCCGTACGCCATGTACCCCGCACCCTGCTCATGCCGCGCCAGCACATGCCGGATCCCGCCACCGTGCAACGCGTCGTACAGCGGCAACGTGTGCACACCCGGGATGCCGAAGACCGTATCCACCCCATGCCGTTCCAACGTGGCCAGCACAGCGCGCGCACCGTTCATCCCGCTCAACACGTCTCCCTCCACAAGGCCCCGACCAGGAACCGGACCAACGCGACGTTACCCCCCAGACGGACACCCTGCTCCCCCGCAAAGGCCTGGCCCCCGGGATAAAGGCCTCGCTCCGCGAGACTGATTTTTGCGCGTGGGGCCGCCGTAGGTGGCTGGGCGCCGTTTGCGAAGTGCGGGCAGGAGCAGAGCGAGGTCTCTGCAGATTCCAGGCACGGGGCGTCGTGGTACCTCCAGGGTGCCGAGCCGACAAGCATGCGCTACGCGCACCCCGCGCGGGGTTGATGCCTGCCCCAGGCGACGCCTGGCATCCAAGCTGTGCCGCGCAAACGGCGGCCCGCCGCCCACGGCGACCCACCGCGCAAAAAATGAGTCTCGCGAAGCGAGGCCTTTTCACGCACTGAGCGCGAGGGCGCGGGGCGCGCGCAACGTCCTACCGGGCCACCAGGCTCATCTCGAACGAGTATCGCTCCGCCAGGTACGCGTGCGTCCCGTACTCCAGCGCGCGGCCGCTGGAGTCGAACGCCGTGCGCGTCATCGTGAGCACCGTGGCGGACCGTGGCGCGCACAGCAGCCGCGCCTCCCGGGTCGTCGCCGTGCGGGCGCTGATCGTCTGGCTGGCCACCTGGGGCTGCATGCCGGCCGCGCGGAGCAGCTCGTACAGGCCGCCGTGTTCCAGTGACTCGGTGGTGACGGACAGCAGGCCGGCGGGCAGGTAGTTGTGCATGACGGCCAGGGGGGTGTCGTCGGCGTACCGCAGCCGCTCGACGGAGACCACCGCCGAGCCCTCGGCCACGCCGAGCGCGGCGGCGACGTGCGGGCTCGCGGGCTCGTCGGCGATGTCGAGCACCTTGGTGACCGGCGCCCGGCCGGCCTGGACCAGGTCGTCGTGCAGGCTGGTGAGCGCGATCGGCCGCTTCACCCGCCGCGGCACCACCACCGTGCCGACGCCCCGCCGCCGTACCACCAGCCCCTGCGCGACCAGCCGCTCGATGGCCTTGCGCAGCGTGGGCCGGCTGACCGCGAGCCGGTCGGCCAGCTCCACCTCGTTGTCCAGCCGCGCGCCGGGCGCCAGCTCACCGCTGTCGATGATGCGCTCGAGCTGCTCCGCGATCTGGAAGTACAGCGGAACGGGGCTGTTGCGGTCCACCGTCACGCCGAGCCGCGCATTCATAGCCGTACGCTCCCACCACCGGGCGCCGGGTTCAACTTATGTGCGTATGTATTGACAAACTTCGGCGCCGCGCCGAGAGTGGCCGCGAGCGAGACGCTGTGGGACGACTCACTGGAGGACGGACACGATGCGGATCGGCTTGATAGGCGCGGGACGGATCGGCGCCGTTCACGCGGATACGCTCGCCCAGCTCGACTCGGTGTCCGCGCTGGTGATCGCGGACGCCGAGGCGCGGCGCGCGGCGAAGCTCGCCGGTGACGTGGGCGCCCGCGCGGCGCCGGACGTGGCCGCGCTGTTCGGCGGACCGGACCGGGTGGACGGCGTGGTGATCGCCGCCGGTACGGCCGCGCACGCCGAGCTGATCGTCGCCGCCGCGGACGCGGGCCTGCCGGTGTTCTGCGAGAAGCCGATCGCCGCCGACGTCACCGGCACCCGCGCCGTACTGGACCGGGTGGCGCGCACCGGCATCCCGCTGCACGTCGGCTTCCAGCGCCGGTTCGACCCGGGCTACCGGCGTCTGCGCGACGCCGTACGCGGCGGTGAGCTGGGCCGGCTGCACACGCTGCGCGGCTGTACGTGCGACCCGGCGCCGCCGCCGGCCGGGTACATCGCCACGTCCGGCGGGCTGTTCCGCGACTGCTCGGTGCACGACTTCGACGCGATCCGCTGGATCACCGGCCGCCCGGTGGCCAGCGTGTACGCGACCGGCACGGACGGCGGCGAGCCGTTCTTCGCCGAGGCGGGCGACGTCGACACCGCGGCGGCGCTGCTCACGCTGGAGGACGGCATCCTCGCCACGGTCACCGCCACCCGCTACAACGGCGCCGGGTACGACGTACGGCTTGAGGCGTGCGGCTCGAAGACCACGCTGGTCGCCGGGCTCGACCGGCACTCGCCGCTCGCCTCCGCCGACGACTCCGCCGCGGGCCCGGCCGGGCCGCCGTACGACGGGTTCATCGCCCGGTTCCGCGACGCGTACGTGGCCGAGCTGGCCGCGTTCGTCGAGGTGGTCGCGGGCAAGCGGGACAGCCCGTGCACCGGCGAGGAGGCGCTCGACGCGCTGCTGGTCGCCGAGGCGGCGGAACGTTCCCGGCTGCTCGGACGGCCGGTGGCCATCGAGGAGGTGGCATGAGGGTCGCCGGGGCGCCCATCTCGTGGGGCGTGTGCGAGGTGCCCGGCTGGGGCGCGCAGCTGCCGCCCGCGCGGGTGCTGGCCGAGATGCGCGACGTGGGGCTGGCCGCGACCGAGTTCGGGCCCGAGGGGTTCCTGCCGGACGCGCCGGAGGCCAAGGCGAAGCTGCTGGCCGAGTACGGGCTGCGCGCGGTCGGCGGGTTCGTGCCGGTGGTGCTGCACGAGCCGGGCACCGACCCGATGCCGGACGTGGCCCGGGCGCTGGACGCGTTCGCCGCGACCGGCGCGGGCACCCTGGTGCTGGCCGCGGCCACCGGACGCGACGGGTACGACGCGCGGCCCGAGCTGGACGTCGCGGCCTGGAACACGCTGCTCGCCCACCTGGACCGCATCGCCGCGCGCGCCGCCGAGCACGGCGTCACCGCGACGCTGCACCCGCACGTCGGCACGATCGTCGAGACGCAGGACGAGGTGGACCGGGTGCTGAACGGCTCCGGCATCGCGCTCTGCCTGGACACCGGGCACCTGCTGGTCGGCGGGGCCGATCCGGTGGCGCTGGCCGAACGGGTACCGGAGCGGATCGCGCACGCGCACCTGAAGGACGTGGACGCCGCGGCCGCCGACGCGGTGCGCGCCGGGCGGCGGCCGTACAGCGACGCGGTACGTGACGGCATGTTCCGGCCGCTCGGCGCCGGCGACATCGACATCGGCCGGGTGGTGCGGGCGCTCGACGGCGCCGGGTACGCCGGGTGGTACGTGCTCGAACAGGACGTCATGCTCGACGGCCCGGACGCCGACCCGCTGGCCGACGTCCGTACGAGTCTCCGGTTCCTGGAGACGCTGTGAGCGGGGCGTACGAGGTGCTCACCATGGGGCGCATCGGCGTGGACGTGTACCCGATGCAGGTCGGCACCCCGCTGGAGGACGTGGAGACGTTCGGCAAGTGGCTGGGCGGCACGGCCACCAACGTGGCGGTCGCGGCGGCGCGGCACGGGCGGCGGTCCGCGGTGATCAGCCGGGTCGGCGCGGACCCGTTCGGCACGTTCGCGCACAAGGCGCTGCGCGGGTACGGGGTGGACGACGTGTTCGTCACCGCGGTGCCCGGCCTGCCGACGCCGGTGACGTTCTGCGAGATCTTCCCGCCGGATGACTTCCCGATCTACTTCTACCGCTACCCCAAGGCGCCCGACCTGGAGATCCACCCCGAGGAGCTGGACCTCGCGGCGATCGCCGGCGCGGAGATCTTCTGGGTCACCGGCACCGGCCTGTGCGCCGAGCCCAGCCGTACGGCCACGCTGGCCGCGCTCGAGCACCGGAACCGCCGCGGCATCACGGTCCTGGACCTGGACTACCGCCCGATGTTCTGGGCGTCCCGCGAGGAGGCCCGGGAGCAGATGCGGCGGGCGCTGCCGTACGTCACGGTCGCCGTCGGCAACCTCGACGAGTGCCACACCGCGGTCGGCACCCGGAACCCGTACGAGGCGGCCACCCGGCTCCGCGACGCGGGCGTGCGCCTCGCGGTGGTCAAGCGCGGCCCGGACGGCGTCCTGGCCATGGACGACACCGGTACCGTCACGGTCCCGCCGATGGAGATCGAGGTCGTCAACGGCCTCGGCGCCGGCGACGCGTTCGGCGGCGCCCTCTGCCACGCCCTCCTCGCGGACTGGCCCACCAAACAGGCCATGGACTTCGCCAACGCGGCCGGCGCCCTCGTCGCCTCCCGCCTGGCCTGCTCCGACGCGATGCCGACGACGGCGGAGGTGGACGAGCTCCGCGGGCAGAGCGCGGAGCCCGGCGCTTCCGGAGCCGCTCGATGACCGACACCGGTACGCGGGAGGCGGCGGCGATCGCGGCCGAGCTGAGCGACATCCGGGCGCGGGATCCCGAGGCCGTGGCGCGGGCCGCGCGGGACCGGAAGCGGCGGCGGGAGCCCGTGAACCCCAGCGGCCGGGCGCTGATCGTCGCCGCCGACCACCCGGCGCGCGGCAGCCTGGCCATCGGCGGCCGGCCGATGGTGATGGCCGACCGGGCCGACCTGCTCGCCCGGCTCCGCGTCGCGCTCGCCCGCCCCGGGGTGACCGGCGTGCTGGCCGCCGCCGACGTGCTGGAGGACCTGCTCCTGCTCGGCGCCCTGGACGACAAGCTGGTGTTCGGCACGATGAACCGCGGCGGTCTTGCCGGGTCCGCGTTCGAGATCGACGACCGGTTCACCGCGTACGACGCGGACGGCATCGTCGCCTCCGGCCTGGATGGCGGCAAGATGCTGCTCCGCATCGACGTCACCGACCCGGCCACCGCGGACACCCTGGAGTCCTGCGCGCACGCCGTCTCCACGCTGGCCGCCCGCAAGCGGCTGGCCATGATCGAGCCCTTCATGTCCGCCCGCGTCGACGGCACCGTACGCAACGACCTGTCCCCCGACGCCGTCGTCCACGCGATCGCCATCGCCTCCGGTCTCGGCACCACCTCCGCGTACACCTGGCTGAAGGTGCCGATCGTCGCCGGGATGGAGCGCGTGCTGGCCGCGACCACGCTTCCGACCCTGGTCCTCGGCGGGGAACTGGACGACGACTCCGGAGCCGTGTACGAACGCTGGCGGGCGGCGTTGCGGCTGCCGACCGTGCGCGGTCTGGTGGCCGGGCGCGCGCTGCTGTACCCACCGGACGGTGACGTCGCCGGCGTCGTCGACCGGATCGCCGGGCTGTGCTGAGAGGACCGGATGGACGAGCACCTGTACGTACGGGCGGGCGGTACGGCGAACGGCCCGTGGACCACCGACATCACCCCCGAACGGGCCGGCTGGGAGTACTCCGGCATCCGCGTCCTGCGCCTCGCCCCCGGCGACGCCCACACCTTCGGCACCGCCGGTGACGAGCTGATCGTCCTGCCGCTGCGCGGCTCCGGGCAGGTCACCTGCGACGGCCGGGAGATGGACCTGGCCGGCCGCCCGGACGTCTTCTCCGGCCCGTCCGACTTCGTCTACCTCCCGCCCGGCGTCACCGCCACCCTGCGCGCCCCGGAGGGCGGCACCTTCGCCCTCCCGTCCGCCCGCGCCGAACCCGGCCATCCCGTACGGCACGTCCCGGCCGCCGACGTCCCGGTCGAGCTGCGCGGGCGCGGCAACTGCAGCCGCGAGGTGCACAACTTCGCCGCCGCCGACGTGTTCGGCGCCGACCGGCTGATCGCCGTCGAGGTGCTCACGCCGGGCGGCAACTGGTCCTCCTACCCGCCGCACAAGCACGACGAGGAGCAGGCCGGCGAGACCGTACTCGAAGAGATCTACTACTTCGAGGTGGCGCACGCGGGCCCGGCGTACCAGCGCGTGTACGGCACCCCCGACCGTCCGCTCGACCTGCTCGCCGAGGTGCGCACCGGCGACGTCGTGCTGATCCCGCACGGCTGGCACGGCCCGTCGATGGCCGCGCCCGGCTACGACCTGTACTACCTGAACGTCATGGCCGGCCCGGGCGAACGGGCCTGGCGGGTCCGGCACGACCCGGCGCACGACTGGGTACGGGAGACGTGGCCGGGCCAGGCCGTCGACCCGCGCCTGCCGCTGAACGGAGCGCACCGATGACGTACGAGACCCGCCGGCTGACCACCGGCCAGGCGCTGGCCGCGTTCCTGGCGAACCAGTGGACCCGCCGCGACGGCATCGAGCAGCGGCTGATCCCCGGCGTCCTGGGCATCTTCGGCCACGGCAACGTCGCCGGCTTCGGGCAGGCGCTGTACGAGCAGAGCGCCGCCGACCCGCAGGTCCTGCGCTACCAGCAGGCCCGCAACGAGCAGGCCATGGTGCACACCGCCGTCGCGTACGCCCGCATGCGCGACCGCCTGGCCACGTACGCCTGCACCACCTCGATCGGCCCGGGCGCCACCAACCTGGTCACCGGCGCCGCGCTGGCCACCATCAACCGGCTGCCCGTCCTGCTGCTGCCCGGCGACGTGTTCGCCAGCCGCGCCCCCGACCCGGTGCTCCAGCAGCTGGAGTCCCCGGCGTCGCGCGACGTCTCGGTCAACGACAGCCTGCGCCCGGTCTCCCGCTACTGGGACCGGATCAACCGCCCCGAACAGCTCATTCCGGCCGCGCTCGAGGCCATGCGGGTGCTCACCGACCCGGCCGAGACCGGCGCGGTCACGCTGGCGCTGCCGCAGGACGTGCAGGCCGAGGCGTACGACTGGCCGGTGGAGTTCCTGGCCCGCCGCGTGTGGCACGTCCGCCGCCAGCCGCCGGACCCGGAGGCGCTGAGCACGGCCGTGGCGATGATCCGCGGCGCCCGCCGCCCGCTGATCGTCGCGGGCGGCGGCGTGATCTACGCGGGCGCCACCCGCGTGCTCGCCGACCTGGCCGCGGCCACCGGCGTTCCGGTCGCCGAGACGCAGGCCGGCAAGGGCTCCCTCCCGTACGACCACCCCGCGGCGGTGGGCGCGGTCGGCGCGACCGGCACGACGGCGGCGAACACCCTGGCCGCGCACGCCGACCTGGTGATCGGCGTCGGCACCCGGTTCAGCGACTTCACCACCGCCTCGCACAGCCTGTTCACCGTGCCCGACGTCCGGTTCGTGAACGTCAACGTGGCGCCGATGGACACCGCCAAGCTGGGCGGCCACGCCGTGGTCGGCGACGCCCGGACCACGCTGGAGGCGCTGCGCGCCGAGCTGGGCGACTGGTCGGTGCCGGAGCGGTACCGCGGCTCGGTGTCCGCGCTGGCCGCCGAGTGGGACCGCGTGGTGGAGGCCGCGTACCACCGGGGCGGCGGGCCGCCGCTCGCGCAGAGCGAGGTCATCGGCGCGGTCAACGAGGCGGCCGGCCCGTCCGACGTCGTGGTGTGCGCCGCCGGGTCGATGCCGGGCGATCTCCACAAGCTGTGGAGAACCCGCGACCCGAAGGGCTACCACGTCGAGTACGGCTACTCCTGCATGGGCTACGAGATCGCCGGCGGGCTCGGCGTGAAGATGGCCGACCCCGAACGCGAGGTGTTCGTCCTGGTCGGCGACGGTTCGTACCTGATGATGGCGCAGGAGCTGGTCACCGCCGTCGCCGAGCGGGTGAAGCTGGTCGTCGTGCTGGTCGACAACCGCGGCTACCAGTCGATCGGCGGGCTGTCGGAGTCCGTCGGCTCCGGACGGTTCGGCACCGCGTACCGGTACCGCGACCCCCGTACGGGCCGGCTCGGCGGCCTGGACGACCCCGCCGACCTGCCCGTGGACCTCGCCGCCAACGCCGCCAGCCTGGGCGCGCAGGTGATCCGTACGGAGACCGCGGCCGACCTGCGCGAGGCCCTGAAGCAGGCGCGCGCGGCCACCGGGACCACCGTCGTGCACGTCCGCACCGACCCGCTCGTCCCCGCGCCGGACTCCGGCGCCTGGTGGGACGTGCCCGTCGCCGAGGTGTCCGGCCTCGACGAGACCCGCGACGCCCGCGCCGTCTACGAGAGGAACAAGCACACGCAGCGGTACCACCTCTGACACCCCCCTCGAACCGGAGGCACCATGAAATGGTCCCGGCGGTCGAAGGTGACCGCACTGGCCCTGACGGCCGTCGCGGCCCTGCTCACCGGCTGCTCCAACGCGATCGACGCCGGCCCCGGCGCGGGCGCCGCGCCCGTGGTGACGGTCAAGCCGAAGGGCAGGCTCACGTTCGCGCTGGTCTCGCACGGCACGGCGGGCGACCCGTTCTGGACGATCGTGAAGAACGGCGCCGAGCAGGCCGGACGCGACCTGGACGTGAACGTCGAGTACCAGAGCAGCGGCGACCCGCAGACCCAGTCGCAGTACATCGACGCCGCGACGAACCAGCACGTCGACGGGCTGATCGTGTCGATGGCCAACCCGGAGGCGCTGAAGCCGTCCATCAGCAACGCCGAGAAGGCCGGCATCCCGGTCATCACGATCAACGCCGGCGAGGACCAGTCGAAGGCGTTCGGCGCGCTGGTGCACGTCGGCCAGAACGAGACGATCGCCGGCCAGGCCGCCGGCACCCGGCTGAAGTCGCTCGGCCTGCACCACGTGGTCTGCGTGATCCACGAGGCCGGGAACACCTCGCTGGACCAGCGGTGCAACGGCGCCGCGCAGACGTTCGGCGGGAAGATGGACCGCCTGCAGGTGGACGTGAACGACCTGGCCGCGGCCACGTCCACGATCCGCGCCAAGCTGCAGGAGGACACGTCGATCGACGGCGTGCTCACGCTGAACCCGGCGGTGGCCACCGCGGCGGTGTCCGCCAAGGGCGACTCGAAGGCGACGTTCGCCACGTTCGACGTCAGCTCCGACGTCATCAACGACGTCAAGCAGGGCAAGCTCGCCTTCGCCGTGGACCAGCAGCCGTACCTCCAGGGGTACCTGCCGGTGCAGTTCCTGCATCTGTACGCGACCAACGGCGACGTCGTCGGCGGCGGCAAGCCGGTGCTCACCGGCCCCGGCTTCGTCACCAAGGACAACGCGGCCCAGGTCGCCAAGTACGCAGCGCGAGGTACGCGATGACGACCACCTCAACTCCCCCCGCGGAACGCGACGAGCGCGTCGCCGAGGTCGGCCGCGTGCGCCGCCTCCTGGTCCGCCCCGAGCTCGGCTCGCTGATCGGCGCCATCGTCGTGCTGGTCTTCTTCTCCGCCCTTTCCCCGGTGTTCCGCTCGGTCCCCGGCATCGCGAACTGGCTGGACCCGGCGTCCACGCTGGGCATCGCGGCGGTGGCGGTGGCCATGCTGATGATCGGCGGCGAGTTCGACCTGTCCGCCGGCGTGATGACCGCCACCGTCGGGCTGATCATCGCGATCCTGACCAGCGTGTACGGCGTGAACGTGTGGCTGGCCGTCGTGATCGCCGCGGTGGTCGCGCTGGGCATCGGCTTGTTCAACGGCTACGTGGTGGTGCGCACCGGCCTGCCCAGCTTCATCGTCACGCTGGGCACGTACCTGATGCTCCAGGGCCTGAACATCGGCGTCGCCAAGCTGATCACCGGCACCGTGCTGGTCGGCGGCGTGCAGCGCGCCGACGGGTTCCTCAGCGCGCACTTCGTGTTCGCGTCCTCGGTGGTGCTCGGCGGCACGCTGTTCAAGGTCTCCATCGTGTGGTGGCTGGTGCTGACCGCGGTGGCCACGTACGTGCTGCTGCGCACCCGGTACGGCAACTGGGTGTTCGCCGTCGGCGGCGACAAGGCCGCGGCGCGCAACGTCGGCGTGCCGGCCGCCCGTACGAAGATCAGCCTGTTCATGACGACGTCCGGCGCGGCCTGGCTGGTCGGCACGATCACCGTGCTGCGGCTCACGTCCGTGCAGGCCAACCAGGGCATCGGCAACGAGCTGATCTACATCGTGGCCGCGGTCATCGGCGGCTGCCTGCTGACCGGCGGGTTCGGCTCGGCGGTCGGCGCGTCGCTCGGCGCGCTGATCTTCGGCATGACGTCGCAGGGCATCGTGTACGTCGGCTGGGACGCCGACTGGTTCAAGTTCTTCCTCGGCGCGATGCTGCTGCTGGCCGTCCTGGCCAACCGGTTCGTACGGAGATACGCCGAGCAGTCCCGGAAGGGGGCCACGGCATGACCACCACCGATGAGGCGGCCCCGCTGCTCGAGGTGCGCGGCGTGTCCAAGACGTTCGGCAGCGTCATCGCGCTGCGCGACGTCTCCACGACCGTACGGGCGGGCGAGGTCACGTGCGTGCTCGGCGACAACGGCGCCGGCAAGTCCACGTTCATCAAGATCCTCTCCGGCGTGCACGTGCCGGACGAGGGCGAGGTGCTGCTGGACGGCGCGCCCACCGCGCTGGCCAGCCCGCGCGACGCGCTGGACCGCGGCATCGCCACGGTGTTCCAGGACCTGGCGATGATCCCGCTGATGTCGGTGTGGCGGAACTTCTTCCTCGGCTCCGAGCCGACCCGCGGCCGCGGCGTCTTCCAGCGGTTCGACGTCGCCACGGCCCGCCGTACCGCCCGCGAGGAGCTGCTCGCGATGGGCATCGACATCCGCGACCCGGACCAGCCGGTCGGCACGCTGTCCGGCGGCGAGCGCCAGTCCGTGGCCATCGCCCGCGCGGTGTACCACGGCGCCCGGGTGCTGATCCTGGACGAGCCCACGTCCGCGCTCGGCGTGAAGCAGGCCGGCACGGTGCTGCGGTACATCGTGCAGGCCCGCGACCGCGGCCTCGGCGTCGTGTTCATCACGCACAACCCGCACCACGCGTACCCGGTCGGCGACCGCTTCCTGCTGCTCAAACGCGGCCGCAGCCTGGGCGACCACGCCCGCGCCGACATCACCCTGGACGAGCTGACCCGCCAGATGGCCGGCGGCGCCGAGCTCGACGAGCTGGCCCACGAGCTCCAACGCAACGCATCGGAGTAGGCACCCCAATTATGGCGAACGATTTTCCGGGCTATAGCCCGGAAAATCGTTCGCCATAATTGGGCGTTGGGCGTTGGGCGTTGGGCGTTGGGCGGTCAGCCGCGGAGCTCGTACGCGACCAGGTGGACGACGGCCTTGCCGCCGCCCGGGTAGGTGACGAGCACGTCGCGCTGGACCGCGGCGCTGCCGTTGACCACCGAGCCGCAGGTGCGCGGCTTCTGCTTCGAGCCGCCCTCGATGCCGTACTTCTTCTTCGTGGCGGCGTCCAGCGACCGGGCGTACACGAGCGGGCCGCCGAGCTGGTTGCCGGAGCAGAACGCGTCGGCCTGCTTCTCGGTCGTGGTGAACCGCACCTGATACTGCGGCGTGTCCTGCGCCGTCGTCTGCGCGACGATCCGTACGTCCGTGGCACCCGCCGGGATCGTCACCGACGCGAACCTCTGCACGGCCGCGGCCGTCGTCGCGGTGGGCGACGGCGCCGCCGAAGGTGCGGCCGACCGCGAGGTGCGGCCCGTGCCGCCGTCCGATCTGCCGCAGCCGCCCACGGCCACCACTCCCACCAGGGCCAGCGCCGCGGCACCCCACGCCGTACGCCGGATCCGCCCGCTGCGCTGCGCACTCACGGCGCCTCACCCTTCGTCGTCTCTTCGTCGGACCGACCGTACATCGAGTACTCCTGCGCCAGGCCCTTTCGGTGCAAGGACGCCATATCGTCGTCGGTCACCGTGATCGGGCCGAAGTTCGTGGCCTTCCCGTGGTCCCAGTTGTACTGGTCGCGGAAGTTCACGTGCGTCTTCACCTCGTACCGCCACTTGCCGCCCGGCGTGTCCGGCGGGTACACGGTGACCTGGCCCGTCTGGTTGTACTGGTACGAGCCGACCGCGTAGAACCAGTCCTTGTTCTGGAACGTGCCGCCCTTCCAGGCGGTGTTCACCGGGAAGGTGATCGGGCCCTTCGCGCCGCGCTTCTTGGCCTCCTCGACCGCCGTCGCGCCCAGGTTGTCGCGGTCCTGGGCGACCGCGTCGCGGAAGCCCTTCTCGTCCTTCAGCATCTGGTTGACGTCCTGCTGCAGCGGCTTGCCGTCGTTGGCCAGGTAGTGCAGCAGGTTGCTGGACGCGTGCGGCCACGTGCCGGCCACCGCGTTCGCCGCGGCCTCGACCGCGAACTTGAACCCGTAGTCGCTGAAGCCGGCGCTCTCGGAGTTGTACTTCCCGGCGCCCTTGTCCGGCGGGTTCCACGCCGGCGGGTCCGGCTCCGGGACGGTCGTGCCGTCGACCGGGTCGCCGAGCGGGTTCGTCGGGGTCTGCTGCCCGGGCGTGCCCTTGTCGGTGTTCTCGTCCCCGCCGTGCCGGCCGCGGCGGGAGTCGCGCGCGTCGCGCTCGTTGCCCCGCCGGTCGTTGGGCTGCCCGTCGGCGGGGGTGCCGTTCTGCCCGCCGCCGTTCTGGTTCCCCTTGCCCGCCAGCGGCTGCGCCTGCGGCGAGGTGCCGCAGTCCGCGCCGCCGAAGACCTTGCAGATCTGCGCACCGACGCCCGACCCGAGCTGGGCCGGGATCCCGGTGGCCACCAGTGCGCTCAGCACCAGCGCGGCCAGCACCACCAGCCCGGCGTACTCCGCCATCCCCGCCCCGCGGTCCCCGCGTGCGCGGCGTGATCCCCATAAGCCCCGAAGGCTTCGCCCGCCGTTCATGAGGCCGACGGTATGGTAGGTTCGCCGTTTTGCCGTGAGCCTCCGGACCCATCGGCGGGCCCCATTACCGGCCCTATCCCCAGGGGCAGGGGAGGGTGCCGGCCGCGGTGGACAAAGCCGGGCAGACTCCCCCATCCTGCCCGCGGGTGCCGAATGACGGGATCGGCTTACGGCGACGGCGGACCACGTTACGCTGGGCCTCTGCCCAGAGAACGTCACGGTGACTTGCCATATGTCAGGACTAGTCCCTGTTAGGGTCTCGCACGGGGAGAAAGGGGCGGTGTTGCGTGGATCGCTGCGCGCTGTTCGTTGATGCCAGCTACCTCCTGGCCGACGGCGCGATGGCAGTCCACGGGACGCGCCATCGTGAGGCGGTCTCGTGGGACTATTCCGGCCTGCTCGACCTGCTCGGTGACCTCGTCACGGAGAGCACCGGGCTGCCGCTGTTGCGCTGCTACTGGTACGAGGCCACCGTCGAGGGCCGCCGCACCCCCGAGCACGAGGCGCTCGCCGACCTCGTCGGGTTGAAGCTCCGGCTCGGCCGGGTGCGCCCGGGCCGGCGCGAGGGCGTCGACTCCCAGGTCTACCGGGACCTCACCACGCTCGCCGGCAGCGGGAACATCTGCGACGCCGTCCTGGTCACCGGCGACGAGGACATGGTGCAGGCGGTCACCGACGTCCAGGACCTCGGCATCCGCGTGACGATCATGCACATCGCCGTCGACGGCAACTGGACGATCTCCCGTACGCTGCGCCAGGAGTGCGACGCGCTCGTCGAGATCGGCGCGGCCCAGCTGCGTCCGCTGGTCAGCCTGCTCACCGGTGTCGACTCCCGGCCCGCGCAGTCCGACGTGTCGCCCACGCCGTCACCGCTGAGCAACGGCCACGGCCGGTCCCGCCGCGGCACGCACGCCGCGCACCAGCCGCTGCAGACCGGCCCGCACGCCAGCCCTCCGGCCATGTACGCGGCGCCGTCCGGCCCGCAGCCGCTGTCCGCGCCGGTCGAGATGCCGCAGATGCAGCAAATGCAGCAGATGCAGCCGGTCACCGAGCGGCGCTCGTCCAGCCAGCTGCCGCCCGGCAGCCCGCCGATCGGCCCCGCGTCGGGCGGTCCGACGAACCCGGGCGCCGGCTCCGCCGCTCCGTCCGGGCACGGCGCGCCGATGGGGCCGAGCGGCCCGGTCGGCGACGACCAGACCACGATCACCGGCTCGTACCTCCCGCCGCCGCCCCCGCAGCAGCAACAGCCCTCGCCCACCCCGTACACCGGGCCGCACATGCAGATGCCGCAGGCCCCGCAGCAGCAGTCCGCCCCGCAGGAGCAGTCCGGCGGCGGCTCGCTGTCCGACGCGGTCCAGGCCGCGCACCGCGAGGGCCGCGACTTCGGCGACTCCGTGGCCCGCGACGCGCCCGCCCTGTGGCTCGAGGCGGTGCTGGCGCGCAAGCCGCGCATGCCGTCGGACCTGGAGGCGCGGCTGCTCCAGGGATCGTCGCTGCCGATCGACTTCCTGCTGCACGACGAGGTGCGCCACGCCCTGCGCCGCGGTTTCTGGGACGCCCTGGAGCACTCCCGCCGGTGAACCCCGCCGGTTCGGTGCCGAATCAGCGGTGATCTCCGCCACGGGTAACAGCTCCGGCGAACCCCGGACTTTTCCGCCCCCGTATGGGTAGCGTCAATGACGTGGGTTACCTGACCGAGGACATCTTCGACGAGATCGAGTTCGAAGCGGCACGCAGCGGCGATCATGCCTCGGCGGCACGGCGCATGGCGGAGCTGGCCGACACGTACCCGCGGGACTACGCGATATCACGGGCCGAGGCGCTCACCCGCTCCGGCGAACAATGGGAGCTGGCCGAGCGGCCGGAAGAGGCCGCGGTGATGTACCGCAAGGCCATCGAGGACGGCGGCGAGACCTGGCTGGACGCCCGCGCCTTCCTCGTCGGCCCGCTGCTGCGCATGGGCAGCGAGACCGAGGCCCGGCAGATCATCGCCGAGCTGCGCGCCGACAACCCGCAGAACCCGAAGGTCTACGAATGGGTCGCCGAGGCCCTCTTCGACGCGGGCGACATGGCCGGCGCCGCCGACTGGGCCACCGCGGGCGCCCGCCACCTCATCGGCGCGATCGAGCGCAGCGGCCGCGACGTCATGGACCTGGTCAGCCCGGACACCGACTACGTCGACCTCCAGGACCTCCTGCGCATCCGCTACCGCGCCCGGATCGACCAGGGCCTGGGCGAGGACGACCTCGACGCCCTGGTCGACTACAAGAAGTCGCCGAACGGCTGACCGGCGGTGGCCAGCCTCCTGCTCGGGCCGCTGCTGCGGCGCGTGGACGCGACGTCGGCCGTCGTGTGGGTGGAGACCGACGGCCCGTGCGAGGTCGCGGCCGCGGGCGCGCGGGCGCGGACGTTCGAGGTGCACGGCCACCACTACGCGCTGGTCGACGTCGACGGGCTCGCGCCCGGCTCGGCCACGCCGTACACCGTGGCGCTCGACGGCCAGGAGGTCTGGCCGCCTCCGGACACCGCGCCCGGCGTGATCCGCACGCCGGACCCCGCGGAGCCCGTACGGGTGCTGTTCGGGTCCTGCCGCCGCGTCGGCGGCCACACGCCCGAGGACGTCTTCACGCTCGGGCCGGACGCGCTGCGGGCGTACGCGCGGCGGCTCGCCGCTGATCCCGGCGCGGAGCCGCCCACGGTGCTGGTGCTCATCGGCGACCAGGTGTACGCCGACGCCGAGACGCCGGAGATGGACGCGTTCATCCGGGCGCGCCGGGACATCTCCGAACCGCCCGGGTACGAGATCGCCGACTTCGAGGAGTACGCCTACCTCTACCGGTTGGCGTTCGCCGACCCGGACGTCCGCCGCCTCCTGGCCACCGTCCCCACCCTGATGATCTTCGACGACCACGACATCCGGGACGACTGGAACACCTCGGCGGCCTGGCGGGACGAGATCCGCGCGCAGCCGTGGTGGCGGGACCGGGTGACCGGCGGGCTGGCCGCGTACGCCGTCTACCAGCACCTCGGCAACCTCCCGCCCGCCGACCGCGCCGACGACGCGCTGTGGAAGGCCGTCCTCGGCGGCGACCTGGACGCGTTCGTGTGGCGGGTGGACCAGGACCCGGCCACCTACCGCTGGAGCTACCACCAGGACTTCGGCGGCACCCGGCTGCTCGTCGTGGACTCCCGCTGCGCCCGCGTCCTCACCCCCGGCGCCCGCGCCATGCTGGACCCCGACGAGCTCGCCTGGCTGGACCGCCTGTGCACCGGCGACCGCGACCACCTGCTGATCGCGACCAGCCTGCCGTACCTCATGCCACCGGCCGTGTACGACCTGGAGGCCGGGAACGAGGCGGTCGCCGACGGCGCGTGGGGCCCGTGGGCCCGCGGCCCGGCCGAGCGCCTGCGCCGCAAGCTGGACCTGGAACACTGGGCGGCGTTCCGGCGCTCCAGCGCCGACCTCGAACGGATCATCACCGAAGTGGCCACCGGCCGCCGCGGCCGGTCCCCCGCGAGCGTGGTGTTCCTCTCGGGCGACGTGCACCACTCATACCTGACGTCGGTCATCACCCCGCGCCTGGAGTCCGCGGTGCACCAGGCCGTCTGCTCCCCCATCCGCAACCCCCTGACCGGCACGATGCGCCACGCCGCCCGCCTGTCCACCAACGCCCCGATCCGCATAGCCGTCCGCGCAATGGCCCGCCTGGCCGGCATACGCCGCCCCACCTGGCGCTGGCACCTCCACTCCCGCCCGTGGTTCACCAACGGCCTGGCCACCGTACGCCTGACGAACCAAGCAGCCTCAATCACCTGGGAAACCCCAGACCAGGCCGCGCAGACCCTCACCCCCACGCACCAGGTACACCTGACCGAGATCGAACCCTGACCGCCAGAACGCGGCACACCCCCGCGCTCCCCGCGCTCCCCGCGCTCCCCGCGCTCCCCGCGCTCCCCGCGCAAAAGGCCTCGCTTCGCGAGACTCATTTTTTGCGCGTGCGGCCGCCGTCGTGGCTGGGCGCCGTTTGCGAAGTGCGGCCAGGAGCAGAGCGGGGTCTGTGCAGATTCCTGGCACGGGGGCGTCGTGGTACAGCCAGGGCGCCGAGCGGAAACCCGCGCTTCGCGCTACCCCGCGCGGGGTTGATGCCCGCCGCAGGCGACGCCTTGAACCCTGGAAGTACAACAACGCCCCCGTGCCAGGAACCTGCACAGAGCGAGAGTGCAGATACTTGGCCACGCCATCGCGATACCGCCAGGATTCAAAGCGTCGCCCGCGGCGGGCACCCAAGCTGTGCCGCGCAAACGGCGACCCGCCACCCACGGCGACCCACCGCGCAAATAAATCAGTCTCGCGAAGCGAGGCCTTTCCCAGGCGGGGCGGGGTCCCGCGCAGCGAAGCCTTTATCCATGCAGTGCAGGCCCCTACGTGTCACACGTGAGCATGGACGCGCACACCGCGCACCTCGCCGTGATCG